>DSLFC04102__coassemble_689_pt1 | contig 35269 bp, 34 predicted proteins | sample DSLFC04102__metabat2_high_PE_037 | metagenome-assembled genome bin DSLFC04102
ACTATCTGTTCAGCAAGGGGCTGGACTCCGCCGCCGTGAAGGAGAAGATGGGAGAAAACCTGCGGGGCGAGCGCAGCGACGCCGCTACATAAATTTCCGCGAAAGAGGCGGCCCCCGCCGGGAAGTTCCCGGCGGGGGCCGCCTCTTGCTTTGTCAGCGCCTGATGATCTTGTAAAGCTGGATGACCAGGGTGGGCGCCAGGGCCAGCAGGGCGATCTGCCCCAGCTGGGCCCCCGAGAGGGCGCTCACGGCGAAGAGGCCCTCCAGCGCCGGCACGAAGAGCACCGCCGCCAGCAGCACCACGCCCAGGACGAAGGCCCCCAGGCTGTACCAGTTGCCGGAAAAGCCCAGCTTGAAGATGGAGGCCCGGCCCCGGCAGTTGAACCCGTGGAACAGCCGCGCCAGGGTGAGGGTGGCGAAGGCCATGGTGCTGGCCAGCGCCGCCCCGCCGGCGGAAAGGCCCAGGTAGAAGGCGGTCATGGTGGCGGCGCCGATCAGCGCGCCCTGGGCGCCGATGACGCCCAGCAGCCCCTTGTCCAGGATGGGTTTCCTGGGGTCGCGGGGGGGCTGGTCCAGCAGGTCCTCCCCCGCGGGCTCCATGCCGATGGCCAGGGCGGGCAGGCTGTCGGTGAGGAGGTTGATGAACAGCAGGTGCACCGCCTGGAAGGGCACCGGCAGCCCCGCCAGCGAGGCCCACAGCACGCAGAGGATGCCCGCCGTGTTGCCCGAGAGCAGGAATTGGATGGCGTTTTTGATGTTGGCATAGACGCCCCGGCCGTTCACCACCGCCCGCACGATGGTGGCGAAGTTGTCGTCGGTGAGGATCATGGAGGCGGCGTCCTTGCTCACCTCGGTGCCGGTGATGCCCATGGCCACGCCGATGTCCGCAGCCTTCAGGGCGGGCGCGTCGTTCACCCCGTCGCCGGTCATGGACACGATGCTGCCCCGGCGCTGCCAGGCCTCCACGATGCGGATCTTGTGCTCGGGCGAGACCCGGGCGTAGACCGACACCCGGGGCAGCACCTCGTCCAGCTGGGCGTCGGTCATGCGCTGCAGCGCCGCGCCGTCCAGCGCCTCGTCCCCCGGCCGCAGGATGCCGATCTTGGCGGCGATGGCGCTGGCGGTGACCTTGTGGTCGCCGGTGATCATGATGGTGCGGATGCCGGCGCGCTTCGCGTCCGCCACCGCCTGCACCGACTCGGGCCGGGGCGGGTCCACCATGGCCACCAGGCCCACAAAGGTGAAGTCGCTCTCGCAGGCCATGGTGAGGGGTTCGTCCTCGGCCAGGGTGCGGCGGGCAAAGCCCAGCACCCGCAGCCCCTGCCCCGACCAGGCGTCGTTCACCCTGTCCAGCAGGGCCCTGTCGTCGTCGGTGATGGGCCGCTCGCCCGCCGCCGTGAGGATGCGCGCCGAGCGGGCCAGCAGTTCGTCCATGGCGCCCTTGGTGTAGAGGGTGCGCCGCCCGTCCACCCGGTGCAGGGTGCTCATCAGCTTGCGGTCGGAGTCGAAGGCCAGCTCGCCCAGGCGGGGGTATTCCGCCCGCAGGGCCTGCTCGCTCAGGCCCATGCCCCGCCCCAGCTGCACCAGGGCGATCTCGGTGGGGTCGCCCACCGCGCCCTCCTCGCCGATGGTGGCGTCGCTGGCCAGCAGGCCCATCCCGGCCAGCAGGGTCTGGGCCGGGTCGTCGGCGGCCATGGCGGCCGCGTCCAGCTCCTCGCCGGCCACCCAGGCCTTCTGCACCTCCATGCGGTTCTGGGTGAGGGTGCCGGTCTTGTCCGAGCAGATCACCGACACCGACCCCAGGCTCTCCACCGCCTTCAGGTCCTTGATGACCGCGTTCTGCCGGGCCATCTTCTGCGTGCCCATGGCCAGCACGATGGTGACGATGGAGCTGAGGGCCTCGGGGATGGCGGCCACCGCCAGCGCCACGGCGAACATCAGGGAGTCCAGCACGGGCATGCCGCTGCGGAAGATGGACAGCAGGAACACCACCCCGCAGATGGCCATGATCACCACCGCCAGCTTGCCGCTGAAGGCGTCCAGGCTCTGCTGCAGGGGGGTCTTGCGCTGCTGGGTGCGGTTCATCAGGGCGGCGATGTGGCCGATCTCGGTATCCATGCCGGTGTCGGTGACCACCATCATCCCCCGGCCGTAGGTGACCAGCGACCCGGAAAAGGCCATATTTTTCCGGTCGCCCAGGGGCACCTCGTCCCCTTCCAGCGGCCCGTCGGTCTTTTCCACCGGCTCGCTCTCACCGGTGAGGCTGCTCTCGTTGACCTTCAGCGACCAGCTGTTCAAAAGCCGCCCGTCGGCCACCACCATGTCGCCCGCCTCCAGCAGCACCACGTCGCCGGGCACCACCTGTGTGGAGGGCAGGGCCACCGTCTCGCCGCCCCGCAGCACCTTGGCGGTGGGGGCGGACATGGCCTTCAGGCTCTCCAGGCTCTTTTCCGCCTTGAGGTACTGCACCGTGCCCAGCACCGCGTTGAGCAGCAGCACCGCGAAGATCACCAGGGTGCTCTCGCTCTGGCCGCTGACCAGGGAGATGAGGGCCGCCGCCACGAGGATGATCACCAGCAGGTCCTTGAACTGTTCGGCAAACACCTGCAAAGCGCTCTTTTTCTTGCCCTCCGACAGCTTGTTCTCCCCGTACTGCTCCCGACGGCGGGCCGCCTCGTCGGCGGTGAGGCCCTCGGCGGTGACCTGCAGGGCGTCCAGGGTCTCGCGGGCTGTTTTTTTGTACCAGTTTTCCATCTTTTGTGCCTCCCCTGTCTTCTTTGCGGGCATATAAAATGCCCGGCCGTCCTTGCGCGGCGGCCGGGCAAAAAGAAAAGACCTCCCGGCAGCCGCGGCAAAGCGACTGCTGAAAAGTCTTGTGACCACAAAACACAGGGCCCGCGCCGCCAGGCCCGAGGGGCCGGCTTGTTGGCGGTGCGGCAGGGCGGCTTTGGAACGGCCGCCTACACTACTCCCTTTTCAACACCGTTATTATACCCGGAAGGGGGCGGCGCGTCAATCGCGCCGCCCCCATTTTACAAACATTTTACATTTCAGGTCCCGTCGGCGGCGGGTTCCGGCTCCCGGGCCGGGGCCCCCGCGGAGCCAAAGGCGTACACCGCGCCGCAAAGGCCCACCAGCGCCAGCGCCGCGGCCTCGGCCAGGTCGGCCGGGGCGGCGCTGCCCACCAGAAAGCGGGCCAGCGCGCCGGGGAAGGCCAGGCAGCTGCACAGCAGAAAAGCCGCGCTGCCGGTGAAGAACACCCAGCCGCCGCTGCGCCCGCCGGGCAGATAGGCCACCTTGGCCTGGGCGGCGGTGAAGAGCAGCGCCGCCAGCGCCGCCAGGGCGGCGAAGTTGGCGTCCACCCGGGCCATGCCGGTGGGGGCCAGGCCGAAGCGGCAGATGGTGAGCAGATAGAGCGAGAGGGTGCCCGCCACCCCCCACAGGGCGCTGCCGGTGGGGGCTTCAAACTCGGGGGTGAACCGGCTGCGGCCCAGCAGCAGCATCCAGACGGCGCTGACCAGGTACAGCACCGCGCAGGCCTTGCCGAAGGCGTCCAGCGCCGCCCAGCCGGCCAGTTTCGTGCCCGCCAGCGCGGCAAAGCCGAAGCCGGCCAGAAAGCACGTCACGCCCTGAGCGGTGCTCTGGCCGCAGAGGGCCGCGGGGCGGCGGGGCGCCAGCAGCGCGCCCAGCGCCAGCAGCGTCAGCACGCCCCCCGCCACGGCGTAGCGCGCCCAGGCGGGGCCCCAGGTCACAAAGCCGGTGGCAAGGTCGGTGTAGTTCACCACATCCAGCCAGCGGGCCGCGCCCGCCGTCGCCGCCACCAGCAGCAGCAAAAAAGCAGCAATGCGTTTCATCAGCGTTCCTCGAGGGTCTTGTATTTCTGCCGCACGCCCAGATACTTGTAGGCCGGGCGGATGATGCGGTTGGCGAACATCACTTCCTCCACCCGGTGAGCGCACCAGCCGGGGATGCGGCTGATGGCGAACAGCGGGGTGTACAGGTCCGGCCCGATGCCCAGCATCTTGTAGATCAGGCCGCTGAACAGGTCCACATTGGCACAGACGGTCTTGTTGCCCTTCTCCTCGGCGAACACCTGGGGGCCCAGCCGCTCCACCAGGCACAGCAGGTTAAACTCGTCCTCAAAGCCCTTCTCCATGGCCAGGTCCCGGGCCTTCTGGCGCAGGATCACCGCCCGGGGATCGCTGAGGGTGTACACCGCGTGGCCCATGCCGTAGATCAGGCCGCTGCCGTCGCCCTCCTGGCGGCGGATGATCTTGCGCAGAAACTCCCGCACCTCGTCCTCGTCGGCGTGGTTTTGCACCCCGGCCTGGATCTGGCCCAGCTGCTCCATCACCTTCAGGTTGGCGCCGCCGTGCTTGGGCCCCTTCAGGCTGCCGATGGCCGCCGCGATGGCGGAGTAGGTGTCGGTGCCGGAGGAGGAGAGCACCCGGCAGGTAAAGGCGGAGTTGTTGCCGCCGCCGTGGTCCGCGTGGAGCACCAGGCACAGATCCAGCAGCTTTGCCTCCTCGTGGGTGAACTTCTGGTCCGCCCGGTAGGTGGCCAGGATGTGCTCGGCGGTGCTCTGGCCGGGGGTGGGCATATGGAAATACATGCTCTGGTGGTCGTAGATGCGCCGCTTGATCTGGTAGGCGTTCACCATAATGGTGGGCAGGCCGGCGATCAGGCTGATGGACTGCTCCAGCAGGTTCTCCAGGCTCAGGTCCTCGGGATTCTGGTCGTAGCTGTACATGGCCAGCACGCCCCGGGCCAGCTTGTTCATCAGATTGGGGCTGGGGGCCTTCATGATCATGTCCTCGGCAAAGCCGTCGGGCAGGGCCCGGTGGCTTTCCAGGATCTCATCGAACTGGTCCAGTTCCGAGGCGGTGGGCAGGGTGCCGAAGAGCAGCAGCCAGATGACCTCTTCAAACATGAAGCGGTCCTTCTCATAGGCCTCCTCCACGATCTTTTCCACATTGATGCCCCGGTAGATGAGCTTGCCCGGGATGGGCACCACCCTGCCGTCGGGCGTTTTTTCATAGCCCACCACGTCGCAGACGTTGGTGAGCCCCGCCAGCACGCCGGTGCCGTCCGGGTTGCGCAGCCCCCGCTTGACCCCCAGCCGCTCGCTGGTCTCGGGGTCGATGTAGTTATTTTTCAGGAACTCCTCGCATAGATATTTCATTGTCTCCGGCGCGAGCCGGGTCTTTTCCACCGCCATGATCCTTTTCTCCTTTCCTCATTTGATACTTTCCCGTACTCCGCCGCGTCCCGCGGCCGCCTGTCTCTTTAATATATATATTTTCCATATTACACGGTTTGCCCTTAAATTGCAAGGGCGACAAAAAGGAGGATGTACATGAAACGCGCGCTTCTTCCCATTGCCCTGTTCGCCCTGCTCACCTACTGCCTGCCGCTGGTGAGCCTGCTGGTGCCGGTGCGGGCCTCCGGCGAAAGCGCCGATCCGCCCGCCGCCTCCGCCGACCCGGAGGCCGGTCAGAGCCCCGCCGCCCAGTTCCTTGCCCCCGCCGACCCGGACGAGACGGGGCAGCAGCCGGCGGACGCGGAGGCCGACAGCGAGGTGATCCGCCTGTGGGACGCGGGCGCCGGCGAGGTGCTGGAGGTGCCGCTGCTGGAGTATCTCATCGGGGCGGCGGCCAGCGAGATGCCGGTGACCTGGCCGGACGAGGCGCTGAAGGCCCAGGCCATTGCCAGCCACAGCTACGCCCTCTACCAGCGGGACCACGCCGAGGCGGACAAGCTCTCGGGGGCCTGGTTCTCGGTGGACCCGGCACGCCGGCAGGGCTACATGAGCAAGGAGGTGCTGCAAAGCTACTGGGGCGACGCCTTTGCGGCCAATTATGCCCGTCTGGAGGCGCTGTTCACCCCCCTTTTGCACCAGGTGCTCACCTTTGAGGGGGCGCCGGCGGCGGCCTGTTACCACGCCATCAGCAACGGGCAGACCGAGGCCAGCGAGAACGTGTGGAACGAGGCGCTGCCCTACCTGGCGGGGGTGGATTCCACCCTGGACCTCACCGCCGAGGGGTATGAACAGACGGTGACCTACACCACCCAGCAGATGTACGACGCCATCGTGCTGGCGGTGCCGGGGGCCGCGCCGGAGGAGGGCGAACCGGAGGGCTGGTTCGGCGAAGCCAGCTACACCCCCGCCGGCTATGTGGACAAGATCCAGTGCGCCGGGGTGTTCGTGCGGGGCACCGACCTGCGCACGGCGCTGGGGCTGCGCAGCGCCTGTTTTTCCATCGAGTATTCCGACGGGGTGTTTGCGGTCACCACCAGGGGATACGGGCACGGCGTGGGGATGAGCCAGTACGGCGCCAGCGCCATGGCCCTCACCGGCAAAAGCTGCGCCGAGATCCTGGCCCACTACTACCCCGGCACCGCCCTGGAGACGCTGCCGGGCTGAGCGCGGACGAAAGGGCCGCCCGCGGGGAGAAAAGATCTCCCCGCGGGCGGCCCTTTTTTGCATTTTCACAGCAGCCGGCACAGCACGCTCTCGGGCGGGAGTTCCTCCATCCGCCCGCCCACCGCCGAAAGGAAGTGGGCGTCGGAGGAGGCGAGCACCTCGAGACCGGGGGGCAGCAGCCCCCGCCGCTCATACTCCGCCGCCCGCTCCGGCCTTTGCAGTTCCACCGCCCGAAAGCCCGCCTCGGCGGGCAGCAGCCCCAGCACGGAAAAAGCGGAATAACTGCCCGCGTCGGCGTGGGCGGGCACCGGCTCGCCGCCTAAGAAGCGGCAGCGGGCGGCCGCCTCCTCCAGCGGCCAGGCGCAGGCGGCGGGCAGCAGCTTGTTGATCCTGGCCAGCACCCGGTCCTCCTCGTCCATCACCCACTGCTCGCCCCAGATGGCCGGGTCGCAGGGCAGGGGCGGCAGCGCCTGCCACAGCTGCCGGCCGTACTCCAGCGCCGCCTCCACCGTTTTGAAGTAGCACAGAAGATGGATCTCCTCGGCGCAGGTGACCTCCAGCCCCGGCAGCAGGCGCAGCCCGTACTCCCGGCAGGCCCGCGCGGCGGCGGGCAGGTTCAGGGCGCTGTTGTGGTCGGTGACGGCGATGAGCCCGGCCCCCGCCAGCTTCGCCAGCCCCGCCACGTTGGCGGGGGTCATGTCCCGGTCGGCGCAGGGGGAAAGGCAGGTGTGCAGGTGCAGGTCGTACCGCATCGCCTTTTCCCCCTTTCGTTTTTACAGGCCCATGGCCTTTGCCAGGGCAAGGCTCGCCTCAAATTCCGGCAGGTCGGTGGCAAACACCAGCACATCGTTTTCCGCCGCCCGCTGCCGGGCGGTGTCGTCCAGAACGGCGCCGTGGCAGAGCACGACGCAGGCGCACTCCGCCAGGCAGGCCACCGCCACCGCGTTCACGTTGCCCATCACGGTGAACCAGGCGTCCCCCTCCTTCGCCCGGCCCATGGCCCAGCTCAAAAGGTCGCCGGTGAAGACCCCTTTTATCTCCCGCTCCTCCCCCGGCACCAGCGGCAAAAAGCCGCAGGCGGCGGGCAGGTCGTTGGTGGTCATCGTCCCTCGCCCCCTTCCCCGGCCGCTCTCTCCTGTTTTGCCAGCAGCGCCTCCAGCTGGCGGCAGCGCAGCAGGGCGCAGTCGGTCACCTGGGCCAGGCCCCGCACCACGTCCTCCGCCAGCGCCTCGCAGCTGGGCGCGCCGCAGGCGCCGCAGTCCAGCCCCGGCAGGGCCTTGCAGATGGCCTGCATCCGGTTGTATCGCTCGAACCGCTCCCCCCGGGTGGCCCCCAGTTCCAGCACCGGGGCGTAGGTGAGGTCGGTGTCCCACAGCATCCCGGTGGGCACCCCGCCGTTCAGCCGGTTCACCGTGCCCGCCACCGTGCGCTGCATCCGCTTGAGTTTGGTGCGGGCGATGTAGGGGTTTTCCAGCTGCAGCACACCCCCCAGGCAGCCGCCCGCGCAGGCCCGCAGCTCCACAAAGTCGATTTGGTCGTATTTTTCGTCCTCCAGATCCTCCAGCACCCGGGTGATGTTCTCCATGCCGTCCGCCACCAGGTGATTCTCCACCCCGGACAGGCCCAGCGCCTCGCCACCGCTGGCCGCCCAGGCCAGGCCCGCCGCGCCCGCCGTCGCCCGGTGGGGCGGGGTGCGGCTGCCGTCCATCAGTGCCAGCAGTTTGGGGTAGATCTCCGCCGCGGCCACCGCCCCGTCCAGGGCGCTGCGGCTGCTGCCCACCGGCGCGCGGCGCATGGTGACCTTGGCCGGGCAGGGCACGATGGCGATGCAGCCGATCTTTTCCGCTGGCAGGCCGGTCTTTTCCGCGGCCCGCTCCTTGGCCATGCGGGCCGCCAGTTCCATGGGCGGCACCAGGGGCAGCACATGGTCGATCAGCTGGGGAAAGCGCACCCGGATGAGCCGCGTCACCGCCGGGCAGGCGGAACTGATCACCGGCTTTTCCACGCTGCCGGTGGCCAGGATGCGGCTGGTGGCGTCGCTGATGAGTTCGGCGGCGGCCGCCTCCTCAAACACGTCGTCAAAGCCGGCTTTGCACAGCGCGTCCAGCACCAGATCCTGATTTTTCTGGTGGTTGTACTGCACATAGAGGCTGGGGGGCACGATGGCCACCCGGTATTCGAAATGCCCCAGCAGCGCCAGCGGGTCGCTCACCGCCCGCTTGGCCCGGTGGGGGCAAAGCCGGATGCACTCGCCGCAGTCGATGCAGCGCCCCGCCTCGATCACCGCTTTGCCGCCCCGCACCCGGATGGCCTGGGTGGGGCAGCGCTTGATGCAGTTGGTGCAGCCGTTGCACAGCCGCTTTTCCAGCGTGACCGAATGCACGAATTGGTCCATGTTCCCCTCCCCGAACGGCGCGCCGCTCAGTCGATGTTCACCCGCATGGCGATGGTGGTGCCCACCCCCACGGTGGATTCGATGTGGAATTCATCGGTGTAGCGCTTCATGTTGGGCAGGCCCATGCCCGCCCCGAAGCCCAGGCTGCGCACCTCGGCGCTGGCGGTGGAAAAGCCCTCCCGCATGGCCTGCTCGATGTCCGGGATGCCGGGCCCGTGATCCGACAGCACCATCTCCACCGCCTCGTCGCCGATGGCCACGTCGATGCGCCCGCCCCCCGCGTGGATGGCCAGGTTGATCTCCCCCTCGTAGAGGGCGATGGCGATGCGCCGCACCGCCGCCGCGGGCAGGCCCAGCTTTTTCAGGGTGGACTTCAGCTCGGCGCTGGCCTCCCCCGCCCGGGCGAAGTCGTCGCCGGGCACGGTGTACTCCAGCCGGATGGGTTCGCTCATGCCATCTCCCCTCCCCGCAGGCCCTGCTGATAGAGCCTGCCGCAGGCGGTGAACATGGGCAGGTCGGTGGAGAGCACCGCCATCCCCCGCGCCGCCGCCATCTCCACGATCTGCGCCTGGGGCTGCTTGCCCCGCACAAACACGATGCACACCATGTCCATCATCTCGGCGGTGCGCACCACCTGGGGATTGTTCAGCCCGGTGAGCAGCACCGCCTGGTCCTTCACATAGGCCAGCACGTCGCTCATCATATCGCTGCCGCAAGCCCCGTGCACCTGGGTGTCCAGGTCGGCAGCTGGCGTGTGCAGCGTCGCGTTCAGAATGTCTCTCACCTGCCCGATGGTCATATCGGCGCCCTCCCTTTTCCCTCGGGCGGCCCGGCCGGCCGCCTCTTTGCTTTTATTATAAAAGACGCCCACCCCGCTGACAAGGGCGGATTTGGGGTATTTTTCACAATTTTATTGAAACATCCCGTTCAATTTTGTCTGTATTTCTCGCCCTCAGATTGTTTATTCCGTAACGATCTTTTGGTATAATGGTCTTGTATGGGCAGGTACCGCTGCCCCCGTGACCAACCATCAGGAGGGATAGTATGAGGCACTTTTCCACCGTGCCGTTTGCCGGCACACCCGAACAGGAAGGGCAGTTGAAGGCCTGGCTGGACGAAAACCGGGACACGCCGGGCGCGCTGATGCCCGCCCTGCAGAAGGCCCAGGAGATCTACGGCTACCTGCCCATCGAAGTACAGCGCATGGTGGCCGAGGCGCTGGGCAAGCCCCTGGCCGAAGTGTACGGCGTGGCCACTTTTTACAGCCAGTTCAGCCTGACGCCCAAGGGCAAATACCGCATCAGCGTGTGTCTGGGCACCGCCTGCTATGTGAAGGGCAGCGGCAAGCTGTATGAAAAGCTGCAGGAGAAACTGGGCATCGCCGGCGGCGAGTGCACGCCGGACGGCAAGTTCAGCCTGGACGCCTGCCGCTGCGTGGGCGCCTGCGGCCTGGCCCCGGTGCTGATGGTGAACGACGACGTCTATGGCCGGCTGACGGTGGACGATCTGGACGGCATCCTGGCCAAATACCAGGACTGAGCGGGCAAAAGGAGGCCGGAGGGTGCAGGAACTTTCGATGAACCTGCTGGACGTGGCGGAGAACGCGGTGGCCGCCGGTGCAACGCTGGTGCGCATCGACCTTGCGGTGGACAACGCCGCCCGCCGGCTGCGGCTTTCCATCACCGACAACGGCAAGGGGATGGACCCGGCGCTGGCCGCCCGGGTGACCGATCCCTTCTGCACCAGCCGCACCAGCCGCAAGGTGGGCCTGGGGCTGCCCTTTCTGAAGATGGCGGCCGAGCTCACCGGCGGGCAGCTGACGCTGGAGAGCGAAGAAGGCAGAGGCACCGCCGTGACGGCGCTCTTTTGCACCGACCACATCGACATGCCACCCCTGGGGGACACGGCCGCCAGCGTGGCGGGCCTTATCCAGTGCAGCCCGGACATCGACTTCGTGTTCACCCTCACCGGGCCCGGCGGCGCTTTTTGCGCCGACACCCGCGAGATGCGGCCGCTGCTGGGCGGGGTGAGCTTCGCGGAGCCGGAGGTGGCCTTGTGGCTGCGGGAATATCTGGCCGAACACATCCGTGAGATTTTGGAAAAGGAGTAACGCTGTATGAAGAGTTTGCAGGAACTGGCGGCCATCCGGGACCGGATGCGCCAGACCGTGAATACCCGCGAGCCGGGCGAAAACCCCATCCGCGTGCAGGTGGGCATGGCCACCTGCGGCATCGCCATGGGCGCGCGGCCCGTGCTGAACGCCTTCACCGAAGAGGTGGCCCGCCGGGGGCTTTCCGGCATCATGGTCACCCAGACGGGCTGCATCGGCATCTGCAAGTACGAGCCGGTGGTGGAGGTGTTCGTGCCGGGGCAGGAGAAGGTGACCTATGTGCACATGACCCCCGAAAAGGCCGCCCGGGTGGTGGCGGAACATCTGGCGGGCGGCCATGTGGTGACCGAATACACCATCGGCCAGGCCGGCACGGAAGAATAAGGAGGCGAAGCCAATGTACAGAAGTCATGTCATGATCTGCGGCGGCACCGGCTGCACCTCCTCCGGCAGCGACCGGGTGGCGGCGGCCTTCGAGGCGGAGATCGTCACCGCCGGGCTGGAAAACGAGGTGAAGGTCATCCGCACCGGGTGCTTCGGCCTGTGCGCTTTGGGCCCCATCGTGGTGATCTACCCCGAGGGCACCTTTTACAGCATGGTCAAGCCCGAGGACGTGGCGGAGATCGTGGGCGAGCACCTCTTGAAGGGCCGCCCGGTGATCCGCCTGCTCTACAACGAGACGGTGGCCGAGGACAACTCCATCAAGAGCCTGGACGAGACCTCCTTCTACAAAAAGCAAAAGCGCATCGCCCTGCGCAACTGCGGCGTCATCAACCCCGAGAACATCGAGGAGTACATCGCCTTCGACGGCTACGCCGCCCTGGGCAAGGCCCTCACCGAGATGACCCCCGATGAGGTCATCCAGGTGGTGCTGGACTCCGGCCTGCGGGGCCGGGGCGGCGGCGGCTTCCCCACCGGGCGCAAGTGGCAGCTGGCCTGCGCCGACCGGGGCAAGGTGGAAAAATACGTCTGCTGCAACGCCGACGAGGGCGACCCGGGAGCCTTCATGGACCGCAGCGTGCTGGAGGGCGACCCCCACAGCGTCATCGAGGCCATGGCCATCGCCGGCTACGCCATCGGGGCGGACCGGGGCTATGTGTATGTGCGGGCGGAGTATCCCATCGCGGTGAACCGGCTGTCCACCGCCATCGCCCAGGCCCGGGAGTACGGCCTGCTGGGGCAAAACATCTTTGGCACCGACTTCTCCTTCGACATCGACATCAAGCTGGGCGCGGGCGCCTTCGTCTGCGGCGAGGAGACTGCCCTGATGACCAGCATCGAGGGCAACCGGGGCGAGCCGCGGCCCCGCCCGCCCTTCCCCGCCAAGAAGGGCCTGTTCGGCCGGCCCACCATCCTGAACAACGTGGAGACCTACGCCAACATCCCCCAGATCATCCTGAAGGGGGCGGACTGGTTCCGCAGCATGGGCACCGAGAAGAGCCCCGGCACCAAGGTGTTCGCCCTGGGCGGCAAGATCAAGCACACCGGCCTTGTGGAAGTGCCCATGGGCACCACCCTGCGGGAGATCGTGGAGGAGATCGGCGGCGGCATCCCCGGCGGCAAGAAGTTCAAGGCGGCCCAGACGGGCGGCCCCTCCGGCGGGTGCATCCCGGCCAGCCTCATCGACACGCCCATCGACTATGACAACCTTCTCGCCATCGGCTCGATGATGGGCTCCGGCGGCCTGATCGTCATGGACGAGGACACCTGCATGGTGGACATCGCCAAGTTCTTTTTGGAATTTACGGTGGACGAGAGCTGCGGCAAGTGCACCCCCTGCCGGGTGGGCACCAAGCGCCTTTTGGAACTGCTGGAGAAGATCACCAGCGGCAACGGCACCATGCGGGATCTGGAGCGCATCGAGGAACTGGCCCAGTTCATCAAGGAGAACAGCCTGTGCGGCCTGGGGCAGACCGCCCCGAACCCGGTGCTCTCCACCCTGAAGTACTTCCGGGAGGAGTACCTGGCCCACATCCAGGACAAGCGCTGCCCCGCCGGGGTGTGCAAGGCCCTGCTCACCTACAAGATCGACGAGACCAAGTGCCGCGGCTGCACCCTCTGCGCCCGGGCCTGCCCCGCGGGCGCCATCAACGGCAGCGTGCGCAACCCCCACAACATCGACACCCTCAAGTGTGTCAAGTGCGGGGCCTGCATGGAGACCTGCCGCTTCGGCGCCATCAGCAAGGGTTAAAGGAGGACGGGAAGAATGGAAATGGTAAACCTGAAGATCAACAACGTGCCCTGCAAAGCGCCGGCGGGGGCCACCATCCTGGAGGCCGCCCACGAGATCGGCATCACCATCCCCACCCTGTGCTACTTAAAGGAGATCCAGCGGGTGAACGGCGCCTGCCGCGTCTGCGTGGTGGAGGTGAAGGGGGCGAAAAACCTGCTGCCCGCCTGCGTCTACCCGGTGAGCGAGGGCATGGAGGTGTTCACCAACACCCCCAAGGTGCAGGCCGCCCGCAAGACCAACCTGGAGCTCATCCTCTCCACCCACAACCAGGACTGCATGAGCTGCGTGCGCAGCGGCGACTGCGAGCTGCTGCGGCTGTGCAAGCAGTACGGGGTGGACAAATCCAACTCCTTCGAGGGCGCGATGCCCGAGCGCCAGGACGACTACAGCGCCCTGCACCTTTTGAAGGACAACTCCAAGTGCATCATCTGCCGCCGCTGCGTCTCCACCTGCGCCGAGAATCAGGGCGTGGGGGTCATCAACGTGGTGGAGCGGGGCTTCAACACCCACATCGCCTGCGCCTTTGAGGGCAAGCTGGCGGACTCCACCTGCATCGGCTGCGGCCAGTGCATCAACGTCTGCCCCACCGGCGCGCTGGTGGAGCGGGACGACACCGGCAAGGTGTGGGCCGCCCTGGGCGACCCCACCCGCCACGTCATCGTGCAGACCGCCCCCAGCGTGCGGGCGGCCCTGGGCGAGGAGTTCGGCCTGCCCATCGGCACCAACGTGCAGGGCAAGATGGTGGCCGCCCTGCGGCGGCTGGGCTTTGCCGGCGTGTTCGACACCGACTTTGCCGCCGACATGACCATCATGGAGGAGGCCACCGAGTTTCTGCACCGGGTGAAGGAGGGCGGCCCCCTGCCCCTCATCACCAGCTGCAGCCCCGGCTGGGTGCGCTACTGCGAGACCTTCCACCCGGACTTCATCCCCAACCTCTCCAGCTGCAAGAGCCCCCAGCAGATGTTCGGGGCGCTGAGCAAGACCTACTACGCGCAAAAGATGGGCATCGACCCCCGGGACATCTACTGCGTCAGCGTGATGCCCTGCACCGCCAAGAAGCTGGAGATCGGCCGCCCGGACGAGTGCGCCGCCGGCGAGGGCATCCCCGATGTGGACGTGTCCATCACCACCCGGGAGCTGGCGCGGATGATCCACCGCAGCGGCCTGCGCTTCAACGACCTGCCCGACGAGGACTTCGACCCCGCCATGGGCGAGGCCTCCGGCGCGGGGCACATCTTCGGCGCCACCGGCGGCGTGATGGAGGCGGCGCTGCGCACCGCGGTGGAGACCCTCACCGGCCAGGAGGTGCAGCCGGTGGAGTTCGAGGCCGTGCGGGGCACCAAAGGCATCAAGGAGGCCACCTACCAGGTGGAGGACCTGACGCTGCGGGTGTGCGTGGTCAGCGGCACCGCCAACGCCGGCAAGGTGCTGGACATGGTGCGCCGCGGCGAAAAGCAGTACGACTTCATCGAGGTGATGGCCTGCCCCGGCGGCTGCGTCAACGGCGGCGGCCAGCCCATCCAGCCCGCCCCGGTGCGCAACTTCACCGACATCAAGGCCCTGCGCGCCAAGGCCCTCTACGATCAGGACGAGCACAGCCCCGTGCGCAAGAGCCACGAGAACCTGCTGGTGAAAAAGGTGTATGTGGAGTTTTTGGGCAAGCCCGGCGGCAAGAAGGCCCACGAGATCCTGCACACCCACTACCAGAAGCGGGAGAAGTTGTATTGAGCGGGAAAATCCGCTAAAATAGACTGCAGAGCGCCGCTTTGCAGAAAGACGCGCGCCGGGCGGCGCGGGGCATCCCCCCCGCGCTGCCCGGCGGCCCTTTTGGGGCGCGGCGCAACAGGGGCACGGGAGGCGGGCAGCGGTGAACGACATCAGCTTTCAGCAGATACTGTATTTTCGGGCAGCCATGCGCAGCACCAGCTTTTCGGCCGCCGCGAAACTGGCCTACACCACCCAGTCCACCATCAGCAAGGAGATGCGGGCGCTGGAGCGGGTGGTGGGCGAGCCGCTGTTCATTCGGGGCAAGCGGGGCAGCTTTCCCACCCAGCGGGCGGTGGAACTGGACATGGAGCTGACGGGGATCTACGACACGGTGGACCGCCTGCTCACCGGCTCCGAGGCCCTGGGCAAGGAGGAGCTCGGCATCGGCTTCTGCCAGAGCATCGATTTTCTGTCGGCCATACCCCATTTCTTCGAGACGCTGCGGGAATTTGAGGAGGAGCTGAACGTCCGGCTGGTCTGCCGGGAGAACAGCGAGGTGCTGAGCGGCGTTCTGGACGGCTCGCTGGACCTGGGGTTCATCCTGTCGGACTCCAACCCCGTGAACCCCAACATCAAACTGCACACGGCGGTGTCCGCCGCGCCCCGGGTGTACTTTTCCCGCAACTGCCCGCTGGCCCGGGCCGACAAGCCCCTCTCGCCGGAGGCCTTTTCCCGCTATCCCCTCATCACCACAAAATACCTGATCGAGCAGAACGGCTACCGGATGGTCAATCTGCTGCCCTTCACCCCCGCCTGGATCAAGATCGTGGACTCCTACGACGACGTGCTCCTGCATCTTGCCACCGGGCGCTACATCACCCTGCTGCGCCCCTATGTGAACCTGGCCAACAACGTGAACGTGGTGGGCTATGAACTGCCCGCCAGCTATTCCCTCAAACAGGGCGTGTCGATGATCTGGCGCAAGGACAACAAAAACGGCCGGCTGAAGGCCCTGCTGAACAAACTGCGCCTTTACGACAAGCAGCCGTGAGGGCGCGCCGTTCCAGGAAGCGCAAAGAAGGCCCCCGCACGGTTTGCACCGCGCGGGGGCCTTCTTTGCGCTGAAAAAGCCGGCGGCTGCCCGCAAAGGGGAGGCCGCCGGCCGGAAGCTGCCGGTCAGGCAGATTTTTTGCTGATCGCCCGGAAGATGAAATAGGCGGGGATGGAGGTGGCCATCAGGCCGATGCTCTTGAGCATCTGCGCGGGGGTGCAGGTGAGGCAGATGGCAAGGGTGATGGCAATGGCCAGGATGGTGGTGACGGGGTAGCCCGGCATCTTCAGGGGGCGCTTCAACTCGGGCCGCTTTTTGCGCAGCACCAGCAGCGACAGGCAGACAACGCATTCCAGGATGCGCCCGGCGAAGACGTTGATGGCCAGCAGGGTGCTGAAGGAGCCGGTCCACACAAAGACCAGCGCCACCAGGCAGATGAACAGGGTGGGCACATAGGGGGTGTTGAACTTGCTGTGCAGCCGGCCGAAGGATTTGAACATCAGGCCGTGCTGGCTCATGGAGAAGGTCACCCGGGGATAGCTCATGATGCCGCCGTTCAGCGCGCCGAAGATGGACACGCAGGCGCCGATGGTGACGATGACGGTGCCGGCGGTGCCGAAGATGGCGGTGCCGGCGTCCACCACGGGGGTCTCGCTGCCGGCCAGGGCGGCGAAGCCCACGGTGCCCACGCAGGCCACCGAGATCAGGATGTTCACAGCGATGACCACCACCATGCCGATGATCAGCGCCCGGGGCAGGGTCTTTTCGGGGTTCTTGATGTCACCGGCCATGTAAGCCAGCTGGTAGTAGCCGCCGAAGGCCAGGAAGGCGGGGAACGCCGCGCTCAGCACGCCGCTGGCGCCGGTCTGCGCGTCCGGCACCACGGTGGTGAAGTTCTCGGGCGAGAGGATGAAGAAGCCGCCCACGATCACCAGGATCAGCGCCAGCAGCTTGCCCACGGTGAAGATGTTCGCCACGGTGGAGCCCAGCTTGGTGCCGCAGATGTTCAGGATCATCAGGGCGAGGATGATGGCCGAGGCGATCATCTTGATGCCGGTGGCGGTGATGCCGGGCACCAGCTTGGCGAAGTTGGTGGCAAAGCCGGTGGCCAGCATGGCCACCAGCGGGATGTAGTTGCCGATGGTCATGGACCAGCCGTAGACAAAGCCGCCGGGCTTGCCGAAGGCCTCGGTGATGTAGACGTAGGGGCCGCCGGCCTCCGGCATGGCCGGGGCCAGTTCGGAGTAGACCAGGGCGCAGAGGATGCCGCTGGCGCCCGCCAGCACCCAGGCGATCATGAACGGGCCGAAGGAGCCCGCCGCCGCGGCCACGGTGCCGGGGGTCATAAAGATGCCCGAGCCGATCACGGCGCCCACCAGGATGGACACCGCGCCGAACAGGCCGATCTGGCGCTTCAGTCCTGTCTCTTGTGCGTTCATCTCACACCTCTCCTTTCACGGTGCTCTTTTCCAGGGCGTGCTCGATGGCCCAGGGCGAGAGTTCCTGCCCGATGCCCGGCAGTTCCGGCACGCTGCAGAAGCCCTTCTCGTCAGGCTGGTAATCGTAGACGCCCAGGCGGATGTTCTTGTCGTTGCGGTTGGTGACGTGATGCTCGTGGATCACGAAGTTCGGGATGGAGGATTCCACATGGAGCGACGCCGCGATGGCGATGGGGCTGCCGCAGACGTGGATCTGGATGCCCGCGTCCACCGCCGCGGCCATGGAGGCGATCTTCATCGCCTCGGTGATGCCGCCGCAGGTGCCCAGGTCGGGCTGGTAGATCTGGTAGGCGTCCTGCTTGATCAGGTTCGCGTAGTGGTACTTGCCATACACCCGCTCGCCGCCTGCCTGGGGAATGGCGGAAAGCTTGCGCACCGTCTCCAGCACCTGCAGGTTCATGGGGGTGCAGGTCTCCTCCATGAACATGATGTTGTAGGGCTTGATGATCTCGCTCATCTCCACCGCGGACACCGCGTCGGTGCGGGCGTGGTTCTCCACGATGATGTCCACCTTGTCGCCCACGGCGCGCCGCACCGCGCTCACCCGCTCGTCGATCAGGGCGCGCACCTCCGGGTGGATGGGCCCCTTCAAAAAGCCCAGACGGCCGCCCTGCGCGTCATAGGTGATAAAGTTGATCTTGATGGCGTCGAAGCCCTCGGAGACCGCCTTGAGGGAGTGCTCCACCAGGTCCTCGGTCTTGTAGCCCCGGTCGAACACCATGCCCTTGCCCCAGCCGAACTGAAGCTGGCTGGCGTAGGCCCGCAGCTTGTCGCGGCACTTGCCGCCCAGCAGCTTGTAGAGCGGAACGTTCAGCGCCTTCGCCTTGATGTCCCAGCAGGCCATGTCGATGGCGCTGATCGCGGAGAACATCACCGTGCCGCCGCCCTGCGCCCAGAAGGTCTGGGTGTACATCCGATCCCAGACGGCCTCCGTGGCCATCGGGTCCATCCCGATCACCAGCGGAGCCACTTCCTGGATCATGCGGTAGGATGCGCTGGCCCCCGTGTCGAACCCGACGGAAGCCTCGCCATAGCCATAGATCCCTTCATCCGTGTTGACACGGCAGACGATGGGCCGCCACCCGGGCGAGCCGCCATCCAGAAGGAAGGTGTCGATGCTTTGGATCTTCAAGAAAACTTACCTCCTCGTTTCACATCTGTCAGTACTGACCTTGCCTTCATTATACGGCATTCCGCGCCAGTCAGTCATTCCAAGATGGAATGGATCGCATTCCTTTTGCTCATAGCCCCTCCGATGAGGCGTTTCTCCTTTTCGCGCCCCGGCTCCCCATTCTGCGACAGAAAATTTAAATACTCACTGTAAAATTATAATACAATTACACAAAAACAGGCGGCGGTCCAACGGCCCGCCGTCTGTTTCGTGTGGTGCAAATTCCGTGGCGCTTCCCCCGCTAGGTATTCCAGCTTCGCCTTTTGGCAGAAGCCGCCCCCCGCCGCGCGCAAAAGGCCGCCGCCGGGGCGGACGGTCAAAAAAGGGCGGCGGACAAAGCCGTCCGCCGCCCTTTCGTTGTTTGCAATGCCGCTCAGTTCAGGATGGTGAGTTCGGTCTCGGGGTCGAACAGATGCACCTTGTGGGGGTCGAAGGCCACCACCACGTCGCTGCCGTTCTTCGCCTTGGAGGTGGGGGCCACGCGGGCGGTGAGCTTGCTGCCCTTGTAGTCCAGGTAGAGGTAGATCTCGCTGCCCATCAGCTCGCTGACCTCCACGTTGGCGGTGAGCTTGCAGTCGCTGTGCTTGGCCACGAACTCCTCGTCGTCCTTGATGTCCTCGGGGCGCACACCGGCCTTGACGGCCTTGCCCACATAGGCGTCCAGCTTGCCGTCGGCGGTCTTCTCCGGGGGCAGGATGATCTTGTCGCCGCTGAGATCGATCACATAGTTGCCGCCCTCCTTGTTCAGGGTGGCATCCAGGAAGTTCATCTGGGGGCTGCCGATGAAGCCCGCCACGAACATGTTGCAGGGCAGGTCGTACAGGTGCTGGGGGGTGTCGACCTGCTGGATGATGCCGTCCTTCATGACCACGATGCGGTCGCCCATGGTCATGGCCTCGGTCTGGTCATGGGTGACGTAGATGAATGTGGTGGCCAGCTTCTGATGCAGCTTGATGATCTCGGTGCGCATGCTGGTGCGCAGCTTGGCGTCCAGGTTGGACAGAGGCTCATCCAGCAGGAACACCGCCGGGTTGCGCACCATGGCGCGGCCCAGGGCAACGCGCTGGCGCTGGCCGCCGGACAGCGCCTTGGGCTTGCGGTCCAGCAGGTGCTCGATGTCCAGCACCTTGGCGGCCTCGCGCACCCGCTTGTCGATCTCGTCCTTCGGGGTCTTGCGCAGTTCCAGGCCGAAGGCCATGTTCTTGTACACGGTCATGTGGGGGTACAGGGCGTAGTTCTGGAACACCATGGCGATGTCGCGGTCCTTGGGAGGAACGTCGTTCACCAGCCGGTCGCCGATGTACAATTCGCCCTTGCTGATCTCCTCCAGGCCGGCGATCATGCGCAGGGTGGTGGATTTGCCGCAGCCGGAGGGGCCCACCAGGATGATGAACTCCTTGTCCGCGATCTCCAGGTTGAAATCCTTCACGGCGGTGACATCGCCGGGGTAGATCTTGTAGATATGCTGTAAGCTGATGCTGGCCATCCTTGCAAAACTCCTTTTCATAAATTATTCATTCATTGATGTGCGTTGACGTCACATCCTCTGTTTACTATAATAATACCAGGGATTTTTGCGGATTAAATAGTATTTTATTGATTTGAGGTGGCAAAAATTGATGTTCGATTGCACGCGGGTGGCGCGGCTGGAGCAGACGGCGGACGAGCAGTTCAGCCTGCCCCTTACCCTGCCGGGCGAGGGGCTGTGGGCGGGGGTGCTCTCCAGCGGGCGGTGCGCTTTGGAAAACGACGAGGCCCGGCTGGCGGGGGCGGGCAGCCTGCTGCTGGCGGCGGGGCCGGTGCGGCTGGTGCCCGCGGAGCAGTGTCACCTGCTGGCGGTGCGGCTGGAGGGGCTTGCCGTTCAGCTGTTCCTGCGGGGGCTGGCAGCGCCCATGTTCGCCGACGGCGCCACCTGTCCGGGGGCGGCGGCGCTGATGGCGGCGCTGGCCGGAGCCCCCGCGGCGGGGCAGGGCCTTTTGTGCTATCAGCTGCTGTGCGAGTTGGCCGGCGCGGACGCGGCCCGGCCCACGGTGCCGGCGCTGGCGGCGCAGGCGGTGGCGCTGATCCGGGAGCACTACGCCGGGCTGTACGGGGTGGACGAACTGAGCGAAGCGCTGGGGGTGAGCAAGAGCCACCTGGTGCGGGTGTTCAAGGCGGCCATGGGCACAACGCCCGGGCAGTATCTCACCGGGGTGCGGCTGGAGGCGGCAAAGCGGCTGCTGACCCGGCGGGAATACCCGCTGGAGGTGGTGGCCAGCCTGTGCGGCTTTTCCGGCGCGAATTACCTGTGCCGTGTGTTCAAGAAGGCCACCGGCATGACCCCCGCCGCCTTTCGGGCGGCCGCCGCGCCTGCCGCGCCCGCGGCGCCGCTGCCGCTGGAACGGGAATTGTATGTCTGACCGGCGCGCAATGGGTGATCCTGTGCAAAAAATAAAGCCTTTCTGGGCTTTCCTTTTGGGGCCTGACCCGGTATGATTAGGGTGGATACAACCCCCGGCGCGGGGCCGCCAAAAATCATCAAGAACGGAGTGCTTATCATGAACGTTGTCGTGACCAATAGCTATGACGAAAGCTGCGCCTATGTGGCCGATATGATCTGCCGGCTGGTCAACGAAAAGCCCGACTGCAAGCTGGGCCTTGCCACCGGCGGCACGCCCGTGCCCATGTACAAAAAGCTGATCGAGGCGAACCAGGCGGGCAAGGTGGATTTCTCCAAAGTGCGCACGGTGAACCTGGACGAATACTGCGGCATCCCCGCCACCCACGACCAGAGTTACCGCTATTTCATGAACACCAACCTGTTCGACCACATCAACATCGACAAGGCCAACACCTATGTGGCCAGCGGCATGGGCGACCCCCAGGCCAACGCGGCCGCGCTGGAGGCCAAGGTGCGGGAGGGCGGCGTGGCCGACCTGCAGCTGCTGGGCATCGGCAACAACGGCCACATCGCCTTCAACGAGGCGGCGGACAAGCTGCACGCCACCGCCCACATCGAAAAGCTCACCGAGAGCACCATCCATGCCAACTCCCGCTTCTTTGAAAAGGAGGAGGACGTGCCCACCACCGCCATCACCATGGGCATGGGGGACATTCTGGCCGCCAAGTGCGTGGTGCTGATCGCCACCGGCCTGGCCAAGACCGAGGCCATCCGGGGCCTGGTGATGGACGACGTCATCACCACCCACAACCCCAGCACCATGCTGAAGATGCACGGAAACGTGTATGTGGTGATCGACCGCGAACTGGCCGACGCCGTGGGCTACAAGGGCTGAGCCGAATCATACAAAAGGCGGGCTGCCGGCTGTTTGCCGGCGGCCCGCCTTTTTGCTGTTAAATGGTCCTGTTCTCGCTGTCGGAGGGCGCGTCCTCCTGATCCGCCTTTTGACCGGAGACCGTCCCCATGGCCCCCTCCGGCGCAGCGCCCGGATCGGTTACTGCCGGATCCAGCATTACCTCCGCGCGGCAGGCGGCCCGCAGCGGACCTTCGATGAGGATTCCCGCGGGCAGGCCGCTGAATCGATCCGCCCCGTTTCCAAGATTTGACATGGTCGTTTCCTCCTTTGTTCTACAGGCGGGCGGAGCCGGCCGGGGGGCAGGGGTCCGCTTCATAGAGCGTGCGGCACAGCTGCCTGCCCGCCTGCGTCCGGAACACCCGCTCCAGCGCCGCGTGCACGGCGTCCGGCCCCGCCTCGTCCTCGTAGAGGTTCACAAGGAAATCCGCCTCCACAAGGATCTGGTAATCCATGCCGTCAATATGGGTATAGGTGTGATGATGCCCCACAAGGTAGCAGATCCGCTCCACGTCGGCCCCGTCGAACCCCAGTTCCGTCAGCAGCGCGCGGGCATAGGCCGGGCCTTCCTTTTCCTGCAGCCTGCCGTCGCAGCTGCCATACTTCTCCTCTGCCGGGCGGATGCCGATGTCGTGCACCAGCGCGGCGCATTCCACGAGCCACTGGGTGTGATCGTCCAGCTTCTCCATGCGCCCGATCAGCTGCGCGAAGCGGTGCACCTTCACAAGATGCTGGATCCGCTTTGCATCGCCCCGGTTGAACGCGAACATCCGCAGTGCCAGCCGGTCTATTTTCTCCAGATCCTGCACGGTTCCTTCCCCCTTTTTCCATATGTATACAGAAAGATCCCGGACGCCGCGCGTCCGGGATCCTGGTGGGAGCGGGTGGATTCGAACCACCGAAGCAATTATGCAACAGATTTACAGTCTGCCCCCATTGGCCGCTCGGGAACACTCCCACATGTTCCGCGCTCAATCGAGTGCTTAACTATTATAGCAAGGAGGTCAAAAAAAAGCAAGTGTTTTTTTCTTTTCGGCGGATATTTTTTTGATCGCCCCTCGGGAGGAGTCTTTCTGTTCAAAAATTCGTCACATTTATAGGGAATTTTTATGGTATGATAATATAGTAAAGTATTTAGCAGGTGAATCAATACGGCGGTCGCCGCCGGAAAAGGAGGCGTTTATCATGGCGGAAATTTCAGAGTACTCCCGCATCACCCCCCAGCTGGAGGCGTTGGCGGCCATCTGTCTTTCCAACAACCAGATCAACAAGGAAGACTATGTGCGCTACAACGTCAAGCGGGGCCTGCGCGATCTGGACGGCACCGGTGTGCTGGCGGGTCTCACCGAGATCAGCGAGATCATCAGCAGCAAGGTGGTGGACGGCAAAAAGGTGCCCTGCGACGGTGAACTGTACTACCGGGGGTATCCGGTGGAAAAGCTCACCGGCGGCTTCATCCGCGACAAGCGCTTCGGCTTTGAGGAGACGGCCTATCTTTTGATGTTCGGCCAGCTGCCCACCGCCGAACAGCTGAAGGAGTTCAACGGCCAGCTGGCTTTCTACCGCAGCCTGCCCACCAACTTTGTGCGGGACGTCATCCTGAAGGCCCCCAGCAGCGACATGATGAACACCCTGGCCCGCTGCGTGCTGACCATGGCCAGCTACGACGACAAGCCGGATGACATCAGTCTCGCCAACGTGGTGCGCCAGTGCATCGACCTGATCGCCATCTTCCCGCTGATCGCGGTGTACGCCTACCAGGCCTACAACCACTACAAGAACGGCAACAGCCTGTACATCCACACCCCCCGGCCGGACCTGTCCACCGCGGAGAACATCCTGACCCTGCTGCGGCCCGACGGCCAGTACACCCCGCTGGAGGCGCACATCCTGGACCTGTGCCTGGTGCTGCACGCCGAGCACGGCGGCGGCAACAACTCCACCTTTACCACCCATGTGGTCACCAGTTCGGGCACCGACACCTACAGCTGCATGGCCGCCGCGCTGGCCAGCCTGAAGGGTCCCCGCCACGGGGGCGCCAACATCAAGGTGGTGCAGATGTTCGAGGACCTGAAGGCCAGCGTGAAGGACTGGACCGACGAGGACGAGATCCGCGCCTACCTGCTGGGCTGCCTGGAGGGGCAGCGCTTTGACAAGAGCGGCCTGATCTACGGCATGGGCCACGCGGTGTACTCCATCAGCGACCCCCGCGCCACCCTGCTGCGCACCTTTGTGGAGCAGCTCTCGGAGGAGAAGCACATGCACGAGGAGTACGCCCTCTATTCCGCGGTGGAGCGGCTGGCGCCCCAGGTCATCGGCGAGAAGCGCAAGATCTACAAGGGCGTTTCCGCCAATGTGGACTTTTACAGCGGCTTCGTATATCGGATGCTGGGCCTGCCCACTGAACTGTACACCCCCATCTTTGCCATCGCCCGGGTGGCGGGCTGGAGCGCGCATCGCATGGAGGAGCTCATCAACATGGGCAAGATCATCCGCCCGGCCTATATGGCGGTGCAGCCCCACCGGGAGTATGTGCCGCTGGAGGACCGGGGCTGACCGCGTCGGAAAACAAACGATGGACAAGGAGGTTTCTTATGGGCATCGGTCTGGGACCGCACGCCGCGGGCCTCTTCGCGGGTCTGGGCTGGCTGTTCAACGGGGCGTTGGGCCTGTTGCAGGCGGCCGCCTGTGTACTGGTGATCCTGGCCTGCATCAAGTATCTGAAAAAATGACCTTTGTCAGAATCGCGGCCCCGCGGCGGCGCCCGCACGGCCGCGGCGCAAAAACCGCCAACAGCAAAACCGCCCGCCCCGAAATTCGGGGCGGGCGGTTTTTGTTTGTCTCAGCCCTCGCTCACGGGCGCACGATGACGCCCTTGGGGCAAACCTCCACGCACTGACCGCAGCCGGTGCACTTGGAGTAGTCGATGCTGGCCAGGAAGTTCTCCACCTTGATGGCCTCGCTGGGGCAGGTCTTCTGGCACTTCATGCAGCCGATGCAGCCGGTCTGGCACTCCTTGTTGGTGAGAGCGCCCTTCTCGGTGTTGTGGCAGAGCACCCGGGGTTTCTGCTCCATGTTGGCGGACAGCTCGATCACGCTCTTGGGGCAGGCCGCCGCGCAGGCGCCGCAGCCGGTGCACTTTTCCGGGTCCACCTTGGCGATGCCGTCCACCACATGAATGGCGTCGAACTTGCAGGCCTTCACGCAGTCGCCCATGCCCAGGCACCCGAAGACGCATGCCTTGGGGCCGCCGTACAGGGCAGCGGCGGCGGCGCAGCTGGAAACGCCGTGGTAATCAAAATTCTGGGTGCAGACGCCGGGTTTGCCCTGGCAGCGCACCGTCGCCTTGATGGTGGCGGTGGCGCCGGCCTCCACGCCCATGACCTTGGCCACCTCGGCGGCCGCCTTGGCGCCGCCGGGCACGCATTTGTTCACCGGCGCGCCGCTCTCCACAATGGCCTTGGCGTAGTCGGCGCAGCCGGCATAGCCGCAGGCGCCGCAGTTGGCGCCGGGCAGGCAGCCGGCCACCTCGCCGATGCGGGGATCCTCCTCCACCGCCATGAACTTGGCGGCCAGCACCAGAATGACAGAGCCCAGAAGGCCGGCCACGGTAACGATCGCAATAGCAAGTGCAATGTTCATCTCAGCCGCCTCCTCACATAGTACCGAAGATGTTTTCGACGATGCCGCCAAAACCGCCGAAGCTCAGCGCGGCCACCGACGCGGCCACCAGGGTGATGGGCAGGCCCTCAAAGCACTTGGGGGGCTGCGCGTCCTCCAGCCGCTTGCGCACGCCGCTGAACATCACCATGGCCAGCATGAAGCCCACGCCGGCGCCTACGGCGCACACCATGCTCTCGGCAAAGTTGTAGCCGTTGTCGATGTTCAGCACGGTGACGCCCAGCACGGCGCAGTTGGTGGTGATCAGGGGCAGATACACGCCCAGGGCCTTGTGCAGGGGAGGCATGAATTTCTTCATGATGACCTCCACCAGCTGCACCAGCACGGCGATGACCAGAATGAAGACGATGGTCTGCAGGTAACCCAGGTCCCACTTGGGGGTGCCGTCGGCGTTCACCGGGGTCAGCAGATAGGTCTGGATGGGCCAGGTGACGGCGGTGGCCAGGGCCATGACGAAGATGACCGCGCAGCTCATGCCGAAGGCGGAATCCAGTTTTTTGGACACGCCCAGGAAGGGGCAGATGCCCAGAAATTGCACCAGAACGTAGTTGTTCACCAGGATCATGGTGAAGAAGATAGCAGCCAAACCTGCCATTATTCATTGCCCCCTTTCGCGCCACAGGCGCCCCTGGAGGGGCAACCCTCGCAGCCGATGCTGCGCTTTCTCCGGTCGCCCAGCTTGGTCTCCACGAAGATCACCAGAGCCATCAGCAGGCCGAAGGTAAAGAAGCCGCCGGCGGGGCTGGTCATGAAGGTGAAGCGGTCGATGGACTCGGGGATGATCTTGATGCCGTACCAGGTGCCGGCGCCCAGCACCTCGCGGATGGTGCTCATGAGCAGCAGGGTCAGGGTGAAGCCCAGGCCCATGCCCAGGCCGTCCAGCGCGGAGTCCACCACGCCGTTCTTGGAAGCGAACATCTCGGCGCGGCCGAGGATGATGCAGTTCACCACGATCAGGGGCAGATACACGCCCAGAGCGGCGTCCAGGTCAGGCAGGAAGGCCTTGACCAGGTTCTGCACGATGGTCACGAAGGTGGCGATGACGGTGATATAGGCCGGCAGGCGAACCTGCTCGGGGATCACCTTGCGCAGCGCGGAGATGGCGATGTTGGAGCAGATCAGCACAAAGGTGGCCGCAAAGCCCATGCCGAAGGCATTGGACACCGCCGTGGTCAGGGCCAGCGTGGGGCAGGTGCCCAGCACAAGGCGGAGCACCGGGTTTTCCTTCACGAGGCCGTTGGTAAGAATTTTCAGTTTACCCATGGTTCAAACAGCCTCCTCTCTCAAGACGCGGACGAGGCGCTGGCGGCCCCGCTGGAAGCGGCGGACGCAGCCTCGCTGGCCGGGGCGCTGGTGGCCTCGCCGGCCGGGGCACTGGTGGCCTCGCTGGCGGGCGCGCTGGTGGCCTCGCTGGCGGGCGCGCTGGTGGCCTCACTGGCGGGGGCGCTGGTGGCGCCGGCCGCGGCGGCCATGTTGGGGTTCAGCGCCGCCATGGCCTGCACGCACTTGCGAACCGCCTTCTTCACGCCCACGGTGGACTCGGTGGCGCCGGCCACGGTGTCCACACCGTCCAGCCCGGCCTCACCGGCGATGCCGGTGTACTGGCCCAGGTAATCCTCGCTGCCGGCCACGTCGCCGATGCCCGCGGTCTGGGTGGACACATCCACCCACACGCCGGTGATGGCGCCATTGGCGTCAAAGCCCACCGCCACGGTCATGGGGGCGGTGGCGTACTCCCAGCCCTTGTCCTCGGCGTAGAGCACATAGCTGCCGTCATCGCCCTGCCAGGCCTCGGTCAGGCCCTCGGGGGTGTCGATCTGGGTCATGGAGGTGGCGTTCGGCGCCAGCTGCGCGCGCACTTCCTCCGGGCTGAGGGTCACGGGGCCCTCGTCCACCACAGCGGCCTGGCCCAGAGCCACCTCGTTGAAGCAGTTCATGGCGCTGGTCACCGCGGACGCGGCAGCCTTGGAGGAAACGGTGGCGCCGGTCATGGCGTCGATGTTGGTGCCCACCACGGGCGCCTCGCTCATGCCGATGAACTGCTGGGTGAAGGTCACGCCCTTCTCGCTGCCGTCCACCAGCTGCTGGCCGTAGCCGGAGGTCTCGTTGTTGGCCAGGAACTGAATGCCCACGATGGTGCCGTTTGCGTCAAAGCCCACGATCACGGGCACGTCGCCGCCGAAGCCCTTGCCGTAGGCCTGGATGGCCCAGCCGGCGCCGTTGGAGGCCTTCATCACGGCCTGGATGTTGCTGGTCTGGTAATCGGTGACCGCCTCAAAGGTGTCGGCGTCGGGCAGGACGGCATAATAGGCCTCGTTGGCCGCGGCGTCCTCCTGCGCCTTGATGATGGGGGCCGTCACCTCATTGACGGCGGCCAGCGCGCCGCTGGCCACCAGGCAGATGGCGCCCAGAACCACGATGGGTTTTACGATCTCGCTCCAGGTTTTGCCTTTCATGCCTTCTTCGCCCCTTTCTTGTGTTTTTTATAGCCCAGGGGCACCTGCCGGGTCAGATCGTTGATATACGGCACGAACAGGTTCATGAGCAGGATGGCGTAGGACACGCCCTCGGCCATGTTGCCGAAGGCCCGGATGCCAAAGGTGATCAGGCCCAGGCCGATGCCGAAGACGATCTTGCCCTTCAGGGTGAAGGGGCTGGTGACATAGTCGGTGGCCATGAACACCGCGCCGAAGAGCAGGCCGCCGGCCAGCACCTCGTGCAGCACCAGCACGGCCGCGTCCGCCGCGCCCAGCTCGCCCACATTGAGCAGGAAGCTGAACACCGCGTAGCTGCCCACATAGGTGACGGGGATCGCCGCGCTGATGGTGCGGGTGAACAGCAGGATGGCAAAGCCGATCAGGATGGCCAGGGCGCAGGTCTCGCCCATCACGCCGCCGTGGGTGCCCAGGAACAGATCCATCAGGGGGTACTTGCCCACGCCGCCGGGCACCTGCAGGGGGGTGGCGCCGGAGGCGGCGTCCACGCCCAGCATCAGGAAGGTGCGGGTGCACTTGTCGGGGTAGACCCAGGCGGTCATGCGGCTGGCAAAGCCGGTGAACAGCACGATGCGGGCCAGCAGCGCGGGGTTGGCAAAGTTCATGCCGATGCCGCCGAACAGCTGCTTGGCGATGACGATGGCGATGAACGCGCCCACCACGGCGATCCACAGCGGCATGCTGACCGGCATGTTCATTGCCAGGATGATGCCGGTGACCACGGCGGAGAGATCCCCCACCGGGTTGGGCTTTTTCATCAGGAAACAATACAGATACTCGAACAGCACGCAGGCCGCCACGGTGACGCCGGTCACCAGCAGGGTGTTGGCCCCGAAGATGATGGTGCTGGCCGCAACACAGGGCAGCAGCGCGATGATCACGTTCAGCATCAGCTTGCGGGTGCTGGAGTTGTCCTGAATGTGCGGGGAGGCGGTAACATTCAAACGGTTTTCCATATTACTTGCTCGCCTCCTTCTTGGCAAATTCCTTGGCCAGGCTCATGGTCTGGGTGACCGGCCGCTTGGCGGGGCAGACAAAGCTGCAGCTGCCGCACAGCATGCACAGGTCGATGCACAGCTTGTTCAGCTCCTCGGCGTTCTTCTTGCTGAAGGCGCCCGCGATCACCACCGGCTCCAGGCCCATGGGGCAGGCGTCGATGCAGCGGCCGCAGCGGATGCAGGGCTGGGGCGCCGGCAGGGTGGCCTTCTGGGCGCTGAGCACCACCAGGCCGTTGTTCTGCTTGAGCACCGGAGTGGCGGGATCGGCCACTGCCACGCCCATCATGGGGCCGCCCATGATGATCTTGCCGATCTGCACGCCCTCTTTCAGGCCGCAGAAATCCAGCACCTCCTGGATGGGGGTGCCCACGATGACTTCAACGTTCTGGGGCTTTGCCACGGCGTCGCCGTCAATGGTCATCCGGCGGGTGACCAGAGGCATGCCGGTGGCCAGGTACTTGCCGATGGTGGACACGGTGGTCACGTTCAGCACGATCACGCCCGCGTCGGCGGGCAGGCCGCCCTGGGGCACCTCACGGCCGGTGACCGACTCGATCAGCACCTTCTCAGCGCCCTGGGGGTAGCGGGTGGGCAGAGGCTTGACCTCCACGCCGGCCACGCCCTTGGCCAGGCTGCACATCAGGTCGATGCACTCGGGCTTGTTGCGCTCGATGCCGATGAGGCACTTTTTGATGTCCAGATACTTCATCACGGCCTGGATGCCGCTCATCACCGTCTCGCTGTTCTCCAAAAACTCCCGGGCGTCGGCGGTCAGGTAGGGCTCGCACTCGGCGCCGTTGATGACCAGGGTGTCCACCGGGGTCTTGGGGCTCAGCTTCACGGCGGTGGGGAAACCGGCGCCGCCCAGACCCACAAGGCCGCAGGCCTGCACCGCAGCGATCAGGCTCTCCTTGTCGGTCACCACAGGCGGTTTCACCGCCGGGTCCACAGTCTGCAGCCCGTCGGGCTGGATGGTCACTGCCGGGCAGGATCTGCCGTTGGACAGGCGGATATCTTCCACACCGGTGACCGTGCCGGACACGCCGGAGTAGATGTTGGCGCCCACAAAGCCGCCGGCCTTGCCCACCAGGGTGCCCACCTGCACAGTGTCCCCCTTTTTCACCACCGGCGCACAGGGCGCGCCAATATGCTGCTGCATGGGAAGAACCACCTTGGAGGGAACGGGCATCCTGACCGTTTCCATCCCGGCGGTTCCTTTCTCATGCGGGACGCGGGCGCCCAGCGCCGCGCGCTTTAGCTTTTTCAACATAAGTTGAACGATCCCCCATTTCTGTTTGTCTCGGGCAGCCGTTCCGCCCGGCTGGCGGACGCAAAATGCCCATTAACTTATATTTTAACATTTTTCTTTTTCAAGTCAACTGTTCCTTGTACCTTTCCCACTGGATAATTCCACCTTTTGCCGCCCTTTTGCCGGCACGAAAACTGTTTGCACAAACAGTGTGGGATGTGGTATACTATACAATAAATAGAAGTGCACTCACCCGGCGGGCGGCCTGCCGCCCGCTTTCGATACAAAAGGAGGTCGCGTTTCATGAAACTGCTTGGCAAACTGGTAATGCTCATGCTGGCCGCCGGGGCCGTGATCTTCGGCCTGGCCCTGCTGCGGGAGACCCGGCCGGATTACATCCCGGTGTACGACACCGAGGAGGACGATCTGTATTGATCTCCGGGGCCTGTTCCCCACCGAAAAAAGGACCTGCCGCGAGGCAGGTCCTTTTTTGTCTTGTACGAAACGCGGGTCAGCCCTCCCCTTCCGGGGCCAGCCGGCAGCTGCCTTTGTAGGGGGGCTTCGCGGTCACTGTGACCGTTCCGTCCGCCGCCGCGGCACAGGTGTACTGCTCCGGCTTCAGCGTCACCACCTCGGCCACACCGTCCAGGTTGCCATCGGTGTAAAGGGTGACCTTCAGGATGCCGTCCGCCTGCCGCTCCGCTTCCAGGCCGGGGCGGTGCAGGGTCAGCTCGGCGGTGCCGGTGGTCTTGAGCAGCCGCCCGTCGCCGTCCACCGCCCAGGCCACCACCGTGAGGAACACCGGGACGTGGGGCTTTTTCATCGCAGCGCCGGTGAGGTTCAGCACCAGGGTGGCCTCGCTGCCGACGCCCGCCACCACCGGTACCACCGCTTTCAGCCCCTCGGGGCATACGGCGGCGGGCAGGTAGTGCCAGCGCAGGCCCTCGCCGCCCGACACAGTGAGTTCGATGTCCACCGCCGCGCCCTTGGTGTTCACCAGGTCGTCGAAGGGCCGGTAGAGGGTGAGGCTCACCGAGGGGGTGTCCTCCTGGGGCAGGTCCGGCGTCTCCTCGGGCAGACCGCTCTGGTCAAGATCCTCCCGGCGCCGGGAGGCGGGCACGTTCTCCAGCACCGAGGACAGGCCGTTCAGCACCGCGGAGCCGCCCAGGCCCAGGGCCGCCGCGCCGGCGCTGACCGCCGCCGCGCGCCGCACCGCGGCGCTTCCCTCCCGCATCGGGATGCCGGTGGAGACCGCGTCATCCGCCATCACCAGCAGCGAGCAGCCGAACTCCAGGGGCGTATCCTCCAGGTGCTTCACCTCGTACGTCTCCCCCTGGAGCTGCCAGACAAGGCTCGCCTTGTTGCCGCTGCCCGCCCGGGGATACCCGATGCGCCATTCAACGGGCACGCCGCCCGACCTCCAGTCCGGATTAGAGGCCGGGATGTCGCCCCGGAAGGTCATCTCCAGCACCGCCTCCTTCGGCTGTGGCAGCTGTGCCGCCGGGTCGTCCAGCGCCTGCTGCACCAGCGCGTCGTATTCCAGCGCCAGCTCCTCCTCCGGGAACTTCCAGTCGCCATCCTCCTGTACCGCGCCCTCGGGCAGCGGGACCCGGGCTACCGCCTCCACCATGCAGCGCACCTGCACCTGAGCGTCCGCCGTGAGGTCAGGCCGGACGGCGGGCCAATCGTCGGACAAAAGCACACTGGCTTTGTTGCTGAGGCGCAGATCGGAAAATTCCATGTGGATGGTCACCTCCGACTTCGGCACCGGCCGGGCAAAGGTGACCGTGTCGCCGTCGCAGGCGAGGAGCATATACTCCTGCGCGTTGTCCAGATTGGTATCATAGCGCAGCTTCGTGCAGGCCAGGAGGCCCCAGGAAGCGTAGGCGCTTTCCACCGCATTAAAGGAGGCGTCGGCGGTGATCTCATACCGTTTTTCTTTTTCCAGGAGAAGGGCGCCGTCCTGGGCGTCCCGGCCGCTGAGCGTCACCGAGGGGCGCGTTATGATGGAGTGGGCATAGTTGGTGCCCACCCGCGTCTGCTTCAGATATTCCCACTCCGTTTCCTCCGCGAACGCCGGCGCGGTGCAGGCAAGGCACAGGCCAACCGCCCCGGCCAGGGCCAGCGCCCGGCGAAAAAGCTTGCGGCTCATCATGCCCGCGCCTCCTTTCCGCCGGCAGGGCCGGCTTTCTTTTTCCGCCACCAGGGCATCACAAGGCAAAGCACGCCCCCCGCCGCCAGCAGGACGGGCAGGCCCCAGGCCAGCAGCGGCCAGACGAAGGCGGGCGCCGCGGTCTTGGTGACCGAGACGGGCACCGCGACGGCCATGCCCACCGCGAAACCGGCAAAGATGCGGTCGATGAGGCTGCGGTTCACCGTATGCAGCGCCTTTTTGGCCAGCAGCAGGTTGAGCAGGGTGATGAGCAGGCCCCGCTGGCGGGCGATCTGACCGCCGATGCTCAGAAACAGCGCCACGCAGACCATGCTGTTCACCGGGCTGCCGTCGCCGGTGAGAAAGGGGTAGGCCGCCAGCGCCAGCGCGCCGCCCAAAAGGCCCGCCGCCAGCATGCGGGGCGAGCGGTCCTTCCAGAGCAGCTTCAGATTGGAATACTGGGGGATGCGGCTGAGCAGCTGGGCCTTGGTCTGGCTTTTCAGCTCGCTTTTCACGTTGTCCCGACGGCGTCCGTCCCACTTGCGGTGCATCAGCAGCCCCCGGAACAGGCTGTTGAAGCACACCAACAGGATCGCTTTGCCGATGGTGCCGCCCAGCGCGCTGCCCTCCATGCCGGCCAGCGCGCCGGTGAGAAAGTTCAGCGGCCACAGGATCGCCCACTGGATGCCTGCCGACCGCACCCAGCTGAGCACCAGCCACAGCACCGCCAGGATGGCCGTGGGGGCAAGGCTTGTCTTGAGGGTCTCCAGCATCGTTCTCCAGAATCCCGGTTTTTTCTTCATCTGCGGCTGTGCCGCCGCGTTCAGGGTCTCTTCCATGATCCTTCCCCTTTTCCCTTTTTTCCGCAAAAGAATCCGGCTTTCGCCTCCATTTTATCCAATTATAATACAGGTCTTTTCCTTTGGAAAGCCCTCTTCGGAAAAAAACGCCGCCGTCCCCGAAGGGGCGCGGCGGCTTGCTCATCCTTGTTTTTGGGTTGCGGCGGGCATGCGGCGCACCAGCGCGGTTTTGACCTGATGGGAGCGGAACTCCGCCTCCCGTATCTCCAGCCCCGCCGTGTTTACCTCGGCAGCGGCGCCGTCCGGCGGGATGAAGCCCAGGGCGCTGAGCACCAGCCCGTTGAAGGTGTCGAATTCATCGCAGGGCAGCGGCATGTCCAGCGCGGCGGCCACCGCGGTGAGAGGCGCGTCGCCCCGCACCCGCCAGATGCCGGGGCTCACCTGCTGCACCGGCGCGGCCTCCTCGCCGCCGCGGCCGTCCAGTTCGCCCACCAGCTGTTCCAGCAGGTCGTTCATGGTCACGATGCCCTCGAAGCCGCCATATTCATCCAGCACCACGGCCATGGGCTCGCCGGTGCGCTTCATGTCGCGGAACAGCACGTCCGCACGCACGCACTCCGGCACAAAACAGGCGGGGCGCATCGCCTGTTCCATCACGGTGGCGCGGCTTTTATCCTCCAGACAGAGGTAATCCCGCACGTCCAGCACGCCCACCACATTGTCGGCGCTGCCCTCGCAAACGGGATAGCGCGAGTGGCGGCCGGTGCGAATGGTGCGGTCCCATTCCTGCTGCCCATCCTCCGTCCAGAGCAGCTGCACCTCGGTGCGGTGGGTGGCGATCTCGCCGGCGGTGCGGTCGTCAAACTCGAACACGTTCTGGATGAACTCCTTTTCGGTGGGGTCGATGACACCCTTTTCGTTGCCCGCATCCACCATCATGCGGATCTCCTCTTCGCTGACAGTCTCCTCGTCGGCGTCGGGGTCCACTCCCAGCAGGCGCAGCACGCCGTTGGTGGAGGCGGTGAGCAGCCAGACGATGGGAGCGAAGGCCCGGGCGATGGTGCACAGCAGGGCGGACATGCCCAGGGCCAGGGGCTCGGCCTTGCGCATGGCCAGTCGCTTGGGCACCAGCTCGCCAAAGACCAGCGTGAAATAGGAAAGCACCAGCGTGATGAGCACCACGGCCACCGCGTCCAGCGTGGCGGCCGGCACCGGCGCGCCCAGGCTCAAAAGCCAGCTCACCAGCCCGTCGGAGAAATTTTCGGCCGCGAAGGCGCTGCCCAGAAAGCCGGACAGGGTGATAGCCACCTGGATGGTGGCCAAAAAGCGGGCGGGCTGGCTGGTGAGGCGGGCAAGGCGGGCGGCCCGCTTGTCGCCGGATGCGGCCAGCCGCGCCAGGCGTGTGTCGTTCATGGAAATGACGGCGATCTCGGCGCAGGCGAACACGGCGTTGAGACCGATGAGGGCCGCCTGAAGCAAAAGCATGAGAGCAAGGGAATTTTTCAAAGCAACGTTCCTCCTTGAGAACTGAAAGCACTGTTTTGAAACGCAAACGGACACAGCCCGGCGCCTACTCTCGCAGGCACAGGCTATGTCCGATAAAACTGCATATGTGCGGTAAAGGAGGGTTTTCTCCGCCGGTACTGTCGCCGTCGTCCATGGTTTTGCGCGTCACGCTTCCCTTTCATACGATTTGCAAAATAGCATAGCATACCCGCCAGCCCCTTGTCAAGGAGCGGGCGGCCGGGGCCCCCGCGAAAGTTTGCGCAAGCAAAGTTTCGCGGGGAAACGACTGCGCCCGCAGGCGCGTTTCGAGGCCAACCGCCGCAGCTGCGGCGGCTCTTGGGCCGAGATGGAGCAGCAGAGTGAGCGCGCTATGAGCTTTTTCGTGAAACGAAAAAACTCGTCGCAAGCGATACGCCGCTTGCACTTTACCGCCCACCGGGCGGCCGGGGCCCCCCATGAAAATTTGCGCAAGCAAAATTTCATGGGGAGAAGGAGGAATGACGGA
>DSLFC04102__coassemble_691_pt1 | contig 35150 bp, 36 predicted proteins | sample DSLFC04102__metabat2_high_PE_037 | metagenome-assembled genome bin DSLFC04102
AACTCACCCACCGGCCGCTCCAGCTGCCGCCGGCCATGGCGTCGGCGGCGCTCTCCGCGCCCATGTAGGCCGTCACCGGCGCGCCGTTCACCGTGAAGGTGTCCCCCGCCGCCACGTCTGCGGTCATCTTCGCCCGGCCGTTGGCCCCGCTGCCCGCAAAGTTGTGCACCGTACCGCTCTTGGTGTGGGCGTAGGTCTGCACCGTCACGTCGATGCGCCCGTCCTGCGGGTCGTAGACCGATTTGGCCATATCGCCCGCGCCGATCTCCACCACCCGCTGCCCGATGGCGGCGTCGGTCTCGGCCCTGGTGTAGGCCCCCGTCTGGGCGGCGGTGACCGCGTGGGGGTTATCCGTGCGGCCGGTGTGGGCCGCCAGCGCGCTGCCCGCGCCGGTAAAGCCCTCCTCCGCCCGGGCGTTCAGCGCCTCCAGCGCGCCCTGCACCGTGGCGGGGGTGCCCTCCGGCAGGCCCGCGGGAGGCGCGGCCCCCAGGCTGGCGGCCGCGCCGGGGTCCTCCAGCTGGCCAGTCAGCCGGTTGAAGGCCGGCACGATCACCTCCCGGGGCAGTTCGTCCAGGATGCGCTGCATCTCGGAGGTGTCCACGCCGGGGGTGTCGGGGCGGCCGATGTTGCCCTTGCCCAGAAGGTCGCCGTCGGTGATCCGATCGAATGCCATTGCATTTCTCCTTTCCGGCCGGAAAGCCCGGCCCTCATCCCTTGTAATTGCCGTTTTCGGTGAACTCCAGCGCCCAGGCCATCAGGCCGAAGGGCTCGTTTTTCTCCCCGTTCTCAAAGCGGAAACGGGCCTTGTCCACCCGCTTGATGCGCAGCTTGCCGTACAGGGTCTTGGTGGTGCTGTCGTTGGAGTAGGTGAATTTGGAGTAGCACCACCGGCAGTAGCTCAGGTAGCGGGCCTTGCGCTCTTCCCGGCGCACCAGCCGCCAGATGCCACGCTTTTGCACCCACACCGCCACGCTGGTGGCCACCGCCGGGGTCAGCTGCAGCGCGTAGCGGCAGAAGCTTTTGTTTTTGTAGAACAGCTTGCCGCCCAGGTCCGGCGTCTCCCACACGGCTTGGATGGCCGCGCCGTCGTCGTTGTAACTTTCGGGCATGGTGGGGTCGGAATAAAACCGGAACACCCCGCCGTTGCCGTCACCGAAATACAGCTGGTCCCCCTGGGTCCAGATGGTGCGGGCGGGCAGGTTGGTGCGGTAAAAGGCCGCGTACTGGCGGGTGCTGTAGGGCTCGCCGCTGCGGGTGCCCAGATCCTGCATCCCGTCCAGAATGTAGGCCTTTCCGTTGAGGCACAGCCAGTACAGGTCGCGGTGGACCGCCGCCGTGGCCGCCTCCAGGCCCGTCTCTTTGGTGAGGGCCCCGTTGAGGTAATAGCTGCGGTTCTGGCTGTAGCGCTCGCCGCTGATGTCGCTGGGGGTGACGGCGTAGACGCCCAGCGCCGTGAGGAACACCGGCTCCGAGGCCAGATAGGCAAAGCTGCCCTTGGCCGCCGCGCCGGGACCCTGCAGGGTGTTCACGATGGGGAACGAGGGCTCGTCCTCCACCAGATCGCCCCGGCGCAGGATGACGTTCCGCTCGGTCTCGCCGGCGTCCTTGTGGGCGGCCAGGTAGTTGTTGATGACCGAGTAGCCCATCACCGCCCCCGCGCCGCTGCCCAGCACCGAGTAGCCGGTATCCGGCCAGTAGGTGCCGTCGTTCTGGCCGCTGAACCAGTCATAGTTGGGAAACTCCAGGTTGCCGGAGAGGAACAGCCGGTCGGCCGCGCCGCTCACCCCGAACAGCGCCCCCACGTCACAGCGGTTGATCCGGTCGGCGTAGCCCGTCACCGTGCGGGCGGCGGTGATCTCCACGTTGTCCTCGCCGGTTACGGGGCTCTTGCCGGGGGCCGCCGTAAAGGTCACCTGGCCGGCCGCCCGGTTCACCGTGAACCCTGTCCCCTCGGTCATCTGGCTCCAGCTGCCGTTTTTCTGCAGCAGCCGCACCGTTACCGCCGTGCTGTCCAGGCCCGAAAAGCTCAGACAATAGACGGTGTCCGCCTCGGTGCCGGCGAACCGCTCGGTGAATTTGGGCTGCAGCAGGTTCAGCGGCTCGTACTGCACGCCGCCCCCCGCCGGGGGGCGGGCGATGGTGAACAGCGGCACCTTGGCCAGGTTGGCGGCGGGCTGCACCGTTTTGCCGTCGTACACCAGCAGCGCCTTGCCGTCGGCAATGAAAAGTTTCCCGCTGAGCTGCCAGCTGCGGCTGGCGGCGTTGGCCATGCCGGTGTATATCTGCTTGGGCGCCTCCTCCCAGTCCCGCCCGGTGCGGTAGAGAGCCACCCCCGCGTGCACCAGCACGTCCTGCCCGAAGAAATGGCAGCCGTTGATCGCCCCCGGCAGGGTGGCCACCCGCTGATACCCCATACATTTGCGCACCTTGCCGGGCACATCCCGGATCATGTTGTCGCCGCAGGGGCTCTGCTCCTTGGCCACGTTGCCGGGGTCGTTGGTCATGTCCACGCCCAGCAGCCGGTCCACGCACAAAACGCTGCGCGACGGCTGGGCGGGCACTGTGAACCGGGCCATCTCACCACCACCCCGTCACACAGGTGAACTCGCCGCCCACCTCGCCGGAATCCGCCCGCTGCAGCAGGCTGAACGCCACCTCAAATTCGTTGCGGTACATGGTGGCCAGGGTGATGTCGTCGTCCTTGTAGAGCTGGCTGGCCATGTAGAGGGGCAGCAGCACCGCCACCTCCGGATCCAGCGGAAGTTTCTCCTCGTCCGGCGTGGCGCTGGTCACCGGCTGGGGCCATGCGTTGTAATAGAGCGCCAGTTTTCCGCCCGGCGCGTTTGGCAGCACCAGATACCGGCCCGCCACCAACTTCGCGCCCCGCACCGGCACCGGCGCGCCCGCGCTGTCAAAGGAATACAGTTCCAACTGCTCGACGCGGTAGAGGTCCGGCACCGCCTCCTGCAGGTCCACCGTGCGCGTCTCCCCCTCGGCGCCCGCCTCGAACTCGTGGCAGCGGCGCAGGTATTTGCCGGCGGTGCACAGCAGCTGCAGCCCCTCGTTGGCCGCCTGGGGCATGGCGTTCAGGTATTCCCGCACGCCGTCGTCGGCCTCGTTGATGACAAGGCCCTCGGCGCTGAACATCTTTTGCAGCGTTGCCAGCTTCACATCCTTCCATGTCATTGGACCGCTCCTCCTTCCTGCGGGGGCGCGGCGTCGGCCTGTTGCGCCCCGTTTTGTTCCTCCTGCTCCATCTCGCCGCGGATGCTCGCCTTCATCGCCTCGGCATGGGGATAGCCGGTCTCGGCCAGCAGCGTCCACAGCCGGTAGAGGCTTTTCGTCTCCCCCATCGGCCCGAAGGCCCCCGCCTGGTACTTCTGGTCGATCATGGTCCACAGATTCTCCCGGTTGGAGGCGAGATTCGAGGCCGGATCCACGTCAAAGAGGAACTCGTCGTTCCAGTAGAGCGCCCCCGCCGCGTCCCGCTTCAAAAACTCATAGCGATCGAAGTGGGCGTACTCCACCGCGCCGTCCGGCCCGTGGAGGATCATGGGATAGGGCTCGTCGGAGTAGGCCAGCATGAACTGGAACATCAGCCGGTAGAGGCGGGCATAGGCCTGGTTCTTCATCTCCCGCTTGGACTGCAGCCGCCCCGCCGACTGGTTGGCCGAGAACTGCTTTGCCACGCCGCTCACCGCCGAGGAGTCGTATTTGCCCTGGAACGCGTCGGTGATGCCCAGGGTGCTCTTGGCCCAGCTGTAATTCACTTCCAGCATCTGCTGGTCGCGGCTGGTGTCCGGCTGGATGTTGAGCACGCTGATGAGGGCCTTGTCCGCCGGGTTTTTCAGCCGGATGATCTTCAGCTCCCGGTCGGTGGTCTCGATGTTCACCCCCTGGGGCAGGGTGACATAGCTGCCCCCCTTGAGCAGCTTTTCCTGGATCTTGGTGCCGTACTTGTTGATGGCGATCTGCTGATCCTCGATCACATCCACGTCGCTGGCTCCCAGCAGCTGACCGAACAGCCGCACGTTGCGCCGCAGCACCAGCGGATAGCGCCGGGGGCTGTAGGCGGGCAGCACCGTGGGCCGCATCTCACCGGGCATCAGGATCACCTCGCCGGTGGCCTCGTCCCGCTGGAGGGTGCCGTCCGGGTTCACCACCGGCCGCGCCGGTCCCCGGCCCATCGCCGGCAGCACCTCGCCGCCGGGCAGGGTCACGTCCCGGGGCAGGGTCTGCTCTTCCACCGGCACGCTGCGGGCGCCGCGCGCCCCGCACACCGGGCAGCGGGCGGCCTCGCCGTTTTTCGGCGGTTCCACCGGCGCGCCGCACCCGGCACACACCCACTGGCGGCGGGCCTGGTAGTCCTCCATGTCCTCCAGGGTCACGTCCCCCACCCAGCTAAACAGGCCCACACCGCCCGCGCTGTTGCGGTAGTAGGCGATGTTCTGGGTCACCAGGCCCTCCACCGTGTCCGCGTCCGCCGACGTGCGGGCCGCCACGTCGCTCTCCCTCTCCTCCGGCAGCCGCACGCCATAACGGCGCTCCAGCGCCCGGCGGCTCTGGCTCACCAGCACAAAGAGGTAGTCCATCTGCTCCAGTTCGTACACCCCCGGCTGGGGGATGACCTGCTTGGGGTGGCGCAGGCTCACCGCCAGGTCACCCATGGTGCAGTGGAAGCCCGCGGCGGGGTCCCACTCCACCTGCCAGAAATCGCCTCCCTGGATGGGCACGGTGCGCTCCTGCTCATCGTTCATCTCCTTGAAGTTCAGCTGCCGGATCTGCGCCAGCAGCATCGCCTCGATCTTGCGGGCGAGGGGGCGGTCCTCCGGGTGGATGGCGGTCACCTTGGGTTGGGGCACGCTGGCGTCCACCTGGCTCTCCACCAGCTCGTAGACGACGTTGCGCACGTTGCCCGCCGCCTTGGCCGCGCCGCCCCCCGCCGCCGGGATCTGCTTTGTGCCCTTGTAGCAGTCTTCCCGGCGATCCATCCGCGCCCTTTTTTCGGCGTACTGCCGGCGGGCGTCGTCCAGCCGGGCCTGCCAGAAGGCGCGGCGCTTTCTGTCCTGTCCTTTGTCCTTCATCGTTCACCTCCGTGCAAGCGGCGGGGCGCTGTTCGCGCCCCGCCGCACCGTTGGACGGGCGGCCTTACGCCGTGAGGGCAGTGCCCTCCACCCCCTCGCCGCAGACGGCGATGCAGCGCCAGTTGTTGAAGCCGGCGCCGAAGCGGGCGCGACCCTTGATGACGTTGGCGTCGGTGTTGGGGTCGATGTCGCTCTTCACGCTCAGGGGCACCCGGTCCAGCCAGGGCAGGCACTCGTAGTTGTCCTTGAACTGGCTGTCCATCAGCAGGAAATAGGGCTTGTCGCCCAGGGTCGAGGGCAGATAAGGCCAGACGATCACGTTCCACAGCCCGCACTGGAAGTTGAGGGCGTTGTTGGGGCTGTTGGGGTCGAGATCGCTGCCCACGGCGGCCAGCACCGCCCGCTTGAGGCTGCCCACATTGGGGATGATGATGGTGTCCGGGGCCACGTTCAGCAGGTTGCCGTCGTCGTCGCAGAACATCTGCATCTTCTCCTGCACGGCGTCCAGCGTCTCGGTGGAAAAGGCGCCGGAAAAGCGGTTGGACTGCACCAGGCTCTTTTTGGTGATGCTGGGGTGGGCGGTGGAAAAGAGGGCCACGCCGTCGGCGGCGGCGGTGGAGTAGCTCTTGCCGCCGAACTTCACCGAGGTGGAAAGGCCACCGGCGATGAGGCTGGCGGCGAACTTCTCCCGGGTGCGGTTGTAGCTGGTGGTGAAGATGTTGGCACGGCTGCGCACCTTGCCGATCTTGGCGTCCTCCACCATCTCCTGCGTGATCTCAAAGCTGGACTTCCAGGTGGTAGGCTCGATCACCTTGGAGTAGCCCTCCCGCATGCTGATCTTAGGGTAGGCGCCGTTCTCGCCCACATCGGCGAAGTCGCCCAGGCTCGTCTCGCTGGTGTACTTCTCGGCGTAGTTTTTGGTGGTGTCCATGCTGAACACCTTGTCCACGGCGCTGAACTGCTGGAAGGCCTCCACGCCGCTCTCGATCATGGCCTTGATAGGGGCCTGGCTCTTGCCGAACACCGAGTCGGCGACCCCCGACCCCTGGCTGAAGATAATGCTCATACTCTCCCTCTCCTTTCCTTACACAGAGGCGGCTGCCGGTTCAAAGTAGCCCCGCACCAGGGTGCCGCCGTCGGCCCAGGTCACGGTGAAGGGGCCGCCCTCGGTGGTGGTCACGCCGTCGGCGGTGTCGTTCAGCTGCAGGGTGGTCCCCAGCTTCTCCGCGGCCACCGCGCCGGAGGCCTGGGCCTCAAAGATGGTGGTGGGCAGCACCCGGATGACCGGGTAATTGCCGTCCTCCCGCTTGGCGCCGGCGATGATGTAGGCCGGCTTGTCCGCGGCGGCGCACTTTGCCAGCACCCCGGAGGCCACCTTGGCCGCGCTGCCCGGGGTCAGTTCCTCCGCGCCGGGCAGATACTCAAAGGGTTCCACATCGGCCACGGCCCGTTTGTAGATCGCAAACATACTTTCACACTCCTTGTTTGTAGCTGCGGTGGAAGGCCGCGATCTGGGCGCGGGTCCACCGGGGATTGTACTGGCGGTAGTTGCGGATGATCTCATCGGTGAGGCCGTCCTCCGCCGCCTGGCCGCCGCCCACCGGGGTCAGGTGTTCCTTGGCCCGGGCGTCATTGATGGCCGCCTGCCGGGCCGCGGCGGCCTGCTGGCGGCTCAGCCGGTCAAAGCAGGCCAGCTTGTAGGCGTCGCTGATGGCCATACCGCTCTTCACCAGCCGGTCGAACCGGCTGAACTCCGGCTGGGCCCGCAGGTCCGCCAGGCTCTTCACCGCCGGGTCCACCGACTGAATGATCTGCATCTGCGCCTCCAGCAGCCGCCGGCCCCTCGCCAGCTGCTGCTCCAGAGCATACTCCGCCAGCGCCGGCATGCCGGACTCCGGCGCCGGTTCCATGTCCGGGCTGTTCTCCTGCCCGGCCTGCGGGCCGGCTTTCTCCGTGTACGTCTGCCGTGGGCTCTCCCCGGCCCCGGTCTCCCCGACGGCCAGGTCCTCCGCCGGCGCGGCGCGCTCTTCGCTCTCCATGGGCACTCCTCCTTTCCCTTGCGCCCTGTTTTCACTGTTTGCCCTTGCGGACGGCGGCGCCGGCGCGCAGGTCATCCCCCTTGGCCTTCACCGGCTTCTTGCCGGGGCAGACCTTGGGCGCCTTCACCATCTGGCCGCCCCTGTTGTTGATCTCCAGCTTCATTCATTTCACCTCCTTTCGCTGTTCATTGGCCGTCTGTTTTTCCGCCATCACCCGGCCGGCGGCGGGGCAGCGGCGGTTGCGGCAGACCAGCCGCAGCAGCACCCCGTCGGGGCCGGCGGTGCGGCTTTGCACCGCCATTTCGATGCCGCACTGCGGGCAGCGCATACGCATCACCTCCTTTCCGTGCGCCTTCTCACTTCCACGGGTCGCCGTAGCGCCGCAGAAGATAGGCCTTGCCCTCCTCGTCGGCGTTCTCGTAGTCCTCAAAGAGGTCCGGTTCCCACACCGCCCGGGGTGTTTGCTCCGCGGCGGGCGCGGGATCCTTCCACCACACGCAGAAATAGCGCAAACTGTCTACGTCATGGGTCAGGTCGTGGGGGGTCTTGGCGTAGACGTTGGGGTTGTGCTCGTCCTTCTGGATGCGGGCAAGGCACTCCCACAGCCGGGGCACCTCTCCCAGGGTCATGGCGGGCACGCCGCTCGCTCCCGGGGCCAGCCACTCCTTCATGGCCGCGCACCCGGCGGCAAAATCCCGGCTGCTGCGGGTGAGGGCAAGGCCCGCCTCGCTGAACAGCTGGGCCCGGCTGCGGCCGCTCTCCTGGCTGCGGTTCCACAGGTCCGGCGGGGCCAGCACCAGTTCGATCTCCTCGTCCTTGCAGCGCTGCAGCACCTCCCGGGCCGCCTGGCCGATGGTCAGATCCGGCGCGTCGAACTCCCGGTAGACCACCGCCCTGCCCCCCTCGTCCACCGCGATCCAGTGGGCGCTGAGCATATCCAGTCCGTAGTCCAGGGCCACATACCGGCGCGCCTTTTCGGGCAGCGGCCCCGCCCGGTGTGTGGCCTCGCTCACCTCCGGGAAGAACGCGCCCCCCGGCACTGTCAGCGCCTCCTCCACGCTGGCGGGGTACTCCTGCAGGGTGCGGTCCCGCCCCAGCACCGCCAGGGTGCGGCGATACCAGGCCTTGTCCCGTCGGGGGTCCGCCGACCAGGGCAGGAACAGCTTGTGAAAGCCGTTGCCCCGCCCGGTGAAGATCTCCTCGAACAGGGTGCCCCGCTTGATGGTGGACAGGCCGATCACCCGTCCGCCCTCCGGGCGGTTCACCACCGGGAAGGCCGAGGCCCATATCTCCCGTGCGAACTGCTGAAAGGCCCACTCGTCGATGACGATCAGGTCCGCCGTGAAGCTGCGCCCCACGCTGGGCCCCGAGGGGAACGCCTGGAACACCCCCGGCGGCCCGTCGGGAAAGCGCAGGGTCACGCGCAGGGCGGTGATCTCAAACACCGCCCCCCGCCAGCCGGGGGGCGCCGCGGCGGCGGGCTGGGCGAACTCCGGCATATACCGCAGCATCACCCCCAGCCGGCGCACCAGCTCCTTTGCCTCCTCCTCCGAGCGGGAGAGCCCCACCACCGTGCGCCCCGGCCACAGCACCAGCAGGCGCGCGGCCTCCGCCAGCGCCAGCCAGGTGAAGCCCAGCTGCCTCGCCTTCAGCACCACGCACAGCCGGTGGCTCGCAAAGGCCTTCAGCGCCTTTTTCTGCCCCGGCCAAAGGGTGAAGGGGGCGATCAGGTCGGGGGCGTCCTTGTCCTCGATGTGGCAGTAGTTCTCCACAAAATACACCGGGTGCTCGCGGCAATACTCCGCCTCCGCCGCCCGCAGCGCCGCCAGCTGGGCCGCGCCGTCAGTCTTCCTGCGCGGCATCCGCCTGATCCAGCCGGCGCATCAGTTTTCGCAGCAGCGCCCGGTCCCCGTCCGAGAGCCCCCCCGCCCCCGGTTCCCCGGCCTCCGGCTTGTCCCCCGCGCAGTCCCGCACGAAGGTGGCGGCCCGGGTGTCGCCATCCATCGCCTTCTGCAGCTGCACCAGCATCATCAGCTGGTACAGGTCCGGCTGGCCGCCCTGTTCCCGCTCCAGCCCGTCCGCCACCGTCTGCAGCACCCCGAAGTCCGCCGCGTCGGCGGGCAGCTTGCGGGCCAGCAGCGCCCGGCAGATGGAGCGGGCGGTGTGCTCCTCCTGTTTGCCCCGACGCCTCACCGTGCGTCTTTTGCTCTCGTCCATTCCCTCTCCTCCTTTTGCCTGAAACAGCTGGGCAGCACACAGCTCTCCCCCGCCCGCCGCCAGCGGCAGCCGCGGCAGGGGTCTGCCGGCGGCTGGTGCTTCGGGACGGCGCGGCGGCGGAAAAGCCCCTGCACCGCCCGGATCAATCCTTTCAGATCCACAACTCCGGCGTCTCCCACACCTCGTAAAACAGCACCTCGCCCGGCAGGCCCTGCGCGCAGTTTTCACAGCCCGCGCAGCGGCCCCGTTTCCAGGCCCGCCATTCCCAGACCGTCCGGTCAAAGGGCCCCAGCGGGCGCCGGCACACCGGGCAGACCGCCCAGGGCGTCTCTTTTGGGTTTGCAGTCCTGTTTATCGGGCTCGTGTTGTGATACGATATCGGTGACAGCGCCTTTCTCCCCCCTTCCTTTGTTATGTGTTGACTTTGGTTAGCATTTGCGGTACTATAAAGCTGTTGTTTCCTCTGCCGATTTACTAACTTCGGTTTGGCTTCGTCCTCATAATATCTCACTTAAGTTAGAATGTCAAGACATTTTCTAACTATTTTTAGATTTCGGCAGATTGCACAAACGAAGGGTGTGATCTTTGTGTTCTATGACGTCTACAAAGCCCTGTGTACGCAGCGCGGCATCAGCCTGAGCCGTGCCGCCGCCGAGATCGGCCTGAGCAACGCCACCGTGACCAAATGGAAGAAGACAGGCGCCGCGCCTTCCGGGGAGACTCTCACCCGGGTGGCGGCCTATTTCGGTGTGAGCGTGGATCGCCTGCTGGAGGTGGAGACGCCCGCTTCGGACTCGATGGGGATGGACGATTTCACTTATGCGTTGTATAATGAGACCCAGACCCTCACCGAGGAGAACAAGCAGAAATTGTTGGAGATGGCCCGTTTTTTCCGCCAGCAGCAGGAAAAGGAGGGCCGGTGAACTCTCATTTCCACGGAGGGTGGAATCAAGCATGGATCTATCCGTTCTCTATCGCGACGCGCAGAGCCTGAACGCGCGTATTTATCCCTACGAGATTGGTTTTGCCGGGGCCGCCACCATCGAGGTGGCGGGCCGCTACGGCATCTTTGTGGATTTTGACTGCCTGGGCAGTCTGCAGGAATTCAAGGCCGCGCTGGCTCATGAACTGGGCCACTGCGCCACCGGCTGCACCCATCGGGTGAGCAGCCCTTACGACCTGGTCAGCCGACACGAATACAAGGCGGACCGCTGGGCCATCCAGCGGTACCTGCCCTTTGAGACCCTGCGGGATGCCGTGTCCGCGGGATACACCGAACCCTGGCAGTTGGCGGAATATTTCCAGCTTCCGGAGGCCGCGGTGCGCCGTGCGCTGACCTATTACCTGCGCGTGAAGGGGCTGCGTTTTGCCCCCGGCGCCCAAACGGAGGAAGACCAATGAACAAGACAAAAGGCGGCCTTGCCGCCTTTGTGCGCCAGCGGCCGGAGATCTGGATCTCGGTGGCCTACTTTGTGGTATACCTGATCAGCTTTTTCACACTGGAACGGGTGACGGAACCGCGGTTCATCATACACTGCCGGCTGGACGATCTTATCCCCTTCTGCGAGTGGGGCATCGTGCCCTATGTCTGCTGGTATCTGCTGGTGCCCGGGATGCTGCTTTTCTATCTGTGCAGGGATAAGGCAGACTATCTGCGGCTGTGCTTTATCATGTATGTGGGCATGACCATCTGCCTCGCGCTGTACTACCTGCTGCCCACCGGCCTGGAGCTGCGCCACCCCATTCCCCGGGACAATCTCCTTTGCCTTGCGGTGGCGCTGCTGCGCCGCATCGACACCCCCACCAACGTCTGCCCCTCCATCCATGTGTCCAGCACGGTGGGCATCGCCATCGTGGCGCTGCGCAGCCGGCTGTTCGCCGGGCGGCGGATGGTGCGGGCGTCTCTTCTGGTGTTCTGCCTGCTGGTGTGCGTGGGCACGCTGGTGATCCAGCAGCATTCGGTGTGGGATGTGCTGGCCGGCGCGGCGCTGAGCCTGGCCCTGATGATCCCCGCTTACCGCATCTGGCCCCAACACAAATAAAAAAGCGCCCGCGCGCTTCTCGAAATGAGAGCGCGCGGGCGCTTTGCCTATGAAAGAAGGGCCCCGGCCAAGCGGCCGGGGCCCTTCCTGTAGAACGGTTCAGGCGTTGGTGTTGTTTTTCAGCACAACATCGTGGCTGCCGCCCTCCACAATGCTGGTGGAGGACACCACGGTGAGACGGGCCTTCTGCTGCAGTTCCTCAATGCTCAACGCGCCGCAGTTGCACATGGTGCTGCGCACCTTGTACAGGGTGCTGGTCACGCCGTCGGCCAGGGAGCCGGCATAGGGCACATAGCTGTCCACGCCCTCCTCAAAACTCAGCTTGGCCGCGCCGCCCAGATCGTAGCGCTGCCAGTTGCGGGCGCGGTTGGAACCCTCGCCCCAATACTCCTTCATGTACTGGCCGTTGATGCGCACCTTGTTGGTGGGGCTCTCGTCGAAGCGGGCGAAGTACCGGCCCAGCATCACGAAGTCCGCGCCCATGGCCAGCGCCAGGGTGATGTGATAATCGTGGACGATGCCGCCGTCGGAGCAGATGGGCACATAGATGCCGGTCTCCTTGTAGTACTCGTCCCGGGCCTGGGCCACCTCGATCACGGCGGTGGCCTGGCCGCGGCCGATGCCCTTGGTCTCGCGGGTGATGCAGATGGAACCGCCGCCGATGCCGATCTTGACAAAGTCGGCCCCGGCCTTGGCCAGGAAGAGGAAGCCCTCCCGGTCCACCACGTTGCCTGCGCCCACCTTGACCTTGTCGCCGTAGTGCTCGCGGATCCAGCCCAGGGTGCGGCTCTGCCACTCCGAGAAGCCCTCGGAAGAGTCGATGCACAAAACATCCACCCCGGCGTCCACCAGGGCGGGCACCCGCTCGGCGTAGTCGCGGGTGTTGATGCCCGCGCCCACCACATAGCTCTTGCCGGCGTCCAGCAGCTCGTTCACGTTCTCCTTGTGGCTGTCGTAGTCCTTGCGGAAGACCATGTACTTCAAGCAGCCGGCCTCGTCCACCAGCGGCAGGGAGTTGATCTTGTTGTCCCAGATGATATCGTTGGCCTCTTTCAGGGTGGTGGTGTCCGGCGCGATGACCAGCTTGTCCAGCGGGGTCATGAAGTTGGCCACCTTCTCGCTGGGATCCATGCGGCTGACGCGGTAATCACGGCTGGCCACGATGCCCAGCAGCCTGCCGTTGGCGGTGCCGTCCTCGGTCACAGCCACGGTGGAGTGGCCGGTCTTTTCCTTCAAGGCCAGCACATCCGCCAGGGTGGCGGAGGGCTTCAGGTTGGAGTCGCTGGTGACGAAGCCCTTTTTGTAGCTTTTCACCTTGCGGATCATCTCCGCCTCGCTCTCGATGCTCTGGGAGCCGTAGATGAAGGACACACCGCCCTGTTTTGCCAGGGCGATGGCCAGATCCGGCCCGGAGACCGACTGCATGATGGCGCTGATCATGGGAATGTTCATGGTCATGGGGCACGCCTCCTGCCCCTTGCGGTACTTCACCAGCGGGGTCTTGAGGCTCACCGCTTCGGGCACGCAGGCGGAAGAGGAATACCCCGGCACCAGCAGATATTCCCCAAAGGTTCGGCTGGGCTGATCGAAATAGTAGGCCATAACGCATCTCCTTTATCGTCACACAATTTTCATTTTCCGTTTTCTGGGTGGATTTAAAAAAGTGTACCACATTCGCACACAAATTGCAAAATGCGGCTGCCACAAACTTTGTGCGGGCTTTTTGCGCAATCTGGGCATAACGTCAAAAGCGGCTCCAGAAGTACGACTACGCTCCCCGGCGATAACAAAATCCCCGCCGGAGGGACGGCGGGGATTTTGTCACAGGACTTTCGGAACGCCCGTTGCACCCGTTTTTGAAAACCGGACCGGCAGGCCCGGCAGGAGGAGGAAAAAACGGCGAACGCTCCGCAACACATGAAAAAGGCTGTTGCTTTCTTGCAACTTTATTGTAACTTTTTTGAAATCTTTTGTCAACCCTTTCGGGGGATTTTTTTGAAAAAATTTCAAAAAATTACAAACCCCGGGCACATCCCCCTCTCCGGCGGCCGGTTTGGGCCGCCGGCTGCCCGCCGCGGGCTCACTTTACCGTGAACGTCGCCTCAAAGCAGGGCCGGCCGTCCTCCCGCTGGCCGGACACATACCAGCTGCCATCCTCGTTTTGGCCGCGGGTCAGCCGCGCGCACTGGCCGGCGGGCAATTCGTTGTGGTAGGCGATGACAAGGCCCTTCACCTCGCCCCCTTGCAGCACCTCCAGCGGCAGCGCGTCGGCGGCCGCGTCGGCATAGCGGGTGTTGTTCATGTGGCCGTTGGAATCGCACCGGCTGTAGGTGGCCTGCACGGAACCGGCGGGGCACTCCTGCTCCGGCTTGCGGATGGACACATCCAGGGCAAACGGCACCTGTTCCGCAAAGGGGAAGGCGTCGAACGCGGCAGGGGCCCGGCGCAGGATGTGGCGGGTATCGGTGTCCACCAGCACCCAGCGGCTGTCCAGCAGGGCCACCCGCTCGCCCTTTTCGTCCCGCGCCTCGGTCACGCGCTTGTACACCGCCCGCCGGGGCTGCTCCGGCATGGTGGTGAGGGTGAGCACCTCGCCGTTTTGCGGCGTCCGCTCCACCTGCAGCGCCAGTTTTGCCAGCAGGAACACCGCGTGGTTTTCCCGGTAAAAGGCATCGTCCATCCCCAACCGCACACACTGGTCGGTGGAGATCTGCTGGGCCATGCGCAAAAATGCGCCGGCGGTGAGCCGCCGGTTCATGTCGCAGTCGCAGTCGGTCACCCGAAACTGTTCGGTGTAAAATTCCTTCCGGTCCATGGGGCCGCGCCTCCTTTTCAAGCCAAAGCCGCCCGCAAAGCGGGCGGCGGAATACAACGGTTTGGTGGGTATTATACCACAGTTTTCGAAAATCCACAAACGGGGTTGACAGCGACATTTGACACATGTAGAATATAGATATTCCTTCTACATCTGTCAAACATTTGGAGGTGATCCTGTGCGCACCCTCTTTTTGCTCTATTTCGCCCAGGGGCTCGTACTGGGGCTGGCGGCGCTGGCGCTGCTCGCCGCCGCGCCCCTTTTACAAAAGCGGTACAGCGCCCGCTGGTTCTGCCGGGCCTGGCTGGCGCTGGCGGCGCTGCTGGCGCTGCCCCTGCGGATGCTTTTGCCCGCGGCCGCTCCGGCCCCTGTCACACTGACGCCCCCGCCGGCGCTGCTGGTCTCCGTCGGCTCCCGCGATGAAACGCCCGCCATCGGGGCGGACACCGCGCCCGGAACGGAGCGGACCGCCCCTTCCGCGGGGGATGAGGGCGGCCAGGCCGTCCCTTCCTCCGGCCAAGCCGCGCAGGGCGGTCAGGCGGCGCTCTCCACCAGTCCAAACGCCCAGCCCGGCCAGAGCAGCGGGCAACCGGGCCCTTCCGCTGACGCCGGCGGAAGGCTCCAAACGCCCGCCGTGTCCGGCGGGGAGGAGACACCCGTGGTTTCCACCTTCACCCTGCCGGCGGCCCTGGCCCCGCTGGACGGGTTGGCCCTTGCCTGGCTGGCCGGGGCGCTGGGGGTGGCGGGCCGGCAGTGGCTCGGCTACTTTATCTGGCGGCGGCGCACGCTGCGCCGCGCGCTGCCCGCCGGCGGGGACTGGCAGGCCGCGCTGGACGTGTCCCTCTCCCGGCAGCCGCTGGCAGGGCGGCCCCGGCTGCTGGCCAGCCCCGACGTGACCGGCGCGATGGCGGCGGGCTTCTTCCGTCCGGTGCTGCTGGTGCCGGAGGGCACACAGCCCGGCCCGGACGGGGTCTGCCTGCTGGCCCACGAACTGGCCCACCTGGCACGGCGGGATCTGGCCCGCAAGGCGCTGTTCAGCCTGGTGCTGGCGCTCCACTGGTACAATCCCGCCGTCTGGCTGCTGGCCAAGCGGGCCGGGCGGGACATGGAGACCGCCTGCGACGAGGCGGCCCTGGCCGCGCTCGGAACGCAGCACCGAGCAGCCTACTGCGACGCGCTGCTGCGCGCGGTGAACCGGGGCCGCACCCCGGCGCTGACCACCTGCTTTTCCCTGACCAAAAAGGACGTAAAGGCCCGCTTTGCCCGCCTGTGGGACCTGAGCCCCAAGCGGCGGGGCGCGGCGGCGCTGGCGGTATTCTGCCTGGCAGCCGCCCTGGCGGGGGCGCTGGTAGCCTGCAATGCCGCGCCCGCCGAGAGCGGCAGTGAACCGCCGGCCCCCACCCCTGCCTCCGAACCTGCCGCCAGCCCCGCGCCGGACTACGCCTCCGACGAGGAGATCTGGCCGGTGGGATATTACAACGGCGCGGGCCCGCTGCCGCTGCCCGAGGGGGAAGAATTCCCGCCCGTCACCCCCTTTGGCTTTGCCTCCCCCGACCTGCAGTACGCCGGGGTGGTACAGTACGGTCTTGAGGGCGAGGCGCAAAAACGCCTGACCCTGTGGAACACCTCTGACGGCGGCGAAACCTGGACCTCCACCACCCTGGACTGCTCCGCCTGGCTGGAGGAGATGGCAAAGGAAAACGACTGGGCTTCGCTGAAAGCGGACGGCGTGGGGAACGGTAGCGCCCGGGTGATGCCCGGCGCCTACCAGTTTGTAAACCCCAACATTGGTTTCCTTGCCTATTACGGCGGCTGGAACTATGGCCCCGCCCATGACCCCCACACCACCTACGCTCCCGGCTTTGTGCTGCTGCGCACCACCGACGGAGGCCAAACATGGAAGGAGATGTACAGCGGCGATTGCAGTGATTTTGTGGGCGGCACCGGCGAAGGGCTTTCCTTCTACGCCTCCCGGCCCTTCCTGTTCCTGAACGAAAAGGTGGGCTTTTTGTGCGCCCATGGCGGCGATTACGGCACAAACAGCCAGTTCAACCTGCTGCGCACGGTGGACGGCGGCCAGACCTGGCAGCTGCTGAACCTTGACGAGGTGGCCTCCACCCTGCCCGGCGCTCCCTGGAAAAACCGTCATGTGTGCAGCGCCCTGGGCCTGGGCGGGCCGGAATACGAGCCGGATATCTTCGCCGACGCCCAGCCCGGCTTTGCGGCCTTCACCGCCTGGGGAGATGACAGCTATGACCGCGTAGTATTCTACACTCGGGACTACGGTGAAAGCTGGCAGTGGATCAAGCGCACCCCGGCAGACAGCACATCACAGGAGGTGAACGACCAATGAGCGAAAACGAGATCAAGCGTCTGCCCGACGCGGAACTGGACATCATGAAAGAACTGTGGGCCGCCTCCGGTCCCCTGACCCGGGCCGAACTGGAACAGCGGCTTGCCCGCCGCCGCTGGGCCAGCACCACCCTGCTGGCGCTGCTGGGCCGGTTGGAGGCCAAGGGGTATGTGGCCCGCCAAAAGCAGGGCAAAGGCTATCTTTATGCCGCCGCCCTGGCCCGGGAGGACTACCTGCCGGTGGAGAGCCGCTCGGCCCTGGAGCGGATGTTCGGCGGCAGCGCCAAAAACCTCATCGCCGCCATGGCCGAGACCCGTGACCTCACCAAAGAGGACATCGACGAGCTGGCGGCCTATCTGGAGCAGCTGAAACAGGGCGGGCGCTGACCGGCCGGGCCCTTGCCCAGCTGCCCGCCAACCCCGCCGCGGCGTGCCGCGCGCCCCGAAGCCCGCGGGCCTTCCCCGCCCCATCGTTCCCCGCGGCCCGGTACACACGCTCTCCCTCAGCACGCAAAATCGCCCCCGCGGCCGTTGGCCGCGGGGGCGATCCTCTTCTGTTTCAAAAAAGGGTTTAGTAATCCTCGCGCTGCTTCTTGCGGCTGCGGCTCCAGAACAGCAGCACCACAACGACCACAGCCACCACCAGGCCCACGGGGATCAGCCAGTTGCTGCCGCCCTCGCTGTAGCTCTTCATGTCGCTCCAGGCCTTGTCCATGGCGGCGTTGATCTCGTCGGGCAGCACGGTGAACACCTCGGTGTTGGCCAGCACTTCCGCGCTGGGATAGGCCACCTCGCTGTACTTCAGGTCGTCGTCCAGCTGCTCCCACACCTCGGTGATGGGGGTGGAGTAGCCGATGTAGTCGCAGTTGGCCACGCCCACGCTGGTCTCGCACATGTAGTTGATGAACATCTCCGCGGCTTCCTTGTTCTTGCTGCCGGCGGGGATGCACATGGCGTCCACAAAGTAGTTGGTGCCCTCCTCGGGGATCACGAAGCCCAGGTCGGGGTTCTCGTCCATCATCACCAGGGCGTCGCCGGCGTAGTAGGGAGCCAGCGCGGCCTCGCCGCCCTCCATCTTGTCAAAGATCTCGTCCATCACATAGGCCTGCACCAGGCTCTTCTGGGCCTTCAGTTCCTCGGCGATGGTCTCCACCTCCTCCACGGTGGTGGGGTTCATGCTCATGCCCAGGCGCTTGGCGGCGATGGCGAAGGCGTCGCGGCTGTTGTTGAACATCAGGATGGAATTTTCATACCGCTCGTCCCACATGGCGTCCCAGCTGGTGGGGGTCTCCTCCACCATGGTCTTGTTGTACACAAGGCCCACCACGCCCCAGGTGTAGGGCACGCTGTACTCATCGTTCGGGTCGTAGGCCTGGCCCTTGTACTGGGCGCCGATCTTGGCCATGTTGGGAATGTTGTCGAAGTCCAGTTTCTCCAGCATACCCTCGTTGATCATCTTGCCGATCATGTAGTCGCTGGGGATGATCACGTCGTAGTCCGCGCCGCCGCTCTTCAGCTTGGCGTACAGGCTCTCGTTGGTGTCGTAGGTGGTGTAGTTCACCTCGATGCCGGTCAGGTCGGTGAAGGCGGACAGGATGTCCACGCTGTCATCGCTGCCGTCGGAGATGTACAGGCCCCAGTTGTAGACGTTCAGGGTGATGCCCTGGTCGGCAAGCCGGGTCCAGTCGTAGTCGGCGCTCACCGAGATGTCGTCGTTGACCACGATCATCTCCTCGTCCGCCGCGGCGGCGGGCATGGCCATAGCGCCCGCGCACAGCAGTACAGCGAGCAGGGTGCAGAACAGTTTTTTCATTGATTTCCTCCGTTCGCGGCGTTTTGCCGCTTATGATTTGCCCCGCGGCCACCCCGGCCGCCCCTCGGGCATTGTGTATTATCAGGACTTGCGCCGCTCCCGGCGTCCGTCCAGATAATTGTAGAAAAGGATGATGGCCAGGATCACCAGGAACATCACCGTGGAAAGGGCGTTGATCTCCGGGCTGACCTTCTTGCGGGTCATGCTGTAGATCACGATGGGCAGCGTCTGGGTGGTGCCGCTGGTGAAGTAGGAGATCAAAAAGTCATCGATGGAGTAGGTCAGGCAGATCAGGAAGGCGGAGAGGATGGCCGGGGCCAGTTCCGGCAGCACCACCTTGAAGAAGGCCTGCCGGGGGTTGCACCCCAGGTCCAGCGCCGCCTCGTACACCCGCACATCCAGCTGGCGGAGTTTGGGCGATACGTTGAAGATCACATAGGGCAGGCAGAAGGAGATGTGGGCGATGAGCAGGGTGGGCAGGCCGAAGATATTTTCCGGCAGGCTCCAGCCCAGGGTCTCGTTGGCCCAGGCGATGCCGTCCTTGGCCACCACGAAGAGCAGCATCAGCGAGACGCCGGTGATGATCTCGGGGTTGACCACCGGCATGTAGCTGACGTTGTTCACCACCGCCTGACTGCGTTTGCCCATGGCGTTGATGCCGATGGCGGCGGCGGTGCCCACCACGGTGGCCACCACCGCGGCGATGAGCGCCACCACCAGGCTCAGGCCCAGCGCGCTCAGGATCATCTCGTTGTGGAACAGGCTTTCGTACCATTTAAAGGTGAAGCCGGTGAAGATGGTGCGGCTCTTGCTCTCGTTGAAGCTGAACACCGCCATCACGGCGATGGGCACATACATGAAGGAGAACAGCAGCACCAGATACACCCGCTGCAATGCGCGAAGATGAGACTGTTTCATCACATGACCCCCTCCACACCGTCTTTGTTGCCGCTGGTGTTGGTCAGGCTCATGCACAAAAGCACGATGACCATCAGCACCAGGCTCATGGCGCTGCCCAGGTTGTAGTTGTAGCTGTTGCCCAAAAACTGCAGCTCGATCAGATCGCCCACCAGCATGGTGTCGCCGCCGCCCAGCATGCGGCTGATGATGAAGGTGGACACGCTGGGCACAAACACCATGGTGATGCCGGTGGCGATGCCGGGCATGGCCAGGGGGATGAGCACCCGGCCCAGCACCCGGAAGATGTCGGCGCCCAGGTCCTGCGCCGCCTCGATGATGCTGGAATCGATCTTCACCATGGCGGTGTAGAGCGGCAGGATCATGTAGGGCAGGTAGTTGTACACCATGCCCAGCACCACAGCCCCCTGGGTGTTGATCATCTCAAAGGGGCCGATGCCGAACAGGCCCAGGAAGCGGTTGATGAGGCCGTTGTTTTCGAGCAGGCTCATCCAGGCGTAGGTGCGCAGCAAAAAGTTCATCCACATGGGCAGGATCACCAGCATCTGCATCATCCGCTGGCTGGAAACGGGCAGCCGGCTGAGCCAGTAGCCCACCGGGAAGGCCAGCACCAGGCATACCACCGTGGCAATGGCGGCCAGCAGCAGGCTGCGCACGAACACGGTGGAGTAGTCGCCCAGGGCGGTGATATTTTCCAGCGTGAAAGCGCCGCTTTTGGTGGTGAAGGCAAAGTACACCACGATCAAAAGCGGCACGGCGATGAACACGGTCATCCAAACGAGATACGGAAAGGCGAGGCTCTTATTTTTCAGCATGGCTCATTCCTCCATGCGGGCCATGATGTGAATTTCATCCGGCCCGATGCGCATGCCGATCAGCTCCCCGGGGGCGCTGGCCTGGGTGGAGTGGATGATCCACTCGTAGCCGGCCTGCTCCACATGCATCTCGAAGTGCACCCCCTTGAAGATGACCTCCTTCACGATGCCGGTGAGCTGGCCCTGGATGGCGGGCACCACCTGGATGTCCTCGGGGCGCACCACCACCTGCACCGGCTGGTTGCGCTCAAAGCCCTTGTCCACGCAGGTGAACTCGCTGCCGGCGAACTCCACCTGGAAGTCCTTGAGCATGATGCCGTCCAGAATGTTGCTCTCGCCGATGAAGTCCGCCACGAAGGCGTTCTTCGGCTCGTTATAAATGTCTTCGGGGCTGCCGATCTGCTGGATGTCGCCGTCGTTCATCACCACCACGGTGTCGCTCATGGTCAGGGCTTCCTCCTGATCGTGGGTGACGTAGATAAAGGTGATGTCCATGGCCTGCTGCAGCCGTTTCAGTTCCAGCTGCATCTCCTTGCGCAGCTTCAGGTCCAGCGCGCCCAGCGGCTCGTCCAGCAAGAGCACCTTCGGGTGATTCACCAGGCCCCGGGCAATGGCCACCCGCTGCTGCTGGCCGCCGGAGAGCCGGTCGGTGTGGCGGCGCTCAAAGCCCTTGAGGCCCACCACTTCCAGCATCTCCAGCACCCGGGTGCGGATCTCCTTTTCCGGCAGCTTCTGCAGCCGCAGGCCGAAGGCCACGTTCTCGAACACGTTCAGGTGCGGGAACAGGGCATACTTCTGGAACACCGTGTTCACCTGCCGCTTGTAGGGCGGCAGGGCGGTGATGTCCTTGCCATTAAAAAAAACATTGCCCGACTTCGGCTGCACAAATCCACCGATGACCCGGAGCGTGGTGGTCTTGCCGCAGCCCGAGGGCCCCAGGAAGGTCACAAACTCCTTGTCGTGGATGTCCAGCGACAGGCCGGTCAGCACCGGCTCACCGTCAAAGTCGACAACAATGTTTTTCAGCGATACGATCTCATTCATTTTTCATGCATCCCCCTTTGCGGAATTTCCCGGGGCCAAAGCCGGCGGGTCAGCGCCAATTATATCGCCCCGCAAAAGGTTTGTTACACTGCCTGTGGGCCTTACAATCCGTTAGAGCCTCCTTGCCACGGCAGCTACAGCGATACATACAACGCCAATGTGTCTGGCGGGCACACTCCCGCCTTCAGATGCAACACACGATTGTTATTATACAGGCATACCCCCCTATGTCAATAGGTTTGCGCAAATTCTTTTGAAAAATGCCGGAATATATCCCACTGGGGCGTTATATTCCGGCATTTTTTCGATTTATTTTAAAATTTCCTTGCAAATGCTTTAAAAAACGCCGTCTCTCACCGTTTTTCAAAAGCGCGTCTGGCCGCCTCCAGCACCGTTTCCAGGGGCACGCCGGCGGCCGCCGCGGCGGCCGCCGCCTGGTCAAATTCCGCCTTGGCCTTGCCGGGCGAAGCCGGTGAAAACTTCACCTCCACCGGGCCGTAGGGGGTGTCCACCCGGCGGCACTCCCGGTGCTGCACCGTGCGCGCCATCTCACAGCGGCGCACCCCCCAGCTGGAGGTGTGGGCGAGCATCAGATCGCACAGGCGGTCCGCGTCGGCGGGGCGGCACAGGCAGCACAGCTTCACCGCCGGGCGGTTCTTCTTCATCTGGATGGCCTCGGTGTACACGTCCAGCGCGCCGGCGGCCAGCAGCATGCCGGCGGCGTAACCGATGGCCTCGCCGGTCATGTCGTCCAGGTTGCAGGCAAGTTCGCAGATGGTATCGGCGCTTTTGCCGTCCCCGCTCTCACCCCAGAAGGCCCGCACCACGTTGGCGCAGGCAAACTCCTTGTTGCCGGCGCCCACACCCACCTTCTCCACCGTCATGGCGGGCATCGGCTCGAAGGAAGAGGCAAAGGTGCGCAGCAGCGCCGCCCCGGTGGGGGTGCACAGTTCCGCCTGCACGCTGCCGCCGTAGCAGGGGATGCCCTGTACCAGCCAGGCAGTGGCGGGGGCGGGCACCGGCAGCACCCCGTGGGCACACCGCACCTGGCCGCCGCCCAGGTTCACCGGGCTGGCCGCGATGCGGTCGGGCGCCAGCCAGTCCAGCAGCAGGCACACCGCCGTCACGTCCGCCACCGCGTCCAGCGCCCCCACCTCGTGAAAGTGCACCAGTTCCACCGGCTGCCCGTGGGCGTGGGCCTCCGCCTGGGCGATGAGGCCGTACACCTCCATGGTCTTCTCCTTCACCGGCTGCGGCACCGGCAGCCCCTCCACGATGGCGCGGATATCCGCCAGGCTGGCATGGCGATGGCCGTGGGGGTGGCTGTGATCATGGCCGTGCTCATGGTCATGCTCGTGGTCGTGGTCATGCGCGTGGTCCTGCCCGTGGTCCTGCCCGTGGTCATGATGGCCCGCATGGGCATCCTCATGCCCGTGGTCATGCGCGTGCGCATGAGCCCCCTCCGGCCCGGCGCAGGGCACATCGTGGCTGTGCTCCTCTGTGCCGTGGGCCAGCACGGTCATGTGCAGGCCCCGCACACCGCACCGCGCGGCGGGCTCGGCACTCACCTGCACGCCGGGGATGGCGTTCATCACCCGCAAAAATTCCCGCTGCCGTTCCTCCGGCAGCAGGTCCAGCAACGCGGCGGTGAGCATATCCCCCGCCGCGCCCATGTTGCACTCCAGATACAGCGTTTTCATGCCGTCAGTCCTCCTTCGCCATATGGTTGATCATGCTGGCGAGGTAGCCCGCGCCAAAGCCGTTGTCGATGTTCACCACGCTCACCCCGCTGGCGCAGGAGTTGAGCATCGAGAGCAGGGCGGACAGGCCGCCGAAGTTGGCCCCGTAGCCCACACTGGTGGGCACGGCGATCACCGGGCAGTCCACAAGGCCGCCCACCACGCTGGCAAGCGCCCCTTCCATGCCCGCCACGGCCACCACCACCTTGGCCTGCATCAGCACGTCCAGCCTTGCCAGCAGCCGGTGCAGCCCGGCCACCCCCACATCGTACACCCGTTCCACCCGGTTGCCCATGGCCAGGGCGGTGCGGGCGGCCTCCTCACACACAGCCATGTCGCTGGTGCCGCCGCTCACCACGGCGATGAGGCCCTTTGGGTCGTCGATGGGGGCCGGGTCGGCCAGACCGAATCGGGAGAGAGGGTCGTAGTCCAGCGGGATGCCCTCCCCCTTCACCGTTTCCGCCGCCTCGGCGCTCATGCGGGTGACGATGATGTTCTTCGACCCCCGCCCGGCCATGGCCCGCAGGATGCCCGCGATCTGCTCCGGGGTCTTGCCCGCGCCGTAAACCACTTCCTGAGCGCCCTGGCGCAGGCCCCGGTGGTGATCCACCTTGGCATAGCCCAGGTCCTCGAAGGGCTGCATCTTCATCCGGAGCAGGGCCTCTTTGGGGCTGGTGGTCCCCGCCTTCACCTGCTCCAGCAGCTCCAGCATCTCCTGCTGTTCCATCCCTCACTCCTCCTTCCGGGGCGCAAGGTCCAGCAGCACCCCGTCAAACCAGGGCGCCAGCGTCCCGGTGATCTCTTTGTGGCGGCGCGCCGCCTCCTCCAGCTGGCCGGCGGGCAACTGCAAACGGCCCAGCCGCCCCAGCACCCGCACCCGCAGATCGGAAAAGCCCATGGCCATCAGCGCGCCCTCCGCCTGTTCCACCCGGCCGAGGGTCTCGGCGTCCAGCGGCGTGCCGGCGGGCACCCGGGTGGCGAGACAGGCATAGGCCGGCTTTTGCGCGGTGAACAGGCCCAGCTCGCCGCTCATGCGCCGCACGTCCGCCTTGGTCAGCCCGCACAGCCGCAGGGGGCTTGTCACCTTCAGTTCCGCCAGCGCCCGCATCCCGGGCCGGTCGGCTGCGTCGTCGCTGGCGTTGGTGCCGTCCCACACTTCAGCAAAGCCGTCCGCCGCGGCGGCCTTGACGAGCGCCGTGAAGATCATCTTCTTACAATAGTAGCAGCGCAGCGGCCCGTTGGCCCGCACCGGCTCCTCCTCCAGCGGCCGGGCCTCGATCACCCGCAATTCCACCCCCAGCTGGCTGGCCAGACGCTCGGCGTCCCGCCGCTCAAAGCGCGGCTGAAAGGCGCTGTCCACAAAATAGGGCTGCACCCGGCAGCCCGCCTTCACCGCCGCCGCCAGCAGCAGGGCCGAGTCCGTCCCGCCGGAAAAAGCCAGCGCGGCGCTTTTGCCCCGCAAAAATTCGTTCAGTTCCATCCTCCGCACCTCACCTATCAAAAAAAGCCGCGAAAGCACCGCCCTGCGCCTTGCCGCGGGCCCGGACAAGGGGATGCGTCCCCCGGCCCGTGCCCGCCCGCTGGCGGGGCGAACTGCCTTCGTGGCATTCTCTCATGGTTTATGATCGTTGTCGCCGCGCCTTCCTGGCGCGGACTTATCGCATTTTATTGTAGCACAAAGCCCGCCGGGTGTAAAGCGCGGTTCACAGCAGATCCTCGCCGTCGTCCTCGTCGGTCATGAACTCCCGGCCGCTCACCCGCTTGGCCATCCGCTCGGCCTCCACCAGGCCGGACAGCGTTTCCTTCACCTCGGCGGAACGAGGCACCCACTTGATGTCGAACTCGGGGGTGGATTTGTCCGCCGAGCAGCAATGGATGGTGCCCAGGCCGAACAGCCGCTGGAACAGCGAGCGTCGGAGGGTCATATCCATGATGCGGTAGAGGCGCACCTCCTCCTCTTTTGTGTTCAGGATGCCGGTCTGGATGAGCAGCTTTTCCTTTGTGAGGATGTACTTGGTAAAGGTCCAGGGCAGGCCGAAGGCGATGCGCTTGCGGTCCTGCCATACGACGCCGGGTCGCTCCATGGCGGTGCCTCCTTTTCACTGTTCTGTTCTTTCATTATACAGGGCGCGGCTTTTCTTTACAAGGGCTCTTTCCGGGCCTGTACGCGGCGGGGCATTCATGGTATAATCCAGTTAAAACAGCCCGTGAAAGGGGTATGATGGAATGAGAAACGCACAGCAGCTCAAAGCAGACCTTGCCGCCGGCCGGTGGGACGCCGCCTTCGCCAGCCTTTACGGCTGCGCGGGGCGCTCCGCCGCCGACTGCCGCGCCCGTTACGCCCGCCTGGTGGAGGGCTACACCGCCGCCTTCGGCGACGAAAAGTGGGACTACGCCTTTTACTCCGCGCCCGGGCGTACCGAGTTGGGCGGCAACCACACCGACCACCAGCACGGCCGGGTGCTGGCCGCCAGCGTGGACCTGGACGTGATCGCCCTGGCCGCACCCAACGGCACCGACACGGTGCGGGTGCTCAGCGAAGGGTTTGAGATGGACGTGGTGGACCTGGCCCGCCTGGAGCCGGTGCCGGAGGAGACGGGCCATTCCGCCTCGCTGATCCGGGGCGTGTGCGCCGCCTTCGCCAAGAAGGGCTGGCCGCTGCGGGGTTTCGACGCATATACTACCTCGGCGGTGCTGAAGGGCAGCGGCCTCTCCAGTTCGGCGGCCTTTGAGGTGCTCATCGGCAACATTGCGAACCACCTGTTTGCCGGCGGCGCCGAGAGCCCGGTGACCATCGCCCAGATCGGCCAGTACGCCGAGAACGTCTTTTTTGACAAGCCCTCGGGCCTGCTGGATCAGATGGCCAGTTCGGTGGGCGGCGTGGTAGCCATGGACTTTGCCGACCCCGCCGCGCCGCTGGTGCGGCCCCTCACCCTGGACCTGGCGGGCCAGGGGTACGCGCTGTGTATCGTGGACACCGGCGCCGACCACGCGGACCTCACCGACGAGTACGCCGCCATCCCCGCCGAGATGAAGGCGGTGGCCACCGCCTGCGGCGGCCAGGTGCTGCGGGACGTGCCCAAAGAGACCTTTTTCCAAAACCTGCCCACCCTGCGCAGATCGCTGGGCGACCGGGCGCTGCTGCGGGCCTTCCACTTCTACGCCGACGACGAGCGGGCCGCCTTGCAGGCCAACGCGCTGGAGAACGGCGAGTTTGACCGCTTTTTGCAGCTGGTGAACGAGAGCGGCGTGTCCAGCTTTACCCTTTTGCAGAATGTGTTCTGCCGCTCCAAGCCCGCCGAGGAGCAGCCGGTGGCGCTGGCGCTGGCGCTGGCCGGCACCCTGCTGGAAGGGCGGGGCGTCTGCCGGGTGCACGGCGGCGGCTTTGCCGGCACCATCCAGGCCTACGTCCCGCTGGATTTTGTGGGCCAGTTCAAGGCCGGCATGGAGGCGCTGCTGGGCGAGGGGATGTGCCATGTGGTGTCCATCCGCCCGGTGGGCGGCGTCCATCTGGCCGAAGACGGCTGAGCGAAAGGGAGGTCTGTACCCATGTCTGTGACGAAAGAGTTGTTTTTCACCCTGCCGGACGGAACTCCCGTTCACCGGTACACGCTGGCGAACGCACGCGTCTCCTTCTCGGTGCTGGACCGGGGCGCCACCCTGCAGCGGGTGGCGCTGCAAGGCCCCGGCGGCAAGCCGGTGGAGGTGCTGCTGCACTACGACGAACCCGCCGCCGTCCTCACCTGCCCGGACTATCTGGGTGCCTTTGTGGGCCGGGTGGCCAACCGCATCGCGGGGGGGCGCTTCACCCTGGACGGCAAGGAATACCAGTTGGCCTGCAACGATGGGGCGAACCATCTGCACGGCGGGGTGGACGGCTTTGACAAGCGGATGTTCCGTTTGGCGCGGGCGGAGGACGACCTGCTGGAACTGGCGCTCACCAGCCCCGACGGCGACCAGGGCTACCCCGGCAAGCTGGACCTGACGGTGCGCTGGACGCTGCTGGAAGACGGCTTCTCCCTGGAGTGGGAGGCCGCGGCGGACAAGCCCACCCCCGCCGCCTTCACCTGCCACGCCTACTGGAACCTGGCGGGCAGGGACGCCGGCCCCGATGCCATGCTGGCCCACCGGCTGCGCATTTTTGCCCACCGCTACACCCCGGTGGACGAAGGCCTCATCCCCACCGGCGAACTGGCAAAGGTGGAGGGCACCCCCTTCGACTTCACCGATTTTCATCCCATCGGCGAGCGCATCGGGCAGGATTGCCCCCAGCTGGCCCTGGCCGGCGGTTACGACCACAACTTCGCGCTGGACGAGGCCGCCGGCCCCGACGGGCTGCGCCCCCTGGCCCAGGTGATGAGCCCCGCCACCGGTGTGGCCATGTCCATCGACACCACGCTGCCCGGCGTGCAGTTCTACTCGGGCAACGGGATGCAGGGGCATCCCCGCCGCAGCGGCTTCTGCCTGGAGCCCCAGACCTTCCCCGACGCGGTGAACCAGCCCGCCTTCGGCCAGGACGTCATCCTGCGCCCGGGTGAAACTCGGCGGGACGCGATCCGCTGGCGCTTCACCTTCTGACCCCTGCTTCAAAAAGGCCGCCCCCGCGCAAACGCGCGGGGGCGGCCTTTTTTGTTCGTTTCACGGGGTTCAGGCCGGGTCGTTCCAGCCCTTGCACACGTCCACCCAGCCCTTGGGGGCGGCGTACCGTTCCAGTTCCGGAATGGTCAGTTCGATGGCGCTGTTGGCACTGCCGCAGGCGGGAAACACCGTCTCAAAGCGCCTGAGCGACTCGTCCAGCCACACCTCCACGCCCTCGTTCACCGCGAAGGGGCAAACGCCCCCCACCGCGTGACCCACCAGTTCCACCGCCTGTTCCGGCGTGAGCATCTTGGCCTTGAGGCCGAACTGCGCCTTGAACTTGTGGTTGTCCACGCGGGCGTCGCCCGCGGCCACCACCAGCAGCGGCCCCGCCGGACCCATGAAGGAGAGGGTCTTGGCGATGCGTTTGCCCTCGCAGCCCAGCGCCAGGGCGGCCAGTTCCACCGTGGCGCTGGAGACGTCAAATTCCCGCACACGGTCCTCCAGGCCCACCGACTTGAAATATTCCTTCACCCGCTCAATGGACACGCTCGTCTCTCCTTTTCCCTTGTTTACAGTTCGCGGCAGGCCTTGGCGATGCCGGCGGCGTCCAGCCCGAACTGGGCCAGCAGCGCCTTGGCGGGACCGGAGTGGCCGAACTCGTCGTTCACGCCCACCCGCTTGACCTTGCAGGCCACGCCCGCCTCGGCGATGGCGGCGCACACCGCCTCGCCGAGGCCGCCGATGACGCTGTGCTCCTCGCAGGTGACCAGCTTGCCGCACTCGGCCGCGGCCTTCAGCACCAGCTCGGTGTCCAGGGGCTTGATGGTGCACAGGTTGATCACCCGGGCGTTCACCCCCTCGGCGGCCAGCTGCTCGGCGGCGGCCAGGGCCTCGGCGGTCATCAGGCCGGTGGCCAGGATGGCCACGTCGCTGCCCTGGCGCAGCACCTCGCCCTTGCCGATCTCGAACGTATAGGTCGCCTCGTCGTGGAACACCGGCACCGCCAGCCGCCCGAAGCGCAGGTAGACGGGGCCCTTGTACGCATAGGCCGCCCGCACCGCCGCCTTGGCCTCCACGTCGTCCGCCGGGCAGAGCACCACCATGCCGGGGATGGAGCGCATCAGCGCGAAATCCTCGCAGCACTGATGGGAAGCGCCGTCCTCGCCCACCGAGATGCCCCCGTGGGTGGCGCCGATCTTCACGTTCAGGTGGGGGTAGCCCACCGAGTTGCGCACCTGCTCAAAGGCGCGCCCCGCGGCGAACATGGCAAAGCTGGAGGCAAAGGGCACCAGCCCCATGGTGGACAGCCCCGCCGCCACGCCGATCATGTTCTGTTCGGCGATGCCGCAGTCGAAATGGCGCTCCGGGAACGCCTTTTTGAACACGCCGGTCTTGGTGGCGGCCGCCAGGTCCGCGTCCAGCACCACCAGGTCGTCATGCTCCTTGCCCAGTTCCACCAGCGCCGCGCCGTAGCTGTCGCGGGTGGCGATCATCTTTACTTCGCTCATACCGTCTCCCCCTCCAGTTCTTTCAGCGCCGCGGTCAGTTCCGCCATGCCCTGCTCATACTCCGCGTCGTTGGGGGCCTTGCCGTGCCAGCCCACGTTGTTCTCCATAAAGCTCACGCCCTTGCCCTTGGTGGTCTTGAGCAGGATGGCGCTGGGCCGCCCTTTTTCCGCCTTCGCGGCGGCGAACGCCGCTTCCAGGGCCTCAAAGTCATGCCCGTCGATCACCTGCACAAAGAAGCCGAAGGCCTTGAACTTCTCGTCCACCGGAGCGGGGCTCATCACGTCGGCCACCGCGCCGTCGATCTGCAGGCCGTTCAGATCGGCCAGCAGGCAGAGGTCTTCCAGCTTGTAGTGGGCGGCGAACATGGCCGCCTCCCACACTTCGCCCTCCTGCAGCTCGCCGTCGCCCAACAGGGTGTACACCCGCACATCCTGTTTTTTGTACTTCGCTCCCAGCGCCATGCCGCAGGCCGCCGAGACGCCCTGCCCCAGGCTGCCGGTGGACATATCCACCCCCGGCACCGTGTTCATGTTGGGATGGCCCTGCAGGTAGCTGTCGATGTGGCGCAGGGTGGGCAGGTCCTCCACCGGGAAAAACCCCTTCTGGGCCAGCACCGAGTAGAGCCCCGGCGCCGCGTGCCCCTTGGAGAGCACGAACCGGTCCCGGCCCTCCCAGTGGGGGTCCGCCGGGTCCACCCGCATCTCCTTGAAATACAGATAGGTCAGCACGTCAGCGGCGGAGAGACTGCCGCCGGGGTGGCCCGCCTTCGCCCCGTGGGTGGAGGTGAGCACCCCCATGCGCACCTTGCAGGCGATCTTTTTCAGTTCCAATTGTTCCTGTTTCGTCATATCATTCACCAAACACCTTTACATAGTCCGCCTTGAATTTCTCGATGCCCGCGTCGGTGAGCGGGTGTTTGGTCATCTGGTCGATGACCTTGTAGGGCACGGTGGCGATGTCCGCCCCCGCCAGGGCGCAGTCGGTCACATGGATGGGATTGCGCACGCTGGCGGCGATGATCTCGCAGTGCAGATCGGGGTAATTGTTGAAGATGGCGCTGATGGTCTGGATCAGGTCGATGCCCGGCTGGCTGATGTCATCGAGGCGCCCCAGGAAGGGGGACACATAGGCAGCCCCCGCCCGCGCCGCCAGCAGCGCCTGGTTGGCGGAGAAGATCAGGGTGCAGTTGGTGGGGATGCCCTCGGCACTAAGCACCTTGATGGCCTTCAGGCCCTCGGCGGTCATGGGGATCTTCACCACCATGTGTTTGGGGTCCAGGGCGTAGATGGCCCGGCCCTCGGCGATCATGCCCGCCGCGTCGGTGGTAGTGGCCTTCACCTCGCCGGAGATGGGCCCGTCCACGATGGACGCGATCTCGGCCAGCGTCTCGGCGTAGTCCCGTCCCTCCTTGGCGATGAGGCTGGGGTTGGTGGTGACGCCCGCGATGACGCCCATGTCGTTGGCCTTGCGGATCTCCTCCACATTGGCCGTGTCGATAAAGAACTTCATTTCCTCTACCTCCCTAAATATTTTGGCCGTAATAGGCGTTCGGTCCATGTTTGCGCAAAAAATGCTTTTCCACAAGATACCCGGGGGCAGGCGAGGCGTCCGGCTTCACCTGCCGGGTGTAGAGGGCCATTTTGGCCACCTCCTCCAGCACCGCCGCGTGATACACCGCCTCGGCGGCAGATTTGCCCCAGGCAAAGGGCCCGTGGCTGCGGCAGATGACGCCCGGCACATGGACCGGGTCGATGTGCCGGCCGCGGAAGGTCTCCACGATGACCCTGCCGGTGTTCCTCTCGTAGTCCTCGTCCAGCTCCTCTTTGGTCAGCCCGCGGGCGCAGGGCACCGGGCCGTAAAAGTAATCGGCGTGGGTGGTGCCGTAGCAGGGGATGTCCTCCCCCGCCTGGGCCCAGGCCACCGCGAAGGGGCTGTGGGTGTGCACGATGCCCCCCAGGGCGGCAAACGCCTTGTATAACTCCAGATGGGTCCTGGTGTCGCTGGAGGGATTCAGCTCTCCTTCCACCCGCCGCCCGTCCAGGGCGACCACCACCAGCTTGTCGGGGGTCAGCTCCTCATAGGCCACGCCGGAGGGCTTGATGACCACCAGCCCCTTCTCCCGGTCGATGCCGGACACATTGCCCCAGGTGTAGGTCACCAGCCCGCGCCGGGGCAGTTCCATATTTGCCTCCCAGACAGCCTTCTTCAGCGCTTCCAGCATCCGTCTCTTCAGCCCCCTTTTTTCGCCGCGCCGGCGGCGAAACGTTTTTCTCACCCTCTGATTGTATCACAGTTCCCCCGGCCCGTCCACACAAAATGCGGCCGTTTTCCCCCTTTCTCCCCGTGAAAAACTTAACTTCCGCCACCCGCTTTACACCCTTCGCGGGGCCATGGTATACTGAAGGCAAACTTGAGACTTTTTGCGGAAAGCGGGTGGTCGATGTGGACGCAAAACAGCTGGCGGGAAGGGGCTGCGGCAGGCGGTACGAAAAGGAATACCTCAACAAATACCGGGACTGCATGCTCTTTTACTGCGACGGAAAAGCGCGCTTCGAGCGCTACTGCTACGGCGAGGGCGCCTGTTTTGTGTTCGGCGTCTGGGCGGCGCTGGAGGCGGACGGCACGCTGCGCTACCGCCAGCCGCTGCCGCCCCTGGCCGCGGCCGCCGACCTGCCCCAAAGGCTCACCGCCGTCGAGGGGGACGTGCTCTATTTCGACAATGCCCGCTGGAAGTGGGAGCTCGCGGCGGACCTTGCGCTGGACAAAAAGAACGGCTATACCCGGCTGCGGATGCTTGCGCATCGGCTGACCGGCCGCTGAACGATTTTATCTCTTGGAAGCAAAGGAGGTCGTGTCCATGGGTGTCAAATTCCGGTATCGGCTGGCCGCCGGCGGCCAGCGCGCGGTGTGCCGGGTGGTGCTCTTTTTCTTGTTCCGCGCCTTAAACGCCCTCTCGGTGCGGGACAGCCGCGTCGCCGCCGAGATCGCCCCCTGGCCCGAAGAGCGGGTGCTGGGGCTGGCGATCCCCGGCGGGCCGGCGCTGTACATGGCCCGGCGGGGCAAACGCCTCGCCCGGCTGAAAGCCGGCGCCGCGCCGGACATCCTCATCCGCTTTAAGAGCGTCCGGGACGCCTTCTATGTGTTCACCGGGCAGATGGGGGTGGCCGCGGCCTATGCCCAGCATCGGTTCACCGTGCGGGGCAACGTGAGCGAGACCATGGGTTTCGTCCGCTGTGTAGACCTGGCGGAGGGGTATCTGTTCCCGCCGTTCTGGGCAAAATACATCCTGAAACAGCTGCCCGAAAAGCAGCTTGGCAGCCTGCGCCTTTACGCCGCTGCGCTGCTGGGCCGGTAAGGAGGTCGTTTTCATGCCGAGTTATTACGAGTTCAAGCTTCCCGCCAAGATTCTCTCGGGCGACGGCGCGCTGGAGCACATTCCGCATGAGCTGGAGGACCTTGGCTGCAAGCGGCCTCTGCTGCTGAGCGACGAGGGCCTGGTCAGGGCCGGGGCGGTGGCCGTCGTGGAGGGGGCCATGGCCCAGGGCGGCGGCGCCTTCGCGGCGCAGTTCTGCCGCATCCCGCCGGACTCCTCCATCCAGACGGTGAACGAGATCGCCGCCTTTTTCCGTGAGAAGAACTGCGACGGTCTGGTGGCCGTGGGCGGCGGCAGCGTCATCGACACCGCCAAGGGCGTGGGTATGGTGCTGGCCCAGGGCAGCGGCGATTTGCTGCAAAACACCGGCTGCGAAGTGCTGGGCCGCGGGAACCACGTGCCCTTCATCGCGGTGCCCACCACCTCCGGCACCGGCAGCGAAGCCACCCTGGTGGCCGTGGTGGCAAACCCGGAAAAGCACGTGAAGATGGAGTTCATCAGCTACCATCTGCTGCCCGACGCGGCGGTGCTGGATGTGCGCATGACCGCCAGCCTGCCGCCCCGCATCACCGCCTCCACCGGCATGGACACCCTGTGCCACGCCATCGAAGCGGCCAGCTGTTTGCAGCGCAACCCGGTAAGCGACGCCTTTGCCGAAAAGGCCATGGGCCTTGTGATGCAGAACCTGCCCGCCGCGGTGGAAAACGGGCAGAACAAAGTCGCCCGCCTTTCCATGGCCAACGCCAGCCTTCTGGCGGGCGCGGCCTTCTCCAACAGCATGGTGGGCCTGGTGCACGCCATCGGCCACGCCCTGGGCGGCGTGTGCCGGGTGGCCCACGGCGACGCCATGACCATCCTGTTGCCGGCGGTGATGGAGTTCAACCTCCCGGTGTGCGGCGCCCGCTACGGCGAGCTGCTGCTGGCGCTGACCGGGCCGGAGGAGTACGCCGCCACCCCCGCTCCCGACCGGGCCTCCGCAGCCATCGGCGCGGTGGACACGCTGCGCCGCCGCCTGCACGACACCTGCGGCCTGCCCGTCACCCTGCGGGACACCGGCCGGGTGGAAAAGAGCGCCTTCGAGGCGGTGGCCCGCACCGCTTTGGACGACGGCGCCATGATCGTCAATCCCCGCCAGGCCTCCTTTGAGCAGGTGCTGGCCATTCTGGAGAAAGTGTGGTGACAAGCATGGACATCGAATCCATCGTCAAACGTCAGCGAGACTTTTTCGCCACCGGCGCCACCCTGCCGGTGAGCGCCCGCGTGGACGCTCTGAAACGTCTGCAAGCCAACATCCGCGCCGCAGAAAAGGAGCTGCAGGCCGCCATGAAGCAGGACCTGAACAAGAGCGGCTTTGAGAGTTATATGGCCGAGATCGGCATGGTGCTGGATGAGGTGGGCCACACCATCAAAAAGCTGCCCGCCTGGGCCAGGCCCAAGCACGCCCGCACCCCCATGTCCCAGTTCGCCGCCAAAAGTTTCATCCTGTCCGAGCCCTACGGCGTGGCGCTGGTGATGGCTCCCTGGAACTACCCCTTCCTGCTCAGCATGGACCCGGTCATCGGCGCGGTGGCGGCGGGCAACTGCGTGGTCTTGAAGCCCAGCGCCTACGCCCCGGCCACCAGCGCGGCCATGGCGAAGCTCATTGCCGACACCTTCGACCCCGGCTGGGTCACGGTGGTGGAGGGCGGCCGCAAGGAGAACTCGGCCCTTTTGGACCAGCGCTTTGACTTCATCTTCTTCACCGGCGGCGTGACGGTGGGCAAGCTGGTGATGGAAAAGGCCAGCCATTGGCTGACCCCGGTCATTCTGGAGCTGGGCGGCAAGAGCCCGGTTCTGGTGGATAAAACCGCCGACATCCCCCTCACCGCCAAGCGCCTGGCCTTCGGCAAGGTGCTCAACGCGGGCCAGACCTGCGTCGCGCCGGACTATGTTCTGGTGGACCGCACGGTAAAGGACAAGCTTGTGGAAGAGCTGAAAAAGCAGTTTGCCGCCATGCTGGGGCCGGACCCGCTGCACAACCCGGACTATGTGCGCATCATCAACCGCAAGCACTTCGAGCGCGTCACCGGCCTTTTGGAGGGCGAAGTCATCCTGGCGGGCGGCCAAAGCCGGGCGGACGAAGTTTCCGGCTGGATCGAGCCCACCCTTGTGGAGGGCACCGCCGACTGCAAGCCCATGCAGGAGGAGATTTTCGGGCCCATCCTGCCTCTCATCCCGGTGGAGGGCATGGACGAAGCCATCGCCTTTGTGAACGGGCGGGAGAAGCCGCTGGCTCTCTACCTCTTCACCAAAGACCCGGCGGTGGAGCAAAAGGTGCTGGCCCGGTGCAGCTTTGGCGGCGGGTGCGTCAACGACACCATCATCCACCTTGCCACCCACGACATGGGCTTCGGCGGCGTGGGCCAGAGCGGCATGGGCAACTACCACGGCAAACGCAGCTTCGACGCCTTCAGCCACGAGAAGAGCATCGTGAAGAAGGCCCTCTGGCTGGACCTGGCCATGCGGTATATGCCCTACACCGAAAAGAACGAGAAAATGGTGCGCAAGTTCCTGAAATAAGTTTTTTAAATGCACAGCGCCCCCGGGCCGCAGTTTCGCGGCCCGGGGGGCGCTGTTGTTACGATCTCATCCCAAGACGGTAACGTCCACGATAATCATTCACGTTATAAGAAGCTCCCCTTGTTTTCAAAATCATCCGTTCTGTAAAACCACCTTGTACTGAAAAAAATTTTTTGTTATACTTATTACAAGTATACAGTGCGGAAATATATGGGTACTGTCATGCTAAGACCATCGAGGGAAATCGGGTA
>DSLFC04102__coassemble_692_pt1 | contig 35112 bp, 29 predicted proteins | sample DSLFC04102__metabat2_high_PE_037 | metagenome-assembled genome bin DSLFC04102
TCGGGCAGCTCGGCGCTCATCAGGCCGTGGCCGTATTCAAAATCCAGTTTCATTGCTCTCACCTCATTATACTTTCGCGTGCCGTGCACACAGAAGGGCTGCCGCGCCGGAACGGAGCGGCAGCCCTCGCGGTTTGATTTACCACCACTTGATCTGGTCGGTCACATACTTGCGGATGCGGATGAACTCCGGATCGGTGACGTCCCGCGGGTGGGGCAGGTCCACATACAGGTCCTCCTTGATGGTGGTGGGCTTGTTGGACAGGATCAGGATGCGCTGGGCCAGGTAGGTGGCTTCCTCGATGTTGTGGGTGATGAACACCACGGTGCTGCCCAGTTCGCGCCACAGGCGGATGACCTCGTCCTCCAGGTAGAAGCGGAGTTTGATGTCCATCTGGCTGTAGGGCTCGTCCATCAGCAGCAGGTCGGGGTTCATGGCGAAGCCGCGGCCGATGATCACGCGCTGGGCGCAGCTCATGGACAGCTGGTGGGGATAGGAGTTGCGGAACTCCTCCAGGCCCAGCAGCTTGATGATCTTTTCCACCCGCTCGCGGATCTGCTCCTCCGGCAGCTTTTTCAGCTCCAGGCCGAAGCGCAGGTTCTGCTCCACCGTCTTCCAGGGGATCGCCGAGGGCTCCTGGAACACGAAGGCCAGGTTGTGCTTGTGGGGATCGGCGGGCTCGCCGTCGATGTACAGATCGCCCGAGGAGGGCTGGATGATGCGGGTCAAAAGGTTCAGGAAGGTGGTCTTGCCGCAGCCGGTGGGGCCCACCACGCAGACGAACTCACCCTTTTTGATGTTGAAGGAGATGTTGTTCAGCACCTTCAGGTCCCCGAAGTTCTTGGTCAGGTTGCGCACCTCTACCTTGTACTCGGGGTTGTGCACAAATTGTTCACCCATGTTGTTGCCTCCTTATTTACAGCGCCAGGTCGGTGTTGTCGGAGATCTCCTTGCGGATGCGCAGAAACTCCTCCGACACCGTGTCACGAGGGCGAGGCAGGTCGATGTCGTAGATCGCCTTTACATGGGCGGGCCGGTTGCTCAGCAGCACGATCCGGTCTCCCAGATACACAGCCTCCTCGATGTTGTTGGTCACAAAGATGATGGTGCGCTTTTCGCTCTGCCAGATCTTCTGGACCTCCTCCTCCATGGCGTAGCGGGTCTGGGCGTCCAGCGCGCCGAAGGGCTCGTCCATCAGCAGGATCTCGGGGCTGTTGGTGTAGGCGCGGGCGATGCCCACGCGCTGCTTCATGCCGCCGGACAGCTGACTGGGATAGCTTTTTTCAAAGCCCTGCAGGCCCACCATGTCGATGTACTTCTGGGCGGTCTTGCGGCGCTCCTCCTTGGGAACGCCCGCCATTTTGGGGCCGACCTCCACGTTTTCCATCACCGTTTTCCAGGGCAGCAGCGAGGTCTTCTGGAACACCATGCCGATGCGGGGGTCGCTGCCGGTGATCACCTCGCCGTCCAGCCGCACCGTGCCCTCCACCGGCGCTTCCAGGCCGCTGAGGATGTTCAGCAGAACGGTCTTGCCGCAGTAGCCGGGCCCCAGGATCACCAGGAACTCGTTGTCGTACACGTCAAAGTTCACGTCCTGCACGGCGTCAAACGCCTTGTTGTTCAGAATGTAGCTCTGGGAGATGTGCTCCAGGCTCAGTTTGATTTTTTTACCGTCCAAGGACAGACCCACCTTTCAATAAGCTGCATCGCGATGGCCAGGATCGCGCCGATCACACCAATACAGATCATGGACAGGAGCACCAGGGGCAGATCGCCCGACTCCATGCCGCGGGTGATGAGGAAGCCCACGCCGGACTTGCCGCCCAGCATCTCGGCGGCAAGCACCACCATCCAGGCGGCGCTGGCCGAGGTGCGCACGCCGGCGAAGATGGCGTCCAGCGCGGAGGGGATGGCGAAGTCCAGAAGAAGCTGGCGCTTGTTGGCGTTGAAGATGCGGCCCACGTCCAGATACTGCTGGTCCACATTGCTCATGCCGGCCTGGGTGTTCACCACCACGGGCATCACGGCGCCGATGAACACCACCAGGATCTTGGGGAACTCACCGGTGCCGAACCAGATGGTGATCAGGGGGATCCAGGCCAGGGGCGGCACCACGCGGAAAGCGGTGAAGATGGGCCCCAGCAGGGCGTTGGCCTTTTTGTTCCAGCCGATGAGGATGCCGAAGGAGATGCCCAGCACCCAGGAGGAGATCAGCGCCGCCAGCACGCGGCCCAGGCTGGCCAGGATGTGCTGGCCCAGGCTGAGCTTCTGCACCGGCTTTTCCAGGAATTTCAAGAACCGCTCGTACACGGCCATGGGCGAGGGAAAGGCGGACTGGTCGCCGCCGGAGGCAACGACCCAGGCGATGATCAGCAAAAGCACAGACACCACGGGCAGGATGCGGTAGAGGATCTTTCTGCGCCGCTCCTGCAGCTCGCTCTTGCTGAGAACGATCTCTGCACTTTTTTTGCTCATTTTTTCCACCCCAATACTTTGTTCTCTACCCATCCGAGGATCGCCGTGAAGATCACGCCGATCACGCCGATGACCACGATGCCCAGCAGGATCAGATCCGGGCGGGCGAACTGGCGGCCCATCAGGATCATGTAGCCCAGGCCGGAGGAGGCAGCCAGCATCTCAGCGGCCACCAGGGTGGCCCAGGCGTTGCCCAGCGCCACCCGCACGCCGGCGAACACCATCGTCATGGACGAGGGGATGCCGATGCGCCAGAAGGTAGTGAAGTTGGAGGCGCCGCAGGTCTTGGCGAAGTTGATCAGCACCGGGCTGGTCTGCTTGATGCCGGTGTAGGCGTTGATGACGCAGGGCACGAAGGCCGAGAAAAACACGATGAAGGCCTTGGCCGGCAGGCCGATGCCCAGCCACACGATCGTGAGGGGGATCCAGGACACCGGCGGGATGGGGCGCACCAGCTCGAAGATGGGGCGCACAAAGCTTTCAAACCCGCCGTACCAGCCCATCAGCAGCCCCAGGGGGATGCCGATGATGATGGCCAGGAAGAAACCGGTCAGCGACACCTGCAGGCTGGCCAGCACGTTCACACCCAGCACGGCGCCGTCGGGGTTGGGGTCGGTGAGTTTCGTAAAGAACAGCTTCAAAATGGTGGAGGGCGCCGCCAGATACCGGCTGTTCACCAGGTTCAGGTCGGACGCCAGCTCCCACACACCCAGAAACACGGCGATACCAAGGATGGAAAGCAGCAGATAGGTGCGTTTTTCCTGGCGCTTTTTCTTCTGCACCATGGCGATCCGCTGTTCCACCGCCGCCTGTTTGTCGCTTTCAGGGACAACGCTCATGAATCGTTCTCCTCTCTTTCCTCTTAAAATTCTGCCCGCGATTTTGTGCAAATCGCGGGCAGAGAAGGGCTGATGCTTATTTCATCAGTTGTACTGAACGCCCAGCGCATCCAGATCGGCCAGGCACTCGGTAGCGATGGAGTTGTCCACCATCTGATTGTCCAGAATGGTGTTGCGGTCATCGCTGGTGTACTTGCCGATGCTGATCAGGAAGTCCATGGTGACCAGCAGGTCCTTCTCGGCCTGCAGCAGGTCACGGGAGGTGTACAGGCCCTGGTCGTCGGGGCTGGTCTCGGTCATGATGGAGACGGCCTCCGACAGGGTGGGGATGGCGCAGTAGCTCATGACCACTTCGGCGATGTGCTCGTCGCAGGCGATGCCCTCGTTCTCGCAGCTCTCCAGATAGTAGGCCACGGCCTCAGCCATGTTCTCGTCGGACTCGTTGCACCACTGCCAGGTCAGGTAGTAAACTTCCCAGGCGGTCTTCACCAGGTCGCGGCGCTCGGCCAGCGCCTCGGGGGTGGCCATGAAGCCGTTGAACACGGTGATGCCCAGGCTGCCCGCGTCGTCCACACGCACAAAGCCGGCGTCCTCGGCGGAGGTGGCGATGGCGTTCCACACCGCGATGCCGTCGCCCTGGCCGCCCTTGAAGGCGGTGAGCGCGCTGGCGATGTCCATGTTCACGGACTCGATGTCGTCAAAGGTCAGGCCCATCTTGTCCAGCTCGCCGCCCAGCACCATCTGGGCGTTGGTCCCGCTGGGGTACAGCCAGGTGGTGCCCTTCCAGTCCTCGGCCTTCTTGTCGGCCAGAGGGCCGTCGGCGCGGACGAACAGGCCCATGTTGGTCTCATAGTCGGTGGAGCCGATGCAGATCAGGTCGTAGCCCAGCATGCCCACCAGGTCGCCGGCGGCGCCGGCGGTGGCCACATCCCAGCTGCTGCTGGCCTCCATCATGGCGGGGCCGTTGGTGTAGGGCTCGTACTCGATGTCGATGTTCAGCTCATCGAAGATGCCCTTCTGCTCGGCGATGTAGAAGGGGATGGCGTGGGCGGAACCGGCGAAGTAGCCCACCCGCAGGGTCTGCCGCTCGGCGAAGGGGGTCAGGCCATAGGTGGTCTCGCCGGCCTCGGTGGCGGCGGTGGAGCCGGACCCGGCGGTGCTGGCGGTGCTGGCGGGGCTGTTCCCGCCGCAGGCGGCCAGGCTGAGCGCCATGGAAAGCGCAAGAATCGTGGCAACCAGTTTTTTCATGATGTACTTTCCTCCTTAGAACACAATGAAATTTGCCTTTTTCGTCCAAATCACGCAATTCGTGACATTTTATTGCATCAAGTTGCATTTTTCGAACGATTTCCTCAACGAAATTCTATCACGGGCGTATGGCGGATGCAACGCGAAGAACCGCAAACGTTTGCGTCTTTCCCAAAATATTGCACTTTTCCTTGTTTTTTGCTATACTAAAATCACAGAAACTCGAACATTTTGTACAATTTATTCCCCGAAATTTAGTGCATTTGACACATGAATTTGCCGCTTTTTTACAGATTGCCCAAACGCAAACGTTTGTGTCACAGCAAAAGGGAGGTTTTTATGGGACTGAAGGAAATCGCGGAGATGACAGGCTATTCCGTCTCCACCGTGAGCCGGGTGCTGAACAGCCGGCGGAAGTTCGCTTCCTCCGCCACCGAGAAGGAGATCTGGGCCGCCGCGCAGAAGCTGCACTACCAGAAAAACCGGGCCGCGGCCAGCCTCAAGACCGGCCGCTCGCCGGAGGCCGCGGCGGGCAGAAGCTGGCGTATCGGCATTGTGATGGCCCGGGGGCTGGAGTCGCTGGAGGACGAGTTTTACGCCCGCATCGAGGAGAGCGTGCGGGCCACCGTGCTGCGGGAGGGGCACCAGCTGGGGGAGACCCTGATGCTGCGCACCGCCCTGGAGGAGCCCCGGCGGCTGGAAGGGGTGGACGGCCTGGTGCTGCTGGGCAAGTGCAAGGTGCACAACCTGACCTCCCTGCGGGCCATCTGCAAGAACCTGTCCTGCACCGGCATGAACCCCTACCAGCTGGACATCGACCAGGTGTACTGCAACGGCGAGCACATCGCCCGCACCGCGGTGCAGCACCTGCTGGCCCAGGGCCACAAGAAGATCGGCTATGTGGGCGAGTGCAACGGCGACGTGCGCTACTTCGGCTACCGCCAGGCGGTGAAGAACGTGGGCCTGGACATGGACACCCCCTATGTGTTCGACGTGCCCCAGACCGCCGAGGGCGGCCGGGAGGCGGCCCGGCGCTTCATCGTCTCGGAGGACCGGCCCACCGCGGTGTTCTGCGTGAACGACGTGAGCGCCATCGGCTTTATCGAGGCGCTCAAGCGGCTGCGGCCGGACGAGCCGCTGCCGGCGGTGATCGGCATCGACGACATCACCCAGGCCGCCATGATCGAGCCGGCCCTGTCCACCATCCGCCTGCCCCTGGCGGAGATGGGCAACATCTCCACCCGGCTGCTCATCGACCGCATCGCGGGCCACCACAGCATCCCCATGAAGGTGGAACTGCCCTACAAGACGGTGATCCGCCAGAGCGCCTGAGCCGCCAGAGCGCCACACGAAAAAACGCCCCGCCCGCGCACAGTGCGCGGGCGGGGCGTTTTTTTGCTCAATAGCGGCCGTACAGGGGCCCGAAGGCGGCGCAGGCGCGGTAGTCGGCGCCGGTGGGGTCGTCCGCGCCGAACTGCCTCCACACGTCCGGGCGCATCAGCTGCTCGGGCGCGAGGTTGTGGAAGCTCACGGGGATGCGCAGCATGGAGGCCAGGGTCACCAGCTGCCCGCCCACATGGCCGGGGCAGAGCACGCAGTGGTTGCTGCCCCAGCTCTCGATCACCCGGTAGACGCTGGAACTGGCAAAGTGGTCGGTGAGCCGGGGCACGAAGAACACCTGGGGCCAGGTGGGGTCGGTCTGGCGGGCGGCGGCCTGCGCCAGGTCCGGCTCCAGGTCCGCCGTGCGCCCCTCGGCGATCTGCAGCGCCGGGCCCAGGCCCTTCACCAGGTTCAGCCGCACCATGGTCAGCGGCACGCCGCCCCGGGCGCGGAAGGAGGCGGAGAAGCCGCCCGCCCGGAACACCCCCCGCTTGGCGGGGCCCCAGCGGGTGGCGGCGGCGCAGCGCGCCGCGTCCTGCGCCGTGAGCTCCCAGAAGGGCTTGATCGCCGGGCTGCCCCCGCGCAGCGCCTCCATGGAGCCGTCCAGCGCCATGGAGCCGGAGTTGGTGAGGTAGAGAAAGCCGTCGGGCACGTCCGCGCCCCGCCGGCCCAGCCGCTCCTCCATGGCGGCGGGGCTCCAGTAGCCCCGCACGTCGCAGAACAGCTGGGCCGCGCCGGTGAGCAGCGTGCCGAACAGCATGGCCGCCGCCTGCAGCGCGTCGTTCTCGGTGGCCACCGGATGAGGCCGCCGGGGGCCGTTCCAGTCGAAGCCGGCGTTGAGGATGCTCTCGGCAAAATCGGCGGTGGGCAGAAAATCGGTCCACTGGCGCTGGCCCTGGAAGCTGGCGGTCAGGGCGGCGTGGCCGGCGGCGGCCTCCGGGCCGAAGGCGTCGGCCAGGCGGGGGTTGCCGTCCATCAGGTCGCGGAAGATCAGCGCCATGCGCACGCTGTCGTCCCACACCCGCTCCTTTTCCGCCGGGGACAGCCGCAGCTGCGGCGGGTTGGGGTCCTCCATCTCCCGGCAGTGTTCCCGCACCCAGGCGCGGGCGGTCTCGAACTCCTGCCGGTCGTAGATCCCGGCCTGCATCCGGTGCAGCAGGCCGGTCATGTCCATCGACTGCACCCGCATGCCCAGATAGGCCCGGAAGAAGTGCTCGTCCGGCATGGAGGCGCCGATGCCCATGCAGGTGTTGCCCAGCCGCAGATAGGTACGCCCCCGCATGGTGGCCACCGCCAGCGCGCACTGGGCGAACTGCACCAGCTGCTGCGCCACGTCCGGGGGGATGTGGGTGTCGGCGGCGGGGCGGATGTCCCGGCCGTACACCTTGAAGAAGGGCAGCCCGTGCTGGGCCGCCGTGGAGGTGGCCGCCGCCATGAACACCGTGCCGGGGGCGTCGCTGCCGGAAAAGCCCCACACAAGCTGGGGCAGGCGGTCGTCCAGGCACATCACCTCGAAGGGGTACGACCACGCCCTGGCCACGCTGATCACCGCGCCCACGTTCTGCGCGCGGAACTGTTCCTGCGCCCGGAGGGCGTCCTGCGCGCTGCCCACCGCCTCGTCGGCCAGCACGCACCGCACCGGCTCGCCGTCGCCGTAGCGCACGGTCCGGCGCAGCAGTTCACACACCTGCCGGGCCAGCGTCCGGGCGGGCCCGGTGTGGGCCGGGCGCAGGCTGTCCCGGCCGTCCACAATGGCCCGCACCCCGATGGCGGGGCGCTGACCCGGAAACATCGTCTCATCCATGCCGATCCTCTCCCTTCGCCCTTTGCGCCGCCCGGCGGGCGCTCACGCCAGTTCCAGATACAGCCCCGCCAGCCGGAGGGTGGCGTTCAGGCCGTCCAGATGGGTGCGCTCCATGCCGTGAGAGGCGTGCACCCCCGGGCCGATCAGCGCGCCCCGGGCGTCCATGCCGGAGCGCCAGGCGGCGCCCACGTCCGAGCCGTAGTGGGGGTAGACGTCCACCGCGTAGTCCACGCCGCCGGCCTTGGCCAGCGCCACCAGCCGGCTGACCATGCCGTAGTCGTAGGGGCCGCCCGAGTCCTTGGCGCAGATGGACACCTGGTATTCGGTGCAGGTCAGGTCCTCGCCGATGCAGCCCATGTCCACCGCCAGCAGTTCGTCCACCGGGGGCAGGGTGGACCCGCCGTGGCCCACCTCCTCGTGGACGGTGAGGGTGAAGAAGGTGTCGAACCGGGGGCGCGCCCCGGTGCGGTGCATCCGCCACAGCAGGGTGAGCAGGCAGGCGGAGCTGGCCTTGTCGTCCAGAAAGCGGGACTTGACAAAGCCGCTGTCGGTCACCACCGTCTTGGGGTCGTAGCAGACGTAGTCGCCGGGGGCGATGCCCAGCGCCAGCACGTCCTCTTTGCCGCGCACCTTCTCGTCGATGCGCACCGCCATGTTCTTCTCGTCCCGGGGACGGGTGGCGGCGTCGTCCTGCACATGCACCGCCGGCGAGAGGCTGAGCACCGTGCCGGTGTAGACCTTGCCCTCCCGGGTGTAGATGCGGCAGTATTCGCCGTCCAGCGTGGGCATCAGCGGGCCGCCTACCCGGGTGACCATCAGCATCCCCTTGTCGGTGACCGAGCGCACCATCAGCCCCAGGGTGTCCACATGGGCGCACAGGCCCACGGTGCGGCCCGTCTCCCGCCCGGGCACCTTCACCACCAGGTTGCCCTTGCCGGTGACCCGGGTCTCAAAGCCCAGGTCCCGGGCCGTCTTTTGCGCCAGTTCCACCGCGCCGGCGGTGAAGCCGCTGGGGCTGTCCTGCGCCAGCAGCGCCCGCAGGGTGTCCAGCAGGAAGGCCTGCTGCTCCTGTTCCAGATTCTTTTCGTCGTTCATAGCGTGTCATCCTCCCCAAACAAACAGCGTTCGGCTCCATCTTACAAAAAAACGCCGCCCTTGGCAAGGGGGCGGCGGCCGGTCAGGGGGTGTCGGGCTTCATCCCGCCCAGAAAATCCCGGTAGACGCCGGGGGTGGAATCGGGGATGAGGATGGCCCCCACGCACTTTTTGTAGAACTCCTGGGGGCCCACCCCGCCGATGACGGCGTAGACATAGCCCTCCTCCCGCATGGCCCGCAGGCTGCGCAGCAGCAGCGCCTTGCCGATGCCAAGGCCCTGGCAGCTGTCCAGCACGCGGGTGGGGCCGAAGAAGTCCGGCGCGGTGGCGTTGTAGCAGGCGTAGCCCAGGATCTGGTTGCCCCGGGTGGCGATGAAGCAGCTGATGGGGGTGTGGGAAAAGCAGACGTCGCACTCGCCCGCGCCGCTGAGGCTGGAGTGCTCCTTCACCCACTCCACCACCCGGAACTTGTCCGGGGCCATGGCGCGGCGGATGTGCACGCCCTGTTCCAGCAGCTTTTCCAGGCACGGGGCCTCGCTGGGCAGGTCCAGCAGATTTACCAGCATATCCGGCATGGTCGTTTCCTCCTTTTTCGTTCCGGGCTCACGCCCGCTTTTCGTAAAGTTCCAGCGCCAGCAGGGCCGCCCCCGCCGCCGCGTCCATCCGGGGCGGGATGACTCGCAGGCCGGGCCAGCGGGCCGCCAGCAGCGCCTTCAGCCGATCGCGCACCGGCCCGCAGCCGGTGAGCACGCCGCCCAGCAGCGCCAGCTCGCCCTCTTGCAGCGAAAGGCCCTCCACCACCGGGCCCGCCAGTTCCGCCAGCTGTTCGGCGGCCCGGCGGGCGATGGCCTTGGCGGCCTCGTCGCCCGCCTCCAGCGCCGGCTCCAGCAGGCGGGCCAGCGCGGCGATCTTCCGCTTGCCGGTGGCCGGGCTGTAAACAAAGCGGATGAGGCCGGGCACGTCCTTTGCACCCACCGCCTCCAGGGCCGGGCCCCGCAGGCAGGTGGCGGGGGCGCGGCCGTCCTCGGCCCGCACCACCGCGGCCAGGATGTCCCGCCCGACGGCATAGCCGCTGCCGCCGTCGTCCAGCAGGTGCCCCCAGCCGCCGCAGCGGCGCTGGCGGCCGTCGGCGGCGCGGCCGAAGCAGATGGAGCCGGTGCCCGCGATGAGGATGGCCCCCTCGCCCCGGCCCAGGGCGCCGTAGAGGGCGGTCTCGTGGTCGCCCGCCAGGCGCAGCGGGCCGTTCCAGCCGCCCTTTTCCAGGGCGGCATGCAGCAGGCGGCCGGTCTCCGGGTTGGACACCCCCGCCGCCCCCACGCACAGCCCCCGGCATTGGGCCAGCGGGCCGCCGATGCGCTCCATCTCCGCCAGCAGCGCGGCCACGGTCTGTTCGGTCTGGCCCGCGGCGCCGCCGTTGGGGTTCAGCGCGCCGGCCCCGGCCCGGCCCAGCACCGCGCCTTCCGGGTCCCGCACCTCCAGGGTGGTCTTTGTGCCGCCGCCGTCCCAGCCGGCAACGTAAGCTCTTGCCTCCATGGCTCTCACCTCGTCATTTCAGTTTCACCGGCAGCACGCCGGCGGGCCGCAGCCGGCCGGCCAGCACCCGGCACACCGCGTCCAGGCTTTGCGGGGTGTACTCGTAGGCCGCCAGCGCCCACACCTGCTCCGGCGTGTCCGCCAGGTCGTAGGGGTTGCGCAGGGCCACCTGGATCATGGGCCGGCCGCACCCCGCCAGCGCCCAGGCCATGGCCCGCTGGCCGGGCTTCAGATGGCCGTTGTAGCTGCCCAGCACCACGCAGCTGGCCTCCTTCGCCAGCTCCAGCGCCTGCCCGATCTCCCCCTCGTCCGGGTCGGGGGTGGTGACCAGCGCCCGGCCGCCCAGCCTGGCGGCCAGCGTCTCGGCAAAGCTGAAGGAGGCGTCCTCCGAGTTGGATGCCTCGGTGGGCCGGAAGGCCCGGCAGCCCACAAAGAGGGGCGCCGCCCCCAAAGCGGGCATGCCGCCGGCGGGGCTGTGCACCACCGTCATCGACCGGTCCAGCGCCTCGCGCACAAAGGCCATCTGTTCCGGGGTGCCGCACTCCTCCAGGGGCAGCGGCTCCAGGGCGTAGCGCTCCTTGTAGGCCAGGATGCGGTCCACCGAGGCGTCCAGTTCCGCCCGGTCCAGCTTGCCGGCGTTCAGTTCCTCCAGCAGGGCCTCCGCGGCCTGGCCCGCCAGGGCGGCGTCGTGGGAGACGAAGACCAGGTCCACCCCGGCCTTCACCGCCTGCACCACCCCGTTCACCGTGCCGTAGAACTTCTGGATGGCCTGCATCTGCATGCAGTCGCTCACCACCAGGCCCTCAAAGCCCAGTTTGCGGCGCAGCAGGTCGGTCATGATCCGCCGGGACATGGTGGCGGGCTTGCCCTCCGGCTCCAGCTGCGGGAAGAGGATGTGGGAGCTCATCACCCCGGGGATGCCCGCCCGGATGGCGGCGGTGAAGGGCACCAGCTCGGTGCGCTCCAGCTCCTCCAGGCTCTTGTCCACTTTGGGCAGGCCCAGGTGGGAGTCCACGTCGGTGTCGCCGTGGCCGGGGAAGTGCTTGGCGCAGCAGAGCACCCCCTCCTCCAGCAGGCCCCGCATCATGGCGGTGCCCATGCGGGCCACCCGGGCGGGGTCGTCGGAGTAGCTGCGCACCCCGATCACCGGGTTCGCCGGGTTGGAGTTCACGTCCATGTCCGGCGCCAGGTCGAAGTTGACCCCCAGCGCCCGCAGCTGCCGGCCGGTGACCCGCCCGGCCCGCAGGGCGTCCTCCTCGCCGCCGCCGGCGCTCAAGGCCATGGCCCCGGGCACGTTGGCGCAGTCCGGCGAGAGGCGGGTGACCATGCCGCCCTCCTGGTCGATGGTGATGAAGGCGGGGGCGCCGGTCTCCCGGCGCACCAGCTCCTGTATCTCGCCGCACAGGCGGCGCAGCTGGGCGCGGTCTTCCACGTTGGCGCGGAACAGGATGACGTTGGCTACCTTGTGGCGGCGCACCAGCTCCACGAACTCCGGGCTCATGGCGGGGCCGGGGAACCCGGCCACGATCCGCTGGCCGATCTTGCGGCGGTCATCAAGCAAAGACATATCCGTTCTCCCTTTCCTTATTCATACAGGTGATAGGCGGTCTTTTCCCGGGCAAAGGCCTCGCTCTCCCGCTCAAAGCGCTCCAGCAGGGCGTCCTTGTCCCAGTGGGGGTCCTGCAGGTCGCCGCAGCCGGCCAGCAGGCTGATGAAGGGGCGCCCCCCCTCTTTGGGCGGCGGCAGCAGGGCGAACTGCTCCGGCCAGAGGGTGCGCACCGCGTCCAGCAGTTCCAGCCCGGTGCGCACCGGCCGGAAGGCGTGGGCGTCCGCCACATGCAGCCGCACCCCCTGGCAGGCCTCGCCCGCGTGCTTGGAGGCGCTGGGGGTGAACCAGGCGGGGGTGAACAGCACCCCCGGCAGTTCGCGCCGGCGCAGTTCGTCGGTCAGCCGGCGGGCGTCGACCCAGGGCGCGCCCACCACCTCGAAGGGGGAGCTGGTGCCCCGGCCCTCCGACAGGTTGGTGCCCTCCACAAGGCAGGTGCCGGGGTAGACCAGCGCCGTCTCAAAGCGGGGGATGCCCAGGCTGGGCGGCATGAACAGGCGGCCGGTGTCCGGCCAGAGCATCTCCCGCCGCCAGCCCTCCAGCGGCACCACGGTGAGCCGGCAGCCCTTGTGCTCCCGCTGGTTGTACATCCCCGCCAGCTCGCCGGCGGTGAGGCCGTAGCGCACCGGCAGCTGCCAGGGGCCCACAAAGCTGGCGTACTGCGGCTGGAGCACGCCGCCCTCCACCGCCACGCCCCCCAGGGGGTCGGGCCGGTCCAGCACGATCAGCTCCTTGCCGGCGGCGGCGCAGTCCTCCACGGCGCCCAGCAGGGTGGCGATGAAGGTGTAGTACCGCACCCCCAGGTCCTGCATGTCGTAGACCACCGCGTCCAGCTGTTCCAGCGCCTCGGGGGGCATCCGGCGGGAATCCCGGCCGTAGAGGCTGTACACCGGCAGCCCGGTGACCGGATCGCGGCTGCTGTCCACCGTCTCGCCGGCGCCCGCCTCCCCCCGCAGGCCGTGCTCCGGCCCGAAGAGGGCGGTGAGGCCGTAGCGCCGGTGCAGCAGTTCGATGCCGCTCTCCAGCCTGGCGTCCACGCCGGACACCGAGGTGATGAGCCCCAGCCGCTTGCCCTTGAGGGCGCGGTCGCAGGCGGGGATGTTTTCCAATCCACAGTGGGTCATGGGGGGACCCTCCTTTTCTTTTTTGTTGACAACCCGGCCGTTTGCCTGTACAGTTGAAATAAAAGAAACGCATTGCCGCGTTTTATGCGGAATTTTGTTTCAACAGGAAAGGACGGGAGAGAGATGGAGTTGTCGATCCTGCCCGCGGGCAAGCAGACCATTCTTGCCATCGGGCTGATGAGCGGCACCAGCGCCGACGGGGTGGACGCCGCGCTGGTGGAGATCACCGGCTGGAGCACCGCCACCCGGGTGCGCCAGCGGGGCTTTGTGAGCATCCCCTACGAGGAGCCCATGCGCCGGGAACTGCTGCGGCTGGCGGCGGGCGGGGCGGGGGGCAGCCGGGATCTGTGCCTGGTGAACTTCCGGCTGGGGGCGCTGTTCGCCGACGCCTGCGAGGCGGTGTGCGCCGCGGCGGGCGTGGACCCCGGCGAGGTGGACCTGGTGGGCAGCCACGGCCACACCTTCTACCATGTGCCGGTGGCCGAGGACTACCTGGGCGCGCCCGGGCGGGGCACCCTGCAGCTGGGGGAGGCCGCGGTGATCGCCCAGCGGCTGGGCTGTCCGGTGGTGGGCGACTTCCGGGTGCGGGACATGGCCGCCGGCGGGCTGGGCGCGCCGCTGGTGCCCTACACCGAGTATCTGCTCTACCGCAGCGAGAGCGAGAACATCGCGCTGCAGAACATCGGCGGCATCGGCAACGTGACCATGCTGCCCGCCGGGTGCGGTCTTAAGGATGTGTACGCCTTCGACACCGGCCCGGGCAACATGGTGATGGACGCGCTGGCCGCCCGGGCCACCGGCGGGGCGCTGCGCTGGGACGAAGGCGGCCGGCTGGCGGCCCGGGGCCGGGTGGACGCGGGGCTGCTGGAATGGCTGGCCCGGGACGAGTACCTGCGGCTGCCCCCGCCCAAGACCACCGGCCGGGAGTACTACGGGCAGGACTATGTGGCCCGCCTGGTGGAGGAGGGCCGCGCCCGGGGCCTTTCCTGGGAGGACATGCTCGCCACCGCCACCGATTTCACGGCGCTGACCATCCAGTACTCGCTGGAACACCTCTGCGCCCACCGGGCCCAGCGGCTGATCGTGGGGGGCGGCGGGGCGCTGAACCCCACCCTGATGGCCTTTTTGCGCCGGCGGCTGCCGGGCTGCCGGGTGATGACCAACGAGGAACTGGGGCTGGACGGCAACGCCAAGGAGGCGGTGGCCTTCGCGGTGCTGGCCAACGAATTCTGCCACGGGGTGCCCAACAACGCGCCCCGGGCCACCGGCGCGGCGCGGCCGGTGGTGATGGGCAAGCTGACGCTGGCGTGAGGGGAGGCGGCGAGGAAATGACCAACATCGAGATCCGTGCCCGGGCCATCTACAGCAGCCTGAGCCCGGTGGAAAAGCAGGTGGCGGACTATTTCCTGGACAACATCCACCAGGTGTTCAGTATGCCCATCGCCCGGCTGGCCCAGGAGGCGGGGGTGAGCCAGGTGGCCTGGGTGCGCTTTTGCAAGACCATCGGCTTCGAGGGCTTAAAAGACCTGAAAAAGCGGCTGTACGCCGAGCTGAACGAGACGGCGGGCGGCCGCGAGGCCGACACGGTGGAACAGATCTACGCCGACATCAAGGACCCCAGCACCATCCGGCAGACGGTGCAGACCATCTGCCTGAGCAGCGTGCAGGCCATTGAGGAGACCGAAAAGATCCTGGACGAGGGGGTGCTGGAGCAGGCGGTGCAGCTGCTTTTGCAGGCCGACTCCATCAAGCTGTTCGGGGTGGGAGCCTCGGCGCTGGTGGCCGAGGACTTCTACGGCAAGCTGCTGCGCATCGGCAAGAACGTGTTCTTCAGCAAGGACATCCACATCCAGCTGACCTACGGGGCCACCCTCACCGGGCGGGACGCGGCGGTGTTCTTCTCCGACAGCGGCACCACCCGGGAGATGCTGGAGCTGATGGAACTGGCGGGCAAGCACAAGTGCCCCACCATCTCGGTGACGCGCTTTTCCAAAAACCCGCTGGCCCGCAAGGCCCAGTGCGCGCTTTACACCTCCTCGCCGGAGATCTACCGGCGCAGCGGCGCCATGAGCAGCCGCATTGCCCAGCTCATCATGGTGGACATCCTGTTCACCATCATCGCCAACCGGGACTACCACAACGTGCGGCAGATGCTGGAGGACAGCTACGAGAGCTGCGCCAGCCACAAGACCTCCGGCTGAGGGGCCTCAGTCGGCAAAAAAGCGCTCCAGTGCGCGGCGCACCGACTCGTCCCAGAAATCCCAGCTGTGGGCCCCCGGCCAGTACTCGGCGGCGAAGGGGATGCCCAGCCGCTCCAGGTGGGCGGCGAAGCGCCGGTTCATCGCGAACAGCCCGTCCTGCTCGCCGCAGGTCAGGTAGAGGGGCGGCAGCGCCGCGCCGGCGGGCAGGTCCTCCGCCAGGGCGAACAGGTCGTCTTGCCGGGGGGCGGGGCGGCCCGGCCCGAACAGGGCCGCGGCCTCCCGGCCCAGAGGGCCGGGGTCGGCGCGGCGCTGCTCCAAATAGTCGTTCACGTCGGTCACCGCCGAGAAGGCGGCGCAGCCGGCGTAGCGCTCCGGGGCGCGCAGGGCGCACTTCAGCGCGCCGTAGCCCCCCATGGAAAGGCCCATCACATACCGCTGCCGCGGCCGGGAGGAGAGGCGGAACAGCCCCTCGCAAAAGCGGGGCAGTTCCTCGCTCACATAGGTGTAGTAGGCCCCGCCGGCCTGCATGTCGGTGTAAAAGCTGCGCTGCACCTCCGGCATCACCAGCGCCGCGCCCTTGGCGCGGGCGTAGGCCTCCACCCGGGAGAACCGGTGCCAGCCGGTGCAGTTGTCGGTGAGGCCGTGGAGCAGGTACACCACCGGCGCCGTCTCCAGCGGCCGGTCCTCGGGCAGCACCGCCAGAAAGCTGGTGTTCATCTGCAGCGCATGGCTCATCATATCACAGCGAACAAACGCCATGGGGTCATCCTTCCCTTCCCTAAAAAGTCAGCTGAGCGGTGCCGCCGCTCAGCTGTTTTTGTTGTTTTATGAGGCGCTCTCGTCCGCCTCGAACAGTTCGATGGCCCGGCTCACCCGGCCGCCGGCCCGCTCCAGCAGCTGCTGGGCGCTCTGGGCGGACACGCCGCACTTGACCATCAGGATGGCGGGCTTGGCCCACCAGCCGCACTGCTCCAGCGCGGCCTGGGCCTGCTGGTCGGTGCAGGGCACGGCGCTTCTGACGATGGAGATGGTGCGGGCCAGCAGCTTCTGGTTGGTGGCCTTCACGTCCACCATCAGGTTGCCGTACACCTTGCCCAGCTTGATCATGCTGGCGGTGGAGAGCATGTTCAGCACCATCTTCTGCGCGGTGCCGCTCTTGAGCCGGGTGGAGCCGGTGATGACCTCCGGCCCGGGGGTGGGGGCGATGGCGATGTCCGCCAGGCGGTCCACCGGGCTGCCGGGGCAGCAGGTCACCGCCACCACGGGGGCGCCCAGGCTGCGGGCGTATTCCATGGCGCCCCGCACATAGGGCGTGCGCCCGCTGGCGGCGATGCCCACCAGGATGTCCTTTCGGGAGAAGCCGATGTCCTCCAGGTCGGCGCGGCCCAGGTCAAAGTCGTCCTCGGCGCCCTCCACCGCCTTCACAAAGGCGCCGGGGCCGCCGGCGATCAGGCCCACCACCTGCCCGGGGTCGGTGCCGAAGGTGGGGGGGCACTCCACCGCGTCCAGCACGCCCAGCCGCCCGGAGGTACCGCAGCCGCTGTAGACCAGTCGCCCGCCCTCGCTCATGGTCGCGCAGATCGCGTCCACCGCCTTTGCCACCTGGGGCAGCACCTTTTCCACCGCCAGAGCCACCTTCTGATCTTCCCGGTTGATGAGCTGCACCATGGACAGGGTGTCCAGCTGGTCGATGTGGGCGGTGTTCCGGTTGCTCTGCTCGGTGGAGATGGAGTCCAGTTTCACCATTTGCGGGTCCTCCTTATCCTTTCACCGCACCGACGGTCATGCCCTTCACGAAATACTTTTGCAGGAAGGGATACAGCACGATGATGGGCACGGTGGATACGATGATGACGGCGGATTTGATGGACAGGGCGATGGTGGTCTTGTCGGCGGAGCCGGCGCCGTCGCCCACCATGGTGGTGCCGTTGACGATGTTGCGCAAAAACAGCATCACCGGGAACTGGTCGGTGTTCAGGTAGATCAGGCTGTTGAACCAGTCGTTCCAGAAGAACACCGCGTAGTACAGGCCCACCGTGGCGATGGCGGCGGTGGACAGGGGCACCACGATGCGCCGCAGGATGCCGAAGTAGCCCAGCCCGTCGATGAGGGCGGCCTCCTCCAGCTCCTTGGGCAGCGAGCGGAAGAAGTTGATCATGATGATGAGGTTGAACTGGTTGATGGCAAAGGGCAGCAGCATGGCCAGCCGGGTGCCGGTGATGTGCAGGCTGGAGACCAGCAGGTAGTTGGGGATGAGGCCGCCGGAGAAGTACATGGAGAAGATGACCATCTTCATCAGAAACTTCTGGCCGAACAGCTCGGGCTTGGACAGGGGATAGGCGAACAGGATGGTCATCACCAGCGAGATGGCCGTGCCCACGATGGTGTAGAAGAAGGTGTTGCCGTAGGCGTGGAAGAACTTGGGATATTCAAAGATCTGCTTGTAGGACTCCGCCGTGAAGCCCACCGGCCACAGAAAGACCTCGTTGTTCACGATGGCCGAGGTGGAGGAGAAGGAGATGGCCAGCATATAGATAAACGGCACCAGGCAGATCAGCAGCACCAGCACCATCACCAGATAGATGATGCCGTCGAACAGATAGTTCTGCCAGGTCTTGTAACGACGTGTCATTTCCGCGCTCCCTCCCTCAATACACGCTCTCGCCGGTGACCCTGCGGCTCACCGCGTTGGCGCCGGTCACCAGGATGACGCCGATCACGCCGGTGAACAGACCGATGGCGGTGGCGTAGGAATAGTTCTGATTCGCCAGACCGGTGCGGTAGACCAGGGTGTCCAGAATATCGCTGACCGAGGCGTTGTTGGGCGTGTACATCAGCAGCACCTTCTCAAAGCCCAGGGTGAGCATACGGCCCACGTTCATGATCAGCATCACCATGATGGTGGGCATGATGGAGGGGATGGTGACGTACAGGATCTGCTGCAGCCGGCCGGCGCCGTCGATCTCCGCGGCCTCAAACAGGTCGCTGCTGATGCCGGTGATGGCCGCCAGGTAGATGATGGCCGTCCAGCCGGTGAACTGCCAGCTGTCGGTGAGGATGTAGATGATGCGGAACCAGCCCGGCTCGTTCATAAAATAGATGGGCTCCATGCCGAAGACGTTTTTCAGGAACAGGTTCACCAGCCCGCTGCTGGGCGAGAGCAGCTCGCCCAGGATGGTGATGACCACCACGGTGGAGATGAACCGGGGCATGTAGGAGATGGTCTGCACGAACTTTTTGAACCGCTTGGCCCGCACCTCGTTGAGCAGGATGGCGAAGAGGATGGGCAAAAAGAAGTTGATCAGCAGGTTCAGCAGCGAGAGCACCAGCGTGTTTTTGAAGGCGCTCCAGAACATAGGATCCCGCATGAACAGCTTAAAGTACCGCAGCCCCGCCCACTCTTCGCCCCAGGGGCTCATGCCCGGGCGGTAGCGGCGGAAGGCCAGGATGTTGCCGAACATGGGCAGGTACTTGAACACGATGAAGTAGATCACCGGCACCACCATCATAACGTAGAGCGGCCAGTATTTTTTCATGTAGCGGCGCAGGCCCACCTTGTGCAGGCCGGTCTGGGGCGCCTTGGTCTTGGCGGCGGTCTTTGTCTTGGTCATACCAATCCCCCCTCAATGGAAAGGCGGGGCCTATTCCCGTCGAAATATGCCCCGCCTGTGATGTGTGAAAATCAGTTCATGTTGCTCTGGTACAGCTCGCAGAACTGGTCGATGCCCTTGCTCTGCATCTCGGCCACATAGGTGTCCCAATCGGTGTCCAGGCTCTTGCTGCCGGTGAGGAACTCGTTGGTCCACCGCTCCCAGGTGTCGGCCAGCGGGGTCTGCAGCAGGCCGGCCTCCTCGGAGGTGAGATCGTCGAACATCGGCGTGGGCGGGATGCCCTGGATCACGTCGCCCATGCTCTCCACGGTGGCGTTGATCTGCGCGTAGTTCTCGTCGTACTTGGTCATCTCCCGCTTGTTCACCCACACCATCTGGGTCACGTCGGAACCGCAGCCGTACTTGACCTGCATGGTCTTGTAGATGCCGTCGGGGGAACTGGTGATCTCGTCGGAGTAGACGATGTTGCCGTTCTCATCCTCGGTGTAGGTCTCGCCCTCCACGCCCAGGCACCAGAGCTTCGCGTTCTCCTCGGAGAAGAAGATCTCGTCGATGGTGCGGACCACCTGCTCGAAATCCTCACGCTCGGCGGTCTTGGCGGGGAACATGATGCCCGCGCCGGTGCGGCTCTTGGGCTGGTGATGGGCGCCGGCGGGGCCGGCCAGGGCGGGGTACATCTGCAGCTTGAAGCCGTCGATGGTGGAGGAAGCCTCCACGCCGCCGATCTGGTCATAGTAGGCGTAGGTGGCCATGGCGGCGCCGCTGGCCATCTTCTGCGTCCACTTGTCGCCGTCGATGGGGTCGGCCATTTCGGGATCCAGCAGGCCCTCGGCATACAGCTTGGCAAAGAACTGCAGATACTCCTTGAACTGCTCGCTGGTGGCGCCGGCGAAGTACTCCTGCTTGTCATAGTCCCAGCTGAGCACGTAGCTGCCGGAGGAGCTGTTCTTGCCCAGGCTGATGCCCCAGGCCGGCATGGTCATGCGGTACAGCACGCGGGGGCCGGACAGGATGGTCAGGGGATAGGAATCGGGGTTCTGCTCCTTGTACAGCTTCAGGATGTTGTACAGGTCGTCGTAGGTGGTGGGGGCCTCCAGGTTGTTGGCCTCCAGGAAATCCTGGCGCAGGATCAGGCCGCCGTCGTAGAAGGGCACGTCAAACAGGCTGGGCATATAGTAATACTTGCCGTCCTTCAGGCGCAGGTCGTCCAGGTCCTTTTCCATGCCGAACTTCTCCACCCATGCGTTGAAGTTGGGGGTCCATTCGGAGTAATCGCTGATGGGCACGATGGCGCCGTTCAGCGCCAGGCTGGCGTTCTCGCCCTTGGTCCCCTGATACAGGATCACGTCGGGCACATTCTCGCCGGTGTTCAGCATCAGGCTGACCTTGGTGGCATAGTCCGCGATGGGGATGACCTCGAACTTCAGCTTGCTGTTGGTGCGCTTCTGCACCTCCTGGATGGTGAGCCAGTCCTCCTTGAAGGGAAGGGTGGCGTTGTCTGAATAGGAGAGCGTGATCTCGATGGGATCGCCCTCTCCCGCGGCAGACGCGGTGCCGGAACCGCCGGCGCCGGTGCTGCCGGAGGCGCCGGTGCTTCCGCAGCCGGAGAACACCGTCAGCGCCATGGCCAGGGCCATGCTGCCGCACAGCAGCTTCTTCAGATGGATACGCATTGCAAAAATCCTCCTTTTCATGATCTGCTTTTCCCGGGGGTCTGTGCCGATGACGGCGCGTCGGGCGCCGTCTTGGGACGATGCAAAAACGCAGGTAACAAAGCGATCTTACTCGGCTGTATTCCAGCGACGCAATAGTAACATTGTTTCATCACAGTGTCAACAACGCGCCGTCCGATTTGTATAACTGCCAAAGGGAACTCTGGAATTGTTGGATATCCTGCGGCCCAATGTCGCCGAAAAGCACAAATTTGCGGAGATTTTTTTACAAAACTATGTAATTTTATTTCATTCTGCTCAAAACTTTCGGCCCTCCGCCGCGCCGGCGGGCGGCCGGGCCTTGACACCGCCCGAAAACGCCCTATCATAAAAGGCAAGGCGACGGTTTTCCTTATACTATACAGGAGGAGGGCTTTTCCATGTACAAAAACCTTCTGCCCATCGGCTCGGTGGTGCTGCTGCGGGGCGGCACCAAGCGGGTGATGATCTGCGGGCGCATCCAGGCGCGGGCGGGCAGCGACAGGATATACGACTACTCCGCCTGCTGGTACCCGGAGGGCATCACCCGGCCGGACGAGATGTTCTTTTTTGACCGGGACGCGGTGGAGACGGTGTTCTTCGTGGGCTTTCAGGACAAGGAGGAACTGGACTTCCGCGCCGCCGTGCTGGACCGGCTGGGGGAGCTGGAGGTGCGGGACGGCCGCATCGTGAGCAAAGGGCAGGTGTGAGCCATGTTGTGTGAGGTGAGGCAGACGGCGAGCGGCCTGCGGGCCGAGTTCGCCATTTTGGAGGGCGGCGAGGCCATCGGCGGCGCCCTCTTTCCGGACAACTTCCTCTTCGGCGGGCCCTGCGCCTGCCGCTACCGGGGCGAGGAGCTGTATCTCTCCTACCGCCGCCAGCCGCCGCTGCAAAACCTGGGCAAGGCGGTGGAGCAGCGGGTGTGGGCCCCCTACACCGTGGCCCGCGGCGGCGAGACGGTGGGGGAGATGTGCGACAAACTGGCCCGCAGCGGGCCCTTTTCCCGCTACGGCTACACCGCCATGACCCTGGACGGGGCGCAGCTGGAGATGTTTGAGATGGGCCTGGGCCGGCAGGGGGTGGCGTACCCCATCTGGGCCGGCGGGCGGCAGATCGCCCAGATCGAAAAGCCCTGTGTGGCGCGCGACAACCTGGACGCCTGCACCCTGTGCTCCCTGGGGGAGTGGGCCCAGCGGGCGGCGGTGCTGCTGTGCCTGTATCTGGACGCCCGGGCCTACGCCCGCCGGGGGCAGATCGCCGTGGCCTCGGTGGAAAAGCGCTGTCTTCTGACCTTCAACAAGGCGGTGAAGGCAAAATACGACCCCGGGTTCCACCGCCGGGCGGCGCCGCTGCAGGGGCCCTGACGCCGGGGCGAAAAACCGCGCAAAACCGCCGCTGCGCGGGGCGCCGGCCTTGACAAGCCTTGCCCGAAAAGCGTATACTTAAGTGTAATTTTTGCGTGCGGGAGGCGTGTTGAGAGAATGAATCCGTTGATCCTTCAGTCCGACTTCGGCTATGCCGACGGCGCGGTGTGCGCCATGTACGGGGTGGCCCAGGGCGTGTGCCCCGATCTGCGGGTGTTCGACCTCACCCACGACATTCCCCAGTACGATATCTGGGAGGCCAGCTATCGCCTGATCCAGACGGTGAGCTACTGGCCGAAGGACAGCGTGTTCGTGAGCGTGGTGGACCCGGGGGTGGGTTCCACCCGGCGCAGCATCGCGGTGAAGACCGCCGAGGGCCACTATGTCATCACGCCGGACAACGGCACCCTGACCCACATCAAGCGGATGTGCGGCATCGAAGAGGCCCGCATCATCGACGAGAGCGTGAACCGCCTGCCCAATTCCGGCGAGAGCTACACCTTCCACGGCCGTGACATCTACGCCTACACCGGCGCGCGGCTGGCCTCGGGGGTCATCACCTTCGAGCAGGTGGGGCCTCAGGTGCCCGTGGAGAGCGTCATCGAGCTGCCGGTCATCGAGGCGGAGTTTGAAAACGACGTCATCACCGGCACCATCGACGTGCTGGACGTGCGCTTCGGCTCGCTGTGGACCAACATCCCCCGGGAAATGTTCGCCAGACTTGGCGTGAAGCACGGCGGCCGGGTGGAGGTGTCCATCGCCAACGACACCCGCACCCTCTACAAAAACATCATGGTCTATGCCAGAAGCTTTGCCGACGTGAACGTGGGCGAGCCGCTGCTCTATGTGAACAGCCTGGACTGCGTGGCCGTGGCCATCAATCAGGGCAGCTTCTCCAAGGCATACAACATCGGCACCGGCATCACCTGGCGCATCGCCCTTCGCAAAGCGCCCCGCATCGTCTACGAATAAGGCGGTGCGCCCTGTTTGATTCTCCGCGGAGGGGACAGGCCCTTCCGCCGGCGAATAGTTTTTCTTTTTATAATGTGAGGAGTGTGCAACATGAAAAATTCTTCCATCAAGACCGTGGTCGCGGTGGGCATCGGCGCCGCCCTGTTCTTTGTGCTGGGCCGCTTTGTGGCCATCCCCAGCGGCATCCCCAACACCAACATCAGCCTGCAGTACGCCATTCTGGGCATGCTGGCCGCCATGTACGGCCCCGTGGCCGGCGGCCTGATCGGCTTCATCGGCCACACCCTGATCGACCTGTCCTGGGGCGGCAGCCCCTGGTGGAGCTGGGTCGTCGCCTCCACCCTGGTGGGCGTGATCGTGGGCCTGACCGCCAAAAAGATGGCTCTGTCTGAGGGCGACTTCGGCAAGGGCAAGCTGGCCCTGTTCGCCGTGGCCAACGTGGTGGCCAACGCCGTCTCCTGGCTGCTGGTGGCCCCCGGCCTGGATATCCTCATCTACGCCGAGCCCGCCGACAAGGTGTTCACCCAGGGCGCCTTTGCCGCCATCGTCAACAGCCTGACCGCCGTCATCGTGGGCGGCCTGCTGGTGGCTGCTTTCTGCAAGACCATCGCCAAGAAGGGCTCGCTGGACAAGGAGTAAGCTCCTTTTTCCCGGCACATCGCCCGTCGGAACGCTTGTGCGGCAAGCCGTTCCGGTGCGCTCGCGCATCGGGGGCAGGGCAGTGCCCTGCCCCCTTTTTTCTTTGATTCTTTCAGTGAGGAGTCCTGCCCATGAACACTCCCATCATTTCCTTCCGGGATTTCACCTTCCAGTACCGGGCCCAGGCCCGGCCCACCCTCTACAACATCGACCTGGACATCTACCCCGGCGAGAAGATCCTCATCGCCGGGCCCTCCGGCTCGGGCAAATCCACCCTGGCCAGCTGCATCAACGGCCTCATCCCCTTCAGCTATCCTGGCGAGTCCTCCGGCATCCTGACGGTGGACGGCATGGAGGCGAAGAAGGAGAGCATCTTCGCGCTGTCCAAGTCGGTGGGCACGGTGCTCCAGGACCCGGACGGCCAGTTCATCGGCCTGACGGTGGCGGAGGACATCGCCTTCGCGCTGGAAAACGACTGCGTGCCCCAAAAGGAGATGCACGCCGCGGTGGACAAGGCCGCCGCCCTGGTGGGGGTGGAGCGGCACCTGGGCTTTGCCCCCCACGAACTTTCCGGCGGGCAGAAGCAGCGGGTGAGCCTGGCGGGGGTGATGGTGGACGCGGTGAAGATCCTGCTGTTCGACGAGCCGCTGGCCAACCTGGACCCGGCGGCGGGCAAGCAGACCATCGAACTGATCGACCGCATCCAGAAGGAGACCGACACCACCGTGCTCATCATCGAGCACCGGCTGGAGGACGTGCTGTGGCGCAGTGTGGACCGCATCGTGCTGATGGAGGAGGGGCGCATCGCCGCCGACCTGCGCCCCGACGAGCTGCTGTGCACCCCGCTGCTGACGAAAGCCGGCATCCGGGAGCCCCTCTATCTCACCGCGCTGAAATACGCCGGGGTGGCCCTCACGCCGGAGAAGCGCCCCGCCCACCCGGACACGCTGGACCTCACCGACGCCGACAAAGAGGCGGTGCGCGCCTGGTACCACGGCGCCCCCGCCCCCGCCCCGGCCCCCCAGCAGCCGGTGCTGCTGGAGGTGAAGGACCTGTGCTTTGGCTACACCAAGGACCGGTCCACCCTGCAGAACGTCTCCTTCACCGTGCGCAAAGGGGAGATGACCAGCATCGTGGGCCGCAACGGCGCGGGCAAATCCACCCTTTCGAAACTCATCTGCGGCTTTGAGGCCCCCGATTCCGGCAGCATCCTGCTGGACGGGCGGGACATCACCGGCGACACCATCCGCCAGCGGGCGGCGCGCATCGGCTATGTGATGCAGAACCCCAACCAGATGATCTCCAAGACCATGATCTTCGACGAGGTGGCCCTGGGCCTTGCCAAGAGCGGGCTTTCCGCCGCCCAGGTGCGGGAGAAGGTGGAGGAGACCCTGAAGATCTGCGGGCTCTACCCCTTCCGCAACTGGCCGGTGAGCGCGTTGAGCTTCGGCCAGAAAAAGCGGGTCACCATCGCCAGCGTGCTGGTGCTGGGGCCGGACGTCATCATTCTGGACGAGCCCACCGCCGGGCAGGATTTCCGCCACTACACCGAGATCATGGAGTTTTTGCGGGGGCTGAACGGGCGGGGGGTGACGGTGCTGATGATCACCCACGACATGCACCTGATGCTGGAGTACACCCCCCGGGCGCTGGTGTTCAGCGACGGGCGGCTCATCGCCGACCGCACCGCCGCCGGGGTGCTGTGCGACCCGGAGCTCATCGAGCGGGCGGCCCTGAAGGAGACCAGCCTGTTCACCCTGGCGGGGCGCTGCGGCATCGAGCCGCCGGAGGCCTTTGTCCAGCGGTTCATCGACTACGACCGGGAGGTGCGGGAACATGGCTGCTAACACCGTTTTGAACTATCTGCCCCGCCAGAGTTTCGTGCACCGGCTCACCGGCACCACCAAGCTGGCCTTCTTTCTGCTGTTCACCTTCGCCAGCATGATCACCTACGACACCCGGGTGCTCATCGGCCTGATGGCGGTGAGTTTCGCCGCCTTCCGCGCCAGCCGCATCAAGCTGCGGGAGGTGCGCTTCATGCTGGTGTTCATGCTGGTGTTCCTGATTTTGAACAACCTGTTCATCTACCTGTTCAGCCCCGAGCAGGGGGTGCAGATCTACGGCACCCGCCATGTGATCGCCACCCTGTTCTGGCGCTACACCATCACCTGGGAGCAGCTGTTCTACACCCTGAACATCTCGCTGAAGTACTTTGTGGCGCTGCCGGTGGCCATCCTGTTCATCTCGGCCACCAACCCCAGCGAGTTCGCCGCCAGCCTCAACTCCATCGGCGTGTCCTACCGGGTGGGCTACTCGGTGGCCATCGCCCTGCGCTACATCCCCGACATCCAGCGGGACTACCACAGCATCAGCCAGGCCCAGCAGGCCCGGGGGGTGGAACTGGGCAAAAAGGAGAAGCTGAGCGCCCGGCTGAAGAACTCGGTGAACATCCTTTTGCCCCTCATCCTGTCCAGCCTGTCCCGCATCGACACCATCAGCAACGCCATGGAACTGCGGGGCTTCGGCAAGCACAAAAAGCGCACCTGGTATGTGCAGCGGCCCTTCGCCCGCAGAGACTACCTGGTGCTGGGCCTGGGCGTGGCCCTGCTGGCGGCCAGCCTCATCATCACCTTCTGGGACGGCGACCGCTTCTACAACCCCTTTGTGTGACGTCCCCCGACAGACAAAAAAAGGAGCCCGGCAGCCGCCGGGCTCCTTTTTTTCGTCTCATGTTTCCGGGCCGTCGGCGCCGCACCACAGCATCGCCAGGCTCAGGTCGTCCTCGCTCACCTGGGCGAACACCTCCTCCAGGTTGCGGCGCAGGGCGGCGGCCACCTCCTCCTCGGTGCAGGCGGCGATGCCGTCGCACAGCTTTTTCACGGCGGCGGCGGGGCGGCGGGCCTCGCCGTCGTACAGCGCGTCGCCGCAGCCGTCGGTGGTGAGCAGCACCGCCGTGTCGCCCGCCTCCACCCGGCGCAGCACCCGCAGGTGCCGCGCCGCGTCGGGGGAACTGAAGAAATAGGTCTCCTCGGCGAACCGGCCGTTCTCCGGGTGGGAGAGCACCTCCTGGCCCGAAAAGGCGAAGCCGTCCCCCACATGGAGCACCAGCAGCCGGCCGTCCCGGTGGCGGGCGGCGCACACCAGCGTGCAGCTGCTCTCCCACCGGTCCAGGCCGGTGTCGTCCAGCCGGCGCAGGCCCTCCGCCAGCACCCGCTCCACCAGCGCACCCTCCTCCAGGGCATACAACTCCTCAAAGCGGGGGGGCAGCCACTCCACGATCCAGCCGCAGAGCGCCCGGGCCGCCACCTCCGAGCGGGGGCAGCTGCCCGCGCCGTCGCACACCGCGGCAACGGCGCAGTCGCCGGTGTGGGCCGCCCGGGCCTCGTCCTGGCAGGGGATGCCCCGCAGCTGGTGGGCCAGCCCCCGGCGCACCGCCGCCGCCGTCTTCATGGCCATGCCATCATCTCCTTTTGCCGGCGGGGCGGCTCACCGCCCGCCGCCTTCTTCCAGTTCAAAATCCGGCCGCTCGATGGTGTGCTTGCTGGCCAGGCTGACGCTGCGGCTCACCACGTCGAAGAAGTCGGTCACCGACAGTTCCTCCAGCCGGTCCACCTTGCCCACGGTGAAGTGCCGAAGGCTCTCGTACCCGTCGTCGGTGGACAGGCACCGGGTGCGCAGCCGGTTGGCCCGCAGCAGCGCGAACACCCGCTCCGAGGCCTTGCGCACCTCCTCCTCCGGCTCGGTGGAGACCCCGTCGCTGAGGATGATGAGCCAGGGCACATAGGCGTTGTTGCCCACCTGCGCCAGCTCCCGCTGGTGGTTCTCCAGCCGGTCCAGGGCGCAGTTGACCCCCGCCGCCAGCCGGGTGAGGGAGCCGGTGGCGCGGATGGGGTTGCGCAGCACCTGCTCGCAGGCGTCGTCGAAGGAGCCGAAGTCGCAGACCACCTCCACCCGGTCGCCGAAGGTGACGATGCAGATGTCGGCGGCGTCCCGGGCAAGCAGTTCCGACCGGGTGCGGCGGAAAAAGCTCTCGATGCCCTGGTTCACCTTTTCCATCATGCCGCTCACCGCCATGGAGGCGGAGGCGTCCACGCAGAAGCAGAGCAGGATGCGCTTGGTGCGGTTGCGGCTGAGCTCCTCGTGGGAGATATACAGGCTTTCGATCGTCTTGTCCATGGAGAGATCCTTTCCGGGCAATGCCCAAACTCACTCAGGTCGGGGCGCCCGCGGCGGCCGGCTGCCCCGCAGGCAGCTGCGGCACAGCAGCGTTTTGCCGCCGCGCCGGACCCCGATAAACACATTTTTCGCCACCTCGAAGGTCTGCCCGCAGCTGCCGCACCGGGCGGTGAGGGTGTCGGCGCTGTTGCAGCGCTCGCACAGCAGCACCCGGCTGCCCCGCTCGCTTTGGGCCTGCTGCCACCGGGGCACGCTCACCGGCGCGCCGCAGCAGGCGCAGCTGGCCTCCGCCGGCTGCAGGCAGTCCTGGCAGTAGAGGTCCCACTTTTTCTCCCGCGCCTGCAGCAGCCGCTGGCGGGTCACCCGCATCGTCTGCCCGCAGCAGGCGCAGCGCACCGTGGGGTTGGCGCAGTCGTCGCAGATGTAGGCGGCGTCGGCGAACTGGGGGGCGTCGGCGTCGTGGTAGAACACCTGCCGGATGGTGGGGTAGAAAGGCTTGCCGCACACGCTGCACGTCACCGTCTCGCCCGCGCGCTCCTCTCCCCGCAGGGCGAGGAAGCTGCGGCAGGAGCGGCAGAACAGCGCGTCCCGCCCCTGGGGCGAGCGGGAGGCGGCGATGCCCGCCAGCTGCTCCCGGGGCATGTTGAACTCCCGGTGGCCGCACAGGGCGCTGGGGCAGCGCACGTCCGCGAAGAAGGGGTTCTCCCGGTTGAATTCGTGGTATTTCACCGGCGTCAACTCGTCGGTGAAGATCTCCTTCTCCACCAGTTCCAGATACCGCCGCAGCACCCTGGCCCACTGGCCGGCGCTGCGCGGCCGCCAGGCCACGAAGGTGTCGGTGAAGGCGGTGGTCACCGCGGCGGGCAGGTTCTTCCAGATCATCCAGTTGTCGCCGTCCGGCACCGACCAGGGCACGCCGTTCTGGGCGGCGTAGGGGAACCTGCGCTCCCGCATGCAGGTGAGGAAATCCTCCTCGCCCTTGTTCACAAAGGGGTTCAGCCCGCAGAACAGGATCTCGAACAGCAGCACCGCCAGGGAGAACTGCTCCTCCTCCAGGCTGCGCATCAGCCTGCCGTAGCGCACCGGGCCCCGGGGCCGGGGCACGTTCTCGCCCCCCTGCCGTACAAAAGGGCAGGTGAACTCGTCGGTGCCCACCGGGCAGGGATAGCCGCCGAACTGGAAGCTGTCGGTGTCCACGATGCAGACGCTGCCGCTGTTGGTCAGGTCCACCATGAAGTTGCCGGCGTTCACGTCGCCCATCAGGATGTTCTGCCGGTGGAGGCTGTCCATCAGCTGCGCCGCCCGCAGGGCCGACCGGATCAGGTCCCGCCGGGTCCAGCCCTTGAGCAGCTCCTCGTGCACCGCCCGGCCGCCGATCTTCAGCACCGTTTTGGAAAAGGGCATCGCCCCTTCGGGGGCCCGCTCCATGAGATAGCCCACGAACTGCCCCTCGCCGTTGTTCAGCAGGTGCACCGGCCAGCACAGCCCCCGCAGGCCGGGGTCGCGGGCCAGCATGGCCCGCAGTTTGTCCCGCCGCTCCGCCGTCAGCTGGTCGGGGTGGTAGATCTTGGCCACCAGGCCCTGCTGCCCCTGGCAGAGGTAGATGGCTCCCTCGCCGCCCCGGGCCGCCTCGCCCCCCTCGGTGAGGGGCGCGGCAAGGCGCACCGGCCGCCCTTCCTCGGTGAAAAGCTCATCCCCCGGCTGCACCGGCCGGGCCAGCGCCAGGGGGGTATCGTCGGCGGGCGACGGATCGGGGGCAGCGGCGGACGGCTGCCCGGGATCGCCAGCGGACGGCTGCCCGGGATCGACAGCGGACGGCTGCCCGGGGGCGACAGCGCCCCGGGAGCGGGACGCCCCCGCCGGGGCGGCGGGCCGCTGGGAGAGGGGCACCGCCGCCTCCCGCTCCGCCACCATCCGGTGCATCTCGCCCAGCACGTCCTCCTTCTGCCAGCGGGCCCGCTGGGCCGCGTCCAGGGCCTGCCGGTACATCCGTTCGGTCTTGCGGCGCAGCCCCTGCAGCAGCGGGTCGTCCTGCCGCACGCCGGCGAAGGGCAGGCTGGCCCGGAACACCCGGCAGACGCACTCCGCCTCGGCCCCCGCCGGGCCCCGGCTCACCCGGGCGATCACCGCGAAGGGGGTCTTTTCCCGGTCCAGCAGCCCGGTCAGCGCCGTGGGGCCGGCGGTGAGCACGCAGATGCGCTCAAAACAGTGGTCCTCCAGAAACTCCAGCAGCGCGGCGTCGTTGCTCCGGCCCGGGTCGGGGTAGCCCGCCGGGCCCAGCTTCAGGCTGTTGCGCACAAAGAGATAGGCGTTTTTGCTGGGGGTCAGCTGCTCGCGGCGGCGCTGAAGCTCTTCCAGTTCAGCGGCGCGGCTGCCGTCGCCGGCGCAGCGCAGCATCCCCCTGTACAGCCGTTCCCGCTCCTCCGTGTCCCGCATGAGGCGGTAGAGGGCGGTGGCCTCCACCAGCAGCGCCTGGCGGGGGTCCCGCCCGGCCCGCCGCAGCGCGTCCAGCAGCGGCCCCTCCACGAACCGGCGCTCGTCGTCCCGCCGCAGCAGGCTGTCGTCCAGCAGAAAGCGGTGGGTGGCGGCCAGCTCCTGCAGCGCGCGCCGGTCCAGCGTGCCGCCGGCGTAGTTTTCCAGCAGGTCCAGCGGCGGCACGGCGGACAGCTTCTGGGTGAACAGCCGCTCCTGCACGCGCTGCAGGCCGGCGTCGGCTTTGGCCCGGCGCTCCAGTTCGGTGCGGGCCTGCTCCAGTTCGGTCTGCAGCTGCCGGCCCCGGCGCTCCTGCTCCCGGGCCCGCGCATAGCCGCCCACGCGGGAGATCAGTTCCGCCTCCACGCCGCAGCACGTTCCCTCCTCCACGGCCACGCCCGCCGCCTTCAGGGCGGCCAGGACGTCGGCCTCGCCGCAGCCCGCACGCTGGGCCAGCGTCTTCACGCCCACCAGTTCCAGCGCCCGGGCCCGGGCCAGGCAGGCGGCGGCCCGGTCGGCGGCCTCCGCCAGTTCCTCCGTGCGCAGGGTGGAGACCAGGGTCTCCATCACAGCCACGTCGGCCTGCCAGCGGTTCGGGTCCATCTTTGCGAAGGTGTGGGCGTTGGGGTGGCCGAACCAGACGTTGCGCACCCGGCTGCCCCGGGCGTTCAGCGCCTGCCAGCGCTGCCGCCGGTCCTCCTCGGCGCCGTCGGGGCACAGGGCCCGCACCCCTTCGGGGCAGGCCGCCCGCACATGGGGGAACACGTCGTAGGCGGCCACGTCGAAATCCGCCAGCAGCGAGCCCACCTTGAACAGCCCCGCCAGGTCAAAGCACTGGACGATGCGCCGGCGGTCGGCGGCGGAAAAGCCGCCCCCCAGCGCCCGCTTCACCGCCGCGGCGAACTGCGCGCCGGACTGGGAGACATCGGTGGCCGTCGGCAGCCCCAGTTCCTCCAGCAGGGTCTTGCGGTCCACCAGCGGGGGGAACCGCCTGGCGGCCCGCCGCCCGTCGGCGGGGGCGCCGCCGTCCCGGCGGTGGTTCTCCAGTTCCGCGCAGGCCCCGAGAAAGGCCTCGAACTCCTCCTCCGGGATGATGCGGCAGTAAAATTGCTGCAGGTACTCCCGCACCTCCTCCTCCGCCCGGTGGGCGGCGTCGGAGCGCGCTCGCTTGTGCAGTTCCATCCTCGCCTCTTTCGAGATCTTTTCTTCCATTTTCTCTGCAAGCCTCCCGCCGGGGCGGCGCTCGCTGTCGCCGCCTTTCACTTTCCTCATTATATAGCATTCAAAGCCCCCATTTCAATGCGCCGCCCGGCCTGTTCCTCTTTTATATAGGGCGCGGCCCCGAGGAAGTTAAAGGCCCCCAAAAAATTTTTTCAGTCCTTTAACTGCGCGGCGCCCCGGCCCTATAAACCTGCCGAAAGGCCGCCCCCTATTGCGCCCGGCGGCCGGTCTGCACTATAATAAGCATGTCCCCTCACCGGGATGCGAGGAGGAACGAGAGATGTACCGATACGAAGAACTGACGCTGGACGACCTGCTGGAAGATCCCACGTTTGACGAGGAGAGCCCCGACGCCCTGTACGCCCTGGCCCAGTGCTACCGCCTGGGCAAGGGGGTGCAGCCGGACGAGGAGGTCTGTTTGAAATACCTGCGCAAGGCCCGGGACGCCGGCAGTGAGGCGGCCCGGCAGGAACTGGAGGCCCGGGAGGGCCGCCCCGCCGCCGACGAAAAGGCGGAGGGCCGGGACCCCTGCCTGGAGGACGCCGACCGCTGCCGGGCGGCGGGGAACACGGCGGGGGAGATCGCCGCGCTGGAGCGGGCGCGGAACGCCCTTTCCCCCTACACCACCCAGGACAAACAGGCCATCCATCTGCGGCTGGGGGAACTGTACGCCCAGCCCGGCCCCCTGGAGGACGCGGAAAAGAGTTACGCCCGCTGCTGCATGGCCACCGAGCTGGGCAGCAGCGCCGCCGCGCTGCGCTGCGCGGATTACCTGCACCGCGGCTACGGCTGCCCCGCCAACGAGGCGGAGAGCGAGGCGATGCTGCTTCTCGCCGCCCGGCTGGGGCCGGCCCGGCTGAAATACGACACCGCCGTGGCCCGCCGCAGCACCGCCCCCCGCCAGGCGGAGCAGCTGCTGGAGCAAACGCTGGCCGCCCTGGGCCAGACGGAGGAGGACGAGGCGCTGCGCCGCTGCGCCTCGCTCCAACTGGAGGCGCTGAAAAACGGCGGCGCGCTGCCCCAGGCCCTGCTGCAAAGCGCCTGGCAGGCGGCGGAGGAGCCCTCGGTGGCCGCCCTGCTGCTGGACACCTGCACCCGGAACCCCGAATGGCTCACCGAGGCGGATCTGCCCGCCCTGGTCCAAATGGCCCGGCAGCCCGGCGACGACCAGGAGGCCTGGCTGGCGCTGGCCGCCCGCCAGGGGGACGACGATTCCAAGCGGGAACTGCGGCGGCGCCAGAAAGCCCGCCGCCTTGAGCGGGCCCGCCGCGCGAAGGAGGAGGCCCGTCAGGCCGAGGAGGCCCGCCAGGCTGAGGAGGCCCGCCGTGCCGAGGAGGCCCGCCGCGCCGAGGAGGCCCGCCGCGCCGAGGAGGCCCGCCGTGCCGAGGAGGCCCGCCGCGCCGAACAGGCCCGCCAGGCTGAGGAGGCCCGCCGCGCCGAACAGGCCCGCCAGGCCGAGGAGGCCCGCCGCGCCGAGGAAGCCCGCCGCGCCCGGCCGGCCAATACCGCCCGGCCGGCCAGCACCGCCCGGCAGACCAACACCGCCCAACAGGCCAACACCGCCCGGCCGGCCAGCACCGCCCAACAGGCCAGCACCGCCCAACAGGCCAGCACCGCCCCTCAGGCCAATGCCGGCCAGACGGAAGCGGCCCGGCAGGCCGCCATCGCCGCCACCCGCAAGCGGGACCGGCGCATCATCCTTCTCTGCTTTGTCTTCGCCGCGTTCTGCGTTCTGTCGCTGGGCTCCCAGTGGCTCTCGCAACTGGCCGACCGCCTGCGCACCGATCTCCCCACCGGGGAGCAGCCCGGCATCTTCGGGTTCCTCGACGGGGTCGGCACGTCCGCCGGCGACAACACCCTGGCCCGGCGCTCCACCTACGCCCTGGACGAGGGCGTGGTGGCGCTCACCGAGGCGGGCTCCTTCAACACCGGGGAGAGTTACGAAAGCGCCCTTTACGCCTCCTCCGGCTATCAGGCGGTGGAGTACCTGCTGGAAGGCAAGTACGACACGCTGAAGGGCCGCTGGGGCATCGACTCCAACCACATCAACACCGAATGCCAGAGCAGCTTTGTGGTCTACGCCGACGGCCGCAGCGTCTACGAGTCGCCGGTGATCACCGCCGGCAGCGCCCCCTGCGACGTGGAGGTGGACCTGGCCGGCTGCAACCTGATGACCATCATCTTTAAAAACGCCGACGGCTCGGCCCGCCTGGCGGGCGCCTCGCTGGAGAACCGCCTGGGCCTCAAGGCGGACACGGCCACCCTGCCGCCGCCCCAGCCGGGCGCCTGGCTGAGCACCGTGAACCTGATGCAGGGGAACTTCACCTCCGGCGACAGCGGCCACTCGGTGATGAGCTACCTCTCCTACTACGACCGTGAAGAGCAGTCCGCCACCTTCTACCTGGGCGGCGAGTACGAGAGCCTGAGCGGCGATCTGCTGGTGGCCGCCAACGGCGGGCCGATGTATCTGGAAGTCTACGGCGACGGCGTTCTGCTGGCCTCCACCTCGCCCATGGTCAGCGGCAGCGCGCCCTTCTCGGTGGATCTCCAGGGCTGCGAACAGCTCACCATCCGCTTCCTGCTCTCCGATCCGGACAACTCCTCCGCCTGGGGCAGCATCGGCCTGGCGGGGGCGCGGCTGTCCCACTACCCGCTGTGAGCGGCCTCCTGCCCACCCCCTTTCATGCGCAGGCGCGCCCCGGTCCCCAAGGGACCGGGGCGCGCTTTTCGCTGCCGCCCGCGCGGGCGGACTTTCGAAAAAAAGTTTTTCCCTCTCTTTAACTGCCCGCCCCGCCGGCCCTATACAGAGGGTGTAAGCGATCGGGCCCCTTCCCCGGCGACGGGGCGGGCCCAAAACACTAAAAAAGAAAAGAGGAAACACCATGAAACGCATGAAACCTTTCGCTTTGGCCGCGGCTTGCCTGCTGCTGCTCTCCGCCCTGGCCGGCTGCGCCGGCGCCCCCGACGCCCCCCAGGCGGCCTCCTTTGCCCCGGCGGCCAGCGAGCCGGCCCAGGCTGAACCCAGCCCCGCCCCCGCCCTGCCGGCGGCCGAGGGCATCTCCGTCCCCGAGTCCCTGGCCCTGGAGGCGGGCGGCGACGGTTCCGCCGCCCTGAACGCCGCGCTGCTGCCCCAGGGGGCGGCGGGCGAGCCGCTGCGCTACACCTCCAGCGACGAGGCGGTGGCCACTGTGAGCGAGGACGGCACCGTGACCGCCGTGGGCGCCGGGGAGTGCGTGGTGCGCACCCAGGCGGGCAGCCTCTCCGGCGAGACCCGGGTGACGGTGACGGTGGCGGTGACGGGGCTGCGCCTCTCCGCCTCCTCCAAAGCCCTGGCCCCCGGCCAGAGCGCCGCGCTGTCGGTCTACACCAGCCCCCGGGAGGCGGCCGCTCCCGAGGCGGAGGGCCTTGCCTGCGCCAGCAGCGATGAGGCGGTGGTCACCGCGTCGGTGAGCGGCGAGGGCCGCGTCACCCTGCAGGCGTCGGCGGAGGGCGCCGCCGATGTCACCGTCCGCTACCGGGGCTTCTCCGCGGTGTGCCACGTCACCGTGACCGCCCCGGCCGCCGCCCCCGCGGCCACCGCCGTGCCCCAGGCTTCCGCCCCGCAAGCCTCCGCCCCGGAGGCCCAGACGCCCGGGAACCAGGCGCCCGCGCCCACCCCCGCG
>DSLFC04102__coassemble_703_pt1 | contig 33965 bp, 29 predicted proteins | sample DSLFC04102__metabat2_high_PE_037 | metagenome-assembled genome bin DSLFC04102
CGAAAGGGAGCCGCCGCCCGCCGCTGTCCGGGGCGCGGCGCAGCCGCGCCCCGGTGGCTTATTTCAGTTTCCAGGCAAGGTCGGAGAGGAACAGGTCGTGCTCCAGTTCCTCCACGGTGGTGCCTTTGCCGATGTGCACGAACTCGATGTCCATCATCCGGGCCCAGTCCCGCATCTGGTCGGCGGTCACGTCGTAGCTCAGCACCGTGTGGTGGGCCCCGCCGGCGGTGATCCAGCACTCGAGACCGGTGGTGAGAGAAGGCTGCGGCTGCCACATCACCCGGGCCACCGGCAGGTTGGGCATGGGCAGGATGGGTTTGACACAGTGGATGTCCTGGCAGACCAGCCGCAGCCGGCCCCCCATGTCGATGAGGCTCACCACGATGGCGTCCCCCTCGTGGCCCTCGAACACCAGGCGGGCAGGGGGCTGCCGGTCGCCGATGCCCAGGGGGTGCACCTCGATGCGGGGCCGGGCCGCCGCCACGCTGGGGCACACCTCCAGCATGTGAGCCCCCAGGCTGTACTCGTTGCCCGGCTCCAGGTGGTAGGTGTAGTCCTCCATAAAGGCGGTGCCGCCGGTCTTGCCCTCGCTCATGGCCTTGAGGATGGCGGTCATGGCGGCCACCTTCCAGTCGCCCTCGCCGCCGTAGCCGTAGCCCTGGGCCATCAGGTGCTGGCTGGCAAGGCCGGGCAGCTGGTCCATGCCGTAGAGGTCCTGGAAGTTGTTGGAGAAGGCCAGACACCCCTCCGCGTCCAGCATCTTCTTCATGGCGATCTCCTCCCGGGCCTGGTAGCGCACGGTGGCAAGGTCGTCGGTGGCGAAGTCGTAGGCGGCGCGGTATTCTTCCATCAGGGCGTCGATCTCGGCGTCGGTGACGGTGTTCATCGTCTCCACCAGCTGCCCCACCGGCCAGGTGTTCACCTGCCAGCCCAGCTTCGCCTGCACCTCCACCTTGTCCCCCTCGGTGACGGCCACCTCCCGCATGTTGTCGCCGAAGCGCATCACCTTGAGTTCTTTGCTCACCGCCGCGCCCACGGCGGCGCGCATCCAGCTGCCCAGGCGGTCCTGCACCGCCTCGTCCTGCCAGTAGCCGGCGATGACCTTGCGGGGCGCGCGCAGCCGGGCCCCGATGAAGCCGTGCTCCCGGTCGCCGTGGGCGGCCTGGTTCAGGTTCATGAAGTCCATGTCGATCTCTTCGCTCGGGATGGTGCGGTTATACTGGGTGGCGAAGTGGCACCAGGGCTTTTGCAGGGCCGCCAGGCCGTTGATCCACATTTTCGAGGGGCTGAAGGTGTGGCACCAGGTCACAAGGCCGGCACAGGCCGGGTCGTGATTTGCCTGGCGCACCACGTCGGTAATTTCACGGTTGGTCTTGGCGGTGACCTTGTACACCAGCTTGCAGGGCAGCCGGCCGCAGGCGTTCAGCGCCTCGGTCATCTCGGCGGCCCGGGCGGCCACCGTCTCCAGCACCTCGGGGCCGTAGAGAAACTGGCTGCCCACCACGAACCAGAATTCATACTGTTTCATGCTCATCTTGCGTTCTCCTCCTGTCAGCGCAGCGCCTGCCCGGCGGCCTTTTCCACCGGGATGCAGGCGGCGTAATCCTTCATAAAGGCGTCAAAGCCCGCCCGGTCGGCCTCGTCGGGGGCGATGGTGCTGCCTGCCGCGTCCGCGAAGATGGCGGAATCCAGCCAGTCCTCCAGGGCGGGGGCCTCCCCCGCTGCGCAGCGCAGCCGGTAGAGGGCCAGCAGGGCCATGCCCCAGGGGCCGCCCTCGCCCGCCGTATCCATCACCGACACCGGCACCCCCAGCGCGCCCGCCAGCAGCCGCTGGCCCACCACCGGGGTCTTGAACAGCCCGCCGTGGCCCAGCAGCCGGTCGAGCTTCACCTGCTCTTTTTCCAGCAGGATGTCCATGCCCAGCTTTAACGTGGCCATGGCGGAGTACAGCTGGACCCGGGCGAAGTTTTCCAGGGTGAGGTGCCCGTTTGGCCGGCGGGTCAACAATGGCCGCCCGTCGGAAAGGCCGGCCACCGGCTCGCCGGAATAGCAGTTGAAGTTTACGAGACCGCCGCAGTCCGGCGCACCCTCCAGCGCCTTTTGATAGAACAGGTCGTAGAGGGCGGGCTTTGCAAGCTTCGCCCCCGCCGCCTCGGCCATCTGGCCCAGCAGGCGTACCCAGGCGTCCAGGTCGGAGGTGCAGGTGTTGCAGTGCACCATGGCCACCGGCCGCCCGGTGGGGGTGGTGACCAGGTCTATTTCGGGGTAGACCCGGGAGAGAGGCTGTTCCAGCACCGCCATGGCGAACACCGACGTGCCCGCGGACACGTTGCCGGTGCGGGCGGCCACCGCGTTGGTGGCGGCCATGCCGGTGCCCGCGTCCCCCTCCGGCGGGGCCATCACAGCACCGGGCTGCAGCGTGCCGGTGGGGTCCAGCCATCGCGCGCCGGCCTCGGTCAGCCGGCCCGCGTCCGCCCCGGCGGGCAGCACCCGGGGCAGGATGTCCCGCAGCCGGAAAGCATGGCCCGCCTCGGCCAGAAGCTGGTCGAAGGAGGCCAGCATCCCGGCGTCGTAGTCGCAGGTGCCGCTGTCGATGGGGAACATGCCCGAAACGTCCCCCACCCCCAGCACCTTCTCACCGGTGAGCTGCCAGTGTACATAGCCCGCCAGGGTGGTGAGGAAGGCGATGCCTTTTATATGGTTCTCGCCGTTCAGCATCGCCTGATAGAGATGGGCGACGCTCCACCGCTGGGGGATGTTGAAGCCAAAGCGGGCGGTGAGGGCCGCGGCGGCCTTTTCGGTGGTGGTGTTGCGCCAGGTGCGGAAGGCCGCCAGCTGGCGGCCCGCGCCGTCAAAGGGCAGGTAGCCGTGCATCATGGCGGATACCCCCGCCGCCCCCACCCGGGTGAGGGGCGCGCCGGTCTTTGCCTGCCAGTCCGCCGCCAGGGCGGCCCAGGCCGCCCGCACCCCCGCCCGCACATCCTCCAGCGAGTAGGTCCAGAAGCCGCCCTCCAGGCGGTTCTCCCAGTCGCAGGCGCCGCCGGCCAGCACCCGCCCCGCCTCGTCCGTCAGCACCGCCTTGATACGGGTGGAGCCCAGCTCCAGGCCCAGGATGGGGACGTTTACTGTCAATGGGACATTCATATCACATCGTCCTCTCAAAATAGCGTTTTAAAAGAACTGCGGCAAACGCACGGGCGCTTGCCGCAGTTTTCAGGCAGGTCACAGCGCCCCTGCCCGCAGGGCGTTATCCGCCCGGATGGAGTGTTACAGACCAAACATGGTGATTTCGATGCCCTCGATCATGTACTGGCCGGTGCCGACCTGCATCATGATGAAGATGAAGGAATTGAGCAGCGCGCCCACCCAGATGTTGCCGGTGCGGCGGTAGGTGTAGCGGGCGATGATGGGCGAGACCACCAGCGGCACCAGCATGGACCAGACCACGGTGAAGGTGGAGCAGGCCTCGCCGGTCAGCAGAGAACCGGTGGCGAACAGCGCGGAGTACTCGCGGAACAGCAGCAGCGCGAGACCCAGCACGTTGCCCGCGCAGACGATGGCGGTGGAGACCCACTCCGGCAGATCGCGGAACCGGGCATTGGCGCTCAGGATGGCGTTCACGATGTAGAACGGAGCGCAAAGCAGCAGATAGCGGAACATTACGAAGATCTTCACCGGGCGGAAGGTGGTGAAATCAATGGTGGCGATGACGAAGTCCACATTGAATACGGCGTCGATGCACCAGAGGATCAGGTGGATCGCGCAGAACACGGTGAAGGCCATCAGGGCGGACTGCACCACCTTGTCCATGGAGAGCTTGGCGGGGTCCAGCGGGCTCTTCCAGTGGTAGCTCTTGTCCTTGCGGTTCAGCAGCACCTTGACCTGGGAGACGATGTAGATGCCCAGCAGCGCGGCCAGGGCGGTCATGAAGGACCAGTAGCCCAGCGCGCCGGAGGTGTGGGCCGCATTGGGGAAGAAGTTGCTGGAAGGGATGAGCTTTGCGCCGGCGGTGGTGCAGGGCACCATCGTCACATAGGAGAAGACGGTGAGCAGGATGAACATGCACAGCAGCGGCACCGATTCCTTCGGGTTGCGGAAGGAGGGCAGGGTGCTGCGGTCGTCCAGGATCAGAGTGTCGCGGCTGCCCCGCAGACGCTGGAACATCGGGGTGAACAGCAGCAGGTCGCAGATGGCCAGGGCCAGCGCGAACCACCCGGCGAGGCCGATCGCCAGGAACGCGATGTACACGAACCAGATCTGGTTGCTGGAGCTGATGTACTGGGCGCCGGAGGGAACACCGAAGGCGCCGTAGAAGAAGTTGATGTTGACGGCGGTGGCAGTGGTGGAGAACAGCGCGCCGGGATGGGTGTTCGCCGGCTGGTAGAGCACCCGGCCGCCCACGCCGTCAAATTTGGTGCCTTCCTCGACTTCGTGGGGGCCTTCTGCGTCGAACCACACGCCCAGAGGCACTTCCGCTTCGTTGAAAGCAGGATAAACTTCCTGGATCCAGCCGATGGCGATGGGGGAGGAATAGAAGGTGTAGGAACCCACATAGGTGGCGTCGATCTCGTCGTATTTGCCCACGCTCAGGCCAAAGGTCACGCCGTCGATGGCGCCGGGTTTCAGGTCATAGATGCCCATGGTGCCCTGGGCGCAGAGCCAGGCACTGATCTTTGGGTTGATGCCGTCCAGATTGATGACGTTGATCACGGCGGCGGAACCGTTGTTGCCCCAGCTGTGGCCGGTCACGCCCACCTGCGTCTCGTCCACGCAGGGCATGCTCATCGCCAACTCCACCATGGCCTCCATGCCCATGGTGTTGTGGGTCTGGGCGTCCACGCTCTTGTCGGTCTTGCCGTGGCCCATTGCGTCAAAGGCGATCACCACAAAGCCCCGGCGGACGAGCTCAATAAAGATGGGGGCGGTGGTGTCCTTGTTGGAAAGGCCGCCGTGCATAATTACAACGGCGGGCGCGGGGTTTTCCGCTGTTGCAGTGTCGGGCACCAGCACCTTATAGGTCATCTTGTCGGCGGTGCTGGCGGTGAAAGTGGCGGTGATGTTCTTGCCGGACGCGGCGTTGTTCGCGTCGATGGTGGCGGCGATCTCGGAAAGGGTGCGGTTGTTGTAGTTCTTCACGTCCACCGCCCCGAACCCGGATTGCACCAGGCTTGCGCCCAGGCTGCCCAGCAGGCAGAGGACAAGAGCGATCGCAAAAAAGATCAGCGTTCGTTTTTTTGCCTTTTGCATGGTGATGCCTCCTCTTTTGGCGTGCATGCGTTCCCGCGCGTCGGGCGCCGCCGGACCGGTCCGCCCCCGCGGCAGCGGGCCGCTTGCCGGCACGCGGGAAAGATATGCACAAAATAATTTCTTTCTGTAGAATAAATATATTTCAATTGTCAAAAAAAGAAAAGCAGTCCCTTGTCACGATATGGACATTTATTGACATATTTCGTCCGCTGTTCCATAATGAGAATGAGAACAGAATGGTCCCGGGCGCAAAGGGGAGGCAGAAGCGGATGATCCGGCAGGAGCGGCGAAATTTTGAGGCGGGCGCCAAGGTGTGGGTGCAGCGCTATGAGAACCTGCGCAATCTGGCCCATTGGCATTTTGAGGACGAGCTGGTGGTGTGCCAGCAGGGCGAGGCGCGGCTGCTGCTGGGCGGGCAGGTGTATGACCTGCAGGCGGGCGGCTGCGCCTTTGTGAGCCGGGAGAGCGTGCACAGCATCAACGGTGCCCCGGGCAGCCGGGTGGCGGTGGCCCAGTTCACGGGGCTGATCGACGCCGACTGCTGCCTGCGGGAGCCGGTGTTTGCCGACCGCTACCGCGCCGGCGAGCGGCTGAACGAGCTGTGCCGGGAGAGCCGGGAAAAGCGTCCCTTCTACGCCGGAAAGATGAACGCCGTCATCACCTCGCTGCTGGTGGACATCTTCCGGGGCGAGCCGCTGGCCGAGCGGACGGAGGCGGCCCACCCCACTTTGGCCCGGTACAAGCAGCTGCTCACCCTGCTGGAGCAGCAGGAGGACGACTGTACCTTTGCGCAGGCGGCGGAGTTCATGCACATGTCCGAGGCCTATTTTTCCCGCTACTTCAAGCGGATGACCGGGCTGACCTTTTCCGGTTATCTGAATGTGCTGCGGGTGGACAAGGCGGTGCAGATCCTGGCGGCGGAGCCGCAGATCACCATGGCGGAACTGATGGCCCGGTGCGGCTTCAACACCCTGCGCAACTTCAACCGGGTGTTCAAGGAGGTCACCGGCTACGCACCCAGCCGGCTGCCCGCCCATTATTCCCTGGACCGGCGGGTACTGCAGAGCGAGGGCAGCACCTTCGACCCCACCCTGGCCACCTCCATCCCCCTCACCGAGTGACAAAAAGCCGGGCGGCGGCCCCCCTTTTTGCGGGGGGCCGCCGCCCGGTTCGTCTGTGATGTTTTCCGCGCTTAGGGCCGGCAGAGCAGCCGCACGTTGTAGCCCAGGCCCTCCAGCTTTTCCGCCAGCCGGGGGCCGTTTTTGTCGGTGCCCTCCATATAGCCGGAATAGTGGTAGGGCACCACCACGCCGGGCTTGCGGCTCATGGCCGCCAGCTGGGCGGGCACCTGTTCCATGAAGTTCAGCATGTTGTACAGCCCGTCGCAGGGCACGAACAGCACGTCGCAGGCCACATCGCTGAGCACGTCGGTGTCTCCCGCCACATAGTAGGTGAAGCCGCCCATGGTCAGCAGCGCGCCGAAGCCGAAGCCCAGGGGATGATTCTTGTTCTGGGCGGGCAGCGGCGTCAGCGTCGCGCCGCACTCGAACACCAGTTCCGGCGCGGCGGGGCTCAGCAGGCTGATGTAGGGGGTGGCCACCCCCATCTCGCGGCTCAGCCAGTCGGCCACCGGCGCGGTCACCGCGAAGCAGGTGTCCGGCCCGGCGGCCCGGCGCAGGTCCTCCGGGGAAAATGGTCGGAATGGCTGTGGGTCACCACGATCAGGTCGGCGTCGTGGTGCGCCTTCTCCAGCTGGAAGGGGTCCACATAGACCACCGGCCCGTCGGGCAGGCGAAAGCGCACCATGCCGTGCCGGACCAGATCCACAAAATCAAGGGCATCCATTGTAAAAACTCCTTTCGGGAACGGTTGGCCTTGTAAGCCGGGCCGTTTTGGATTATAATAAAAAGGTATCCACCCATGGCCCGGCGGCCTGCCGGGGCGGGTGTTCCGCTTGACTTTATTGTAGCACAGCGGGCGGGTTTGTCAAAGCCGGCCGCTGTACGGAGGGAAATTATGACACGCAACAACCGTTTGTGGGCGCTGGCGCTGGCGCTGATGCTGGCGCTGAGCCTGCTGGTGGGCTGCGGCTCCAGCGAGGAGGAGCCGGAGGTCACCAACAAGAACGAGGCCCAGCCGGGCGGCAGCATCACCTGGCCGGAGGAGGGGCTGGATACCTCCGCCACCCTGGCCACCACCATTGTGGGGGATACCCTCTACATGGTGTTCAACGGGGTGCAGGCCCGCACCAGCGGCTACTTTGTGCCCGCGGGCGACACCATCACCATCACCAGCAGCGCCACCACCACCAGCGAGGCGCGCTTTTCCTACCGGGTGACCCTGTGGAAGGAGACCTACGGCGGCCGGGAATATGTGGACGGCGGCACCATGTACTTCACCGCCGACGGCGAGTACCGCACCGGCACCTTCACCGGGCTGGAGGCGGGCGCCCGCTACAAGATCGGCCTGGCCTACGACGGCGGCAGCCACTACCTCAGCGGCGGGCTGACCATCGCCGGGCTGGCCCAGGCGGACGCGCTGGACGACGAGGATACCTCGGCGGCGGCCTGACGGCGGCCGTGCCCGAACACACAACAAGGCCCGGGGCCTGCGAAAACGCAGGCCCCGGGCCGTTTTTTTGCGTCACTCCGCGCCGGTGATGTCCCGCACCACCTTGCCCGCCAGGATGAGCCCGGCGGCCCCCGGCACAAAACTCACGCTGCCGGGGGTCTGGCGGCGGGGCGCGCCGCCCCGGTCGGGGCCGGGACCCTCCTGGGCCGCCGGCTGCACCGGGGCGCGGGGCGGCTCGGGGGAAAAGACCACCGGCACGTTTTTCAGGCCCCGGGCCCGGCACTCCCGCCGCATCACCCGGGCCAGGGGGCAGCCAGCGGTCTTTTCCAGCACCGCCAGGCGCAGCAGTTCCGGGTGCAGCTTGTTGCCGGTGCCCATGCAGCTGATCACCGGCACCCCCGCCGCCCGGGCCCGGGCGATGATCTCCAGCTTGGCGGTCACGGTGTCCACCGCGTCCACCACATAGTCCGCCCCGTCCAGCGGCACCTGATCCGCCGTCTCGGGGGTGTAGAACAGCTGCTTTTCCACCACCCGGCAGGCGGGGTTGATGGCCCGCACCCGCTCGGCGGCCACGGCGGTCTTGGGGCGGCCCAGGGTGGTGGTGAGGGCGATGATCTGGCGGTTCAGGTTGCTCTCGGCCACCCGGTCGTCGTCCACCAGGGTCAGCGCGCCCACCCCGGCCCGGGCCAGCGCCTCGGCCACATAGCCGCCCACGCCCCCCACGCCGAACAGGATCACATGGGCGCGGCGCAGCTTTTCCACCCCGTCCTCCCCCAGCAGCATGGCGGTGCGGCTCTCAAAAGCAGTGGACATGTCAGGTCCTCCTTTTTGTGTGACATCAAAACGCCGCGGGCGGTGCTGCCGCCCGCGGCGCCGTTTGTTTCGCTCAGCGCTGGAAGGTGATGGCCAGGTCGGTGCTCCAGTGCTCGCCGGGGGCCAGGGCCGCGGCGCAGGGCTTCTCCTCCCAGTTGCTGGAGGCGTCCGCCCGATCCTGCAGGCTGCACCAGGGCTCCACGCAGAGGAAGCGGAGGGTGGGGTCGCCCACCGCGCTCCAGATCAGGGTGTAGGGATAGCCCTCGATGCCAAAGCTGATGCGCCGGCCGGTGTCCTTCTCCACCAGGCACAGGGTCTTGGCGGAGAGGTTCCCCATGCAGATGGAGTCGTTGTCGAACATCCGGTCGTTCATGGGAATGACGGCGCTGTTCTCCATCATCGGATGGGTATGCCCGTTGAGATAGCCGCCCTCGGTCTCCTGCACCACGGGAGTCTGGGGGGTATCGAAGCGCAGTTCGTAGTCGGCGGTGGTGTGCTTTTCGTCAAAGGGCAGGTTGAAGCCGGGATGGTAGCCGATGCCGAAGCGCAGCACCTCCTCGCCGGGATTGGTCACCGCCAGGGTGTGATGCAGGGTGCGGCCGTCCAGGGTGTAGGTGCTTTCCAGCACAAAGTCGAAGGGGAACAGCGCCCGGGTCTTGTCGCTGCTGGCCAGGCGAAAGCGCAGGGATGCGCCCTCGCAGCCCAGGAACTCGTGCTCCATGTCCCGGGCGAAGCCGTGCTGCCCGCCGTCGTATCGCCGGCCCTTCGCGGTGTAGCCGCCGTTCACCAGCTTGCCGCAGTAGGGAAACAGGACGGGCGCCCGCCGGGGCCACACCGCCGGATCCCCCTGCCAGAGCATCTCGGCGCCGGAGGCCTTGTCCACCACGCTGGCCAGTTCGGCGCCCAGGCTGTCCACCTCCACGCGCAAAAATTCATTTTCCACAGTATATCGCATTGTTTTCGTCCCCTTTCACAGTGGCGTTTTCACTTTTCTCAGTATAATACAGTTTGCCCCAAAATCCAAGAGGAACCACCCGCCCCGCCGGTGAATAAGGTGGGTCAGCCGCCTTTATCATCCTGACAGAAAAGGAGCATCAGCCTATGAGCAACGGGATCCTGCGGGTGCAGACCTACGCGGCGCGCCAGAGCGCGCCGGTGCCGAACGTCCGCATCCGGATACAGAACGCCGACGATACGTCGGCACAGGTCGTGGAAGTGTACACCGACGACGAGGGCAACGCCCGGGACATTGAACTGTCCGCCCCGCCGGCGGCCCTCTCGCTGGACGAGGACGCGGTGCAGCGGCCCTACAGCGTGTGGAACCTGACGGCGGACAAGGAGGGCTACCAGACGGTGACGCTGGACGGCCTGCAGGTGTTCGCGGGGCAGGTGTCGCTGGCCCAGCTGGAGATGCGGCCCATGCAGCGGCTGGGCGCGCCCGCCCCCCTGCCGGACACCTTCGAGGTGCCGCCCCATGCCCTCTACCGCCCCGAAGGGGTGCCCAGCACCGCGCCGGTGCAGCTGTGCGAGCCGGTGCCGGCGGTGCTTACCGCGCCCATCATCCCCGAGACCATCACGGTGCATCTGGGCCGGCCCGCGGCCAGCGCCCAGAACGTGACGGTGAGCTTCCGCAAGTACATCGCCAACGTGGCCTCCAGCGAGGTATATCCCACCTGGGCGGACGCGACCAAACCCGCAAAGGGCTAAAACGTCCAGTGGATCTCCACCGTCCGCGCCCCGGCGGAGTCGGGCGGGTACACCACCACCCGCTCCACCAGCAGGCTCACCAGCGCCCGGTCCGGCGCCTCCAGCGCCGCCGCCCGCTCCAGCCACCGCGCCAGCGCCTGCCCCGCCCCGGCGGGGGCGCATTGCCCCTCCAGCGCCGCCCGCCGGGCCGTCAGCCCCTCCAGCTGTTCGGAAAAGGCCCGGTCCAGCGCGGCGTACCGCTCGGCGCTCACCGCGCCGGCGCACTTGTCCAGATAGAGCTCCTCCAGGGCGCGGCGGCGGCGGGCGATCTCCCGGTCCAGCCGCTGCTGTTCCCGGCGCGCCGCCTGCTCCCGCCCGTCGGCGGCGTCTGGCGCGTCCCCGCCCGCCAGCGCCGCTTGCAGCGGCGCGGCCATCCGCGCCCGCACCCGCTCCAGCACCAGCCGCTGCAGGTCCTCCGCCGGGATGTAGGGCTGGCCGGGGCAGCGCCGCGGGTCCCGCTGGGACATCCGGCACCGGAAATACCGGCGGGGGCCCTGGCCGCCCCGGGGCGCAGAGCCGGAGCAGGTCTGCTCCATGCCGCCGCCGCACAGCCCGCAGACCACCCGGCCCGCCAGCGGGTTCACCTGCCCGCCGCCGCCGCTGCGGGCGCGCCGGGCCAGCAGCCGCTGCACCTGGGCGAACTGCTCCGGGTCGATGATGGGCTCGTGGGTGTGGGGGACCACGATCCACTGGTCCCGGGGCAGCCACACCGTCTGCTTGGATTTGTAGCTCACCCGCTGGTGGCGGCCCTGCTCCAGATCGCCCGCGTAGGTGCGGTTGGTGAGCATCCGGTAGACGGCGGCCTTGCCCCACACCGCCCCGCCGGGCCGGGAATCGCCCGCCGGCCCGGCGGCCTGCCGCCGCCGGTATTCCGACGGCGCGGGCACCCCCTCCTGGTTCAGCAGGCGGGCGATCCGCGCCGCCCCGCTGCCCGCCAGATAGAGGGCGAACACCCGCCGCACCACCGCCGCGGCCGCGGGGTCGATCACCAGATGGCCGCTGTCCGCCGGGTCCTTTTGGTAGCCGAACAGGGCGAAGGCGGCGATGTAGCGCCCGGCCCGGCGCTTGTGGGTCAGCACCGAGCGCACGTTGTTGGACAGGTCCTCCAGATACCACTCGTTCACCAGCCCGTTGATCTGGCGGCTCTTTTTGCCCGCCGCGTCCGCCGTGTCCACCTGGTCCACCACGGCGATGAACCGCACCCCCCACCGGGGGAACGCCCCGTGGAGGTATTTTTCCACCAGTTCCATGTCCCGGGTGAAGCGGGACTGGGTCTTGGCCAGGATGACCTCAAAGGCCCCCTGTTCCGCCGCCGCCAGCATCCGGTTGAAGGCCGGGCGCTCCCGGTCCGCGCCGGAGTAGTCCTCGTCCACATAGACCCCCTGCACCTCGTAGCCGTGGGCGGCGGCGTATTGCAGCAGCATGGACCGCTGGTTCTGGATGCTCTCGGACTCGGCGCCCTCCGCCCCCTCGTCCTCCTTGCTCAGCCGGCAGTAGATCGCCGCTCTCATGGCGCGCGCCCCCCTTCGTCCTCCTCTTCCCGGGCGGGGCCCGTCTCCCGCCACCGGGCCAGCAGCAGCCGGCGGTACTCCCCGGCCAGCCGTTCCAGCGCGGCGGCCCGCGCCTGCGGGTCGTCCGACCGAAAGACCTCCCGCACCTCGTAGCGCACATCGGCGGCCATGGCGCGCCCCCCTCTCATCGCAGCGGGGTGTTTCGCCCCTTTCTGCAATGGTATGAAAAAGAGACCCGGGCCATGCCCCCCGCAAACGGAAAAACCGCCGCCCCGGCAAAGGGGCGGCGGCAAAGGGCAGGCAGGGGCACGGGGCCTATGGCGCCGGGGGGCAGCGCCATGGGGCGGGGACTCTTTCCCCCGGCCCGGTCTCACCGGGACGGGGCCTCCAGCAGGGCCAGCGCCCCCGCCCACAGGCGATCAAAGAAGGCCTTGTCGGTGGGGTAGCGGGTGAAGGTGAGGGGGCCCGGCACGCCGGCGGCCTCCTCCAGCAGGGCCAGGGTGCGCTGCCGTCCGGCCCGCGCCTCGCACAGCCGCAGCAGCCGCAGGTCCTGCAGGGCCTCCCGGTGCGCCTCCCCCCGCAGCGAGCCCCAGGCGGTGCCGTCCGGGGCGGGGTAGACCAGGAAGGCGTCCCCCGAGGGGAAGGCCTCCCCGGCGTCGGTCACCCGGAAGGGGTCGATGGGCCGCACCGAGCGCTGGGCGTTGTAGAAGTTGAAGCCCCAGTGCAAAAACCCTTCCAGGTCGTATTGATAGAGCAGCGCCCCCATCACGCGGCAGCGGGCGCTGGGCATGGCCATGAACCGGTTGGGCACCGCCAGGGCCTGCACCTCGCAGTAGTAGGTCCACAGCCCGTTCACCCCATGGTCCACGAAGGGCTGGATCTGGTCGCAGCAGACCACCGGCTTTTCCACGATGCCCTGGCGGTAGATGTCGTAGCTGCTGAGGGCGTCGATGACGTGGCAGCCCGCCAGCAGGTCGGCCACCGTGGCCTTGGCGGCGGCGTAGGTCTCCTTTTCGTGGTCGTGGGGCTCGTCGGAGATGTGGAACCACACATGCTCCAGCCCCACCAGGCCGTCCAGTTCGGCCTTCAGCGCGGGCAGGAAAGCCCGCAGAAAGGCGGTGTACTCGCCGCCCACCGCCGGGGTGTGCCAGCCGAAGTATTTTTCGGGGCCCCGGGGAGTGTGCACCATGACTTTGGGGGCAAATTCCGCCCCCCACTGGGTGAACAGGTGGGCCACCTCGATCTCGGTGATGCCGTGGCGGCGGGCCATGGCCACCCAGCGGCGCAGCTTGTCAAAGCCGAAGCGCCATTCCCCCTGCTCCAGGGCCACGTCCACCAGCTGCACCGTGGTGCGCTCGCCGCCCTTCGCCGTGTCCAGCGGCGGGGTGAACACCGGGGTCAGCAGCATGTTCACGCCGTGGGCGGCGGCGCTGGCCATGAAGTTGTCCAGGACGCGCCAGTGCTCCTCGCTGAACACCGGCAGATGGTAGTAGTCCGCCAGGCAGTCGGCGTGGAACCACTGGGTCTGCAGCAGGGTCGGGGGCGGCAGCGCCTGGTCCAGCACCTCTCCCTCCAGGGCAAAGGCCGCCAGCGGCTCGCCCTCCGGGCCGATGACCTCCAGCGTCAGGTCAAAGGGGCCGGGTTCAAGTTTCGCCGCGTCCAGCACAAAACGCAGGCTGCGCCACTGGGCGGGCACCGCCTTGAAGGCCTCCTCCCACCCGGCGGGGCGCAGCAGGTCCGGCAGCAGGCCGGGGCGGGTGGTGAGGTAGTTTTCGTCCCAGGTGCCATGGCAGGGATAGTCGCAGGGCACCAGCTCCACCCGGAACAGCTCCGCCGCCTTTTTCGCCGTACCGCCGCACTTCAGAGAAAAAAGGGTGGAGGTCTCGCCGAAGTCGTCGTTGCGGCAGGTGCAGGCCAGCTGGAAGGCCCACCGCTGGTTGCGCAAAAGCCGCACCGGTCCCGGGTAGGCGGCGGCGGGCCGCCGGTCGGGCAGCACCTTTTCCAGGCTGTCGGTCAAAAGAAATTCATAGTTCGTCATAAAAAGATCCCCCGTTGGGTCGGATGGCGGGCCCCCGAACGCGCGGCGGGGCGGGCCGGGAGGACGGGCCCGCCCCGCTGCGCATCAGGGGAGGAAAGGCAGCGGGGGAGGCGGGACGCGCCCGCCTCCCCCGCGATGGGTGTGGTCATTCTACGGGATGGGTCTCCAGAAACGCGAGGGCCTGGGTGTGGAAGGCGTCCTGCAGCGTTGCGGAGCCCGCGGCTTCCAGCTTGGTCTTCAGCTTGGCCACGTCGCCCTCGGGGTCATCGGTGAAGCCCAGCTGCAGCAGCTTGTAGTCGGAGTTGTAGATCTCGCTCACGGCGGCCACCTCGTTCTTCACGGCGGAGTCGTCGAAGACGAAGGTCAGGTACCGGCCGCTGCGGGCGGTGGCCTTCCAGTTCTCGGTCAGCTCCTCGGCGTTGGGGATGCCGCCCTCAACCGTGCGCCAGAACTTGTCGTTGCGAACGCCCCAGTTGCAGTTGCTGTCATAGGCGTAGTTGGTGCTCTCGGGCAGGGACTTCAGGCCGGTGTCGCCCACGGCCTCCCAGTGCACGCCCTCGATGCCGTAGCAGAACAGGTTGTGGCAGGTCTCGTCGTTGCGCAGGTAGTCCAGGGCCATCAGCGCCCGCTCGGGATTCTTGGACTTGGAGAAGATGCTCATGCCGTTGGCAAGATAGGACTGGATGGTGGCCGGCGCGCCGTTCATGGCGTCGAACACCCGCACGTCCCACTCGGGGTGCTCGGCCTGCAGGGTGGCGTAGAGGCTCTTGGCGGTGTTGATGTTCATCACGGCCAGGGCGGACTTGCCCGCCTGGAAGCTCTCGGTGTTGTTCTGGGCGTTGACCACGGCGTTGCGGCTCCAGAAGCCCCGGTCACGCCAGTCCTTCACCTTGTTCAGGGTGTTCATGAAGATGTCCGCGTCCAGGGTGCTCATCACGTTGGCTTCGGGGTCGTTCTCGCCCACGCAGGTGATGAGGTTGGTGGGGGGCAGCACGGCGTAGCGGTCGTCGCCCTTGGCGTTGGATTCCACGTTCCAGATCAGATCGAACACGAACTGGCGGTCGTAGTCGGAGCCCACGTCCAGCGGGATCATGGAGGGCTCGTTGTCCACGATGGCCTGCATATACTGCTCGGCACCGTCAAAGGTGTCCAGCGATTCGATGTTGTATTTGTCCATCAGATCGCCCCGGGCCATCCAGACGTAGGCGGTGAGTTCCTGGTAGTTCATGGGCAGCATATAGACCTTGCCGTCCACCTTGGCCTGCTCCCAGGCCTCGGGGTACATGGTCTCGGCGGTCATGGGGGCGTAGGTCTCCAGCGCCTCGGGGGTGATCTCCCAGAAGCCCTGCTTGGTGGCTTGGGCGTTGTAGAAGCACCAGTCGGCGGTGAAGATGATGTCCCAGTCCTCGCCGGAGGCGAAGATCAGCGGGTATTTCTGTTCATACTCGCTCCAGCTCATGAACTTCACGTCGATGGTGGCGTTGATGGCCTCTTTCAGCCGCTCGTTGATCTTCTCGAACACCAGGTCGTTGTCCACCGGGCGGTCGCCGATCAGGTACATGGTGAGGGTGACTTCCTCGGAGATGTCCGGGCCGGCGGCCGCGGTGGAGCCGGACGCGCCGGACGTGCCGGACGGGGTGGCCGCGGAACTGGGTGAGCTTCCGCAGCCGGCGAAGGCGGTCAGCACCAGCACCAGGGCCAGAACGAGCGCCAGCAGTTTCGCTGATTTTTTCATGGTTTTTCCTCCTTATAAGTGAATTATACACTGCCGTGCACCTCGGTGCGCGGCTTCTTACCGTTAGCCTTTCACGGCGCCGATGGTGACGCCCTTGACGAAATACTTCTGCAGGAAGGGATAGAGCAGGATGATGGGGCCGGTGGCCACCACCGTCATGGCCAGCTTCATGGGTTCGCTGGGCACCTCGCTCATGGGCAGGCCGCTGCGGGCGGCCGCCTGGGCGATGGCCTGGGCCTTGGTGAGGATGTTGTTCAAAAAGTATTGCAGTGGGTACAGATCGCTGCGCCCCTCGTCCAGAAACAGCATGGCGTCGTACCAGTCGTTCCAGTAGTTCAGGGCGATGAACAGGCCCACCGTGGCAAGGCCCGCCTTGCACAGGGGCATGGCCACCCGCAGGTAGATGGTGAAGTCGCCGGCGCCGTCCAGCCGGGCGGATTCATACAGCGCCTCGGGGATGCCCGCCATGTAGCTTTTCAGGATGAGCAGGTAGGTCACGTTGATGAGGATGGGCAGGATCAGCGCGATGATGCTGTTGTGGAAGTGCAGGTATTTGGTGTTGAAGATGTACCAGGGCACCAGGCCGCCGCCGAAGATGGAGGTGAAGTAGAAGAAGAAGGACACCTGGTACCGGTAGCGGAAGGTGTGGCTGGCCAGCACATAGGCCGCCATGCTGGTGAAGAAAAGCCCCAGGAAGGTGCCGGTGACGGTGACGAAGATGGTCACGCCGTAGGCCCGCAGCAGATCGCCGGGGATCTTGAACAGGGTCTTGTAGGCGTCCAGCGAGAAGGTCTCGGGGATGAGCTGGTAGCCGTGGGTCAAAATGGAGGTCTGGTCGGAAAAGGAGCCGCTGAGCACCAGCAGGAAGGGCAGCAGGCAGAACGCCGAGAGCAGCGTCAGCACCACCGCGGAGACGGCGTCAAAGATGACCCGGTCCCGCCCCACGGGCTTTTTGCCGGTTTTGGTCTTGCTTGCCATGAGGCCGCCTCCTTTCAGAACAGCGCGTAGTCGGGTTCCACCTTCTTCACCAGCTTGTTGGCCAGCAGCACCAGCAAAAAGGAGAAGACGGACTGGTACAGCCCCGCCGCGCTGGTCATGCCGAACTCCTGCAGCTGCAGCAGCGAGCGGGTCACATAGGTGTCGATCACGTCGGTCACGTCCAGCACCATGGGGTTGTTGCCGGTGACCTGCCAGAACATCTGGAAGTCGCCCTTCATGATGGTGCCGATGGCCAGAAGGAACAGGATCACCACCGTGGGCCGGATGCCCGGCAGGGTGATGTGGCGGATCTTCTGCCACATGTTCGCGCCGTCCAGGTCGGCGGCCTCGTACAGCTGGCCGTCGATGTTCATGATGCTGGCCAGGTACATCACCGTGCCGTAGCCCACGTTCTTGAAGGCGCTCACCCCGATGAGGATGAAGGGCCAGACCACCTTGTTGGAGTAGATGTCCACCGGGTCCAGGCCCACCGAGCGCAAAAAGGTGTTCACCGCGCCGAACTCGAAGTTGAACATGTTGTAGATGAAGGCCCCCACCACCACCCAGGAGATGAAGTAGGGGAAGAACATCACCGACTGGGTGATGCGCTTGAACCACTTGCCCGCCAGCTCCGACAAAAGGATGGCGCAGGTGATCTGCAAAAAGGTGTTCACCAGCAGAAAGGCGATGTTGTACAGGATGGTGTTGCGGGTGACGCTGAACGCCTTGCCCGACTGGAAGAAGTATTCAAAGTTCTTGAAGGCCACCCACGGGCTGCCGAAGATGCCGTCGTGATAGTTGTACTCCTTGAAGGCCAGCACGATGCCGCCCATGGGGATGTAGCACATCAGGATCACCACAATGGCCGCCGGCAGCAGCATCAGCCACTTGACCCGGTTCTCTTTCAGATCCCGGAGGAAGGGATGTTTGCCATGTTTCATCGGTCCGGCCTCCTTCGCAAGTCTTTTTCGTCCACCACCATCGTAGCAGACCCGCCGGCGCAAAACAACGGGAGCGGATTATGATAGGAGGGAAAGATTATGCTGTTTTGGGAAAAATTTATTTTTTGTACGAAAATCCATTGAAGCGTCGGAAATTTCAGTCTATATTATAGGTAGAATATACAAACCCAGTGACCGAGAGAGGGGGAGACCGCCGTGCGCTTTTCCGTGCTTGTGGCGGACGATGAGAAGATGCCCCGGGAGATCCTGCGGGACCGCCTGCCCTGGGAAGAACTGCGGGTGGACCGGGTGGACGCCGCCGAGGACGGGGCCCAGGCGCTGGAGATGGCCCGGGCCCACCGGCCGGACATCATCATCAGCGACGTGAAGATGCCCCGAATGAACGGCCTGGAACTGGCGGGGGCGGTGCGGGAGATGTACCCCGACTGCCAGTTCATCTTTCTCAGCGGCTACACCGACAAGGAGTACCTGAAGGGGGCCATCAAGCTACGGGCCGCCAGCTATGTGGAAAAGCCCATCGACCTGGAGGAGATCGCCGCGGTGCTGCGCCAGGTCACGGCGGAGCTGGAGCAGCGCGCCCGGCCCGACCCGAATCTGGTGTTCTATCGGGGGGAGGAGGGCGAGCTGACGGCGCCGAACAACGGGCAGGTGTACGCCTACGAGAAGGCCACCTTCACCGCCCTGGGCAACCTGATCCGCCACAAGCGCAAAGCCGAGGCGATGGAACTCACCGCCCGCCTCTACCGGGACATCCGCCGCTGCGAGGGCACCCCGCCGGAGGTGGTGCGCAACCTCTACTGCCAGATCGTCTTCGCGCTGCTGGCGGCGGCGGAGAGCCGGGGCATCAGCGCCGTCACCCAGCAGGGGGATTACCTGCTCTACACCGCGGCCAGGCAGCCCACCCTGCGGCTGCTGTGGCAGGCCCTCACCGATGCCATGCAGACCTATTTTCAGGCGGTGGAGAGCAACGCGCAGGACCTGGTCACACGGGTGGATACATATCTGGCGGCCCACCTGTCGGACAGCACCCTCACGGTGCAGGCGGTGGCGGGGGACCTGGGCTTTGTGCACACCTATCTGTGCAGCGCCTACAAAAAGAACAGCGGGCGCACCATCAACGGCAAACTCACCGAACTGCGGATGGAGCGGGCCAAGGCCCTGCTGGCCGACCCCGGCCTCAAACTCTACCAGGTGGCTCACGCGGTGGGCTACGCCGACGGCAAGTATTTTGTAAAACTGTTCACCAAGGAAGTGGGCATCCCGCCCAAACTCTACCGGGAGAATCTTTGCTGCCATGAAGAATAAACTGCGCGCCGCCGGGCGCACCCTGCTGCTGGACGTGGGGCTGCGGGGCAAGCTGCTGTGCATCTTTTTCCTGTTGCTGGTGCTGCCCCTGGGGGCCTTCACCCTCTACGCCTTCCACCGCATCAACACCGTCATCGAGGAGCAGACCTTCTCCGCCGCCGAGAAGGCCTTTGAGGACACCCACACCGCCGTGGAGGACCTGCTGGCCCGCCTGCCCCAGGTGACGGACATCCTCACCATGGACCCCGCCCTCTACACCCTGGCGGCCAGCGACCCGGAAAGCACCACCTACATCCAGCGCCTCAACGACCGGGACCGCATCTCCACCACCTTCGACTATCTGCGCTCCATGTCCGGGGTGGACCGCATCCGGCTGTATGTGAGCAACGATTATCTCTACACCAACTCCGCCGACATCGTCTCCCTCGCCTCGGTGGAGGGCAGCGCCTGGATGGATGCCTTCCGGGACGGGGGCGTGGCCTGCTGGTTCGGCCCCGCCGACTTTGCCGATGAGCCGGAGGGCGAGCGGGAGTGGTATTCTTTGATGCGCCTGCTCTACGACCCCAGCCATGTGCAGCAGCCGCTGGCCATCCTGCGGGTGGACATCGCCGCCGACCGGGTGAGCGCCGCGGTGAGCCGCAGCACCATCACCCGGAACGGCACCGTGCTGCTGCTGGACGGCGGCCGGGTGCTCACCGCCTCCGACCCTGACCGGGCGCAGCAGCTGAGCGGCTCGCTGCCGGTGGCGGGCGCGCCGGGCTGGGCCGAGGTGGACACCCCCCAGGGCCCCTGCCGCGCCCAGGCGGTCGCGCTGGAAAACTGCGGCTGGACGCTGGCCGCCGCCCTGCCCCGGGACGACATCTTCCGCACCAGCCGGGAGCTGCGGCTGGAGATGCTGGCGGTGGTGGCGCTGCTGGCGGCGGCGGCCTGTTTTCTGGCCTACCGGCTCAGCCAGTCCATCACCCGGCGGCTCTATCTGCTCAACGACACCATGCACGCGGTGGAGCGGGGGGACGTGTCCGCCCGGGTGGAGCCCCAGGGCCGGGACGAGATCGGCCAGCTGATGCGCAGCTTCAGCAACATGATGGGGCGCATCGACACCCTGATGGACGAAAAGCTGGAGCAGGGCCAGCAGATCAAGGCCCTGGAGCTGAAAGCCCTTCAGGCCCAGATCAACCCCCACTTCCTCTACAACTCCCTGGACCTCATCAACTGCACCGCCATCACCCGCAACGTGCCCGAGATCAGCCAGATGGTCAACGCCCTGGCCCGGTTCTACCGGCTGTCCCTCAGCCGGGGGCGGGAGGTCATCCCCCTGGCGGACGAGCTGCGGCACGCCCGGCTCTATGTGGAGATCCAGAATATGCGCTTTGAGGACCGGGTGCAGGTGGAGTGGGAGGTGGAGCCGGGGGTGGAAGCGTGCCCCATCATCAAGATCGTGCTCCAGCCCATCATCGAGAACGCCATCATCCACGGCATCTTCGAAAGGCCGGACAAGACCGGCCGCCTGCGCATCGCCGCCTTCCGGCGGGGGGCGGACCTGGTCATCACGGTGGAGGACGACGGTGTGGGCATGGACGCCGAGACTCTGCGGGCCAACTTTTCCGCCGACGCCTCCAGCGCCAACACCAAGGGCGGCTACGGGGTGCGCAACATCAACGAGCGGCTGCACCTGGCCTACGGGCCGGGCTACGGCCTTTTCTGCGAGAGCGAGCCGGGCCGGGGCACGCGGGTGACGATCCGTGTGCCGGCGGCGGACACGGCCCCCTCCGACGACGAGAGGTGAACGCCATGGACTTCTGCGTGCGCGACGACTGCACCTGGCTGTACCCGGACAGCCCCCTCGCCGGGGCGCGGGCGGCCCGGCTGGACGCGCCCCGGGGCGGCCATGCCGCCTTTCAGCTGCTGCTTTCGGCGGGGGAGGGGGCGTGCCGGCTCTCCTTCGCCTGGCGGGAAGCCGGCGGCCCGCCGGCGCGCCTTTACCGCCTGCGGGAGGTGGGGGTGAACGAGAACACCGCCCCCACCCTGATGACCACCACCGACTACGGCGCCTGCCGGGACTACGTCACCCGGCGGGCCCCCTTTGCGGTGTACGACGCCCTGCTCCCCTGCGAGCCGGGGCGGCCGGCGGAGGGAAGGGCCTTCTGGATCAGCGTGGAGGTCCCGCCCGACCAGGCCCCCGGCCGCTATTGCGGCGCGCTGACGCTGGAGCGGGGCGGCCAGCGGGCGGTGTGCCCGGTGGAGTGCCGGGTGTACGCCGCGCAGGTGCCCGCCGCCGGCGCGGGCAGGCTGGGGATGCTCAACTTCTTCTGCTACGAGAACATCGCCGCCCAGCACGGGGCCGCCGAGGGCACAGAGGCGTGGCGGCGGCTGATGCGCCGCTACATCCGCGCCCAGCTGGAAATGCGCTGCACCCACATCCTGCTGCCCGCCGGCCGGCCGGTGCGGCGGGAGGGAAAACTCGCCGGCTTCGACTTCTCCCTGGCCGAGGAGGTGGGCCGCATCGCCCTGGAGGAGGGCGCGCGGTGGCTCTGCGGCGGCCATGTGGCCCACTGGAGCGAGTGGACCGGCGCCGAGTATTACCCCTTCTGGGACGAGACCCTCCCCGTCACCGGCGAGGAGGGGTACTTCCAGCTGCGGCTGTATTTTTCCCGGTGGGCCGAGGTCGTCCGGAAAAACGGCTGGCAGGGGCGGGTGGCGCAGGCCCTGGCGGACGAGCCCCAGGTGCACAACACCGCCGCCTACCGCATCCTGGCGGCCGTCTGCCGCAAATTCCTGCCGGGGGCGCCCATCGTGGACGCGGTGGAGGCCACCAATCTGGGCGGCGGGGTGGACGTGTGGGTGCCCAAGCTGGACACCTGGGAAAAGAACAAACAGGCCTTCCGCCGTTTGCAGGCGGCGGGGGAGGAGGTGTGGTTCTACACCTGCGCCTTCCCCGCCGGGCGGGCGGCCAACCGCAGCATGGATCTGCCCCTCACCGTCAGCCGGGGGCTGCTCTGGCTGGCCGCCGGCGAGCGGTTTTCCGGCTACCTGCACTGGGGTTTCAACTACTACATCGGCGGGGACATCTGGCACAGCGCCTGCTGCCCCCACAAGGGGGCGCTGCTGCCCGCCGGCGACGCCCACATCGTCTACCCCGGCCCCGACGGCCCCCTGCGCAGCGCCCGGTACGAGGCCCAGCGGGGCGGCGCGGAGGACTGCGAGCTGCTGTATCAGCTGCAAAGGAGCGACGCGGCGGCGGCCGACGCCCTGGCACAGGAGGTCTGCGCCTCCTCCACCCGCTACACGGCCAGCGGCGAAGTGCTGCTGGCCGCCCGCCGCCGCCTGCTGGAGCGCCTGGGCTGAGGCGCGAAGAACAAAAGAGGAGCCAAAGCCCCCGGGGCCGTTCACGTTCGGCCCCGGGGGCTTTCTGTGCGCGGGGCCGCGGGCATGGGTGCGCCCCGCCTGGCCGGAGCAGGCCCTGCGGGCCAACATCCACGCCCAGATCAGCCTGGCCCTCAACCGCATCTTCACCGAGTGGTACCCCAGCAAGGGCTACAACTTCAACATCACCAACTCCACCAGCTACGACCAGTACTACGTCCACGGACGGGACATCTTCGAGCCGATGGAGCGCATCACCGACGACATCTTCAACACCTACGTGCGCCGCACCGGCACCATCGAGCCCTACTACACCGAGTACTGCGACGGCAAATCCGTCACCTGCCCGGGCATGAAGCAGTGGGGCACGGTGGACCGGGCGGGCGAGGGGCTGAACGCCCTGCAGATCCTGCGCTACTACTACGGCAACAACATCGAGATCGTGCGCACAAACAACATCCAGGGCATCCCCCAGAGCTACCCCGGCACGGCGCTGCGCCGGGGCGATTCCGGCGAGGCGGTGCGCACCATCCAGCGCCAGCTCACCCGCATCGCCAAGAACTACCCCGCCTTCGGCGATCCCGGCACCGACGGGGTGTTCGGCGCGGCCACCGAGGCGTCGGTGAAGGCCTTCCAGAAGCAGTTCAACCTCACCGCCGACGGGGTGGTGGGCCGCTCCACCTGGTACAAGATCAGCTACATCTACGTCAGCGTGAAGAAGCTGGCGGAACTGACCAGCGAGGGCGAAAAACCCACCGGCAGCCAGGACACCATCACCGGCAGCGGCTACCCCGGCACCGCCCTGCGCCGGGGCGACACCGGCAACAGCGTGGAGCAGGTGCAGTTCTGGCTGCAGCAGCTGTCGGAGTTCGAGACCGGCCTGCCGGACCTCGCGGTGGACGGCATCTTCGGCGCCGGCACCGAGGCGGCGGTGAAAGCCTTCCAGCAAAAGTACGGCCTCACGGTGGACGGCGTGGTGGGCCGCATGACCTGGGACGCCATCTGGGCCGAGTATCAGAGCCTGGAAAACGACATCAACTCCTCGGACGACGGCTATCCCGGCACCGCGCTGCGGGTGGGCAGCCGGGGCGACGACGTGCGCAAGGTGCAGTTCTGGCTGCGCATCGCCGCCAGCAACTATTCCTCCATTCCCGCCCCGGCGGTGGACGGCATCTTCGGTTCCGGCACCGAGGCGGCGGTGAAAGCCTTCCAGCGGGAGTTCGGCCTCACGGCGGACGGCGTGGTGGGCCCCGCCACCTGGCGCAAACTCTACCAGGTCTACGCCGACGTCACCAACCAGCTGCTGGCCCCTGACCAGCGCCCCGGCACCTACCCCGGCAGCCCCCTGCGGCTGGGCAGCAGCGGCCGCGCCGTGCGGGAGGCCCAGTATTATCTGGTGCTGATGAGCGCCTACTACTCCTCCATCCCCCGCATCGCCATCGACGGCGAGTTCGGCACCGCCACCCAAACGGCGGTGAAGGCCTTCCAGAAGCTGTTCGGCCTCACCCAGGACGGGGTCATCGGCCCCGCCACCTGGGCAAAGCTCTACCAGCAGAGCCAGGTGCTCCGCGGCCAGGACGGCCTGCTGCTGGCCTACAACCTCCAGCCCTGGCCGGGGTTCGATCTGGTCGAGGGCGCCCAAGGGGACAATGTGGCCTGGCTGCAGTTTTTGCTGGAGTACATCGGCTACTTTTACGACGAGGTCCAGTCTCCCGGCGGCATCGACGGCGAGTTCGGCCCGCTGACCAGGGCCTCGCTGGAGTCCTTCCAGCAGGAGTTCGGCCTGCCGGTCACCGGCGTGGCCGATGAGACGGTCTGGAACGCCCTGTCCGCCACCTTCATCAGCCTGGCGGCGTCGGGCAGCGAGGAGGCCGCCGCCGCGGCGGGGCCGGAGTACCCCGGTTATGTGATGGCCCTGGGCAGCGCGGGCAACGCGGTGATGCAGCTGCAGCTGCTGATGAACCAGGTGGCGGCGCTCTACTGCGCGGCGGAGTTCGTGCCGGTGGACGGCGTCTACGGCACAGCCACCGAGCAGGCGGTGCGGCTGTTCCAGGAGGGGCTGGGCCTGCCGGTCACCGGCGTGGTGGACCGCCAGACCTGGCAGCGCATCTACCAGCTGCTGAACGATCCCGTACCCGGCAGTTGCCCCTGCGGCCAGAACTGAAAGGAGAGAATGTCTTATGGCAAAAGTGTTCGTCTACGATTCCTACACCAACCGAATGATGACCTACAACCTCAACGAGAGCGACCCCATGCCCTACTCCACCGGCACCACCCTGCGGGTGCGGGAGTTCCGGGGCAGCTCCTCCAGCCCTACCCTCTGGACCACCACCGCCGCCATGGAGGCCTGGAACCTCACCCGCCGCAGCTACGGCAGCGGCATCCATGTGGGCTACGCCTTCAAGCGCATCTGGGAGGGCGGCCACGGCACCGCCAGCCAGCACTACGCCGGGGTGGCCTTTGACGTGGGCCAGGGCCAGGGTTCCACCGCCCGCAACGCCATCTGGCGGGCGGCCAAGAACACCGGCGCCTGGGGCTATGTGGAGCCCCAGAGCATGACCCCCACCTGGGTGCACTTCGACCGGCGCTACGGCACCCCCGCCTGCTCCGGCACCACCTCCGGCTACCCCACCCTGCGCCGGGGCTGTGTGAACACCTATGTGCTCATCCTGCAGGACGCGCTGAACGCCCTGGGCTACTCCACCCGCACCCTGGACGGCAAGTTCGGCGCCAACACCGAGAGCGCCCTGCGGGCCTACCAGCGGGCGGTGGGCCTGTCGGCGGACGGCGTCTGCGGCTGCAACACCTGGAAAAAGCTCACCGCCAGCGTGGTGGGCATCGGGCGCACCCGCACCGTCATCGACTGAATCCCACACAAACAGCGCCCCCGGGGCGGCCGTTGTGCCGCCCCGGGGGCGCTTTGCTGCAAATAAACAGGATGGCCGGGCCCCGCGTCAGGCGTTGAAGACGTATCTGTCCAGCCGGCGGAATGCCTCCTGCACCCGGGAAAGGGGCAGCGCCAGGTTCATCCGCAGATGGCAGGGGCCGTGGAAGGCCCGGCCGTCCTGCACCGCCACCCCCACGTCCCAGCAGGCCTTCTCCAGCTGGTCGATGGTCCTGCCGTGGGCGGCGCACCATTCGGTGCAGTCCACGAACAGCATGTAGGTGCCCTGGGGATGGAAGGTCTCCACACCCTTGAAGTGCTGCCGGATGTAGTCGCAGGCGTAGTCCACATTGCCGCCCAGCACTTCCAGCAGTTCCTCCAGCCACGCGCGGCCCTCCGGCTTGTAGGCGGCGATCAGCGCGTGCATGCTCAGCACGTTCATCTCGTTGTAGTGGCACAGGCTGGATTCCTTCAGCACCCGGTCCCGCAGGCGCTTGTTGTAGATGATGTGGTAGCTGCCCACCAGCCCCGCCAGGTTGAAGGTCTTGCTGGGGGCGTACATCGCCACCGTGTTCTGCCGGGCCCACTCGCTCACCATCTGGGTGGGGATGTGCTTGTGCCCGGGCAGGATCAGGTCGCTCCAGATCTCGTCGGAGATCACGGTCACATCGTATTTTTCAAACAGGGCCATGGCCTGTTCCAGTTCCCACCGTTCCCACACCCGGCCGCAGGGGTTGTGGGGCGAGCAGAAGACGGCGGCGTGGATGTTCTGGGTGCGCAGCTTCTCCTCCATGTCCGCAAAGTCCATCCGCCAAACGCCCTTTTCGTCCCGGGTCATGGGGCTGAGCACCATGTCGTAGCCGTTGTTGGAGAGCGCCGAGGTGAAACCCACATAGGTGGGGGAGTGAAGCAGCACCTTGCCTCCCCGGGAGCACACCACGTTCAGCGCGCTGATCACACCGCCCAGCACGCCGTTCTCGTAGCCGATGCACTCCCGGGTCAGGCCGGTCACGCCGTTGCGGGTTTCCTGCCATCCCCTGATCCCGTTGAAATATTCGTCGGTGGGGGAGAAGTAGCCATAGGCGGGGTGCCGCGCCCGCTCCGCCAGCGCCGCGGGCACCGTGGGCACGGTGGGGAAATTCATGTCCGCGATCCACATGGGGATGGCGTCAAACCCCTCTTTGGGGGCCGCGGGGGCAAAGGGCCCCGCGCCCAGGCCGTCCACGGCCACGGCGTCCCTGCCGCGGCGGTCCAGAATGGAGGTGAAATCGTAGTTCATATCGCTTGCGACCTTTCGTTTGTGAGTAGCAGATGCTCCCTTTATTTTACTCCATCGGGGCAGCCGGTTCAACGGTAAGACCCGCCGAAATGAAAAAAGGCGGGGCCGTCCGAAGACGGCCCCGCTCCTGTCCTCCCGGCAGGGGGGGCAGCGCCGGGAGAGAGGACAGGCAATGCCCGCCGCGCCGGCTGGCGGCAGCGGCGTTATTTGCCGATCATCATGTTCAGGATCTCCACATCGGTGGCCTTCATGCCGTCCTTGCCCAGGCGGCCGAAGTTGCGGATGGTGTGCTCGTAGTCCTCTTCCACCAGGCCCTCGCCGAAGGGGAACACCCGGCCGCGCTTTGCCATCTCATAGCCCAGCAGACCGCTGTTCACCGCGCTGGCGATCTTGGCCGCGCAGGAGGCTTTGGCGCCGTCGCAAACGATGCCGCCCACGTTGCCCAGGGAATTGATGATGGTGCGGCCGATCACATCGTAGCCCTCGCCGTGGAGGTAGGCCACGCCGCAGGCCGCGGCGGTGCCGGCGGACACCGCGCCGCAGTAGGCGGACAGGTTGCCGATGTACCGCTTCTGGTGCAGGGCGATGAGGTTGGTCAGGGTCAGGGCGCGGTAGAGCTTTTCGTCGCTGACGCCCATCTCCCGGGCGTAGGTCACCACCGGCATGGTGCAGGTGATGCCCTGGTTGCCGCTGCCCGCGTTGATCACCACCGGCAAGGCGCAGCCGTTCATCCGGGCGTCGGAACCGGCGGCGGCGTTGGCCATGGCACGGGTGCGCACCCCGTCGCCGTTCACCTCCAGCAGGGTGCGGCCCACGCCGGCGCCCCAGTTGCCCTCCAGGCCCTCCCGGGCGATGGCGCTGTTGCAGTTGATCTGCTGATCCAGCAGTTCCTTCACATCCCCGATCTTCACCGTGTCGGCAAATTCCAGGATGTCCCGCAGGTTCAGCTGGCTCTTGTCGCCGGCGTCCTCGGTGGGGATGTCGTCCGCCTCCAGCAGCACCTGGCCGTTTTTCTCGATGCGGGCGATGTGGTTGTGCTTGGTCTTTACCTCCACCACGGCGGTGTCGGCGCCGGCTTTGGCCTCAATGCGGATGTACAGGTTTTCCACGCCCTCCGCCAGTTCGCAGCGGCACACGCCCTGCGCCACCAGCCGGCGCACCTGGTCGGCGGCCTCGGGGGGCACCCGGCTGATGACCTCCAGTTCCAGGTCGGCGTCGCCGGCCAGCGCGCCCAGCACGGCGGCCACCTCGATGCCCTTTTGCCCGCCGGCGTTGGGCACGTTCACGCCCTTCACGTTCTTGATGATGTTGCCGCTGCACAGGGCCACCATCTCCTCGGGCATGGCGCCCAGCACCTGCCGCGCCTTTGCCGCGGCAAAGGCGATGGCAATGGGCTCGGTACAGCCCATGGCGGGGATCAGCTCCTTGTGCAGGATCTTCAGATAGTTCTGGTAGCATTTGGAATCCATGACGTTTCTCCTTTCAGAGGGCCGCTCGGGCCCGATGAACCACACAAAACGATGCCCGACAATACAAGCCTGTATCGCCGGGCATCGGGTCAGCAGCAAAGCCCGAACGCCCCACCGGGGCGTGAAGCGGTGTTACCCGTTGTTGGCGGCCTGCTTCTTGTTTGCCTTATCCAGTTTGGCGACCCGCACGATGGAAATGAGCAGCGGGATGGCGATGGCGAACAGCGCCAGGTTGCCCAGCAGCACATAGCCCTTCTGGACGATGGCCATCAGGCCCACGCCGGAGATGAACCAGCAGGCCAGCAGGAAGGCCAGGGCGATGACAAAGAACTTGACCCTCTGCGGAACCTTTTCGCTCTTCCAGACGATAGACCAGCGGTTCGCCACATTGAAGGTGAAGGTGGGGGCGGTGGACACCACCGAGAAGATGACCACGATCCAGTAGACGATGGTCAGCACGGGGCTGAGGTACTGCTGGCAGATCATCAGGATGGGGGTGCCTTCGTAAACTTCCGGCATGAAGGGCAGCACGATGGCGCCGGTCATGACAAAGAGCAGGGTGACCAGCACGCCGATGGTGATGCCGGAGCCGATGGCGTCCTTCTTGGTGTGGATCTGGTCGGCGTAGTTGCTCAGCGAGGAGCCCCAGTTGGAGGTGGTGAAGCAGTAGGAGATAAACATGGACATGTGCGCGCTCACCGTGGTGAGGCCCCAGTCCGGCCCGATGCTGAAGTTGCCGATGCGCTCGGCCAGCACGTCGCCCCTCACAACGATCACCGCGATCAGAATGGCCACCAGCGACAGGATCAGCGAGATGGTCATCACGGTGTTGAACTTGCGCAGGAAGGAAGCGCCGTAGATGGTGAGCACCGTGAACAGCAGCACGGCGATCACGCTGCCCAGGAACACCGGCACGCCCAGCAGCGAGTTGAACAACTCGGCAAAAAGCGCCACGGTGGCGGCCACCGTTACCACGCCCATCAGGATGGTGTAGATGTCGAAGAAGATGGTGACGATGCCCTTCAGAACCGGATTGGAATTGGGCTTGTCAACGCCGTACAGCGCCAGATAGTAGGCGTTGTAGTTGCTGGTTTTGTAAGCGCGGATGAAGTCCAGGCCGATGGCGCAGAAGAAGGACATGGCGAAGCAGAAGATGGCCAGCCACAGGAAGGTCCAGCCGCCGCCCAGGGTGACGATGTAGGCCGAGGCGTACACGCCGGAGGCCATGTTGGCGCCGCAGTATGTACCGAACATCAGCGCGCCGATGCCGAACCAGGCTTTAAAGGTGTCCCAACCGCTGCGAGTTTGCTTTTCCAAAACGATTTCCCTCCTTACGACCAAAGGTGAATGTGCTTTCGGCTTACAGCTTCACGCGGGGATTGGCGGCGTACTGGATGGCGGCCTGCCGCACCCACTCCAGGCGCTCGTCGTCGATGTCGGTGGGAACGGTGCAGTCCGCGCCCAGCATCACGCCCACCTGGCCGGCCTCGTCCAGATACTTGGCCACCTCCGCGGTGATCTCCTCACGGGTGCCGGTGTAGATGGTCTCGGCCTGGGCAAAGCCGCCGCACACCGGCTTGCCGCCGAACAGCTTCTTGCCTTCCGCCAAGCCCACACCCTCGGCGTGCACCGCCCAGTTGAACACGGGCACATCATAATCCTTGAACAGCTCCAGATTGTTGCTCTTGCCATGATAGCCGCAGATGTGCAGCATGTTGAACCGGCTCAGCTGGTTCAGCCCGGCCAGCACCTTCTTGTCGGAGGGGGTGATGTACTTGGTGTAGAACTCGTCGGGCACATAGTGGGCCTGGTTGTTCACGCTCAGATACACCGCCTCGGCGCCGCACTCGGTGAGCAGGATCTTGTTCAGGGCGATGATGCTGTCGGCGATCTTGTCCAGCGCGGCCATCACGGATTCGGGATCCTCCTCCAGGAAGCTGTACAGCTTGGAGTGGGCCACTTCGGTGCCGATGTCCATGCCGCTGATGCTGTTGCGCAGGGTGATGCTGGGGCTGAACGCGGTGACGTAAATGGGGGCGTCGGAGTCCTTGTAGATGTCCACCACCCGCTTGGTCAGCTCCTTGCTCTTTTCAAAGAAGGGGGAACCGGGCATGGGAGGCTCGATCTTGCGCAGGTCCGCGGCGGTCTTGACAAAGGAGGTATCCACCGGCATGATCATAAGGGTGTCGTTCATGATCTTGATCACGTCCGGGTCAAACTTCTCACGGGCGATGCGGTGGCCCTCGATGTTTTTCTCAAAGGCGGCCTCATTGGTCAGGCCGGTGAGCCATTCCTGCTCGGTGGTGAAGTGGTGGAAGAAGGCCACAGGTACCCGGTCCACCGGTTCGTTCGCCAGGAATTTTTCGAAACGTTCGCGCTTAGTCATGATGCACACTCCTTTATTTGAGTTATAATAGTCTTGTGACCGAAACCATGCGGAAACTTGACTGGTTTGGTCGTTCTGCTATAATTATCTTATCATGTTGAAAACATTATGGGTAATACAGAAAAAAGAAGGGGGCATGAAAAAAAGGTATGCCCCCGTTGGGGAGGAGGGAGCAAGATGAAGATACAGTCTTTGCAGTATTTTGTAACGCTGGCGGAGACTGGGTCGATCACCCGTGCGGCACAACAGCTTTATGTGGCACAGCCAAGCCTGACCAAATCTTTGAAGCTGATGGAGGAAGAACTGGGGTTCACCCTGGTAGAGCGATCCGCCAGCGGGGTGCGGCTCACCGAAAAGGGGAGCAGGGTGTTTGCGGAGGCCCGGCAGATCCTGGAGTTTTACGACGGCTGGAAAGAGATGGGCCGCAAGGACGATCTGCGCCAGATCGAGTTGTATACATATATATCGTTTCCCGACTTTCTGCTGCCGGACATTGTGCTGCGCTACCGGAAAAAATACCCGGAATTGTCCATCGGCTTCAACGTGAGCGAAAAACCAGAGGCTTTCATCTCCCGCAGCGCCAACAAGCCGGTGTTGTCTCTGGTGATGTGCCATCAGAACGAACAGCTGGCACGCTTGACCCAAATCCAGGGCAACCCGCCGGTCCTGTTGATGAGCGGAGAGTATCGCTGTCTGGTGAATGCGCGGCATGCCCTGGCAAGCCATTCCAGCGTCACGCTGGAGGAACTGAAAAATTTTTATCTCATCCTGCCGGATGTGAAGGAGGAGGAGCGCGCATCGGAGATGCCGGAAGGCTTTTTGGACGGCCTGTTGTGTCAAAGCCCCGAGCAGAAAAAGGTTGGGGTGGAAACGGTGGCCAACGTGATCCCGCTGGTGGAAAAGGACGACGAGAGTTACGCGCTCTCCTTCTGGCCCGCCGCTAAACGCTACAAAGGCGTGCAGGAGGGGCGGCTGGTGTGCGTGCCCATTGCGGATGAGTGCGCGAGGGGACAGTTCATGATGTGTTACTCCCGGCAGGCATACGACCGCTATCCGGTGGTGCGGCAGCTGGTGGAAGACATTCGCGCCGCCGCACGCACCTTCCTGCGGCAAAACCCGGCCGCAGAGCTGTGAGGGCAGGGCGCGGCGCTCCTGCGGCCCGGCTCGCCGGGGCATTGGTCCCCGCCGGGAGCAAAGGCCGGTCCCGCGGCGGTAAACGCCCCATGGCCCGTGTCCGAAGGGCGGGCCGGGCGCAAGATGGTAAAACAAAAGGCCCGCACATTCGTGCGGGCCTTTCCTGGCGGAGAAGGAGGGATTTGAACCCTCGCGCCGGTTTCCCGACCTACGCCCTTAGCAGGGGCGCCTCTTCGACCTCTTGAGTACTTCTCCAGAGCAAAGTGTGTGATGTTGATTCGGTTGTAAATGGCGGAGAGGGTGGGATTCGAACCCACGGCCCTTGCGGGTCACCGGTTTTCAAGACCGGCTCCTTAAACCACTCGGACACCTCTCCCCAGTGGCCGCCGTGCGCGTTTTGATAGCGCGTTACATATACTAACATACTTTGGCACGGCTGTCAAGGGATTTTAAGGCTCACCGCTGCAAAAACCATGGGGAAGGCGGGCGGAGAATGCCTCCGCCCGCCTTATATTCTATATAGTGTATTGTGCCGGGGGCTCAGGCGGCCCGCAGGCCGATTGCCTTGCGGGCAGCCCGCGCCGCGCAGGGAGCCCGGCGCCTTGGTTTGCCGGCAGGGCGGCTGCTCAGCCGATAGAATCCCCGTGTCGCCAGCATGCACGCCGCAAGCCCCAGCAGAAGCGGCGCGGACAGGCCCCCTTCGATCAGCGCGCCGGCCAGCATCACAACGCCCAGCCCCGCAAAAATCGCCAGCATCATGCACAACAAATCTTTCATATTGATTCCCTCCATCTTGCCGCACAGCGCGAAGGATCGTCTCTGTGCCCTCATTCTATAACAACTAATGGTTGTTGTCAAGACAATTTAACAACTTTTTTTATGATTTTCTTTACAAAAACAGCTTACGGTTGTATAATAAGACCAACAGGAAAGGAGCGAAACGGCCATGTTTCCACAGCGTTTAAAGGAACTGAGAAAGCGCAGCGGCTTCAGCCAGAAAAGCCTGTCGGCCCGGCTGGGGGTAAGCCAGCAGGCGGTGGGCAAGTGGGAGACCGGCCGTTCCTCGCCGGACCCGGAGACCCTGGTGCAGCTGGCGGCGCTGCTGAACACCTCTACCGACGATCTTCTGGGCCTGGCCGCGGTGGATTCCGCGGCGTCCCGGCGGTTTTTCGGCGGCTATGAGGAGAGCCCCATCCCGGTGGTGGGCACGGTGCGGGCGGGCTATGGCGCGCTTGCCTTTGAGGAAGACTATGGCGTGGAGTATGCCCGGGTAAAGGATCCCGGCAGTTATTTCTACCTGGTCGTCAAGGGCGACAGCATGGAACCCCGCATCAGTGACGGCGATCTTGCGCTGGTACACCGGCAGCCCACGCTGGAAAATGGCGATCTGGGTGTGATGGTCTACGGCGACGAGGGCGAGGGCACCTTAAAGAAGTATGTGCTGCGGGGCAACGCCGTGATCCTGCAGCCCTTCAACCCTGCCTATGAACCCAAGGTGCTGCGGGGCGAGGAACTGGACAAGCTGTTCATCGCCGGCAAGGTGGTGGAGACCAAGGCCAAGTGGTGATTTTCGGCCGCAACAACAGCATATCAAAACAAAAGGCCGATAATCCGGTCTTCAAAACGAAAGAGGGCCTTTTCCCATGGCAGAAACACAGCTGTACCTGATCCGGCACGGCCAGACTGATTGGAACGTGCGGGCGATGCTGCAGGGACGCACCGATATTCCGCTGAACGATACCGGCCGGCAGCAGGCGATGGAGGCCCGGCAGCGGCTGGCCGGGGTGCACTTTGACGCGGTGTATTCCAGCCCCTTGCAGCGGGCAATGGACACCGCCAGTCTGGTGACCGGCTGGCCGAAGGAGAGGATAAGCCCGGACCGGCGTCTCATCGAGATCGCCTTCGGGCCGTATGAGGGTAAGGACCCTCACGCCCTGGGCCCGGGGTTTGCCGCGTTCTTCACCGACCCGCCCGCCTACCGCCCGCCGGAGGGCGCGGAGAGTTTGGAAAGCGCGCTGGAGCGCACCGGGGATTTTCTCGCCTTTGCCGCGAAAAATCACCCGGGGCAGACCTTGCTGGTAGCGGGGCACGGCGCGGCGCTTCACGCGATGCTCACCGCGGCGCTGGGCAATCCGCTGGACCAGTTTTGGGCGGTGAATCTGGATAACTGCCGGGTGGCGGTGCTCACCCGTGACGAGGCCGCCCGGGGCGGCTGGCGGCTGACGGCGAGCGATGGAACCGGCGCCGGCGCTTATCTGAAAAAGTATCTGGGATAACACTGCCGCTGGGAGACGGCGCACACCGCACAAAAAAGTCTTGACAAGCAGCGTGCGGCGTGATATATTAATAAAGCGCCCTCAAGAGAGGACGCTGGATATCGCGGGATGGAGCAGCCTGGTAGCTCGTCGGGCTCATAACCCGAAGGTCGGTGGTTCAAATCCGCCTCCCGCAACCATGATAAGCTGACAGATCCCGAATGGGATCTGTCAGTTTTTTGTATCCCAAAACCACACGTTAGACGTGTGGTTCGGTAAGAATTAAATA
>DSLFC04102__coassemble_707_pt1 | contig 33655 bp, 36 predicted proteins | sample DSLFC04102__metabat2_high_PE_037 | metagenome-assembled genome bin DSLFC04102
GGAGAACGAAAGCCGCCAGTATGGCCGCGCCCAGCAAGGCCAGCATGGCGCCCGCGATGGCCGCCACAAGAAACAGGATCCGCCGCTTGCCGTTCCCTTTTCTCTTTTTGTTCCACAGGATGAGGCACACCACGCACAGCACGAACCCCAGCACACCCAGGGCCACCATGCCGAACACCACCATCAGTTCAAACGCCACAAACGCAAGATCCAGCAGCACGATGCTGATAAACGCCATCCCCCTCGCCCCCTTTGTTTTTCAGAATAGCACAGCTTCCAGCCGCGGAAAAGGCCGCCGCTTTTGCGTGCGGCGGCCCTGTTTTTATTGTGCCTGGGAAGTGCTCTGGGACGTGCTGTCGGGGCCGGAGGCCGGCGCGGAGGAGGCCGGGGCCTCGCTGCCCGAGGCGGGCGCGGAACCGGAAGAAGGCTCCGCGGCGGAGGCCGGCGCGGAAGCGGACTGGGACGCGGAGCCGGAAGCCGCGCTGTCGGCGCCGGAGGCCGCGGCGTCCGGCGGCGGAGGCTCGCTCTCCTCCTGTTCAAAGCTGCCGGGGGAGAAGGCGAAGCGATGCACCGCCTCGTCCAGCTGGCTGGAGACGTCCAGCGTGCCCCGGTCGGTGGAGCCGAGATATTCGCCGCTCTCGTTTTTGAGCAGCAGCGCCGCCACGCTCACCTTGTAATCCAGATTGTTGAAGGTGCCCAGCAGCACCTTGACCCGTCCCTCGTAGACGAAGTAGGCCTCGGTGCCAAGGCCCATGTCGATGCGGGTGCACTGCTCGGCGATGCCCTCGCCGTAGAGCTGGTCCATCAGGTCGGCGATCTGCTCGGCCTGGTCCTGCGTGGTCATGGAGAGATACCGCCCGGGCGTGGGGGCATTCACCCCGAGGCCGGTAATCACCGGCAGGCTGTCGGGCTGGTCGGGCTGCACCTTCAGCACCTTGAGCCCGTCGCTGAGGATCACCCAGCCGGCGCTGGTCTTGGCGCACCAGCTCTCGGTGGCGGGGGCCACCTGCACCACCACGGTGTCCGGCAGGCGGCGACGCACCTTGATGGTCTCCAGATAGGGCAGCTGCAGTTCCATCTCCGCCTGCTTCTGGGCGGCGGAAAAGCCGAACAGGTTCTCCTCCATGGGCACGGCCAGCGCGCCCAGGATGGCGTCCTCGGTGTAGATGCCGGTGTTGGCGGGGGTGGTCTTGTCCAGGTTTTCCACCACGATGTGCTTGACCTTGAACAGCACTGTCACCGACAGGATAAAGCCCACCGCCATCAAAAACAGCACAAAGAAAAAGGCCAGCCACCGCCGCCGGCGGCGACGGCGGCGCATCTCCCCCCGGGACACCTGCCGGCGGCGGGCGCTCTCGTCGGGCCGCTTTTTCCTTCGCCGGTTCGGGGCGTTCTCCTGCGCATCCAGCGGTTCCATGCCCACCGCGCCCAGGGGCAGCACCATCTGCTGCATCTCCCCCGGCCTGCGGTGGGGCTGCGGGGGGATGGGCGCGGTCTGCTGGTCGAAGAGGGGGGCCTGGGGCTCACCTTTTCCGCCCCGATGCCGCGTGTCGGCAGGGCGGCGCACGTTTTTCCTTCTTTTCTCTTTCACAGCAGCGCCGCCTCCTTCCCCAAAGAGCGCACGGTCACCGTTCCATCAGGTCCTCCAGTTTCGCCCAGATCTTTTCAAGACTTTCCGGCTCCGCCAGCGCCCGGGCCATCTTGCCCATCACCGACAGTTTGCCGTTTTCCTGCAGCAGCTGCTGCACCGTCTGCACCAGCGCGGCGCCGGTGAGGTCTTTCTCCTCGATGACCACCGCCGCCCCGGCCTTCTGCAGTTCCAGGGCGTTGTAATACTGGTGGTTTTCCGCCACGTTGGGACTGGGGATCAGGATGGACGCCCGGCCCACCGCCTCCAGTTCCGCCAGGGTCAGCGCCCCGGCGCGGCTGATGACCAGATCCGCCGCCGCCAGCAGCTCCGGCATATTCTCAATGTACTCCTGCACCTGCAGCCGGCTGCCCGGCTCCACGCCCTTTTCCGCCAGCAGCTTTTGGAACAGTTCCACCCCCCGGCTGCCGGTGGCGTGGATGTGCAGGATGTTCCAGGGGCAGGTCTTTTCCCAGGCGGCCAGGTCGGCCACCACCTCGTTGATGCGCCGCGCGCCCAGGCTGCCGCCGAAGCTGAGGATGACGGTGCGCTGCCCCGCGCCCAGCTTGGCCCGGGCCAGGTCCCGGTTCTGCATAAAAATTTCCGGCCGCACGGGGTTGCCCACCACGATGGTCTTTTCCGGCGCGCCCAGCTTTTCCACCGCGGCGGGCACCGCGGCGAAGACCAGGTCCACGTCCTTCGCCAGCAGCTTGTTGGTCACGCCGGGAAAGGCGTTCTGCTCGTGGATGGCGGTGCGGATGCCCATCTTGGCGGCGCAGCGCACCACCGGCCCGCTGACATAGCCGCCGCAGCCGATGACCAGATCGAGCTTGAGGGTGCGCAGCATCTTTTTGGCCCGGGGGCCGGCCAGCGCCAGATGATACACCGCCTGCAGGTTGCGGGCGATGTTTTTGGGGGTGAGCCGGCGCTGGATGCCGTTCACCTCGATGTGGTGGAAGGGGTAGCCCGCCTTTGTCACCAGGCGGTACTCCATGCCCTCTTTGCGGCCGGCAAAGTGGATGTCGGCGTCCGGCCGGTGGGCTTTGATGGCCCCCGCGATGGCCAGCGCCGGATTGATGTGGCCGGCGGTGCCGCCGGCGGCGATGAGCACGCGCATACAGCATTCTCCTTTGGGATCAGGTTTTGTCTGCCCGGAAGACGTGGGTCTCCCGCCGGGCCTTCTCCTCCGCCTGCCGGGCCCTGCGCTCGTCCCTGGCCTTGTTGGCCTGCCGGCTCACGCTGAAGACCACCCCCATCTCGCCCAGCAGCAGCAAAAGGCTGGTGCCGCCGGAGGAGAAGAAGGGCAGGCTGATGCCGGTGTTGGGGATGGTGTTGGTGACCACCGCGATGTTGAAGAAGAACTGGAAGCCGATCTGGGCCATGATGCCCACCACCAGCAGGCTGCCCGCCCGGTCTGGGGCGTTCACCGCGATGTGGATGCCCTGGGCCACCAGCAGCGCAAAGAGGGCGATGCACAAAAGCGCCCCCACAAAGCCCAGCTCCTCGCCCAGGATGGCAAAGATGAAGTCGTTCTGGGCCTCCGAGAGCCACAGGTGCTTCTGGGTGGAGTTGCCCAGGCCCACCCCGAACCAGCCGCCCGAGCCGATGGTGTACAGGCCCTGGGCGGTCTGCATGGTGGAGTCCAGCACGTCGGAGAAGGGGTCCAGCCAGCCGGAAAGGCGCTCCTGCACATAGCCCTTGCTGGTGATCAGCAGCAGGGCGATGCCCCCCGCAGCCCCCGCGCCGCCCAGGCCGAACCACATCAGGTTCGCCCCGCCCACGAACATCATGGTGGCGGTGATGCAGCACATCAGGATCATGGCGCTGTTGTGGGGTTCCAGCCGCAGCAGCACCAGAATGGGCAGCAGCAGCACGCCCGGCAGCAGGATGCCCTGGCGGAAATTGTGCATCCGGCTGCGGTTTTGCTCAAAGAGCATGGCCAGCAGCAGCACGATGGAGAATTTGGCGATCTCGCCCACCTGCACGGTGGGCAGGCCCTTGATGTTGATCCACCGGTGCACGTCGTTGATGGGCGGCATGAACAGCACCGCCACCAGCAGCACCAGCGTGACCCAATAGAGGGGCCAGGCAAAGCGCAGCATCCAGCGGTAGTTCACCCGGCTGATCAGCCACATGGCGCAGACGCCCATCACCGCGTAGAGGGCCTGGCTGCGGATGTAGTGGTAGCTGTCGCCGAATTTATAGTAGGCGATGGCATAGCTGGCGCTGAACAGCACGATCAGCCCGAAGGCCAGCAGCACCAGCAGGTTTGCCAGCAGGCCGCCGCTGATGGGGCCGGGCTCCTTGTAAAACATGGCGGGCCAGGGCATCTTGCGCCGGGAGGCGCCCACCGGGCGCAGCCGGCCCGCCCGGGGCCGGGCGGCCGCGGGCGCGGCGGCCGCTCTGGCCGCCCCGGGGTGCGCCTGCCGCGGCGCCGGGCGGCGCAGCGGCCGCCCGGAAATATCTCTTGTGGACACGGCCGCACCGCCCCCCTTCTCAAAGCATAAAAATCAAAGATAGTAAACGTAAGCGAACAGGATGCCCAGCGCCACCGCGGTGAAGGCGATGAAGCTGAATACGCCGTCGATCTTCACCTCGCTCCAGCCGCGCATCTCAAAGGCGTGGTGGATGGGGGTCATGCGGAACAGCCGCTTGCCGTGGGTGAGTTTGAAGTAGGTGACCTGGATGACCACGGTGGTGGCCTCCCAGATGTACACCGCGCCGAAGAAGAAGATCAGTTCCGGCCGGCCCATGGCGTAGGCGATGCCCGCCACCGCGCCCCCCAGGAACATGCTGCCGGTGTCGCCCATGAAGGTCTTGGCGGGGTAGAAGTTCCAGTAGAGGAAGCCGGTGAGCGCGCCGGCCATGGCCGCGGCGAAGAGGCTGAGGTTGAACTCGCCCAAAAGGCTTGTCAGGGTGAGGAAGCCCAGCATGGCCACAAAGGTGACGCAGCTGCACAGGCCGTCGATGCCGTCGGTGAGGTTCACCGCGTTGACGATGCCGATGATGAGGCCGTAGGACAGCGGGTAGTAGAGCAGCCCCAGGTCCACATAGCCCACCAGCGGCAGGGTGACCCAGGTGGTGAGGGTGCCGTTCATGTGCAGCGCCACCAGCAACGCGGTGGTGATGAGCAGCTGGGCCACGATCTTCTGCATCGGCCGCAGGCCCAGGTTGCGCTTTTTCACCACCTTGACGAAATCGTCCAGAAAGCCCACCATGCCGAAGGCAAAGGCGGAGAACATGGCGATGTAAAGGCTGCGGGCGGTAGGCCCGCCCAGCATGTCGGGCGCGCTGTGAAGCAGGCTCAGGGTGGCCAGGGCCACCGCCACGGTGCCCGCGAAGATGAAGCACAGCCCGCCCATGGTGGGCGTGCCCTGCTTTTTGTTGTGCCAGGTGGGGCCGATCTCCTTGATGGTCTGCCCGAAGTGCAGCTTGTGCAGGAAGGGGACGATCACAATGCCCGAGGCCGCCGAAAGGACGAACCCGGCGAATGCCGCAAGGATCAGCGCGTAGCGTGCCATACTTCAAAAACTCCCTCTCACCGTGCCGGCCGCCGGCCGGCGTGATGACGCCCCCCAAAGGGCGCCGGAAAATCCGCCTCTTATTTTATTGCAAAGTTTCCTCGCCGTAAAGGGCTTTCAGGATATTTTCCAGCTTCATGCCCCGGCTGGCCTTGGCCAGCAGGGCGTCGCCGGGCTTCAAAAGGCCCTTGAGGGCCTCCAGCGCCGCCGCCGGCGTGTCGCAGTGCACCGCGGCGAGGCCCGCCTTCCTGGCCTCCCCGGCCATGGCCGCGCTCTCGGGGCCGATGGCTACCAGCCCCGCCAGACCCGCCTCGGCGGCCCAGCGGCCCACCTGCCGGTGCGCCTCCCGGGAGATGGCGCCGAGTTCCAGCATATCCCCCAGCAGGGCGTATTTTTTGCCGGAACCTGCGTCGAAGGCCTTGAACATGGACAGACTTGCCTTCATGCTGTCGGGGCTGGCGTTGTAGCAGTCTTCCACCACGGTGAGGCCCGCCTTCTTCACCACATGCTGCCGCATGCCGGTGGCCTGGTAATTCTCCAGCGCCGCGGCGCATTTTGCCTTGTCCAGCCCCAGGCGGCTGGCGGCAGTGTAGGCCGCCAGCGCGTTGTAGACGTTGTGGCGCCCCAGGGCGGGGATGCGCACATCAAAGCGCTCGCCGCCGTCCGTCAGGGTGAACCGCTCGCCCTCGGGGCCGCTCTCGACGGCCTCGGCCCGCACGTCGGCCCAGGGGGCGTCGATGCCGTACCACACCGGCGCGAGCCGGCCGGGGATGAGGCCCTGGTCTTTGGCTTTGCACAGGTACTCGTCGTCGGCGTTCAGCGCCAGCGGCGCGCCGTCCGGCAGGCCGGCGCAGATCTCCAGCTTTGCCTTCAGGATGTTCTCCCGACTGCCCAGGCTCTCCATGTGGGAGACGCCGATGCAGGTGATGAGCCCCGCCGAGGGCCGCGCCGCCCGGCTGAGGCGCTCGATCTCCCCCAGGGCGCTCATGCCCATCTCCACCACGGCGTATTGAGTAGTGGGCCCGAGGCGGAAGAGGGTGTTGGGCATACCGATCTCGTTGTTCTGGTTGCCCTCGGTCTTGATGGTCTCGCCGAAGGCGGAAAGCACCGCGTAGCAGAATTCCTTGGTGGTGGTCTTGCCCACGCTGCCGGTGACGCCGATCATTTTGGGGGAAAAGAGCATCCGGTAGTTGGCCCCCATGCGCACCATGGCCTTGTGGCTGCTGGGGGTGAGCACCAGTTTGCTTGCCGGCACGCCCGCCACCGGGTGATTTGCCACCACGCAGAGGGCTCCCCCCGCGATGGCGGCGGCGGCAAAGTCGTGGCCGTCCACCCGCTGCCCGGGAAAGCAGACGAACACGCAGCCCGGCTGCACCTGGCGGCTGTCGGTGACCACGGCGGTGACGGGGTCGTTCCCCAGGCTGCCCGCCGGGGCAAGGCCCGCCAGAAGCTGATTGAGTGGGATGGGATACATGGTGCAAAACCTCCCTTGCGGGCGCCGCGGCGCCCTTGTTGTCCTTTTCTTAACTGTATGTGGCCGAGGGCCGTCGTATGTGTACAGGCCTCATCCCTCGGCGCCGATGACGGTGAGGGTGATCACCGTGCCCATCTTCACCTCGGTGTTCTCCGCTGTGCTCTGGGCGGTGACGGTGCCCTCCTCGGCGCTGAGCGATGCGTTCAGCCCCGCCGCGGTGAGGATCTGTTTTGCCAGCGCCGCGCTCTTGCCCACCACATTGGGCACGGGCACGTTGGGGATGTCGGCGCTGTCGGTGAAGAGGTAGACGGTGGAGCCCGCCGGGACCTTTTCGCCCGCCGCGGGGCTCTGGGCCAGCACCAGGTCGCCGGTGCCCACCCGCCGGTGGGCGAAGCCCTTTTTGTTCAGTTCCACCTGGGCCATATCCCACTGCTGGTAGCTGGGATTCGTGGGGTTCACCAGGTTGGGCACGGTCACATTGCCGGTGGGCAGCAGGGCGGGGTCGGTCTCGATGCCCAGGTAAGGCGCCACCTCGCTGATGATGTTGCCCACCAGCGGGGCGCTCAGCATGGAGCCGAACTCGGTCTCGGCGTGGGGCTCGTCCACAAAGGCCAGCACCAGGATCTGCGGGTCGTCGATGGGCACCACGCCCACAAAGCTGGAGACCTTCTCGTACTCGTCGGTGGTGCCCTCCTTGGGGCCCTGGTCCAGCTTTTCACTGGTGCCGGACTTGCCGCCGATGTGGTAGCCCGCCACATAGGCGTTGCGGCCGGAGGCGCCGTCGGCGCCGTTGTCCACCACGCCCTCCATCATCACACGCAGGGCGGCGCTGGTCTCCTCGCTGATGACCTGGCGCTTGGCGCTGGGCTCGATCTCCTCCACCACGTTGCCCTCGGGATCCACGATCTTGCTCACGATGTGGGGCTGCACCAGATACCCGCCGTTCACCACCGCGCAGACGGCGGTGGCCATCTGGATAGGGGTGACCTTCTGGGCCTGGCCAAAGCTGGTGGAGGCCAGGTCGATCACCGACATGGTGTCCACCCCGTGATAGGAGACGCCCTCCCGGGGATATTGCTCGGCGGGCAGGTCGATGCCGGTGGGCTCGGTAAAGCCAAAGGCGGTGTAATAATCAAAAAAGGTGTCCTTGCCCATGAGCAGGGCTTCCTGAATGGTGGCGATGTTGCAGCTGTTGGCCAGCACGGTGCCCAGGTCCTGCCAGCCGTGCACGCCCTTGACGCCGAAGCCGTTGTCCGCGCAGGAATAGGGTTTTGTGCCGGGCAGCACGGTGTAGCTGCCGGTGCAGTTGAAGGTGCTGTTCACGGTGGCGGTGCCGGAGTCCAGCAGAGCGCTGGTGGTGATGAGCTTGAACACCGAGCCGGGGGTGTACAGGTCGGTGATGGTCTTGTTCTTCCACTGGCGCTGGCGCTCCTCGCCCTGCACCTTGGTGTACTCCTCGCCGTCCAGCCCCTCCAGCAGGGCCGCCCGCTCGGGGTCGTAGATGGTCATGGGGTCGTTGGGGTCAAAGTCCGGCTTGGTGGCCATGGCCAGGATGGCGCCGGTGTTCACGTCCATCACGATCACCACGCCCCGCTCGGTGACGTTGTTCACCTTGACCGAGTTCTCCAGATACTTCTCCGCGATGGCCTGGATCTCGGCGTCCAGGGTGAGGATGAGGCTGTCGCCGTCCTGGGCCTCGTAGAGCACCCGGTCGTCGTTGGCCACCTCGCCGCCGGTGGGGGTGCGCTGGCTCACCAGCCGCCCCGGCGTGCCGGCCAGCACCTCCTCATAGTATTGTTCCAGCCCGTAGAAGCCGTATCCGTCGGCGTGCATGAAGCCCAGCACGCTGGCGGCGAAGGCCCCGAAGGGGTACTCCCGCTTGGTGTCCTGGGAGACGATGATGGTGAGTTTGTTGTCGCTGGCGTACTGGGAGATCTCATCCGCCACCGGCTTGTCCACCTGCTTTGCCAGCAGGACGTACTGCTTGGAGCCGTCGATCAGCTTGTCGTAGAGCTCCTGGGCGTCCATCTCCAGCATGGCGGCCAGGTCATTGGCGATGGTCTGGACGCGGGTGGCCCGGCGCTGGGCCTTGGACTCGTCGGATTCCGTGCCGCCCATCGCCTCCAGTTCCTCTTTGGAAAGGCTGGGGGCCTTGATCTGGCTGGGGTCGGCGGTGATGGTCCACACGATGCTGCTCTTGGCCAGCACCTTGCCGGTGGCGTCGTAGATCTGGCCCCGCTGGGGGGTGATGGTCATATCCTTCATCTGCTGGCTGGCGGCGGCTTCCAGCATCGCGTCGTGGCGCAGGATCTGCCAGGTGTACAGCCGCCAGATGAGCAGGCCGCACCCCGCCACCAGGAACAGCCCCAGCAGCGCCCAGCTGCGAAGCTTGATCGACCGGTCCACCCCGCTGCGGGGCTCGTTGTTGTCTTTGTTCATCATCGGTGCATCCTTCTTTGTGCGCGTATAAATGCAAACGCGTGAGCCCTCCCCCGCCGCCCGCGGGGGGCGATGCGATGGGGCTGGCTCACGGGTTCAGGTAATCCATCAGGCTGAGCAGGCCGGTGCTCAAAAATTCGGTCAGCCGCTGGGCGGCGGTCTGGGGCCGGTTGATGACGCTCTCGCCCTCCAGCGAGAAGTAGGTCACCTGGCTGCGGTCCGCCTTGACCAGCCCCAGCTGGCCGGCGGCGATCTGCTCCACGTTGCGCAGGCTGGTCTTGGAGTCCAGCACGCCGGACAGGTAGTTGTAGGTGCTCTGTTCGCTCACCAGCTGGCTCTGGACGTCCTGGATGTCCACCGTGAGTTCGGTGATGACGGCCTGGCTGTAGAGGAAGCCCACCACCAGGGCGACCATCACCACCGCCGCCGCCACCGTCTTGACGGCCCGCAGGTTGAGGCGCGGGGCCTTCTTTTTGCCGCGCACGGCCTTCACCTTTGCGCGGGGCCGGGCGGCGCGGTTTTCAAACATCTCGAGATCGTATGCGGGCTGCGCCACGGCGGCCACCTCCTTTGCGTGCGGCCGGGGCGGCGCCCAGGCTGCGGGATCAGAGTTTTTCGATCACCCGCAGCTTTGCCGAGCGGCTGCGGCGGTTGGCCTCCAGTTCCTCGGGGGCCGCCTCCACCGGCTTGCGGGTGATGAGTTTTGCTTTTGCCTTGCCGCCGCACACGCACACCGGTAATTCCGGCGGGCAGGTGCAGGCGGTGGCCCACTGGCGGAAGCGGTTTTTCACCAGCCTGTCCTCCAGCGAGTGAAAGGTGATGACGGCGAAACGGCCGCCCGGGGCCAGCAGGTCGAAGATCTCGTCCAGCCCCTCGCTGAGGGCGTCCAACTCGCCGTTGACGGCGATGCGGATGGCCTGGAAGCTGCGGCGGGCGGGGTTTTTGTCCTTGCGGCGCACCGCCGGCGGCAGCGCCGAGGCGATGGCCTCCGCCAGCTGCAGGGTGGTGGAAAAGGGCGTTTTCTCCCGGTCGCGCACGATGCGGCCGGCGATGGCCCAGGCGAAGGGCTCCTCGCCGTACTCCCGCAGGATGCGGGCCAGTTCCTCCCGGCTGGCGCTGTTCACCAGGTCGGCGGCGGTGGGGCCGGCCTGGCTCATGCGCATGTCCAGCGGCGCGTCCTGGCGATAGGAGAAGCCCCGCTCGCCGTCGTCCAGCTGGTGCGAGGAAACGCCCAGATCCAGCAGCGCGCCGTTGAGGGCGTGCACCCCCAGGTCGGCCAGCGCGCGGCGGGCATCCCGGAAGTTGCTCCTCACCACCGTGGCGGGCAGGCCCTTAAGTCTCTCGGTGGCGGCTGCCACCGCATCCGGGTCCTGGTCCAGGCTGATGAGGCGCCCGGTGGTAAGCCGCCGGGCGATCTCACTGGAATGCCCGCCGCCGCCGGCCGTGCCGTCAAGATAGGTGCCCGCGGGGTCGATGGCAAGGCCCTCCAGGCACTCGTTCAAAAGCACCGGCACATGACTGAATTCCACCCTGCCATCCCTCCTTTCGCCGGGCGTTCCCGCTTAAAAGTCCAGTTCCTCCATGGCCGCCTCGATGTCGGCGCCGGAGAGGCTCTGCTGTTTTTTCTGCCAGGCCGCGGTGTCCCAGATCTCGGCGTAGCCGCCCACCCCGATCACCGTGACCTCCTTTTGCAGCCCCGCGTGGGCGCGCAGCGCCGGCTCCAGCAGGATGCGGCCCTGCTTGTCCGGCGTGACCTCCTGGGCCGCCGCGTAGAGAAAGCGCTGGATGTCCCGCGTTTTCACCATGCTCTTGCTCCGCAGGATGTCGGTGATGCGCTGCCACTCCTCCTCGGGAAAGGCCACGAGGCAGTCGTCCAGCCAGCGGGTGACCACGAAGGCCGCGCCCATCTTCTCCCGGAATTTGGCCGGGAAGTTCAGGCGGCCCTTGTCGTCGATGGTGTAGTTGTATTCCCCCATCAACATCCCGGCCGCCCCCTTTGTTGAAAACTTGTTAAAAGCGGTTGAGTTTTCCCACTTTAACCCACTTCTACCCACTTTTATTCAATTATACGGGATGGACCTGTGAAATTCAAGATACGGGACGTAGAAATCCGGGGCGTCGCCGCCGGATTTTTTGGCGCGGTTTTGGCGAAAGACACAAAAAAGAGCCGTGAACGAACGTTCACGGCCCGATGAGGGATATTTTGGAAAAGCGCCTGAAAAATCAGCCGTTTTTGGCGCTCTGGCGCAGGTTGGCGCGCACGGTCTTGACCTCCGCCGCGCTGCGGGCCAGCTGCTCCTCGGTGGTGCGCAGCATGTTCTCGCAGTAATCGGTGACGGTGGTGCGCATAGTGCGGGCCTGGGTCTGGGCGGAGGAGACGATCTCGGCGGCGCGCTGCTGGGCGGCCTTGACCACCTCCTGCTCGCTCACCAGCACCCGGGCCCGGTCCTCGGCCTTTTTGATGATGGACTCGGCCTCCCGCTTGGCGTCGGCCACGATCTCGGCCCGGTCGTTCACGATGGCCTTGGCCTGGCGCACCTCGGTGGGCAGGTTGAGGCGCACCTCGTCGATGATGTCCTGCAGCTTGTCCACGTCCACCACCCGTTTGCCGCCCGCGAAGGGCAGGCCGGTGGCCTCTTCCAGCATCTCTTCCATCATGTTCAACAACTCGTCGATGTTCATTCCGCTCGCTCCTTTTCATAACGGGTCACCAGCACCTTGCCGTACCGGTATTGCTTTTTCTTGTGCAGGCCGCCGCAGGTGTCCGGCAGGTCGGCGGCCAGTTCGCTCTCGCAGAGGACGGTGCCGCCGGGGGCGGTCACCTTTGCCACCGCCGGCAGGATGGCCGCCAGCGTGCCGTGATGGTAGGGCGGGTCCAGCAGCACGATGTGGAAAACGTCCTTTGTGGCGGCGAGAAAGGCCGCCGCCTCCCCCTGGGCCACCCGGGCCCGGTCAAACACGCCCGCCGCCCGGCAGTTTTTGGTCACCACGTCCACCGCGCCCCGGTCCCGGTCCAGAAAGACGCAGCCCGCCGCGCCCCGGCTGAGGGCCTCGATGCCCAGCTGGCCGCTGCCGGCGAACAGATCCAGCACCCGGGCGCCTGGCAGGCTGAACTGCAGGGAGCTGAACATGGCCTCCTTCACCCGGTCGATGGTGGGCCGGGTGACTTCCTCACCCGGCAGCGTTTCCAGTTTTGTGCCCCGGGCGCTTCCGGCGATCACGCGCATGTTGTTCCCCTGCCTTTCACGGTGCGGCGGGCGGGGCGGGCGAAAACCGCGCCCCGGCTCAGCGCCGCGCTGAGTTTATGGTTCATTATCCCCCGTTCCGGGGGCTTTGTCAAGGCCCGGGCCGGGGTGGAACCAGTCGAAAACGCGCCGGGCCGCGGCGGCGCCCACCCCCTTGGCCTGGGCCAGTTCCTCCGCGCCGGCCTCGCGCACCGCGCCCACCGTTTTGAAATGGGCCAGCAGCGCTTTGGCGGTGGCGGGCCCCACCCCGGGGATGGCGGTGAGGCTGGAGGCGTAGGATTTTTTCTTCTGGCTGGCCCGCTGGTACTCGATGGAGAAGCGGTGCACCTCCTCCTGGATGCTGGAGAGGAAGGTGAACACCCCCCGGTGCATGCTGATGGCGATCTCGCCGCCGTCGGCGGTGACGATGGCCCGGGTGCGGTGGTGGTCGTCCTTGACCATGCCGAAGAGGGGCACCGCCGCCAGGGCTGTGCCCGCCAGCGCCGCCCGCACCGCGCTCACCTGGCCCTTGCCGCCGTCCAGCAGGATGAGGTCGGGCAGCACGCCGAACTGGCCCGCCGCCCCCTTTTCGTACTCGCCGGCCCGCCGGGAGAGGGCCTCGGCCATGCTGGCAAAGTCGTCGGTGCCCTGCACCGTGCGCATTTTAAAGCGCCGGTAGCCGCTTTTCAGGGGCCGGCCGTCCTGGAACACCACCATGCCGCAGACGCTGGTGCCCTCGCCCCAGTTGGAGATGTCGTAACTCTCGATGACGTGGGGCGGCTTTGCCAGGCCCAGCAGGGCGGCGGTCTCGTCCAGCAGGCGCTGGCCCCGGTCAGTGCGGCCGCTCTCCCGGGCCAGACGCTCCACCGCGTTGGTGTAGGCCATGGTCACCAGCCGGGCCACATCCCCCCGCTGGGGCACATACAGCTGCACCTTCGCGCCCCTCGTCTCGCCCAGCAGCTGCTCCAGGGCCTCGGCGGCCTCGGGCAGCGCGTCCACCGCGATGCGCCGGGGGATCTCGCCGCCGTAGAGGTAATAGCGGGGCAGAAATTCCTCCCGCAGCGCCTCCAGGTCGGTGCTGCCCTTGAACACAAATTCCCGCTTGTCCGCCAGGCGCCCTTTGCGGTAGCGCAGGATGGCGGCGCAGCTGTTGGCGCCGGAGGCGGCGAAGGCGATCACGTCCATCTCCACCGTCTCGTCCACCACCACCTTCTGCCCGGCGGACACCTTCTCCACCGCGGCGATCTGGTCCCGCAGCAGGGCCGCCTGCTCGAAGTCCAGCCGCTCGGCGGCCTCCTCCATCCGGCGGCGCATGGTGGTGAGGATGTCCTTTTTGCCGTGGCGGATGAGCTGGATGGCCCCCTTCACCGCCTCGTTATAGACCTCTTTGCTGATCTTGCCGCTGCACAGCGCCATGCACTTGCCGATGTGGGCGTTGAGGCAGGGGCGGCCCTTGCCGATGTCCTCGGGGAAGCGGCGGTTGCAGCGGGGCAGCAGGAAGGCGTCCTGGGCGGTCTCCACCATCTGCCGCACCGCAAAGCTGCTGGTAAAGGGACCGATGTAATCGGCCCCGTCCTCCTCCTTCTGCAGCGCCGCCGAGAGGCGGGGGTACTCCCCTTTGGTCACCTTGACGTAGCTGTAGCCCTTGTCGTCCTTCAGGAGAATGTTGTATTTGGGGGTGTGGGCCTTGATCTGGCTGGCCTCCAGCACCAGCGCCTCGAACTCGCTCTGGCAGACGATCACGTCGAAGGTGAAGGCGTGCTCGATCATCTGGGTGACCTTGGCGTCGTGGGGCACCCCCTCCCGGAAATACTGACTCACCCGGGTGCGCAGCCGCTTGGCCTTGCCGATGTAGATGATCACATCCCGCTTGTCCCGGATGATATACACCCCCGGCAGCAGCGGCAGCATCTTCGCCTTTTCGTACAGTTCCGCCTTGGTCACGGCATTGCGCCCCCTTTCATTCCGGCCTTATTATATCCCGCCGCCGGGCCCTTTACAAGGCCCGGCGGCGGTTCCTCTGCACAAGGAAAAAGGGCGGATCGCTCCGCCCTTGCCCTGTTCACGATCGAAAAAGAAATTACTCGGCGAAACCGGACTCCACCAGGGCGACCAGGCCCTCCACGGCCTCCTGCTCGTCGGCGCCGTCGGCAATGATGCGGATGACGGTGCCGCCCACGATGCCCAGGCTCAAAACGCCCAGCAGGCTCTTGGCGTTGACCCGGCGCTCTTCCTTCTCCACCCAGATGGAAGACTTATACTCGTTGGCCTTTTGAATAAAGAACGTGGCCGGACGGGCGTGCAGGCCAACCTGATTTTCAACGGTAACTTCTTTCACAAACATGGTTCATACACTCCTACTCAAAAAGAATTTGAACGGGTTTGATATTATAATATCCCATTCCCACCGCCTTGTCGATACCGTGTTGAAATTTTTGTCAGTTTGGCAAAAGGCGAAAATGGCGGAAACGTTTCTTTGTGCATTTCATCCATTAAGTTTTCAACATTCTCATGGTTTGTTCCAAAAGTTTTCAACTTAATTGGTAAGTGCTCCCAGTATCAGCCCTTTTTCATGGAATCCGGCAGCTTTTCATACAGGTCCGGGCGGCGCTGCTTCGTGCGCTCCAGGCTCATCTTCGCCCGCCAGGCGTCGATGTTTCCGTGGTGGCCGCTGAGCAGGACCTCGGGCACCCTGCGCCCCCGCCACTCCTCGGGGCGGGTGTACTGGGGATACTCCAGCAGGCCGTTCCAGTGGCTCTCCTCCTGGTAGCCCTGGGGCTCGGCCAGCACGCCGGGCTGCAGGCGCAGCACACTGTCCGCCACCACCAGGGCGGCCAGCTCGCCGCCGGTGAGCACATAGTCGCCGATGGAGATCTCCCGGTCGGCCAGCTCCTCGATCACCCGCTCGTCCATGCCCTCGTAGTGACCGCACACCAGCACCAGGCCGTCCTGGGCCGCCAGCTCCCGGGCCACCTGCTCGGTGTAGGGCTGGCCCGCCGCCGTCATAAAGACGATCTGAGGCCGGGGGCGGCCCTGTTCCTCGAACTCCTTCAGAATGGCCTGGCAGCAGTCGTAGATGGGCTGAGCGTTCATCACCATGCCGCAGCCGCCGCCGTAGGGGTAGTCGTCCACCTGCTTCTGGCGGTTGAGGGTGTAGTCCCGGATCTGGTGGCAGTGGGTCTCGATGAGGCCCTTGCGGGCGGCCCGGCCCAGGATGCTCTCGTCCAGCACCTGCTGGCACATGTCCGGAAAGAGGGTGGCGATATCGATGCGCATGCTCATGGGCGGTCTCCGTTCTCGGCCTCGGTGAACATGCCGGGGATGGGCTGCACCAGCACCCGGCCGTTCTCCAGGTCCACCTGTTTCAAAAAGGGCTTCACCGCGGGGAAGAGGGTCTCGGCGCCGGTCTCGTCCCGCACGGTGTAGATGTCCTGGGCGGCGGGATGGGTGACGCTGACCACGGTGCCGTAGACGCGGCCGCTGTCCGCGTCCACCACCGGCAGGCCGATGAGGTCGGCCTGGAAGTAGTGGCCTTTGGGCAGTTTGGCCTCGGCGCGGGCGATGTAGAACACGGTGCCCACCAGTTCGCGGGCGGTCTCGGGGTCGTGCACCCCCTCCAGGGTGAGCAGGGCCATGTTCTTGTGGGGCCGCACCTTCACAAGGCCGATGGGGTCCTGCCCCGCCGGCCCGCGGTACAGCCGGTGAAAACCGGCCAGGAAGGCGGCGCTGTCGCACCACAGTTCCACCTTCACCTCCCCGGCGATGCCATGGGTGGTGACGGCCTTGCAGGCTTCCAGATATTCTTGCATGAGGTTTCTCCCCCCTTGTGGGTGTTGGCGGGGCCGGCACGGCCCCATGAAACGGCAACAGGGCCCTTTGAAAAAGGGCCCTGTCGGTTTTTGTGCCTTGCGGCGGAAGGTCAGTCGATCTCGACCAGCACCTTCTGCCCCTTGCGGACGGCGGCGGCGCGCATTACAACGCGGATCGCCTTTGCAATGCGCCCCTGTTTGCCGATCACACGGCCCATGTCGCCTTCGGCCACGCTCAGGTGGTAGACGACGGTGCCGTCCTCACGGGGATCGTCCACGGTGACGGTCACCGCGTCGGGCTCATCCACCAGTCCCCGGGCCACAGCAAGCAGCAACTCCTGCATTTTGACGCCCTCCATTGCCTGTTACAGAATCTCGGACTTCTTCAGCAGAGCACGCACCGTGTCGGTGGGCTGCGCGCCGTTGGCGATCCACTTCTTAGCCTTCTCGCCGTCGATGTTGATCACCGAGGGCTCCTTGGTGGGATCGTAGTAACCGATCTCCTCGATAAAGCGGCCATCGCGGGGGAAGCGGCTATCCGCCACCACAACACGATAGAACGGAGCCTTCTTGGCGCCCATGCGGCGCAGTCTGATTTTGACAGCCATTCCTGTCACCTCCTGTTAAAATTGGGGCCCATTGGCTGGGCGTTTATTCTATAAAACCCCGGCCCCGAGCCAAAGCCCGCTGGGCCCCAGAGGTTTTATCAAGATGGAAAGGGGCTTTTTCAAAAGCCCATGCTCATGCGCCGGCCGAAGGCCTTGGGGTTCTTTTTGACCTGCTTCATCAGCTTCTGCATGGTCTCGAACTGGCGCAGAAGGCGGTTGACCTCCTCCACGGAGGTGCCGCTGCCGGCGGCGATGCGCCGCTTGCGCTTGGGGTTGATGATGGCGGGCTTGGCCCGCTCGGCGGGAGTCATGCTGAGGATGATGGCCTCCACCCGCACAAAGGCCTTTTCGTCCACCTCGTCGGGGTTCACCTTGGCGCCGCCCGGCAGCATGGAGAGCATCGCCGACACGCCGCCCATCTTCTTCATCTGGGACAGCTGGTCCAGCATGTCGTTCATGTCGAACTTGTTCTCCATCATCCGCTTTGCGGTCTCGGCGGCCTTTTTCTGGTCCTGGGTCTCCTGGGCCTTCTCGATGAGGGTGAGCACATCGCCCATGCCCAGGATGCGGCTGGCCATGCGGGCGGGGTGGAAGACCTCCAGATCGTCCAGCTTTTCGCCGGTGCCCTGGAACATGATGGGCTTGCCGGTGACCGCCTTCACGCTGAGGGCCGCGCCGCCGCGGGTGTCGCCGTCGGTCTTGGTGAGGATGATGCCGTCCACCGCCACCGCCTCGTTGAAGGCCTTGGCCACGTTCACCGCGTCCTGGCCGGCCATGGCGTCCACCACCAGCAGCACGTCGTCCACCGTCACCGCCTCGCGGATGCGGCCAAGTTCCGCCATCAGGGCTTCGTCCACATGCAGGCGGCCGGCGGTGTCCAGGATGACGATGTCGTTGCCGTGGTCCTTGGCGTGGGCCACCGCCGCTTTGGCGATGACCTCCGGCTTTTCGGTACCCATCGTGAACACCGGCACCCCGGCCTGCTTGCCCACCACCTGCAGCTGCTCGATGGCCGCCGGGCGGTAGACGTCACAGGCCACCAGCAGCGGCCGGTGCCCCGCCTTCAAAAACCACTTGCCCAGCTTGGCGGCGTGGGTAGTCTTGCCGTTGCCCTGCAAGCCGCAGAGCATGATGACCGTGGGGGGCTTTGACTTGATGTGGATGCGGGCGGCCTCTTCGCCGCCCATGAGGGCGGTGAGTTCGTCGCTCACGATCTTGATGACCTGCTGGGCGGGGGTCAGGCTCTCCATGACCTCCTGTCCCATGGCCCGCTCGGTGACCTGGGCGATGAACTGCTTGGCCACCGTGTAGTTGACGTCGGCCTCCAGAAGGGCCATGCGCACCTCGCGCATGGCGGCCTTGATGTCCGCCTCGGTGAGTTTGCCCTTGCCCCGCAGCCGTTTGAACACGCTGCCCAGGCGCTGAGAAAGGGATTCAAACGCCATTGTGCTTCAAGACCCCCTTCTCAGTCGATGATGCGCCGGATCTCCTCCAGCATCGCGTCCACATCCCGCTCGATCTCCGCGCTGGGCGAGTAGGAGTTGGAATTGGCAAATCGGATGGAGCGGGCCAGGCTCTCCAGCTGGGCCACGCCCTGCTGCACCGCCCGGTAGCGGGCCGCGAAGCCCACCTTCTGCTCCAGGTCGAGGATGATGCCCTCGCCCCGCTTGATGGAATCCCGCACGCCCTGGCGGGTGATGCCGAAGTTGTCGGCGATCTCCGCCAGCGACAGATCGTCGTTGTAGTACTGTTCCATCACCTCGCGCTGGCGCTCGGTGAGCACATCGCCGTAAAAATCCAGCAGAAACGAGATCTCCAGGTTTTTCGCCACGGGGCAGCCCATCCTTTCGCGAGGTTTGTAAAGCGATTTGCTTTACATTGCACATTATAGCAAAACAGAGGCCGGATGTCAAGAGGGGTTGCCCAAAAAGCGGGGCCGGATTTTGTGAAAAAGTGCAGAAAGGCGGCCCGCGAAGCCGGTCGGCGGATTGACGGGCGGGTCGCATTTGATATAATAAAAGTAATTTACGGCAAAAGGGGGCGGCGGGGCTTTGGCGGTGTACAAGAACTATTACCAGTACCTCTACGCCTGCCCGGTGGTGGAGCTGGCCGGCTACGCCGCCCGCTTCGAACTGCCGGGGCGGCTGTTTGCCTATCTGGACTTTGCCGGCCCCACCGGCAGCGCCAAGGACGGGCTGGCCGAGGGGATGCTGGCGCTGGCGGCCCAGCGGGGGGATCTGAAAAAGGGGCAGCCGGTGGTGGAGGCCAGCGGCGGCACCTTCGCGGCGGCGCTGTGCATCGCGGCAAAGCGCAGCGGCCACCCGGTGTATCTGGTGGTGTCCCCCACCCTGGCGGGCGACCGGCAGAAGCTGCTGCAGCGGCTGGGGGCGCAGCTGGTGTTCTGCGCCGAGGGGATGTCCCGCCGGAAGGCCGCCTGGGAGATGGCGCAAAAGACCGCCGAGGAGAAGGGCGGCTACTATCTGGACTACTTCAACAACGACGACAACCCCGAATACCACCGGCGCATCACCGGGCCGGCCATCCTGAAGGCCACCCACGGCGGCGACGACATCGACGCCATCGTGGCGGGGGTGGGCAGCGGCGGCACGGTGACCGGCGTGGGCGAGCATGTGAAGGCCTGGACCAACCACATCCGGATGGTGGCGGTGGAGCCCTACGAGAGCCAGGCCATCGGGGGCGGGTTCATCGGGCGGCACGGCATCCCGGGGCTGGGGGCCGGTTTTGTGCCCCAGAACTACAACCCCTACATCGTGGACCGGGTGATGGCGGTGGCCAGCGGCGAGGCCCAGCGGGCCGCCCGGGACGTGCTGCGCACCGACGCCATCCCCGCCGCGCCCAGCGCGGGGGCGGCGCTCTATGCCGCCCGCCTGCTGCTGGAGCAGGGAAAATCCAAAAGCGCGCTGTGTGTGTTCAGCGGCCGGCAGCTGTATGAATGAAGAAAAGGGCCGCCGCCCCGTTTGGGGCGGCGGCCCTTTTGCGCGATTTCGCGGGCTGACGGGCTCAATAATACATGTACACCTGGCAGGGGATCATGCCGTTGTAGAGTTTGCGGCGGCGGGCCGCCTTTTTGCCGAAGTGCTTTTCAAAGTCGGCGTCGGCGGTGATGACATAGGCCCCCTTCACCGGGTGCTGCGAAAGGCGCGCCCCCAGCACCCCCGCCAGCCGGGCGGCCTCGGCCAGGTCCCCCAGCCGCTCGCCGTAGGGGGGATTGGTGAGCACCGTCTGCTCCGGCAGGGGGGCAAAATCGGCCACGTCCGCCACGGCAAACCGGCAGCGCTCGCCCACCCCGGCCAGCTTCGCGTTGTGGGCCGCCAGCTCCACGGCGGCGGGGTCAATGTCAAAGCCACAGCCCTCGAAGGCCGCGTCCTTGCGGATCTCCGCCAGGGCCTTCTCCCGCTGGGCGGCCCAGACAGCGGGCGGGCAGAAGCTGTACTGCTCGGCGGCGAAGCGCCGGCGCAGACCGGGGGCGATGTTCATCGCCTTCTGGGCGGCCTCGATCACCAGGGTGCCGCTGCCGCAGAAGGGGTCGGCCACCTGGCTGTCCCGCCGCACGCGGCCCAGGTCGGCGATGGCGGCGGCCAGCGTCTCCTTGATGGGCGCGCCGGTGGCGTTGCGCCGGTAGCCCCGCTTGTGCAGGCCGTCGCCGCTGGTGTCCAGCATCAGTTCCGCCTGGTCCTTGCGGATGGAAACCCGGATCTTGTACTGCACGCCGGTCTCGGGTAAAAAGAGGGTCTTGTGGCCTTTTTTCAGCCGCTCCACCACCGCTTTCTTCACGATGCTCTGGCAGGCGGGCACGCTGGACAGGGTGCTGGACAGGCTGGACCCCTTCACCGGGAAGGCGGCGTCGGCGGGCAGCAGTTCCTCCCAGGGAACGGCGTAGACCCCGTCGAACAGTTCGTCGAAGGTGCGGGCGGGAAAGCGCTTCAGCAGGATCAGCACCCGCTCGGCGCAGCGCAGGTTCAGGTTCGCCGCCGCGATCATGTTCTCGTCCCCCGAAAAGGCGATGCGCCCGTCGGTGACCTGCACGTCCTCCGCACCCAGCCGCCGCACCTCAAAGGCGGCGGTGCTCTCGGTGCCGAAATAGCAGGGCGCGATCAGTTCAAATTTCATAAAGGCAACTCCTTTGTATGCAGCCTGCCCCTTCCGCCGGGCCCGGGGGGTCTCTCTCCCCCGCGACGCCCGGCCCTGTCGGCAGGCCGGTGGTTCGGTGCGTTCGGCCGGGATACTATCATAGCATCCCCCGCCCCGGCGCGCAAGGGCCCGCGGGCATTTTTCCGCCGGCGGACGGCGGTTTCTTCGCGGCGCCCCCACACGCAGCGGGCCGCCCCGGCGTTTGCCGGGGCGGCCCGCTTTGGAAATTCAGTTGAGGGGGATCAGTACGCCGTAGCCGCCGTCGGCGCGGCGGTAGACCACCTGGATCTGGTCGTTCTCCACGCTGCGGTACAAAAAGAAGCTGTGCCCCAGCAGGTTCATCTGCAGGATGGCCTCGTCGGTGGTGCAGGGCTTGACGGCAAAGCGCTTTTCCCGGATGACCTCGAAGGTCTCCTCCGGTTCCGGCTCGGCGGCCCACTCCGCCGCCGCGGCCCGGGTGAGCTGGGTGCTCAACCGCTTGCGGTTTTTCACCAGGCGTCGGGTCAGAAGATCCGCCGCCTCGTCCAGTGCGGCTTCCATCTGGTCGGCAGTCTTTTCGGCGCGCACGGTGAGACCGTTGTCAAAAACGGTGATCTCCACCGTCTGATGGCTCTTTTCCACCGTGACCGTGACCTGTGCCTGGGTCTCCTCCGGGAAGAATTTGTCCAGTTTTGCCAGACGCTTCTCCGCCTTCTCCACGAACGAGGGCTTCAGGGAAACTCTGCGACCGCTGCAAGTGACCTTCATAAAACCTATGCCTCCTTTTGGCGGTGTTTGCCGCAGGGGCCGTTGCCCCTTTGTGCAGGCGCCGCCGCTTTGATACTATTATTATAGCAATATTGCACAAAAAACGCCAGAGGAAATGGGTGTACAGTCTGTAAAGTTTTTGTGGCAAAGCTGTGTGAAAATGCACAAAACCCGCCGGCCCCCTGTGGGGGGCCGGCGGGCGGGACAGGCCGGTGAAAAGGCGGTCAGGCGGGATCGCGCACGTTGAGGATCAGCGCCAGGAAACGCAGGGGTTTGTCCGAGCGGTTCTCGATGGAATGGGAGGAGCCGTCCCGGCACTGCATCATGTCGCCGGCGGCCAGGTCGTACTCCTCGCCGTCATCCACCACATGACCCACGCCCTCCAGGATATAGTAGACCTCGTATTCCCCCTGGTGCTTGTGGTAGCCGACGGAACAGCCGGGCTCGAGGGTGTTGACGGCAAACAGCCGCCCGGCGCCGTAGGCGCAGTCGACGGGGAGGAACTGGCGCACGGTGCACTCTCCCTCGCCTCCCACCATGTGAGGACGAACTTCTTCCATCTGGTCTTTTTTCAGGATCTTCATTGTCTTTTCTCTCTTTTCAGTTGAAGTTATAGGCGGTCACGATGGGCTCCCGGCCCATGGCGCGGTCGTTGAAGTACTCGTACAGGCAGATGCCCAGGAAGGAACCGCTGACGTTGAAGGCGTTGGTGTAGCCGTTGCCCAGCAGTTCGCACAGGGCGTAGTAGCTGCGCTGGCCGGTGCGGCAGTGCAGGTAGACCGGCACGTCCCGGGGCACCTCGGCCATCCGCTCGCGGAACTGGGACAGGGGGATGTTCACCGCGCCCTTCAGGTGGCCGGCGTTGTACTCCCGCTGCTCCCGCACGTCGATGATGCAGGCGCCCTGCTCCACCAGACGGCGCACGGCGGTCACCGGCACCTGCTTCACCCGGCCGCTCAGCACGTTCAGCCCCACCAGCGCCGCCAGATTCACCACGTCCTTGGCGGTGCCGTACACCGGCGAGTAGCACAGTTCCAGCTCCTTGAGGTCGGCCAGGGTGCCGTTCATGGAGATGAGGGTGGCGATCACGTCGATGCGGCGCACCGCGTCGCCCCGGCCGATGGCCTGGGCGCCCAGGATGCGGCCGGTGGGCGTCTCAAACACCAGCTTGAAGGCCATGTAAGCCGCGTCGGGCATCAGGCTCACCTTGTCGGTGGGCAGCAGATACACCGCCTCGCAGGGGATGCCCGCCTTGTGGGCCGCCTTCTCGGAAAGGCCGGTGGCGGCGGCGTTCTGGTCGAACACCCGCACGCAGGAGGAACCGATGAAGCCCCGGTTGTCCGCCGGGATGCCGTGGATGTGGTCCGCCGCGGCGCGGGCCTGCCGCTGGGCCGGGCCCGCCAGCGCCAGCCGGCCGGGACGCCGGGCCAGCCGGTCAAAGCCCTCCACCGCGTCGCCCACGGCATAGATGTCCTCGTCGCTGGTGCGCCAGTCGGCGTCCACCTTGATGCCCCGGGTCTCGCCGATGGCAAGGCCCGCGTCCCGGGCGAGGGCGGTCTCCGGCGAAACGCCAATGGCCAGCACCACCATCTGCGCAGGGATGTCCCGCGCTTCGCCCTGGCAGTTGACGGTGATATGGTCCGGGTGGACGGCGGCCAGCATACTGTTCAGTTCCAGCCGCACGCCGTTGTCCACCATCTCCTTGTGCAGGATCTGGGCCATGTCGTAATCAAAGGGGGCGAGGATCTGATCGGCGCCCTCCACCAGGGTCACCAGCAGGCCGGCGCTGGCAAGGTTCTCCGCCACCTCCACGCCGATGAAACCGCCGCCCACCACCGCCGCGCGGGTAATGCCCTGCTCGTCGATGTAGGCCTTGATGGCCTTCACGTCGGTGACGTTGCGCAGGGTGAACACATGGGGGCTCCTCACGCCGGGGATGGAGCCGGGCACGATGGGCGCGGCCCCAGGGGCGAGGATGAGTTTGTCGTAACTCTCGGTGTAGGCGGGGCCCTCCTTCGGCTCCACCGTCACGGTCTTTGCCGCCCGGTCGATGGAGGTCACCCGGCTGTTCACCCGCACCTCGATGTTGTGGCGCATCTTGAAGGCCCGGGGGGTCATCATCACCAGGTCGTCGGCGTCGGGGATGGTGCCTCCCAGATGGTAGGGCAGCCCACAGTTGGAGAAGGAGACGTGCTCCCCCTGTTCGAACACGATGATCTCGGCTTTTTCGTCCAGCCGGCGCAGCCGTGCCGCCGCGCTGGCGCCGGCGGCCACGCCGCCCACCACGATCACTTTCATCGGTACAACATCCTTTCCTCTGCGGCGCGACGGCCGCTGCTGTTTTTCTGTAACGCAAAAGCGGACTGCCGCTGCTGGCAGTCCGTCCTTCGTCTGTTTCGGGGAGCCGGAACTCAGCGCCGGCGGGAATAGCCGCCGCCGCGGCGGTTCTCGGTGACCCGCTTGAGGTCACTGATCTTCTCCTCGCTCTGGCTTTTGAATTTGGCCATCATATCCTCAAAACTCATCTCGCCCTGGGGCGCGGCGGCCTTGGGCTGCCACACCCGGGGCGCGTCGGAACGGCCGCGCTGGCCGCCGCGGGGGCCGTGGGCCCCGCCCCGGTTCTGACGCGGTTCGGGAGGCAGGGTGCGCTTGATGGAGAGGGCGATCTTGCCGTCCTCCGCGATGCTGAGCACCTTGACCTTGACCTCCTGCCCCTCGCTGAGCACGGTGGAAAGATCCTCGATAAAACTGTTGGACACCTCGGAGATGTGCACCATGCCGGTCTTCCCGCCGGGCAGCGCAACAAAGGCGCCGAATTTCTTGACGCCGGTGATCTTGCCTTCCAGAATGGCCCCTACCTCTAACTGCAACGCGATATAACCCCTTTATGTTTATTCTGCAAAGGCCCGCAACGCGGCGAAAAGCCGCGGCCTTTGTACCCTGTTACTGGCCGGTGACGTCGATGAACACCCGCTCGTTGGGCTTGGCATAGCCCAGTTTGTCCCGCGCGACCCGCTCGATGATCTCCAGATCGTTGCCCGATTCCAGCACGCGGTTGAGTTCATCGTTCTGCTGGCGCTGCTGCTCCAGCTGGGTCTCCAGGTCCTGCAGCTCCTTTTGCTTGGCGGCGATGTCCACCTGGTTGAACACAAGGCCCGCCACCAGATAACCGCCGATCAGCACCAGGCCCGCCCGCACAAGAAAGCGGGGCAACAGCGGCTCGCGCTTTTGCCGTTTCTCCATGCAGCTGGCCTCCTTCGCCGAAAAATGAGCGCATTACCCCCGGGGAGCGCCCGGTGGGTTATCTGAATTATACAACACCCGCCCTTTGTTTTTCAACTGTTTTTTGCGGCGTTTTTTGGCTTCGGCCCGCAATTTTTGCCCCGCCGCGCCCCCCGCGCGCCCGCCCAGGCGCGCCGCGGGGCGCAGCAGCAGCAGCCACAGGAGCACAAAGGGCCGGGCCGCGGTCCATTTGATCAGCCGCTGCACCGCGGCGCACCCCGGCGCCAGCACAAAAAAATAGCCCGCCAGCCCCATCGCAAGGCCCACCGCCATGTACCAGCGCACCACGCCGCTGTAGCTGCGGGAGGCGGCAAAACTGCAGGCCAGCACGGCGGCGGCCAGGGCGGCGGCCACGTCCAGCAAAAAGCAGACCGGGCGGCTGCCGCCCAGAAAGAAGCGGGCCAGATCGTAACACGCCGCCAGAAAAAAGCCCAGCCCCAAACAGCACAGGGTATCGGCCAAAACATAGGGCGGGGCGGCCAGCGCCACCATGGGCTTTCAGCGCAGCAGGCGGCGCCACAGGCCGCCCGCCGTCGGCGCGGGTTCGGTGTACTGCATGGACTCGATGCGCCCGAAGATCTTCACCTCGCCCGTCTGGATGGACAGTTCGCTCACCGAGAGGCCCTGTCCCCCCACCAGCAGGGTGCCTTGCTGGGTCTCCAGGGTGGCGCCGGTCTCGTCACAGCTCACCACCCGGGTCACACCGGTGGCGGTGAGGGCGCGGCGGTCCTCCACGATCAGATGGTGGGGCAGCTTCGCCTCTCCCGGCTCGCCGGGCCGGGCGGCGGAGGTCTTTTTTTCCTGCATGGTCTTGCACCTGCCTTTTTGACACAAGCATATGCGCCAAAGGCGGGGGATTATGCCGGCGGGCGGCCCGGCAGGGCAGCCCGCGGACCGCCCGGGCGGCCCTGCGGTCAAAGCCGCCGTGATTTCCCACCCGGAACGCGGCAGCGCCTCGCCGGGCGGTGTGCCGCGCCGCCGCGCACAGCGCCATGTATATCTCCCCCCCCCGCACGCCCGGCGGCCGGTGAAAAAGCAGCCCCGGCCGAGCGCGCAAAAAACCGGCCTCCGAAGAAAGCGGCAAGCTTCTTTCGGGGGCCGGTTTTTTTCTGTGTTCTTTCAGTACCCGGGGCGGCGCTGCCGCCGCTTTCTTTTGGGGCGGCCCCGCCCGCGGCGAGGTCAGCCTTCGATGACCTCGTACATCTCCCGGGCCACGTCCTTGCCGGCGGGTGCGAGGGTGGACAGCACCCGCACCTTCACCGGGTTGTTGCCGAAGGTGATCTCGATGACGTCCCCTTCCTTGACGGCGTAGCTGGCCTTGGCCGGCTTGCCGTTCACCAGGATGCGGCCCGCGTCGGCCACCTCGTTGGCCACGGTGCGCCGCTTGATGAGGCGGCTGACCTTCAGGTATTTGTCGATGCGCATGGCTTTGGCTCCTTTCCCGCCGGGCGCCGGCGAAAGAGAAAACGGCCCTGCCCCGCGGTGCGGCGGCAGAGCCGTGGAAGATCGGGTCCGCTGTTGCTTACTTGGACACCGCGTCCTTCAGGGCCTTGCCGGCCTTGAAAGCGGGGGCGGTGGTAGCGGCGATCTGGATGGTCTCCTTGGTGCGGGGGTTGATGCCGGTGCGGGCGGCGCGCTTGTGGGTCTCGAAGGTGCCGAAGCCAACCAGAGAGACCTTATCGCCGTCGGCCAGGGCCTTGGTGATGACTTCCACAGTGGCGTTGACTGCCTTCTCCGCGTCCTTCTTGGTCAGCTCGGCAGCCTCAGCGACAGCCGCGATCAGTTCAACTTTGGTCATGTTATTTTTACCTCCAAATATTTATGCCAGCACAAAGGGGTCAGCCCTTTGATGTCTGTTCGGTCTGCTTGGCCGCTTTCCAGTAGCGGTCAAGTTCGGCGGGCGAAGCATCTTCCAGCGCCCTGCCCTCAGCCTGCGCCTGCGCCTCGCAGGCGATGACCCGGTTCTGGAACCGGGTGGTGGCACGGCTCAGGGCCTGTTCGCTGTCCTGCCCGAGCATCCGGCCCAGATTCACGGCGGCGAACAGCACATCGCCCAGTTCCCACTCCACGCCCTCGCCCGAGGCCATGGCCGCCTTCAACTCGGCCAGTTCGCTCTCGAAGTCGGCCAGCGCGGCGGCGGCGTCCGGATAGGCAAATCCGTAGGCTCCGGCGCGCTTTTGCACCTTGGCCGCCCGCATCAGCGCGGGGAAGGCCGCCGGCACGCTCTCCAGCCGGCTTTTGGCGGTGGTGCGCGCCTTTTCGGCGTTTTTCAGCGCCTCCCAGTTGGAAAGCACCTGGTCGGTGGTCTCGGCCACCGTGTCGCCGAACACATGGGGGTGGCGGTAGATCAGCTTTTTGCAGATGCCGTCGCAGACGGCGTCAAAGTCGAAAACGCCCTTCTCGGCCTCCATCTGGCAGTGGAGCGCCACCTGCAGCAGCACATCGCCCAGCTCCTCCTCCAGCAGGTGCGCGTCGGCGAGGTCGATGGCCTCCAGCACCTCATAGGTCTCCTCGATGAAGTTGGAGCGGATGGACTGATGGGTCTGTTCCTTGTCCCAGGGGCAGCCGTCGGCGGGATCCCGCAGAAGCGCCACGATGCGCACCAGATCCTGCGCTGTATAGCGCTCTTTTCGCCGGAACTCCACCACAGGCCTCACCACCTTAATCGCTTATTAATTTTACTCCACGAAAGTTGGCTTTTCAAGCCCCTTTGACCCTATTTTTGCCCCGCCGGGGCGGTTTTCATACTTCTGAACAAAAATCGAGGGAAGTAGAACGGCGGAATGTGTGCAATCCCCCATTTTACGCCATTTGGGCGCAAAATGGCGCCCGGGCCGCCAGGGGCGCGGGCGCCAGTGCCGTGTTATGGTTGCGGCCGTTTTGGGCCGTGGGCCGCCGTCAGCACCACCGCGCCGCCGGCTCCCTTTTGCCCCAGCTTACAGCTGTGCCCCGCACCCAGGACAAAACAAGGCGTCCTCGTCCACCTCGCGGCCGCACTGGGGGCAGTTCTTCACCGGGGTCTCGGGCACATCGACGGGCGCCTCGCCCTCGGCGGCGGGCTGGCTCTTCAGCTCGCGGATCTTGTCGTCCAGCGCGCCGATGGCGGCGATGTATTTCTCCACCAGGGGGCGGTTCTCCTCGCCGTTTTTGGCCAGGCTGTACACCAGGGCGCCCAGCTGGCGCTCGGCCTTGGACTTCTTGCCCTGCAGCGCCAGCAGATCGGTCTGGCGTTTGCCCTCCCGGGCCAGGTCGGTGGCAGTTTTTTTCGCGCTGTCCACGACTTTGACGCCGGCCTCCAGAATGCGATCGATATCAATGTTCACGTTCATAGCAGCTGCACCTCTTTCCGCCGGCGGATGCCGGACCATACTTGCAGAAAACGGCGTACCGTTTTTCTTTCATTATACTGCGCCGGGCCCCGGCGCGCAACCGATTCAGCCCAAAAACTCCCGCAGCATGGAGGTTTTCGGCACAAGGGCCTCGTCCAGCGGATCCACCAGCGCGAAGTTTCCGGCCAGGCTGTTCAGCCGCTCGCACAGCGGGTGCTCGGGAGGCAGGCTGCCGGCCAGCGGCGCCATGAAGGGGGCCAGCAGGCAGATCTCGTAGCTGAAGGAGGTGTCCATCAACAGGTCCGCCTCCGACTTGAACACCTTGATGAACTTGTCCTCGCCGGCGCACACGCCGCCCCACATCCCCAGCGTTTTTTCGATGCTGTGGCCGCGGAACTTGCAGTCCCGCATCATGCGGCGGGCCAGGCGGATGTCCCGGGTGGGCAGCACCCGCTGGCCCCGGTGGCTGTATTCCTCCCGCAGGCCGGCGTAGATCTTGTAAACGCTGCCCGCGGGCAGCGGGGCGGTGAGCTCGGGGTTGAGGGCGTGGATGCCCTCGATGATGCACACCCCGCCGGGCACCGACAGGTGCACCGTTTCGGCCTTGCGGCTCTCGGTGACAAAGTCGAACTCCGGCAGGTCGGTCTCGCCGGTCCGCACGATCTCCTTGAGGCAGCGGTGGATCTCGTCCATGTCCAGGGCGGTGATGTTCTCGTAGTCCTTGCTGCCGTCGGGCAGGCGGGGGTATTCGTCCAGATTTTTATAGAAATTGTCCAGGCTGACCACCTGGGAGGGGCAGCCCCGCAGCCGCAGCGCCGCCGCCAGCTTGTTTGCCGTGGTGGTCTTGCCGGAGGCCGACGGCCCGGTGAGCATGACGATGCGGCAGCCGCTGGCCAGCACCTCGCTGGCCGCCGCGTGGACGCGGCCCTCGTACTCCATTTCGCAGTGGCGCACAAAGCTCTCGGCGCTCTCGGCCGCCGTGTTGATGAGGCTGATCTCAACCAGCCGTTTGGGGATCCAGATAGCGGGCATAAAATTCGCTCACTCCTTCCTTGCGTTGCAGGATGGTGTCAAACCCGCTGATGTACTCGGCGGGATACTTGTAGTTGAAGATGCGCTCGATCTTCGCGCCGCCGGGCTGCACCAGTTTGGTGGAGCCGCCCGCCCCCGCCGACAGGATGGAGTGCACCTCCTCCATGATGTAGATATTATAGTATCCCTCTTTGCCCGGTTTGCACCAGCCGGTGTTTTCCAGGTTCTGCAAGGTGCCCTTCTGGCGGTAGAGGTAGTAAGGCTGATAGCCCGCGTCGGCCAGGGCGCCGCACTCCTCCAGCATGGCGGCCACGTCGCCGTAGTCGCTGTCCGCGTGGCCGATCACCAGGTTGGAGGCCCGCTTCAAAGTGAGGGTGTGGACGGTGATATTTTCCGGGGAAAGGGAGAGGGCGGTGCGAAGGCTCTTTGCAAAGCCATCCACCGTGTCGCCGGGCAGGCCGGCGATGAGGTCCATGTTGATGTTGTCGTGGCCCGCGGCCCGCGCCTCCTCAAAACAGCGCAGGATGTCCGCCGCCGAGTGTTTGCGGCCGATGCGCTCCAGCACCGCGTCGCTGAAGGTCTGGGGGTTGATGGAGATGCGGCTGGCGCCGTACTCTTTCAGCACCGCCAGCTTTTCCGCGTCGGTGCAGTCGGGCCGGCCCGCCTCCACCGTGTACTCCTCCAGCCTGGAGAGATCGAAGCACTCCGCCACCGTGCCCATCAGCTTGCGCAGGCCGTCGGCGGAAAGGCTGGTGGGGGTGCCGCCGCCGATGTAGATGGTCTTGAGGTCAAGGCCGCAGTCCTCCGCCCGGTCGCGGATGGCCTCGATCTCCCGGCACAGGGCCTCCAGATAGGGCTCCATCAGCCTGCCCTCCCGCTGGGTGGAGAGGGAGACAAAGCTGCAGTAGCTGCACCGGGAGGGGCAGAAGGGGATGCCGATGTAGAGGCTGTAATCCCGCGGTTTCCGGGCCGCCAGGATGGGTCTTTGCAGGTCCGCGATGGACTTTGCCAGCCGGAATTTCTTCTCGGTGCAGTCGTAGGTCTCCACAAAGAGGCGGCGGATCTCCGCCTCGGAAAGGCCGGCGGCCCGGCGGTCGTGGATGATGCGCACCGGGCGCACGCCGGTGAGCATGCCCCAGGGCGGGCGCACGCCGGTGACCTTTTTGAGCAGCTCGTACACAAGGCCGGCAAGGGCCAGTTCCGCCTGTTTTTCATCGGCGGGCCGGGGGGCGTACAGCACCGTGCATCTGCCCCCAAGGCGCACCCCGGCGGCCAGGCGGCGGCCCGCCCGGGCCAGCACCCCGTCCTCTTTGCGGGGCAGCCGGCGCACCAGCCGGGCGTTTGCGAAGAACAGCCGGGCCACGTTTTCCGGCTCATAGACCGAGGAAAGGCCCCGGACACAGATGTTCATTTCAGTTCTCCTTGACGTTGAGATAGGGGTTCGCGGCCTTCTCCTGCCCGAGGGTGGAGAAGGGGCCGTGGCCGGGCAGCACCCGGGTGTCGTCCGGCAGGGGCAGGGCGCGCAGCTTCGCCAGGCTTTTCTGCAGTTCCGGCCAGCTGCCGCCGGCGAGGTCGGTGCGGCCCACATCGCCGGCGAAGAGGGTGTCGCCGGTGAAGAGCAGGCCCTGGCAGTAGAGCACCCAGCTGCCCTTGCTGTGGCCCGGGGTGTGCCAGGTGGTGATGGAAAGGCCCGCCAGGGTAAGCGTGCCGCCGTCGGTGTAGCCCAGGGTGCCGGGGCCGGCGGGCAGCAGCCGGGTGCCGGCCGCGTCCGCCGGGTCCAGATACACCGGGCAGTTCCACCGCTGTTGCAGTTCGGAAAGGCCGGTCATGTGGTCGTAGTGGCCGTGGGTGAGCAGGATGGCCTCCACCGCGGCCCCCTTCTCCCCCGCCAGCGCCTTGTCAAAGGCGGCCAGGGAGGGGGCGGGGTCGATGACCACGGCCCGGTTCCCCTCGCCCAGCAGCACAAAGCTGTTGGTCTCCAGGGGGGCGGGGCCGATGAGATGCAATGCTTTCATACGTCGCTCCTTTTGCCCGCGGCGGCGCGGGGGTGGCTTTTCCCTGTGCCGGGGCGGTTATGCCGCGCCGGGGCGCGGGATGTTTTTTCGGGGGCGGGAGAGTGCGGCTGCCGCCTCTGCCCTTCCCCGCGTTCTTTGCCGTGGGGCAGGCGGGGGCCGCTCACCACTGGTCGGTGTCGATGACGATGGTCACCGGCCCGTCGTTGGCGATGTTCACCAGCATATCCGCCCCGAACTCGCCGTGTTTGACCTCCTTGAGGCCCTGCTTTTCCATCTCGGCCACAAACAGCTCATATGCGTCGATGGACAGCGGCGGCTTTGCCGCCGTGATGTAGCTGGGCCGCTTGCCCTTTTTGGTGTCGCCGTAGAGGGTGAAGTTGCTCACCACCAGGGCGGAATAGCCCAGGTCCACGGCGCTCTTGTTCAGCTTGTTCTCCTCGTCCGGGAAGATGCGCAGATGGGCGCATTTTTCGGCGAGTTTTGGCACGATGTCCAGGGTGTCGGTGTCCTTGACGCCCAGCAGCACCACGATGCCGGGGCCGATGGCCCGGGGTTCTCCCCCGTTCACCGACACGTCCGCTTTTCGCACGCACTGGATGACTGCCCGCATGGTATTTCCTCCTTTGGCCGGCGTATCAGATGCGGATGACCTGGATGACGTCCCGCACCTTGCGCAGTTTCGCCAGCACGCTGTTGAGATGTTCGGTGTTGGAGATGCCCAGGGTGATGCTCATGGAGGCGCGGCCGTTCTCCACCGCGCGGGCGGTCATGGCGTAGATGGGCACCCGCAGCTCGCCCAGGGCCACCGCCACGTCGCCCACCAGGCCGTCCCGGTCCATGGCCACCAGTTCCAGGGTGGCCTGGTAATTCTCCTGTTCGGACGCCTCCCAGTGGGCGGGCACCCAGCGGCCCCGGTTCTCGGGGTTGGACAGGCTGGCCTGCACGTTTTGGCAGCTTTTTTTGTGGATGGACACGCCGAAGCCCCGGGTGATAAAGCCCACGATCTCGTCGCCGGGCAGCGGGGTGCAGCACTTGGCGAACTTGATGGGGCAGTTGTCGATGCCTTCCACCACCACGCCGTCGGTGCTCTTGGTGGTCTTGATGGGGATGTCCGCCAGGACGGCGGGTTTCGGCTGGGCAGCCTTGAGTTTGGCGTACTCGTCCTTGATCTTGCCCATCAGCCGGCTGATCTGCAGCCCGCCGTAGCCCAGGGCGGCGTACATCTCGTCCACCGAGTTGACCCGCTGGCGGCGGGCGATCTCGGCCATGAAGCTGTCCCACTGGTCGTCCGGCACGTTGATGAGGTTGCGGCGCATCTCCTTTTCCAGGGCCTCCCGGCCCTCCTGGATGTTCTCCTCCCGCCGCTCCTTCTTGAACCAGTTGCGGATCTTGTTGCGGGCCTCGCTGGTGGTGACGATCTTCAGCCAGTCGCGGCTGGGGCCCTTGTCCGCCGGGCCGGTGAGGATCTCAATGATCTCGCCGGTGGCCACCTTGTGATCGATGGGCACGATGCGCCCGTTCACCTTGGCGCCGATCATCCGGTTGCCCACCGCCGAGTGGATGGCGTAGGCAAAGTCGATGGCGGTGGCGCCGGCGGGCAGGTTGATCACATCCCCCTTGGGGGTGAAGGCAAAGACCTCCTCGGGCAGAAGGTCCCCCTTGATGTCCTGCAAAAGGCTGCCCGCGTCGTCGCTCTCCCGCTGGCTCTCCAGCAGCTGCCGCACCCAGGCCAGGCGCTCGTCCAGCCGGTCGGAGCCCTGCACCCCCGCCTTGTACTTCCAGTGGGCCGCCACGCCGTACTCGGCCATCTGGTCCATCTCCCGGGTGCGGATCTGCACCTCGAAGGGGATGCCCTCGTGGCCGATGACGGTGGTGTGCAGCGACTGGTAGCCGTTGGGTTTGGGGGTGGAGATGTAATCCTTGAAACGGTTGGGGATGGGGTGGTACATGTCGTGGATGATGCCCAGGGCGTTGTAGCACTCGGCCACCGTGTCCAGGATGATGCGCACCGCGTAGACGTCGTAAATTTCGGCGAAGTCCCGGTCCTGGATGAACATCTTGCGGTAGATGCCGTAGACGCTCTTCACCCGGCTCTTCATGGTGGCGTTCTCCATGCCGTTCTCCGCCAGGCGCTGCTGGATGAGCCGGCTGGTGTCGGCCACGAAGGCCTCGCCGCCTGCCCCCGCCAGCAGGTCCTTGATCTCCTGGTAGCCCACCGGGTCCAGATACCACAGGCTCCGGTCCTCCAGTTCCTCCTTGATGTTGCTGATGCCAAGGCGGTGGGCGATGGGGGCGTAGACCTCCATCGTCTCCAGGGCTTTGTCCCGCCGCTTCTGCTCGGGCCAGGCGTCGCCGGTGCGCATGTTGTGCAGCCGGTCGCACAGCTTGATGATCAT
>DSLFC04102__coassemble_708_pt1 | contig 33638 bp, 31 predicted proteins | sample DSLFC04102__metabat2_high_PE_037 | metagenome-assembled genome bin DSLFC04102
CTTTATCGGCAAAATTGATTAAATGACACCAATATTTTTAACTATGTGATACCGGCGGCGCGCTGCCGGACGTGGCCCTGCTCTGCCCGCTGGCCCGGGCGCTGGGCTGCAGTGCCGACGAGCTGCTGGGCTTTCGGCCGGAGCTCACTGGCGAGGAGATCGACGCGCTGTGCAATGCGGCGCGGGAGATGTTCGCCGGCGGCGACTGGCGCGGCGCGCTGGAATACTGCCGCCGGCGGCTGCGGGAGTACCCCGGTGACCTGACGCTGCGGTTCCGGCTGGGCTTTCTGCTGGCGGGCTTCGGGGATAAGACCGATGACGAGGCGGCCCGCGCGCAGCTGCGGGACGCCGCCGCCGAGGCCTTTGAGCGGGCGGTGGAACTGCCCGACGAGGAGCAGCGCCGCGCCGCCTGGCGGATGCTGGCGAAACTCTACGCCGACCGGGAACAATACGACCGGGCGCTGGCGGCGCTGGGCAACCTGCCCAGCTGCAACCAGGAGGGGCTGGGCCTGCGGGCGGACATCCTGCGGCGGATGGGCGACCTTGCCGGGGCCGCCCGTCTGGAGGAGAGCGCCCTGGCCGCCCAGCTGGCCGCACTGGACCACACCCTCACCAGCTTTGCCGCCACCCGGCGGGCTCAGGGCCAGGCCGCGGAGGCGGAACGGCTGGAGGGGCAGGCCCGAAAACTGAAGGAACTGTTCGGCGCGCCCGCCCCGCAGGCGGGCTGCTGCTGTGCATGCGAAGGAGAACCAAGGGATGAAACAGAAATTTGACGTCACCGGCATGAGCTGCGCCGCCTGCTCGGCGGCGGTGGAGCGGGCGGTGAACAAGCTGGAGGGCGTGGAGACGGCCCAGGTGAACCTGCTGGCCAACTCCATGCAGGTGGAATACGACGACGCCGCCGTGAGCGAGGCGGACATCTGCGCCGCGGTGGAAAAGGCGGGCTACGGCGCCTGCCCGGTGGCCCAGGCGGGCAGTGCCTCCCCCGCCAAGGCGGCCCCGGCGGGGGAGGACCCCGCCGAGGCGGAGCTGCGCTGGATGAAAAAACGGCTGGCGGTGTCGCTGGCCTTCCTCATCCCGTTGATGTACATCTCCATGGGGCACATGATGGGCCTGCCGCTGCCCGCCTTCTTCCACGGGCGGGAGGGCGCGGTGGCCTTTGCTCTCACCCAGTTTTTGCTGGTGCTGCCCATCCTGTATGTGAACCGCAAGTTCTATTCCGCCGGTTTCAAGAGCCTGTGGCACCGCAGCCCCAACATGGACAGCCTCATCGCTCTGGGCAGCGCCGCGGCGGTGGTCTACGGCCTGTTCGCCCTCTACCGCATCGGCTGGGGCCTGGGCACGGGGGACCTGGCGCTGGTGGACCGCTACCGCATGGACCTCTACTTTGAGTCGGCGGGCACCATCCTCACCCTCATCACCCTGGGCAAGTTTCTGGAGGCCCGGGCCAAGGGCCGCACCGGCGCCGCCATCCGCGCCCTGATGGATCTGGCGCCGGACACCGCGCTGGTGCTGCGGGGTGGCGTGGAGACCGAGATCCCCGCCGGGGAAGTGGCCGTGGGGGACACGGTGGTCATCAAGCCGGGCATGCGCATCCCGGTGGACGGCACGGTGCTCACCGGCCTTTCCAGCGTGGACGAATCCGCCGTCACCGGCGAGAGCATCCCGGCGGAAAAGGCCCCGGGCGCGCGGGTCATCGCCGCCTCCATCAACCGGGCGGGCAGCTTCACCTTCCGGGCGGAAAAGGTGGGGCAGGACACCACCCTCGCCCAGATCATCGCCCTGGTGCAGGACGCCGGCGCCACCAAGGCCCCCATCGCCAAGCTGGCGGACAAGGTCAGCGGCGTGTTCGTGCCGGTGGTCATCGCCATCGCCCTTGTTGCTTTTGGCGTCTGGCTGGCCCTGGGGCAGACGATGGAGTTCGCCCTGGCCCGTGCCATCTCGGTGCTGGTCATCAGCTGCCCCTGCGCCCTGGGCCTGGCCACCCCGGTGGCCATCATGGTGGGCACGGGAAAAGGCGCCCGGATGGGCATCCTGTATAAAAACGCCGAGGCGCTGGAGAACGCCCACAAGATCGACACCGTGGTGCTGGACAAGACCGGCACCATCACCGAGGGCCGGCCCGTCGTCACCGACCTGCTGCCCGCACCCGGTGTGGACAAACAGCAGCTGCTGCGGCTGGCCGCCGCGCTGGAAAAGCCCAGCGAGCACCCGCTGGCGGAGGCCATCCTGGCCGCCGCGAAGGAGGTGGCTCTGCCCGAGACACAGCAGTTCGAAGCCCTGCCCGGCCGGGGCGTGCGGGCCGTGGTGGAGGGCCGGCAGTGCCTTGCGGGCAACCTGCGGCTGATGGAGGAGCAGGGGGTGGACACCGCCTGGGCGGCCCCCGAGGCCGAGCGGCTGGCACAGGAGGGCAAAACGCCCCTCTACTTTGCCGCCGAGGGTAAACTGCTGGGGCTGGTGGCCGCCGCCGACCCGGTGAAGCCCACCAGCGCCGCCGCCGTCCGGGAATTGCAGGCCATGGGCCTTTCGGTCATCATGCTTACCGGCGACAACGCCCGCACCGCCGAGGCCATCCGGGCGAAGCTGGGCATCGGGCAGGTGGTGGCCGAGGTGCTGCCCCAAGACAAGGAGGCTCAGGTGCGCGCCCTGCAGCAGCAGGGCAGGCGGGTGGCCATGGTGGGCGACGGCATCAACGACGCGCCGGCCCTGGTGCGGGCGGACGTGGGCGTCGCCATCGGCGCGGGCACCGACGTGGCCATCGACAGCGCCGACGTGGTGCTGATGAAGAGCGACCTGTGGGACCTGGTGAACGCCCTGCGCCTCTCCCGGGCCACCATCCGCAACATCCGGGAGAACCTGTTCTGGGCCTTCTTCTACAACAGCATCGGTATCCCGGTGGCGGCGGGGGCTCTTTACAGCCTCGGGCTGGTGCTCAACCCCATGATCGGGGCCGCCGCCATGAGCCTTTCCAGCGTGTGCGTGGTGTCCAACGCGCTGCGGCTCAACTTCTTCCAGCCGAAACAGGCCGACGCGCCCGAGGGCGCGCCGCGCCTGCCGCAAAATAACGAATCCTGCGCCGCACCGGCGCAGCCGAAAGGAGAACCTGCCATGACTGAAAAGACCATTCACATCGAGGGCATGGCCTGCGGCCACTGCACCGCCCGGGTGGAGAAGGCGCTGGCCGCGGTGGCCGGCGTGGCTTCCGCCAAGGCCGACCTGGAGGGCAAGTGCGCCAAGGTCACCCTGTCCGCTCCGGTGGAGGACGCGGCCCTCACCGCCGCCGTCACCGACGCGGGCTACGAAGTGACCGGCGTGGAATAAAGCGCGGAACAAACAAAACAGCCGCAGGTCATCCAGGGCGATGATCTGCGGTTGTTTTTGTTGCGGACGCTTTTGCGAAAGGGAATGAGGCCCCTGCCCAAAAGCGCTTGCGTTCTGGGGCATGCCGCCAGCGGAACGGTGCGAGAGGCGCGTGCCGCCGTTGCGTGCTGTTACATGCCCGCAGAGTGAATTTGAAAATATTTCCCGGCTCTCTTATATGTTTCGGGAGTTGTGCCGATAAAAATACAGGAGATATGTTTTGAAGAAAAGCGAGGAATGCAGCTATGATCGGTTCCATCGGAATGATGCCTTTGAATGACAGAACGCTCCGCACATCCCACAAAAACGCGGCCAACACCCCCAATACGGCCGATGCCTCCCAACTGAAAACCGTGAGTTGGAGCGAGGTCGTGAACGGCACCGCGCCAACGGCCAGCATTGTGGTGCCCAGGGACGAGGAGGATCGGGCGGCCATGAACGCGTATTTCGCGGACTACTTTGCCCGCAACCCCGGCACCCATGAAGAACAGCCCGATCTGGATGAGACCATGACCTCCGGGGAATGGAAGGCTCTGGCGGAAAAGTACGATCCCCGCTCCATGACCCGGGCGCAGTACGACGCGTTTCTGGATGACCTGCGGGAGATGGGGGCCATCAACGCCGAGGACCTGCAGATCCTGGGCCACTCGGCCTATCAGGGGATGGTGAAACTCACGGCGGAAAACGCCTTCAGCTGCACCACCCTCAACTGGGAGGACCTGCCCGCCGGAGGCTTCGTGCCCAAGTTTGAGCATGGCGCCAGCCGGGTCGATCTCTGGGCCTGGGCGCAGGAGGAAAAGTCGTGGAAGGTCTACGACGAGGAGCGGAACAACTGGGTCCCCTCCCACAAGGCGGAGGCTTTTGAACAGATTTACGACATTCTCCAAAGGATGCGGGCATACGGCTGAGCCTTTGCTCCGGAGAACGAGAACAAACAGCTTTGCGCTGTAACCAGTAAAAAAAGCCCTCGTGCCATGGCACGAGGGCTTTTTTTACTGGTTGGCCCCGCTCCAAAAGTGCGGGGACCGCGGCGGACCGCTCTGCGCGGCGCCGCAGCGCCCGGCCGTTCCCGGGGACGGAAGCGCCGCCGCATGCGGCCGCGCGCTCAAAAAAAGGGGGCTGTGCCGGAACACAGCCCCGCCCGTTTCGTTTTACAGGAACGCCTGCCAGCTGAAAACGGCCAGGCCGAACACCACCGCCAGCACCACCAGCCAAGTGATCACCAGCAGGGGGCTGAGCCCCTGGCGCAGCTGCCGCCACAGGCCGGGACGCTTTTTCATTGCGCGTCACCCAGCAAGGCCTGCACCGCGTCCGCCGCGCCGCTCAGCGCGTCGGTCACATAGGTCTCGATGGCGCCGCCGTCGGCGCAGGCGGTCAGCTGCGGGTCCAGCGGCATCTTCGCCAGCACCTTCACGCCGAACTTTTGGGCAGTCTCTTCCAGATGGCTGTCGCCGAAGACGGAGATCTTTTTGCCGCAGTCGGGGCAGACCAGGTAACTCATGTTCTCCACCACGCCCAGGATGGGGATGTTCATCATCTGGGCCATCTTCACGGCCTTGCCCACGATCATGCTCACCAGTTCCTGCGGGCTGGTCACCACCACGATGCCGTCCACCGGCAGGGTCTGGAACACGGTCAGGGGCACGTCGCCGGTTCCCGGAGGCATGTCCACGAACAGGAAGTCCACATCCTTCCAGATGACCTCCTGCCAGAACTGCTTCACCGCCCCGGCGATCACCGGCCCGCGCCACACCACCGGGTCCTCCTCGTTTTCCAGCAAAAGGTTCACGCTCATCACGTCGATGCCGGTGCGGCTCTGGATGGGCCAGATGCCGTTTTCATCCCCCAGCGCCCGGCCGTGGATGCCGAAGAGCTTGGGGATGGAGGGGCCGGTGATGTCGGCGTCCAGCACGCCCACCCGGTAGCCCCGGCGGCGCATCTCCACCGCCAGCAGGGCGCTGGTCATGCTCTTGCCCACGCCGCCCTTGCCGCTCACCACGCCGATGACCTTTTTGATGCTGCTCAGCTGGTGGGGCGGTTCGTGAAAGTCCTGGGGGTTCTGGCGGCTGGCGCAATTGGCGGAACAGCTGCTGCAATCATGGGTGCATTCGCTCATTGGTTTTTCCTCTCCTTTATCTCGCGGAACGACGGGTCACAGCCGCGCCACCACGCCCTGCACCAGGCCCTGCAGGACCTGGGCGCGCCGGTCGGCGATGGCGATGACCTCCTCGCCCGAAAGTTTCTTCTTTTCAATGCCCGCCGCCATGTTGGTGATCAGGCTGATGGCCAGCACCGGCAGGCCGCAGTGGCTGGCGGCGATCACCTCGGGCACGGTGCTCATGCCCACCGCGTCGGCACCCAGGGTGCGGAAGGCGCGGATCTCCGCCGGGGTCTCATAGCTGGGGCCCATATAGCCCAGATACACGCCGGTGCGCACCTGGATGCCCTGCTGGGCGGCCACCTCCAGCGCCAGCTGGCGCAGCGCGGGGGTGTAGGCGAAGGTCATGTCGCAAAAGCGGGGGCCCACCGCCTCGTCGTTGGGGCCGGTGAGGGGGTTGCGGCCCATAAAGTTGATGTGGTCCTCGATGACCATCAGGTCGCCCACCGCAAAGTCCAGGTTCACGCCCCCGGCGGCGTTGGTGAGGATGAGCGCCCCGATGCCCAGCTCCTTCATCACCCGCACGGGGAAGACGATGTCCTCCATGGAGTGCCCCTCGTAAAAGTGCAGCCGGCCCTGCATGCACAGCACCTGTTTGCCCGCCAGCAGCCCGGCCGCAAAGCGCCCGGCGTGGCCCGGCGCGGTGGACACCGCAAAGCCCGGGATCTCGGCATAGGGGATGTACACCGGGTTTTCCAGCCGGTCTGCAAGGCCGCCCAGGCCGCTGCCCAGCACCAGCCCCACCTGGGGCGCGGCGGGCAGCCTCTCCCGCAGGAAGGCGGCCGCCTGTCGGATCGTTTCGATCATACAAAAACCTCCTGTTGTAGTCCTCTTAATAGTAGCACAAACCGGCGGGGAAGAAAAGGTGGCGGGGCATACTTTTTGCCGCCGTGCGCATAAGAATGGAGCGAGACAAACAGGGGGGCGGATCCATGGCCGGTGTGCGCAGTTATCTGAAGAACGCGGCGATCCTCACGGTCACCGGCCTGGGCCTGCGGGCGGCGGGCATGGTGCTGCGGGTGTACATCGCGGGGCTGCTGGGAGCCGAGGGGATGGGCCTTTATCAGCTGATCTTCACGGTCTACGGCATGAGCATCACCGCCGCCACGGCGGGCATCTCGGTGGCTGCCACCCGCCTGGCCGCCGAGGAACTGGCCCGCCCGGTGCCCGCCCGGGCCGCCGGCGTGATGGCCCGGCTGACACACCTGGCGCTGTGGCTGGGCCTTGCCGCGGGGGCGGCCCAGGGGGCTCTGGCGCAGCCGCTGGCCCGCCTCGCTTTGGGGGACGCACGCGCCGCCCTGAGCCTGCTGGTGCTGGCCCCCAGCCTGCCCTTCATGGCATTGGCGGCGGTGTACAAGGGGTATTTCTTCGCCCGGCAGCGGGTGGGCCCCGGGGTGAAAAGCCAGGTCTTTGAGCAGGCGGTGCGCATCGCCATGGCGGCGGCGGTGCTGCCCGCGGCGGGCGCGTGGGGCGCGCAGCACGCCTGTGCCGCGCTGGTGGCGGGCAACACCGTCAGCGAGGCGCTGGCCTGCCTGCTGCTTTGGCACGACTGCCGCAAAGATGCCCGCCGCCTGTTCGGCGATGTGCGCCCCGTTCCCCCGCCGGACACCGGCGGGCGCATCCGGCACATCCTGCTGCCGGTGGAGGGAGGCCGCTGCCTGGACAGCGCCCTCCACACGGCGGAGAATATGCTGGTGCCCGCCTGTCTGCTGGCTTTTCTCGGCAGCCGGGCGGAGAGCCTGGCCCAGTTTGGCGCGCTCAAGGGCATGGCCATGCCGGTGCTGCTCTTTCCCTTCTCCTTTTTAACGCCGCTGGCCACCCTGCTGCTGCCGGAGATTACCCGGGCGCACATCCTGGGCCAGCGCCGCACGCTGGAGACGCTGGTGGGCCGCATCATGCTGTTCACCAACCTGTTTTCGGTGCTGGCGGGCGGGCTCATCGCCCTGAACGCGGCGCCGCTGGCGCGCCTGCTCTACCACGACGAGAGCGTGGGCCTTTACCTGCTGGTGCTGGCCCCGGTGCTGCCCGGGATGTATCTGGACGCCATGGGCGACTCCATCCTCAAGGGCCTGGGGGAGGAGGTGGCCACCTTCCGCTTCAGCCTCTGGGACTCGGTGCTGCGCATCGCGCTGGTGCTGCTGCTCATGCCCCGCCTGGGCATGGCGGGTTTTTTGGCGGTGATGTGGGCCTCCAACGTGACCTCGGCGCTGCTGAACATCTTCCGCATCCGCAAGGTCACCGGCATCCGCACACGGTGGTTCGAGTGGTTTTTCCAGCCGGCGCTGCTTTTTGCCGCGGCGGCGGCTTTGGGGCAGACCTTGGTGCGCATCGCGGCCCCGGCGGGCGATCTGTGGCAGGTGGCGTGCAGCGGTGCGGCCACCGGCGGGCTGTTCTGCCTCTTTCTGCTGCCCCTGGGGGCGGGGCGTCAGCTGCGGGAGGTGCTGGCCGCCCGCCGCGCCCCGGCGGGAAACCGGCAATAACGATAATAAGCGGCGCCTTCCCTCCACGCCAAAGGGAAAGCGCCGCTTTCTGTCTGTTCCGTCAAAGGGCCTCGGCCCGGGCGCGCTCGCCGTCCCAGTCCAGCAGCCGCACCGGCAGGATCTGCCCCGCCGCCGCGCCGGGGGCCTTCACCGCCACCGGCAGATACAGCCGGGTGTAGCCGGTGAAAAGGCTGGCGCTCAGCGGCTTTTCCAGCAGCACGGTGTCCTCGCTGCCCGCCATTGCCCGGGCAAGGTCGTTTCGCACCGCGTCCGCCGCCGTCTGCATCCGGTGCACCCGGTCGGCCTTCTCCGCCTCGGTGAGCTGGTCGGGGAAATCCGCCGCCGGCGTGCCCGCCCGGCGGGAGTAGGGGAACACATGCACCTTCAAAAAGCGCTGGGCCTGCACGAAGGCCAGGCTCTCGCAGAACTCCTCCTCCGTCTCGCCGGCAAAGCCCACGATCACGTCGGTGGTGAAGCTGGCCGCGCCGCCGTAGGCCGCCCGCAGCTTTTCCACCACCCGGGCGTACTCGTCGGCGGTGTACACCCGGCGCATCCGCCGCAACGTGGCGGTGCAGCCGCTCTGCAGCGAGAGGTGGAACTGGGGGCACAGCTGAGGCACCGCCGCCATCCGGGCGATGGACTCGTCGTCCAGCAGGTCCGGCTCAAGGCTCCCCAGCCGGATGCGCTGGATGCCCTCCACCTTGGCCGCGGCCTCGATCAGGCTCACGAGATCGGTGCCGGTGTCTTTGCCGTAGCTGGGCAGGTTGATGCCGCTGAGCACCACCTCTTTATAACCGGCGGAGGCCAGCGCCGCCAGTTCCGCCAGCACACTGGCCTCGCTGCGGCTGCGGCTGGCGCCCCGGGCCCGGGGGATGACGCAGTAGGCGCAGCGGCGGTTGCAGCCGTCCTGCACCTTGATGAAGGCCCGGGTGTGGCCCTCGAAACTCTCCATGGGCAGTTCCTCGAACCGCTCGCCCTTCTCGTGGGCGCGCACGTCCACCACCCGCTCGCCGCTTTCCAGCGCTTTCTGGATGTCCTCCAGCATGGCGGCGCGGCCCACGTTGCCCACCACTACGTCCGCTTCCTCCAGGCCCGCGGCCTCCTCGGGAAACGCCTGGGGGTAGCAGCCCGCCAGCACCGTCACCGCGTCCGGGTTGCGGCGCTTGGCCCGCCGCAGCCACTGGCGGCTCTTCTTGTCGCCCCCGGCGGTGACCGTACAGCTGTTCACCACATAGACGTCCGCCGTCTCGCCCTCGGCCGCGAGGGTATAGCCCCGGCGCAAAAACAGCTGCTCCAGCGCCCCGGTCTCGTTCTGGTTCACCTTGCAGCCCAGGGTGTAAAAGCTCACGCGCATGAATGTGTCTCCTTTGCAAAACGCCGAAAACGGCGGGTGTTCTGGGCCTATTATACGGCCCGGCGGGCAAATTCGCAAGGGCGCGGGGCTATATCTCCCCCCGGGCGGCATATACATACCATAGACAAAACCGGCCCCCGGGCCTGTGAAAAGAGAGGAAGATGTCTTTATGCTGAAAAAAAGACTGCTGGCCCTGGCGCTGTGCCTGGTGCTGGCGGCGGCGATGTGTCTGCCCGCCTCGGCCGAGACGCTCTCCACCGGGCGCTTTGCCCTGCCCGACTTCGACGTGCCCTGCCGCGCCGCGCTGCTGATCGACCTGTCCAGCGGCACGGTGCTCTATGAAAAGGAGCCGGACACCCCCATGCCCATCGCCTCCATCACCAAGGTGATGACCCTGCTGCTCACCTTTGAGGCCATCGAGGCGGGGAAGGTGAGCCTGCAGGACACGGTGCCCGTCTCCGACCACGCCTACAACATGGGCGGCAGCCAGATCTGGCTGGAGCCGGGGGAGACCTTCACCCTGGACGAGATGATCAAGGCCATCTGCGTGTCCAGCGCCAACGACGCGGCGGTGGCGGTGGCGGAGTTCATCGGCGGTTCGGAGCCGGCTTTTGTGGAGCAGATGAACCAGAAGGCCGCGGCGCTGGGCATGGCGAACACCACCTTTAAAAACGCCTGCGGGCTGGACGAGGAGGGGCACCTGTCCACCGCCCGGGACGTGGCCATCATGAGCCGGGAGATGCTGCTGAAACACCCGCAGATCACCGGGTACACAACGATCTGGATGGACACGCTGCGGGGCGGCACCACCCAGTTGCTCAACACCAACAAGCTGCTCAAGCGCTACCAGGGCATCACCGGCCTCAAGACCGGCACCACCAGCGGCGCGGGGGTGTGCATCTCCGCCAGCGCCAGCCGGGACGGCCTTGACCTGCTGGCGGTGGTGCTGGGGGCGGCGTCCAGCGGCGAGCGGTTCGACGCCGCCACCGCCCTGCTGGACTACGGCTTCGCGAATTTTGAAAACGCCGCCGCCCCCGCGCCGGAAAACGCCCCGGCCAGCCTGCCGGTGACCGGCGGCGCCCGGGAGACGGTGGGCCTGCGCTATGCGGCGCCCGAAAAGCTGCTGGTAAAAAAAGGGGAGGGCGCGTCCCTCTCCGCCGTGCTGGAACTGCCCCAGACCCTCGCCGCCCCGCTGGCCGAGGGGCAGCAGGTGGGCACGGTGACGGTGTATTCCGGCGAGACGGCGCTGGGCGCCTGGCCGGTCACGGCGGCTGAAGAGGTGCAGCCCATGACGGCGCGCCTGGGGTTTGAGCGGCTGCTGAGCGCGCTGATCGCCCTCTGATTTTTTGGCAAATCCCGGCCTGCCCACCTTGACTTTATACGGGCAAAACGGTATAGTTATTACAAACAAACACCCGGCTTTTGCCGCCCGGACAGACAGCCCCGGCGGCGGGCCGGGCAAGAGGACGGGAGAGCATAACATGAGCGTGAAATTCAACGGAAAACACCTGAAGGGCTTTGTGAACGAGGGCGAGTGGGGCGCCATCTGGCCCCAGGTGGAAACGGCCCACAAACTGTTGGAGGAGCGCACCGGCCCCGGCAACGATTTTCTGGGCTGGGTGGATCTGCCCGTCAACTACGACAAGGAGGAGTTCGCCCGCATCAAGGCCGCGGCGGCCAAGATCCGCTCGGATTCCGACGTGCTGGTGGTCATCGGCATCGGCGGCTCCTACCTGGGCGCCCGTGCCGCCATCGAGGCCATCAAGGGCCAGATGTACAACTGCACCTGCAAGGATACGCCCCAGATCTTCTTCGCCGGCAACTCCATCTCGCCGGCTTATCTGAACGACATCCTGGCCTGCTGCGAGGGCAAACGGGTGAGCGTGAACGTGATCTCCAAGTCCGGCACCACCACCGAGCCGGCGCTGGCCTTCCGGGTCTTCAAAAAGTACCTGGAGGACCGCTATGGCAAGGAGGAGGCCAAAAACCGCATCTACGCCACCACCGACAAGGCCCGCGGTACCCTGAAACAAGAGGCGGACGAGGAGGGCTGGCCCACCTTTGTGGTGCCCGACGACGTGGGCGGCCGCTACTCGGTGCTCACCGCCGTGGGCCTTCTGCCCATCGCCTGCGCCGGCTGCGACATCGACCGGCTGATGCAGGGCGCGGCGGACGCCCGGGCCGAGTATTCCGCCTGCACGCCGGACAACGACTGCTACAAATACGCCGCCGCCCGCAACATTCTGTACCGCAAGGGCAAGAGCGTTGAATTGATGGCCGCCTACGAGCCAAACTTTACCATGATGAACGAGTGGTACAAGCAGCTTTACGGCGAGAGCGAAGGCAAGGACAACAAGGGCCTGATGCCCACCAGCGTGATCTTCTCCACCGACCTGCACAGCATGGGCCAGTTCGTCCAGGAGGGCAGCCGCATTATGTTCGAGACGGTGGTGAACATCGCCGCCCCCGCGAAGGACCTGTTCATCGAGGAGGACGCCGAGAACCGGGACGGGCAGAACTTCCTGGCCGGCCAGAACATGAGCGTGGTGAACCAGAAGGCGATGCAGGGCACCGTGCTGGCCCACACCGACGGCAACGTGCCCAACATCCTGCTGGAGGTGCCCGGCCTTTCCGAGTACGACCTGGGCTGGCTGATCTACTTCTTCGAGCGGGCCTGCGCCATCAGCGGCTATATGCTGGGCGTGAACCCCTTCGATCAGCCCGGCGTGGAGAGTTACAAGAAGAACATGTTCGCGCTGCTGGGCAAGCCCGGCTACGAGGACCGCAAGGCCGAACTGGAAGCGAAGCTGCAATAACACATGAGCCGTATGGGCGCGGGCCCATTCGTCCGCGTCCTGAAAAATAAAGGAGGTACCCTCTATATGATTAAACTGATCGTTGGCACCAAAGGCACCGGCAAGACCAAGACGATGATCGAGCACATCAATGCCGTGACCAAGAGCACCGCCGGCAACGTGGTCGTGCTTGAGAAGTCCATGCAGCTGACCTACGACATCGACCATGCCGCCCGCCTGGTGGACCTTGACGGATACGGCATCAGCGGTTACGAGATGCTTTATGGTTTTGTGGCGGGCGTACTGGCCGGCAATTACGATATCACCGAGCTGTTCATCGACGGCATCATGAAGACCTGCAATCACGACCTGGCCGGGCTGGGCGCGTTCCTGGCCAAGGTGGAGGGCCTGGCCGCCACCGCCGGCACCAACGTGACCATCACCATCTCCGCGGCGGCCGAGGACCTGCCCGAAGACGTGAAGAAGTACCTGTAAGGCGCGCAGAGGTGCGTTTGGGGCGGGGGTCAAAAAAATGGCCCCCGCTTTAAAATTATGTGTTGACAAAGAAGGGCGCATTGGATATAATAGTTAGGCGGTCTTTTTGAGGTGAAGTATGCATTTTGACCTGAAACAGTTCCTGCGCACCGGGCGCGTGCCCTACACGGCGGCGCTGGAATGCGACCTTTCCGGTTGGGACTGGCCGGGCTATGAACCGGTCGGGCCGGTCACCGGCGAGTTTGGCGCCGCGCTGGACGAAAACGGCAAAGCGCAGCTGCATCTTGCCCTCCAGGCTGAGGTGACCGCCCCCTGCGCGCGGTGCCTTGCGCCCGCGTCCTGCTCGTGCAGCATCCAGCGGCACTGGTCCGTGGGCCAGGCCGATCTCGAAAGCGACGAGCTGGAACTTCCCATCAGCGAACAGGGCGTGCTCGACATTGACGAGCTCGCCTTTCAGGAACTGGTGCTGGAGTTCCCCACCGTGCTGCTTTGCAGCCCGGATTGTCAAGGGCTATGCCCCGTTTGCGGACAACCCAAAGCGGCAGGCTGTTCCTGCTGTACGGCAGAGGCCGAAACGCCTGCCGCAAACCAAGGGCTTGCTATATTAAAACAACTGCTAAGCGAAGATTCACATTAGAGGAGGTGCTTAAAATGGCAGTACCCAAGAGAAAGGTTTCCAAGGCACGGCGCGACAAGCGTCGCTCCTCTGTGTGGAAGCTGGAGGCCCCCGCTCTGGTCAAATGCAGCCAGTGCGGCGAGTACAAGCTCCCCCATCAGGTATGCGGCAACTGCGGCTACTACAAGGGCAAGGAAATCGTCAAGAAGGAAGCGTGATCCGCTTCCCGCAGAAGTAAGGGGAGGGCAGCGCCTTCCCCTTTTTCTTTTGAAACCCGGCAGAAAGGCGGCAAGAAGGAAATGGCGGTTCGCATCAAAAGTGTGGACAAGGGCTCGGCGGCGGAAAAACTGGGCCTGCGTGCCGGCGACACCCTGCTCAGCGCCGACGGCAACGAGATCAACGACATGCTGGACTACCAGTTCTACACCTCCGGCCCTTCGCTGCGCCTGGCGGTGCAGCGGGGCGGGAAGCTGGAATACCTGCAGGCGGAGAAGGGGGAGTATGAGCCCTTCGGCTGTGAGTTCGAGACCTATCTGATCGACAAAAAGCACTCCTGCGCCAACCACTGCATGTTCTGCTTCATCGACCAGATGCCCAAGGGCCTGCGGGAAACGCTCTATTTCAAGGACGACGACGAGCGCCTCTCCTTTCTGTTCGGCAACTATATCACCCTCACGAACCTCTCCGAGCGGGAGGCCGAGCGCATCGTCAAGATGCACATCTCGCCCATCAACATCTCGGTGCACACCACCGACCCGGACCTGCGGGTGCGGATGATGGCCAACAAGAACGCGGGGCGGGTGCTGGAGTATCTGGACCGGTTTGCCCAGGCGGGCATCCAGATGAACTTTCAACTGGTGCTCTGCCGGGGCATCAACGACGGCGCGGCGCTGGAGAAAACGCTGAGCGATCTGTGCCGGCTGTACCCGGCGGCGGCCAGCATCGCCGCGGTGCCCAGCGGACTGACCCGCTACCGCAAGGGCCTCTACCCGCTGACGGCCTACGACGCGACCTCCAGCCGCGAGGTGCTGGACATCCTGGAGCGCTGGGGCAACCGCTGCAAGGAGCAGTACGGCTGCCGGCTGGTGTATCCCGGCGACGAGTGGTATCTCTGCGCCGGGCGGCCCGTGCCGCCGGACGCTTTTTACGAGGACTATCCCCAGCTGGAAAACGGGGTGGGGATGTGGCGGCTGTTCCACGAGGAGTTTTTCGAGGAACTGCGCGCTCACCGGCCCCGCTGGCCGGTGCTGCCCCGCAAAATGGATCTGGTCACCGGCACGCTGGCGGCGCCCCTCATCGGCCAGGCGGCCGATGCGCTGAGCCGGCGCTACCCCCAGGTGCGGCTGACGGTGTACCCGGTGCGCAACGATTTTTTCGGCGGCAACGTGAGCGTGACCGGCCTTGTCACCGCCACCGACATCGTGGCCCAGTGCAAGGGGAAACTGAAAAGCCGGCATCTGGGCGTGCCCGAGGTGATGCTGCGGGACGAGAAGGACCGCTTTCTGGACGACTGGACCATCCCCAGGCTGGAAAAGGCCCTGGGGGTGAAGGTGCACCTGCTGCCCTGCGGCGGCGGGGCGCTGGCCCGGGCGCTGCTGGGCTTCCGGCTGCCGTAAAGCGCACCCATCCCAACCGACGAACGGAGGCGAAACAATATGGGAAAACCCATCGTGGCAGTGGTCGGCCGCCCCAATGTGGGCAAATCGACCCTGTTCAATAAACTGGTCGGCCAGCGGCTGGCCATCGTGGAGGACACCCCCGGCGTCACCCGGGACCGCATCTTCGGCGAGTGCGAGTGGCAGAACCGGGAATTTCTGCTGGTGGACACCGGCGGCATCGACCCCAACGAGGCGGACGGCATCCTGGCCCACATCCGCCAGCAGGCCCAGGTGGCCATCGACGCGGCGGACTGCATCATCATGGTCACCGACATCAACGCCGGCGTCACCGCCCAGGACCGGGACGTGGCCGCCATGCTCATGCGCAGCGGCAAGCCGGTGGTGCTGGCGGTGAACAAGTGCGACAAGGTGGGCGAGCCGCCGCTGGAACTCTACGATTTTTACAGCCTGGGGCTGGGCGAGGTGTTCCCGGTGTCCAGCGTGCACGGCCACGGCACCGGCGATCTGCTGGACGCGGTGTGCGCCCACCTGCCCGACGCCCAGGACGGCGCCGAGGAGGACGAGCGCATCACCGTGGCGGTGATCGGCCGGCCCAACGTGGGCAAATCCAGCCTGGTGAACTACATCCTGGGCGAGGAGCGGATGATCGTGGCCAACGAGGCCGGCACCACCCGCGACGCCATCGACAGCCGGGTGGACAACCAGTACGGCAGCTTTGTCTTCACCGACACCGCCGGCCTGCGCAAGCGGGGCAAGGTGGAGAGCGGCGTGGAGCGCTACAGCGTGCTGCGCAGCCTGGCGGCGGTGGAGCGCAGCCGGGTGTGCGTGATCATGATCGACGCGGTGGAGGGCTTCACCGAGCAGGACAGCAAGGTGGCCGGCTACGCCCACGAGCAGGGCAAGGCCTGCATCATCGCGGTGAACAAGTGGGACGCGGTGGAAAAGGACGACAAGACCATGGACGCCGTGCGCAAGAAGCTGATGAGCGACTTCAGCTTCATGAGTTACGCGCCCATCATCTTCATCAGCGCCAAGACCGGGCAGCGGGTGGACCGGCTGTTCCAGCTCATCAAGTATGTGGACGAGCAGAACGCCCTGCGGGTGACCACCGGCATGCTCAACGAGCTGCTGGCCCGGGCCACCGCCCGGGTGCAGCCCCCCAGCGACAAGGGCCGGAGGCTGAAGATCTACTACATGACCCAGATCTCCACCCGCCCGCCCACGTTTGTGTGCTTTGTGAACCGCAAGGACCTGTTCCACTTCTCCTACCAGCGCTACATCGAGAACCAGATCCGGGAGACCTTCGGGCTGGAGGGCACCCCCGTGCGGCTGATCGTCCGCGAGCGGGGCGACGGCAGCACCAAGTGATGCCCGCGCATCAACGCAAAGGAGGGCGCAGACCATGACTCTGACCCAGGCGGTGCTCTTTATGGGCGCCATCCCGCTGCTGGTGGGCTATCTCTTCGGCAGCATCAACTTCGGCGTGGTGGTGAGCCGCTGCCTCTACCACGAGGACATCCGCACCAAGGGCAGCGGCAACGCGGGCACCACCAACATCCTGCGCACCTACGGCAAAAAGGCCGCGGCCCTCACCCTGGCGGGCGACATGCTCAAGGGGGTGGCGGCGGTGATGCTCTGCCGCTGGGCGGGCACGCTGCTCACCGGCGGCGTGGCGGTCAACGGCGTCTATGCCGGGTATCTGGCGGCCATCGGCGCGGTGTGCGGCCATCTGTGGCCGGTGTGGTTCGGCTTCAAGGGCGGCAAGGGCGTGGCCGTGGCCGCCGGGGCCATCCTGGCCAGCGAGCCGGTGGTGCTGCTGGCGCTGGCGGTGGTCTTCTTTTCCATCGCCTTCGCGAGCCGCATCGTCAGCCTCGCCTCGGTGACGGTGGCGGTGCTCTATCCCGTCTTTACCGGCCTTTACAGCTGGTACGCCGGGCGGGACGTGCTGTTAACCACCCTGTGCGCCCTGGCCATGGCCGTGCTGGTGGTCTGGATGCACCGGGCCAACATCCGGCGCCTGTTGAACGGCACCGAATACCGCTTCGGCGAGAAAAAGCGGGACGAAACAACACAGGAAAAACAATGAGCGCGCCTGCGCGCCGCCGGGTCCGGGCAGGGGTTTCTGCCCGGACCTTTTGCGCTGGCCGCGGCGCTTTTGCAGGCAAACCGCAGAAGGAGTGCGATCCATGAACATCCTTGTCACCCTGCCGCTGAACGACGGCCAGCGGGCGCGTCTTGCCGCCGCCGCGCCGGGCCATCCGATGCGCTTTGTGGAAAAGGCGGCGGCGGGCCCCGCCGACCTGGAATGGGCGCAGATCATCCTGGGCAACCTGGCCGACCCCGCCCAGCTGCGCCATTGCCGGTCGCTGCGCTGGCTCCAGCTGAACAACGCCGGCACCGAGGGCTACTGCGTCCCCGGCCGGCTGCCGGCGGGGGCGGTGCTCACCAACGCCACCGGGGCCTACGGCACGGTGATCGCCGAGTATATGCTGGCGGCGCTGCTGGCGCTGTTCCGGCGGCTGCCGGACTATCTGGAAAACCAGAGGGGACACCGGTGGCAGCCCCTGGGCTTTATCCGGCTGCTGGCCGGCAGCCGGGTGCTGGTGGTGGGCTTCGGGGACATCGGCCGCTCCTTTGGCCGGCGGGCCGCCGCCCTGGGGGCCGAGGTGGTGGGGGTGCGCCGCCGCCCCGCCGCAGCCCCTGACTGGGTCCTGGGGGTGTACGGCCCCGACCGGCTGGACGAGCTGCTGCCCGCCGCCGACGTGGTGACCCTGTGCCTGCCGGGGGGCGACGCCACCCGGCACACCCTGGACGCCCGCCGCATCGGCCTTTTGAAGCAGGGGGCGGTGGTGCTCAACGTGGGCCGGGGCAGCGCGGTGGACACCGACGCTCTCTGCCGCGCCCTGGAGAGGGGGCGGCTCGGCGGGGCCGCGCTGGACGTCACCGACCCGGAGCCGCTGCCGGCGGATCACCCGCTGTGGAGCGCCCCCAACACCATCCTCACGCCCCATGTGTCGGGGCAGTACGCCCAGCCGGAGACGCTGGAGCGGGTGGTGGAACTGTGTGAGGAAAATCTGCGCCGGTTTTTCGCCGGGCAGCCGCTGCGCAGCGTGGTGGATCCCGCCACCGGCTACGCCCGCTGACATAAAAAGCAAGGCCGCCGGGCCGTCCCTCGGGAAGGGGGGACGGCCCGGCGGCCGTTTTGACTGCCAGGATCAGGCGGTCTGCTGGCGCAGCATCCGCCGCCAGTTGCGAAACCCGTAGAGGTCGTTGGCCAGGAAGGCGATAAAGCACATGAGCATGGACACCGCCCCCGGGTCCTCGGCCGCGGCCAGCGCCCAAAGCACGATCAGCACCAGGTCGTTGAGGGCGTAGCCCACGGCGAACCAGGGGCTGCGCCGCCAGGAGAGGTACACCGCGATGGTGCTGGTGGAGATGGACACGATGCTGGGTACCAGGTTCGCGGTGTTCAGCGCCCGCAGCAGGAAACCGAACACCACCGTGACCGCCGCCGTCACCACCGCCAGCCAGAGCAGGTCCAACGGCCGCAGCCGGTTCACCTGCACACACATCCGGTCGCCGTTGTAGGGGTTGCGCAGCCAGATCACCAGCGTCACCACCGACATGGGGAAGGTCATGCCCAGATAGGTGATCATCTCGCCGTAATAGGCGTAGTGCCAGGATATGAAGCCGTAGAGCAGGCAGAAGGCGATGCCGATGACCTGCCCCACGGGATTGCCCTTGGCGTTGAACAAAAGAGAGGTGACGCCGATGAGGGAGGCCGCCAGCGCGGTGAGGTTTCCCCGGTCAAAGGCCAGAAAGGCGGCAAGGATCAGGGTCACGGAGGAAAGCCAGAGCAGCTTTTCCGCCCGGGAAAAATAGTTGTGCAAAGCGAGTGCGTTCAATCGGTACCCTCCAAAAAAACGGCATCCGCCTGCGCATCTTCAAAGACCTAACGATGCGCAAACGAATGCCGCAGCATTCTCTACCCGGTGGCAGGATCCGGCCGGAACCGACCGTTCTCATATAGTAGCACATTCCCCGGCAAAAGGCAAGGCGCGCGGCGAAACGCTCATTTGTCGTACCAGTATTTGCGGTCCAGCGAGCGGTATTGCAGCGCCTCGGCCAGATGCACCGCGCCGATCTGCTCGCAGCCCGCCAGGTCGGCGATGGTGCGGCTGACCTTGAGGATGCGGTCGTAGGCCCGGGCGGAGAGCCCCAGTCGGTCGAAGGCCGCCTGGAGCAGGGCGGCGGCCGCCGCGTCCGGCTGGCAGTAGCGGCGCAGCAGCCGCCCCGACAACTCGCTGTTACAGCGGATGCCCTCGCCGGCGTAGCGGGCGGACTGGACGGCCCGGGCGGCGATGACCCGTTTGCGGATGTCGGCACTGCACTCGGCCTGCTGGCTGCCGGCCAGTTCGTCGTACTGCACCGGCCCCACCTCCACATGCAGGTCGATGCGGTCCAGCAGCGGGCCGCTCACCCGGTGGCGGTAGCGCTCGATGGCGCTGGGGGTGCAGGTGCAGGCCCGGGTGGGGTGGCCGAAATAGCCGCATTTGCAGGGGTTCATGGCCGCCAGCAGGATGAACCGGCTTGGCCAGGTCACCGTGGCCGCGGCCCGGCTCACCGTCACCTTGCCGTCCTCCACCGGCTGCCGCAGCACCTCCAGCGCGTCCCGGTGAAACTCCGGCAGTTCGTCCAGAAACAGCACGCCGTTGTGGGCCAGGCTCACCTCGCCCGGGCGGGCGTTGGCGCCGCCGCCCGCCAGCGCCGCCGCGCTGACGCTGTGATGGGGGCTGCGGAAGGGCCGCTGGCGCACAAGGCCGGTGCCCGCGGGCAAAAGGCCCGCCACCGAACAGATGGCGGTGCACTCCAGCGCCTCCTCCGGGGTCAGCGGCGGCAGGATGCCGGGCATGCGCTTGGCCAGCATGCTTTTGCCGGTGCCCGGCGGGCCGATCATCAGCAGGTTGTGGCCGCCCGCGGCGGCGATCTCCAGCCCCCGGCGGGCCGCCAGCTGGCCTTTTACATCCGCGAAGTCCAGCCCTTCCCATGTATCCTGCGGCACAAAGGGCTGCGGCGGAGTGGGGGAGAGCCGCGCCTCCCCCCGCAGGTGAGCCACCACCTCGCCGGCGGTGGCGGCGCCCAGCACGGTGAGCCCTTCCACCGCCGCCGCCTCGGCGGCGTTCTCGGCGGGCACGAACAGGGTCGTCACGCCCGCCTTCGCGGCGGCCAGCGCCATGGGCAGCATGCCGGTCACCGGGCGCAGCGCCCCGCTCAGCGAAAGCTCCCCCACAAAGGCGCAGCCGGCGTCCACAGCCGGCAGCTGGCCGCTGGCGCACAAAAGGGCCAGCAGCACCGGCAGGTCGTACACCGGTCCGGTCTTGCGCAGCCGTGCCGGGGCCAGGTTCACCGTGATGCGGCTGGCCGGCCAGGTGTATCCCAGGTTTTTCGCGGCGCTGCGCACCCGGTCGGCGGATTCCTTCACCGCGCTGTCCGGCAGGCCCACGATGCTGAACTGGGGCAGGCCGCCGCTGATGTCCGCCTCGGCGGTGACAGCAAAGCCCGCAAGGCCCTGCACCCCGAAGCTGTTCACCCGTGCAAACATACCGTCGCCTCCTCTGGGCATTGAAACAGGAATGGATCAGGCGGGGAAGCGGAACACCGCCCCCACGATGCCCGCGAACACGATGAAAGCCACCGGGTGGATCTTGGGGAATTTGCGCTGGCCGATGAAGATCACCGCGCCCAGGATCACCGCCGGCCAGACCACGGCGCTGCCCCATGCGCCCGCCTGGATGGAGGGCAGGCTCACCAGCGTCACCTCGGCCACGCTCACGCCCGCGGCGGCCACCAGCGCCACCGAGGCGGGCCGCAGCCCGTAGAGCCCCTTCTGCACCAAGGGGTTGTCCTTGAACTTGTTCAGCATCCGGGCGATGATGAGGATGATGACGATGGAGGGGCTGATGAGGCCCAGGGTGGCGATGATGCCGCCGGGCACGCCGGCGGTGATGTAGCCGGCATAGGTGGCCATGTTGATGCCCAGAGCGCCGGGGGTGCTCTCGCTCACCGCGATCATGTTGGCCACGTCGGAGGCGGTGAACCAGCCGATGGTGTCGGCCATGTCATACAGGAAGGGCAGGGTGGCGAGCCCGCCGCCGATGGCGAACAGGCCCACCTTGGCAAACTCGTAAAAAAGCCGCAAAAGGGTCAGGATCATGGTCATTCACCCTCCTTCTGCGCGGTTTTCGGGGCCAGCACCAGGCCGGCCAGGGCGGCCGCCACCACATAGACGGCGGGGGAGATGGCAACGGGCAAGAGCCCGCCGAACACCGAGAGCAGGAAGATCACGAGGAAGATGCCCAGTGTGCGCTTGTCCAGCACCGATTTCTTCCACAGCCGCAGCACCGCGTTCAGGATCAGCACGCACACGCACACCCGCACGCCGCCGAAGGCGCTGCGCACGATGGGGTAGGTGAGCAGGTAGCCCAGGCCCGCCGCCACCAGCGACAGCAGGATGATGGGGAAGAAGGTGAAGCCCACGGTGGCGACGATGCCGCCCAGTACGCCTTTGCGCTTGTTGCCGATGAAGGTGGAGACATTCACCGCGATGATGCCCGGGGTGCACTGGCCAATGGCAAAATAGTCCGCCATTTCCTCCTCGGTGGCCCAGCCGCGCTTGTCCACGCATTCCCGCTGCAGAATGGGCAGCATGGCGTAGCCGCCGCCAAAGGTGACCCCGCCGATCTTGGCAAAGGTCCAGAACAGATCAAAATACTCTTTCAAGATTCCGCCTCCCAGTGGAAAAATTCTTTGTTAAGTATAGCACACCGGCCCCCCAAATGCCACCGGGACAGCGGCGGAAAACGCCCCCTTTTTTGTTGACATTCCACGCTGCCACAGCTACAATAAATACAACTGGATACTTTCCACAAAAAGTGTCGAAAACTTTAAAAAGCAGGTGGAAGTTATGTATAAAGACGAGTACGGGCGCTGGCTCGCTTATCCTCTGGACGACCCCGACCTCAAGCCGGAACTGGAGAGCATCGCCGGCGACGACGATGCCATCAAGGATCGGTTCGCCGTGGCGCTGAAGTTCGGCACCGCCGGCCTGCGGGGAGTCATCGGCGCCGGCACCAACCGGATGAACGTGTATGTGGTGCGCCAGGCCACCCAGGGCCTTGCCAACTGGGTCCGCACCCAGGGCGGCAGCCAGACGGTGGCCATCAGCTACGACAGCCGCATCAAGAGCGACGTGTTCGCCAAAGCCGCCGCCGAGGTGCTGGCCGCCAACGGGGTGAAGGTGCGCATCTACAAGGCGCTGATGCCGGTGCCCGCGTTGAGTTTTGCCACCCGCTACTACCACTGCAACGCCGGCATCATGGTCACCGCCAGCCACAACCCGGCCAAATACAACGGCTACAAGGCCTACGGACCGGACGGCTGCCAGATGACCGACGAGGCCGCCGACGTGGTCTACGCCGAGATCCAGAAGACCGACGTGCTCAGCGGCGCCAGGACCATGCCCTTTGACGAGGCGATGGCCGCCGGCCTGATCGAGTATGTGGGCGAGGACTGCTATGAGGCCCTGTATGCCGCCATCGAGAGCCGCCAGGTGCGGCCGGGCCTGTGCGCCAAAGCGGGGCTCAAGCTGGTGTACAGCCCGCTGAACGGCAGCGGCCTTGTGCCGGTGACCCGCGTGCTGGGCGACATCGGCATCACCGACATCACCGTGGTGCCCGAGCAGAAAAACCCGGACGGCAACTTCCCCACCTGCCCCTATCCCAACCCCGAGATCTTCGAGGCGCTGCGCCTGGGGCTGGAGTTGGCGGAAAAGTCCGGCGCGGATCTGATGCTGGCCACCGACCCGGACGCCGACCGGGTGGGCATTGCCGTGCGCTGCAAGGACGGCAGCTACCAGCTGCTCACCGGCAACGAGGTGGGCGTGCTGCTGCTGGACTATATCTGCGCCGGCCGCATCGAGAAGGGCACCATGCCCGAAAAGCCGGTGATGGTCAAGAGCATCGTGTCCACCCCGCTGGCGGACGTGGTGGCCGCCCACTACGGCGTGGAGTGCCGCAACGTGCTCACCGGCTTCAAGTGGATCGGCGACCAGATCGCCCGGCTGGAGGCCGCGGGCGAGGTGGAGCGGTTCATCTTCGGCTTTGAGGAGAGCTATGGCTACCTGGCCGGCAGCTATGTGCGGGACAAGGACGCCATCATCGGCAGCATGCTCATCTGCGAGATGGCCGCCTACTACCGCAGCGTCGGTTCCTCCATCAAGGAGGAACTGGAGCGCATCTATGCCCAGTACGGCCGCTACCTGAACAAGGTGGACTCCTACGAGTTCCCCGGCCTGTCCGGCATGGACAAGATGGCCGGCATCATGCAGAAGCTGCGCAGCGAGCCCCCGACGGAATTTGCCGGCCACAAGGTAGTCACCGTGGCCGACTACCAGGCCCGCACCCTCACCGAGGTCGCCACCGGCAAGACGACCCCCATCGACCTGCCCGCCGCCAACGTGCTGATTTATGCGCTGGAGGGCGGCGCCACCGTGGTGGTGCGCCCCAGCGGCACCGAGCCCAAGATCAAGACCTACTTCACCACCCTGGGCAAGGACCTGGCCGAGGCCGAGGCCCAGAAGGAGGCCCTGGCCGCCGCCCTCAAGCCCCTGCTGGCCTGAACCTGACCTGCACCATCGAACCGCCCCGCCTTTTTGCGGGGCGGTTTTTCCTTTCTTTGCGCAATAATGGACGGCGCGCGGGCGTTTCCTTTACAGAAGGGGGGATGTGCTGTGAAGAGACGATGGTCTTTCATCGCGGGCGGCCTGCTCGCGGCGGGCGTGCTGCTGTTTGCTTTGAGGGGCTGGAGACCTTATAAAGACCTGAACGCCGCGGATATCGTCTCGGCGACGGTGCATCTGACCCCGCCGGACGAGACGGTGGAGATCAAAGACCGCGGCGAACTGGCCGGATGCCTCCGGCAACTGGTGGTCTGGCAAAAAAGCGACGCATTCCGGGCGTACAGCGGCCAGTCTGTGACATTCACCCTGGCGATGGCGGACGGCTCCCGGCAGGAAGTCATGGTTTGCGCCCCGTTCGTTGTGATCAATGGAACAGGGTATAAAGCAAAATACGAACCCTGTGAAGCCTTGAGCCGCTATGCGAATGGCGCACTGGAAAATATACAATAAAAGGGGGCTTTGCCTGTGAGACGTTTTTTGGCTTTGCTGCTCGCGGTGTGCCTGGCGGGCTGCGCCGCCCCGGCGCCCGGCGCCGGCTCGCCGGCACCGGCCACCGAAGCGGGGGAGGAGGCAATGGTCTGCCGCATTGCCGACGGGGCGGAAAGCGGCAGTCTGATGCTGTCCGAACAGCGGGAGGGGGGAAGCCTTTACCGCATGAGCGCCGCGGATGTGCCTGTCACGCTGGACGGGGAGGATGCGAGCGCTGCCGACCTTCGGGACGGTATGCTGGTGACGGTGTATTTTACCGGCGGGATACAGGAGAGTTACCCCGGCGGCTTTTATCAGGTCAACCGGCTGGAGGCGGTGCGCGAGGGAGCCGACGACCGGGTGGGCCTTGCCCTCGAGGCGCTGGAGGACCTCTGGAGTGAGGACACGGCCCTGAACGAGGGCATCGAGCAGCTGTCGGTGTACATCGACGAGGCGCTGGTGCCCAATGCCGCCGAACGGGCCGCCGCGGCCTGGCGCTTTGCCGAACTGCACCGGCTGCCCCCGCCCATGGATTACAGCTGGCAGGAACTGTGCCGGGCGGGCTATGTGGACGAAGAGACCCTTTCCTGGGAAAAGGGCTGCTACCTGGAACTGAGGGCCGCACAGGACGCCGGGGCGGGGGAGGACCTGTGCTTTGACGCGCAGAAATGGCGGGGCGGCCTGGCGGCCATTCTTTACGCCGGCTGCACCGCGCGGCAGAGCGGGGACGGCGCCTGGGAGTACCGGCGGGGGGATTTCGCCATCGCCTGACGGGCCCCGGCGGGCCAAACCGGCTTGTTCATCTGGTTGGTCTGCAGATGGCCGATGAAGCGTCCCGGCGGCAGGCCGCCGGCCGCCCCGCGCCTGCCGAAGCGGCACAAGGAGCCGGTGAGGACGCCGCCCGGCGCAAAACCGCTTGACACGCCCTCCGGCTTGTGCTATAATTCTTTGGCAATCGTTCCGATGGCTGCTCCGTGCGCACAGGATGGCGCACGCTGGTAGCCTCCCATTGAAGGTTGTGATGGGCGCATGTAAAGAGCATGGCCCCTTGAGTCATGAACCAGAAAGAGGTGAACCGTAATGAAACAGGGCATCCATCCCAAGTATATGGACTGCACCATCACCTGCGCCTGCGGTGAGGTCATCCATACCCGCTCCACCAAGCCGGAGATCCATGTGGAAGTCTGCTCCAAGTGCCATCCCTTCTACACCGGCAAGCAGAAGCTGGTGGACACCGGCGGCCGTGTGGACCGCTTCAACAAGCGTTTCGGCCTGAAGAAGTAAGCAATCCAGTGAAAAGGCGGTTTGGTCACAAACCGCCTTTTTTGTCGCCTTTTGAGGGGGAGAGCGTTCATGGAGGACTACCGCACCATCGCCGGGCGCTCCACCGCCGAGGTGGAGGAAAAGCACAGCCGCTTCATCGCTCTGGCCGCCTTTGCCGACAGCGAGGAAAAGGCCCTGGCCGTGCTGGAAGAGGTGCGCGCCGCCCACCGCACCGCCCGCCACAACGTCTACGCCTATGTGCTGCGCCAGGGGGCCCGCACCCGCTATTCCGACGACGGCGAGCCTGCCAAGACCGCCGGCCTGCCGGTGCTGGAGGCCATCCGCCACGCGGGGCTGACCGACTGCATCGTGGTGGTCACCCGCTACTTCAGCGGCATTTTGCTGGGCACCGGCGGCCTGGTGCGCGCTTACACCGCCAGCGCCGCCGCCGCGCTGGCCGCCGCGAAGGTGGTCACGGTGCGGGCCTGCGTGCGCCTCACGGTGTCGGTGGACTACGCCCTCTACGAGCGGGCGGTCCAGCTTTTGCAGGGCGCGGGCGGCCGGCTGGACGAGCCTGTCTTCGCCGACCGGGTCACCCTCACCGCCCTGCTGCCCGCGGGGGCGGAAGAGCCGCTGCTGCCCGCCTTTGCCCAGCTCAGCCGGGGCGCGGCGGCGCCGCAGATCACCCCGCCCTTTTACGCTCCGCTGTGAACGGGGCCGGCGCGAAAAAATTTTGATTTTTTTTAAAGGGTTTTGCCCGATTGCATCGTATATAAAATATACCACAAGTTTTGCCCCTGGCAGAAAGGAGGGTGACCCCATGCCAAACGACCCGCGGGAATACACCGAACAGGTGGAGGCGCAGACCCTTGCGCCCTGGGCGGCCCAGAGCAGCCGAAGCCGCGGCCGCCTTGTGCCGGAGGAGGAGTGTCCCTTGCGCACCTGCTACCAGCGGGACCGGGACCGCATCATCCACTGCAAGAGTTTCCGGCGCCTCAAGCAAAAGACCCAGGTGTTCCTCTCGCCGGAGGGGGACCACTACCGCACCCGGCTCACCCACACGCTGGAGGTCAGCCAGATCGCCCGCACCATCGCCCGGGCGCTGCGCCTCAACGAGGACCTCACCGAGGCCATCGCCCTGGGGCACGATCTGGGGCACACCCCCTTCGGCCACGCGGGCGAACGGGCGCTGAACAAGCTGTGCCCGGGGGGCTTCAAGCACTACCACCAGAGCGTGCGGGTGGTGGACAAGCTGGAAAAGAACTTCCACGGCCTCAACCTCACCTGGGAGGTGCGCAACGGCATCATCTGCCACACCAAGGGCAAATGGGCCGCCACCCTGGAGGGCCAGGCGGTGCGCTATGCCGACCGCATCGCCTACATGAACCACGACATCGAGGACGCCATCACCGCCGGGGTGCTCTCGCCCCAGGCCCTGCCCGTCGAGATCGTGCAGGTGCTGGGTGATACCAAGAGCCGCCGCATCTCCACCCTCATTCAGGACCTGGTGGCCAACAGCGGCGCGGCGGGCCTGGCTTTTAGCCCGCTGGTGGGGGAGGCCTACGAGGCGCTCCACGACTTCATGTACTCCACCGTCTATGTGGACAAAGAGGCCAAGCGGGAGGAGCAGAAGGTGGAGAAGGTCATCGCCGAGCTCTATGAGCGGATGCTGGAGGACCCGGGCCTTCTGCCCGACGGTTTTTTGCAGATCGCTTACCAGGAGGGGGCCGACCGGGCCGTCACCGATTATATCAGCGGCATGAGCGACGTGTTCGCCATCCGCATGTTCGAAGATCTGTTCGTGCCGAAAAAGTGGCATATTCTCTGACAAAAGCGCCGCGCGGAGGAGGTGAGGGCGGATGATCCCGCGGGAATACATCGACGAGGTGGTGCGCCGCAGTGACATCACCGACATCGTCAGCGGCTATGTGCAGCTGCGCCACCGGGGCCGCACCCACACCGGCCTGTGCCCCTTCCACAGCGAAAAGACCCCCTCCTTCGTGGTCTACCCCGAGACCCAGAGTTTTTACTGCTTCGGTTGCGGGGCGGGGGGCGACGTGATCACCTTCGTGCGCAAGATCAACAACCTGGACTATGTGGAAGCGGTGAAGATGCTGGCGGGCCGGGCGGGCATGCCCATGCCCGAGGAGGATGACAAGACCGGCCGGCTGCACAGCCGGGTACTGGCCATCAACAAGGAGGCCGCCCGCTTTTTCTACGAGCAGCTCAACGCGGACAACGACGCCGCCCGCACCGCCCGGGCCTACTGGCGGGGGCGGGGCCTGTCCGACGCCACCATCCGCCGCTTCGGTCTGGGCTATTCGCCCGACGATTTCGGCGCGCTGCGCCGCCATCTGCGGAATAAAGGCTACACCGAGGAGGAGATGCTGGCCTCCGGCCTTGAAAAGCGCAGCGAGAAGGGCAACGTCTACGACGTGTTCCGGGGCCGGGTGATGACCCCCATCTTCGATCTGCGGGGCAACGTCATCGCCTTCGGCGGCCGGGTGCTGGGGGACGAAAAACCCAAGTACATCAACAGCCCCGAGACGCTGGTCTATAAGAAAAGCAAGGCGATGTTCGCCTTAAACATCGCCAAAAAGAGCACCAGCCGGCGCTACATCCTCTGCGAGGGCTACATGGATGTGATCAGCCTGCACCAGGCGGGCTTCGACACCGCGGTGGCCGCCTGCGGCACCGCCCTCACGCCCGACCAGGTGCGGATGCTGGGGGAGTACGCCGACGAGGTGGTGCTCTGCTACGACTCCGACGAGGCGGGCCAGAAGGCCACCGCCCGCAGCCTGGGCCTCTTTGCCGACAGCCCGGTGAAGGTGTCGGTGCTGAACATCCCCGGCGCGAAGGACCCGGACGAGTTCATCAAAAAGTACGGCCGGGAGCGGTTCGAACAGCTGTTGAACGGCACTTCCAACGCCATCGAGTATAAACTGGCCAAGGTGCGGGAAAAGTATGACCTGGCCCGCCCGGCGGACCGGGTGGAGTACATCAAGGAAGCCATCCGCCTGCTGGCCGGCCGGCTTACCCCCACCGAGCGGGAGGTCTACGCCGGGCGGCTGGCGGAGGAGACCGATGTGGCCAAGGCCGGCGTGATGGCCCAGCTGGAGGCGGCGGTGCGCACAAACCGGCGCCGGGCCCAGCGCCAGCGGGAACAAGACCTTTTGAACACCGGCGCCGGGGCGGACATCAAGCTGCCCTACAACGCGCCGGGAGGCGAAAAGGCTTTGGGCGTGGCCAGCGCCGAGCAGCAGCTGGTGGCAGCCCTCATTTGCGACCCCTCCCTCATCCCCCTGGCCCAGGGCCGGGTGAAGCCGGAGCAGTTTTTGATGCAGGACATGGCGGCCGCCTACGCCGCCGTGCTGGAGGAGCACCGCCAGGGCCGCCAGCCCGATCTGGCCTCTCTGGCCGCCGCCCTGCCGGAGGAGACGGTGAGCCGCCTCTCGCTGCTCTTGGCCCGCAACTACGACGTGGGCCTGGGCCGGCGGGATGTGGAGATGTACCTGGACCGGCTGGAGCAGAGCGTGCCCAAGAGCGCTTCGGCCGGCGGCATGACCGGTGAACAGCTGGAGGAATACATGGAGCAGCTGCGCCGCAAAAAGGGCTGAAAACGCCTGAACATTGATCCCACGGGCCGCGCGGCCCTGCGATAGCACCCAAAAAGGATGAAAACCCAGGAGGACGTTCCATTATGGCAGAAAAGAAGAATCTGATCCGCGAACTGATCGAGACCGGCAAGCGCAACGGCAAGCTGACCACCAAGGAGATCAACGACGCCATCGAGGAGAGCGGCTTCGACGTGGAGCAGATCGACAAGCTCTACGAGACCATGGAGAGCCACGGCATCGAGATCGCCGACGAGCCGGACAACGACGCGTTCACCCTCACCGAGGACAGCGTGGACGAGTTCGAGAACTCCCTGTCCGCCGAGGGCGTCGCCATCGACGACCCTGTAAAAGTGTACTTAAAAGAGATCGGCCGGGTGCCGCTGCTCAGCAGCGACGAGGAGGTGCAGCTGGCGCTGGACATCCTGGCCGGCTCCCAGGCGGAGGATCAGAAGAAGGAAGCCTTCCCCGACATCTGGAAGATCGAGAAAAACATCAAACTCACCGAGCCCCAGCGCAAGGCCCAGCTGGAGGAGGCCCGCAAGAGCCTCACCCCCGAGCAGATCGCGCATCTGGACGCGCTGGACGAGGTGCTGCGCAAGGGCGAAAAGGCAAAGCAGCGCCTGTCCGAGGCCAACCTGCGGCTGGTGGTGTCCATCGCCAAGCGGTATGTGGGCCGCGGCATGCAGTTCCTGGACCTGATCCAGGAGGGCAATCTGGGCCTCATCAAGGCGGTGGAGAAGTTCGACCACACCAAGGGCTTCAAGTTCTCCACCTACGCTACCTGGTGGATCCGGCAGGCCATCACCCGCGCCATCGCCGACCAGGCCCGCACCATCCGCATCCCGGTGCACATGGTGGAGACCATCAACAAGGTCAAGAAGGTGTCCAGCCAGCTGCTGCACCAGAACGGCCACGACCCCACGGCGGACGAGATCAGTCAGGCGCTGGACATGCCGGTGGAAAAGGTGCGGGAGATCATGCGGGTCGCCCAGGAGCCGGTGAGCCTGGAGACCCCCATCGGCGAGGAGGAGGACAGCCACCTGGGCGACTTCATCCCCGACGAGGACGCCCCTGTGCCCGCCGAGGCCGCCAGCCACACCCTGCTGAAGGAGCAGCTGTCCAGCGTGCTGTCCACCCTGACCCCCCGTGAGGAGAAGGTGCTGCGGCTGCGCTTCGGCCTGGAGGACGGCCGTCCCCGCACCCTGGAGGAGGTGGGCCACGAGTTCGAGGTCACCCGCGAGCGCATCCGCCAGATCGAGGCCAAGGCTCTGCGCAAGCTGCGCCACCCCAGCCGCTCCAAGAAGCTGAAGGACTTCCTGGACTGATTTCCCATCATCTCTTCTTGCCGCGGGCAGCGTTCTGCCCGCGGCATTTTTTTTGCCCGCCTGTAAGAAACGGGGCCCCCGGGCCGTACTAAGGGGCGAAAGCGCTTTTCAAAAGAAAGAAAGGAGGCGGCCGAAACGGACTGCATGAACGAACAGAAATTGGTGGAGGGCATCGCCCGCCGCAGCGAGGCGGCAGCCGAGGCGCTGGTGGAACAGTACGGCGGGCTGCTGCGGTCGGTCATCCGCCGCCACGCCCCCGGGCTGGACGAAGAGGATGTACTGGCGGACGCACTGCTGGCCGTCTGGCAGAATATTGACAGGTTCGACCGAAAGGGCAGCTTCAAAAACTGGGCGGCGGCAGTGGCCCGCTACCGCGCCATCGACGCGGTGCGCCGGGCGGTGCGCAGCCGGCCCGCCGGCGACGCCGCCCAGCTGGAGGCCCTGGGCGGCGGCACGCTGGACGAATATCTGGCGCTGGAACTGGAGGACCTGTTCCGGGGGCTCAGCACCGCCGACCGGGATCTTCTTCTGGCCCGCTACTATTACGGAGAGACCGCCGAAGGGCTGGCGGCGCGGCACAGCATCACGGTGGGGGCGCTGAACACCCGCCTCAGCCGGGCACGCCAGCGCCTTGCACGGCAGCTGCAGGAAAGGAGAGAAACACAGTGAACGATATCTACGACGCGCTGAATCACGTTTCCATGGATCTGGACGGATACACCCCCGTGCCGCTAACGGCAGGGGAGAAAGAACGGCAGGTGCGCCGCCTGCTGGCGGCGGAAAAGGGGCCGCGCCCCGCTGTGCGCATCCACCGCCGGCGGTGGGCCGTGCTGGCGGCCGCCGCGGCCCTCACCGCCTGCCTCGCGGTGGGCGCGGGGGCCGCCCACGCCTGGAGCGGCGACTTCGCCGCCTTCCTGGGTCTGGGCGGCGGGGCGGACAGCCTGGGCGACATGAGCAAGGGCCTGGGCCTCAGCCAGACCCTGCCGGGCGGCACCGTCACCCTGGAGGGCGTTCTGGGCGACGACTACTGCATCTATCTGCCCTTCACCGTGGAAGCCCCCCAGGGGCAGGTGCTGGACGGCACGCTGGACTACGGCTTCGACAACTGCACCCTGTACTCCGACGCCTCCAACGGCATGGTCCAGCATGTGCAGATGCTGCCGGACGACGACCCCACAGACAACAAGCTGCGCTTTGTGATGATGGCCTCCAGCACCGAGCCGCTGCGGGGCAAAACGGCGGAGGCGACCGTGTGGAACCTGTTCAGCTACCCCACCGACACCAGCCGCCTCCACGATGAGGACGCGGTGGTGCCCGGCCGGTTCCAGTTCTCCTTCCGGCTGGATTACGAGGACCGCTCCGTCCTTGTCTCGGACCAAAGCACCGATGTGGGCCTGGGCTGGCCCCTGGCCCGGCTGGAACTCTCGCCGGTGTCGGTGTACCTGGAACTGGACGGCCTGCCCGAGGATGAGATGAACCCCGCCTTCGACGCTTCCGTCGTTCTCATCGGCGCCGACGGCAGCCGTCAGGCACTGGTGAGCGACTGGGAGTATGATCAGACGGGCCAGGGCATTCCCGCCCTGGGTTTTGCCTCGGGCGAAAAGACCGTGTTCCAGCTGTTCCGGGCCATCGACCCGGCGCAGTACACCGCGATCGAGGTAAACGGCGTCTCCTTCCCCCTGGCGGGCTCCGCCGGCTGACCCCCGGAACGCCCGTACGGGCAAAATCGGCAAAACAAAAGCACACGTTCCCGGGCGTTCAACGTCCGGGAACTTTTTTTGCACAATTGGCGAAAATGGCTTGACAGCGCGGTTTTCCCCGGCTATACTGTTGTAATATAGCATAATGGATTAGAACGCCCTAAAACCGACTTTTCCCACAAAATATTTTTGAAAGTTTGTGAAAAATGCACAAAATATTTTGCGCGAAAAACCGGCGGCGGGGGGTCCTGGATCCGATAAGTATAAGATACAGGATAGGAGTGGACGCTTTTTATGATGAAGGTCAAGCCCGTAACCCTCGGTAAGACCCAGCGTATGAGCTTTTCCCGCATCGATGAGGTCATCGATATGCCCAACCTCATCGAGGTGCAGAAAAACTCGTACAAATGGTTTTTGGACCAGGGCCTGAAAGAGGTCTTTCACGACGTGGCCACCATCGAGGACTTCACCGGCAATTTGGCGCTGGAGTTCATCGACTACCGGCTGGGCGAGCCCAAGTATACCATCAAAGAGTGCAAGGAGCGGGACGCTACCTATGCCGCGCCCCTGCGGGTCACCGCGCGGCTGCTGAACAAGGAGACCGGCGAGGTCAAGGAGCAGGAGATCTTCATGGGCGATTTCCCGCTGATGACCGACGCGGGCACCTTTGTGAACAACGGCGCCGAGCGCGTCATTGTCAGCCAGCTGGTGCGCAGCCCCGGCGTCTACTTCGGCGCCAGCTACGACAAGACCGGCAAAAAGCTCTACACCGCCACCATGAACCCCAACCGGGGCGCCTGGCTGGAGTATGAGACCGACTCCAACGATGTGTTCTACGTCCGCATCGACAAGAACCGCAAGCTGCCGGTCACGGTGCTCATCCGCGCGCTGGGCCTGTCTTCCGACGTCCAGATCCGCGAGTTCTTCGGCGAGGACGAGCGCATCCTGGCCACCCTGGAGAAGGACACCACCACCAACACCGAGGAGGGCCTGCTGGAGACCTACCGCAAGCTGCGCCCCGGCGAGCCTCCCACGGTGGAGAGCGCCCAGACCCACCTGAACAACCTGTTCTTTGACCCCCGCCGCTACGACCTGTCCCGTTTCGGCCGGTACAAGATGAACAAGAAGCTGGCCCTGGCCCGGCGCATCGCCGGCTTCACCGCCGCCCGGGACGTGGTGGCCCCGCTCACCGGCGAGCTGCTGATCTCCGCCGGCGAAAAGATCACCCGCGAGACGGCCGAGGCCGCCGAGGCCGCCGGCGTGAGCGTGGTGTACCTGACCATCGACGACAAAGAGGTCAAGATCATCACCAACGGCACCGTGGACGCCGCCCCCTTCTTCAGCTTTGACGTGGCCGAGTGCGGCATCAACGAGAAGGTCAGCTTTGCCGAGCTGCGCGCCATCCTGGACGAAAACCTGGACGAGGCCGGCCAGAAGGAGGCGCTGGAGAAAAACCACGACCGCCTCATCAGCCGCACCGTCACCATCGACGACATCTTCGCCTCCATCAACTACCTGTGCGGCCTGGATCACGGCGTGGGCGTCACCGACGACATCGACCATCTGGGCAACCGCCGCATCCGCAGCGTGGGCGAACTGCTGCAGAACCAGTTCCGCATCGGCTTCTCCCGCATGGAGCGGGTCATCCGCG
>DSLFC04102__coassemble_716_pt1 | contig 33287 bp, 35 predicted proteins | sample DSLFC04102__metabat2_high_PE_037 | metagenome-assembled genome bin DSLFC04102
AGCAAAAAGGGCCCGCCCCGCGCATGCCGCGCGGGGCGGGCCCTTTGGTATTTTCACTTGCGCTTCGCGCCCTCGTCCTTCTTCTCGTCGGTGGCCTCGAACCAGAAGGTAGTGCCCTTGCCCAGGGTGCTGTCCACCCCGAAGCGGAAGCCGTGGCCCCGCAGGACGGCCTTGGTGATGGACAGGCCCAGCCCGGTGCCCACCTTGCCCGCGTCCGACCGGCTGCGGTAGTAGCGGTCGAAGATGTAGGGCAGGTCCTCGGGGGCGATGCCCGCGCCGTGGTCCTCCACCTCCACCCGGGCGCAGCCGTCTTTCGGCGTCACCCGCAGGATGAACACCCCGTCCTCGCCCAGGTGGTGCATGGCGTTGCCCAGAAGGTTATGGAGCACCCGCTCCATCATGGCCGGGTCGGCGCTGACCATGCAGGGGGTGTCCGCCTCCAGCCGGAGTTTGCAGCCGTTCTGGGCGCAGACGGCGTCGTACCGCTGGGCCACCTCCTCGCACAGCTGGCTCATGTCAAAGCGCACCCGCTGGGGCTGCTCGGTGCCGCTGGACACCTTGGACAGTTCCATCACGCTGTTTACAAGGCCGGACAGCCGGTCGGTCTCGTCCACGATGACGTTCAGCTGGTCGGTGCGCTTGTCCGCGTCGTCGCCGGTGAGGTCCCGCACCGTCTCGGCGTAGCCCTTGATGAGGGTGAGGGGGGTGCGCAGGTCGTGGCTGACGTTGGCCAGCAGCTCCCGCTGGAGCTGGGCCGAGCGGGCCACCTGGTCGGCCATGTGGTTGAACTCATCCGCCAGGCGGCCGATCTCGTCGGAGTGGGACACGTTCACCCGCACCGAGTAGTCGCCGTCCGCCATCTTCTTGGCCGCGGCGGACAGCTGGGTCAGCGGGCGGGTGAGCCAGCGGCTGAGCAGCCAGGAGGCCAGCACCGCCACCGCCAGCAGGCAGACGAAGATGGCGGGCATCAGCTGGCTCTGCACCACCGCCGCCTCGCTGACGCGGGTGAGGGTGGTGGAGATGATGACGGAATAGCTGCCCCACTGGCCGTTCTGGGCCAGCTTGCCCACCACCATCTGCTGCGCGCCGCTGGAGGTGCCCACGATCTGACTCACCGAGCCGTTCTTCATCACCGCCTGGCGGAAGGCGGTGATGGTGTCGCTGTCCCGCTTGGTGGTGATCTTGCCGCCGAACAGATCCCCCGTCGACTCGTGCAGCAGGCAGGGGTAGACGTTTTCGCTGCTGGCCACATGGCGCAGGGTGGAGTCGGCGATGTCCACACAGCAGTTGCGGAAGTCCAGCCGGCCGTCCTGGGCGGCGGCGTCCACCCCCGCCCAGAAGTCGTCGTTCTTCACCGCCTCGGAGAAGGCGAAGGCCCGGTAACTCACCGGCGCGTCGCAGGCCTCGATCATGGCGGCCAGCGTGTCCACCTGGGTGTTGAGGTAGTTGTAGATGTGCCGGTTGTACAGCGGCTGCAGCAGCTGGGCGGAGATGAACCACACCAGCCCCAGCACCAGGGCCACCATCAGGCAGAAGACGATCATCAGCTGGTAGCGCAGGCTGAAAAAGACGCCCCGCCCGGCGCGGGTCGCCTGCTTTTTGATCTCACTCATTTACTTCACCGCGTCCGGGTCGAATTTGTAGCCGATGCCCCACACGGTGACGATGGCGTCCCGGTAGCGGCCCAGGTGGCTGCGGAGCATCTTGATGTGGGTGTCCACCGTGCGGTCCTCGCCGAAGTAGTCGTAGTTCCACACCTTCTGCAGAATGCGCTCCCGGCTGAGAGCGATGCCCCGGTTGGTGGCCAGGAACACCAGCAGATCGAACTCCTTGGGGGTGAGGTTGGCCTCCTGGCCGTCCACCTTCACGCTGTGGCTGGCCTGGTCGATCACCAGCCCGCCGAAGGTGTACGTCCCGCCCTCGGTCTCGGTGCGGGGCATGGTACGGGCCAGCACCGCCTTCACCCGGGCCACCAGTTCCCGGGGGCTGAAGGGCTTGACCACATAGTCGTCCGCCCCGCCCTCCAGGCCGGCCAGCTTGTCGTACTCCTCGCCCCGGGCGGTGAGCATGATCACCGGGGTGGTGATCTTGCGGCTGCGCATCTCCTTCAGGCAGGTCATGCCGTCCACAAAGGGCATCATGATGTCCAGGATCACCAGATCCACATCGCCCCCGGAAAGGGCGGCCAGGGCGGCGCCGCCGTCCCCCGCCTCCTCACAGACAAAGCCCTCATGCTCCAGGTGGGCACGGATCAGGTCCCGGATGCGGGGCTCGTCGTCCACGATCAATATTTTAGCCATGGTGTTCAGCCTCCTTGCTGCATGGTTTCTTCTACACTGTCTCCATCATAGCGGGGGAATGTGGCGAAAGTGTGAAACAAAAATCAAAATCCCGTGTTTTCGTTGACGACCGGCCGCCGGGGCGGTACAATAGGACCATCGTCGAACAAAGGAAGTTTTGCACATGCTCATCGAATGTCTTCTCGCGGCCGCGGCGCTGGTGCTGCTGGCGTTGTTTCTGCTGCTGCCCGGGCACGCGTCCTTTGCCCAAAGGCAGCCCTTCACCGGCTGGTGCTACGCCCACCGGGGCCTGCACAGCCCGGACAAGTCCGTCCCCGAAAACAGCCTGGCCGCCTTTGCCGCCGCGGCCGACGCGGGCTACGGCATGGAACTGGACGTGCAGCTGTCGAAGGATGGCGAGGTGGTGGTGTTTCACGACGACACCCTGGACCGGGTGGCCGGAGTGCACGGCCGGGTGGACGCCTTCGACTGGGCGCAGCTGAGGGAGATGCCCCTGTGCGGCACGGCCCACCACATGCCCCTGTTCAGCGAGGTGCTGGCCACGGTGGCCGGGCGCACCCCGCTGATCGTGGAGCTCAAGAGCGGGCCCCGCAACAAGGAACTGTGCCAAAAGACGCTGGCGCTGCTGCGAAGCTACCAGGGCGCCTTTTGCGTGGAGAGTTTCGACCCCACTATCGTGGCCTGGTTCCGCCGCAACGCGCCGGACATCCTGCGGGGCCAGCTGTCGGACAGCTGCGCCGCTTTCCACAAGGAGGGCGATTCCCTCATCGGCTCCTTCGCGCTGAGCCGGTGCCTGGGCAATTTCCTGGCCCGGCCTCAGTTCATCGCCTGGGGCCTGCGGCCCAAGAACGCCGCGGTGCGCCTCATCGAGGCCTTCGGCCCCATGAAGGTGTTCTGGACCGCCCGTCCCGGCATGAACCACGAAGCCCTCACCCGGGAGTACGACGGCGTCATCTTTGAGCATTATGCCCCGCCCGCCCGCTATTAAAAGCAGAAGCGCCCGTTCCGGCATGGGCCGGGGCGGGCGTTTTTTATTCCCTGCCCCCGGCCCGGAGATAGCACCGCCAGAGCCCCTCAAAGATGAGGTTCGGCGCGAGGGCGGGCTTTGTCTCGCAGTAGGGGGCCACCAGCGGCGCCAGCCCGCCGGTGAGGATGAGGCTGGGCGCGCCGCCGGTCTGGTCCATCTCGGCGGCCATGCGGCGGAACATCCCGTCCACCAGGCAGGCCGCCCCGTAGATAACGCCGCTTTGCATGCTCTCGGCGGTGGTGGTGCCGATGGCGGGGCCCGGCGGCTCGAAGGCGATGGACCGCAGGTGGCTGGCCCGGTGCACCAAGGCGTCCAGCCCCAGGGCCACCCCGGGGGCGATGGCCACACCCAGCACGTCCCCCGCCCGGTTCTGGGCGCAGAAGGTGGTGGCGGTGCCCAGGTCCGCCACGATGGCGGGCATGGCAAAGCGGGCCAGCGCCCCCTCGGCCCCGGCCATCATATCCGCGCCGATGGCGTCCCTGGTGAGCACCCGGAAGGAGAGGGTCTTTTCCCCCAGCACCAGCGGCTCACAGCCGGTGACGGCGCGCAGCGCCGCGGTGACCGGCCCGGTGAGGGGGGGCACCACGCTGGACAGCGCGCAGCCCTCCCACCGCCTTTCTTTTCCCAGAGCCTTTCCCAGTTCGGCGGCATAGCGCGCCTCGTCCCAGCTGCGGTCGGTGGGCACCTGGGCGAAAAAGGCGGGGCCCGCCTCCTCCCAGCCGGCCAGACTCAGCCGGGTGTTGCCCATATCCACCAAAAGTACCATCCGCGTATCCTCCCGCCGGCGCCAAAGCGCCCTGTTTGCTTTTAGTATACCCTGCCCGCCCCGTTTGCGCAAGAATAAAGCAGCCCCTGACAGAATAGGTATAAACAGGAGTTCCCACGACAGACGAGGAGGGTAACAGATATGTTTGTGTTGACATTCGGCAAAAACGGCCTGCGGCGGCTGGGCGCTGTCGCGGTGTGCGGCGTGGCGCTGGCGGGCGCGGTGTTCGCCGTCGGCAGCTTTTTCAGGGACGATGCGGCGACCCCCACCGCCGCCAACGGCGAGACGGCCGCGGTGGACCCCACCGCCATGAAGATCGAGGGCACCGACGACATCCAGGCCTTTTTCAAGGCCTACGGGCTGGAGGTGGACCTGGCCACCGCCACGGTGGATAAGGTGAAGATCCCCAAAAAATGGGACGAGAGTTTCTCCGCCTTCAACACGGTGGTGAAGGAGAGCGGCCTGTCCCTGGAGAAATACAAGAACAAGACGGTGGAAAAATGGGTGGCCCTGTGCCCCGGACGCAGCACCGGCGAGAACAAGGTGAACGGGGTGCTGCTGGTGTATAAGGAGGAGCCGGTGGGCGCCTACCTGCTGGCGGAGCCCAGCGGCGAGGTGACCGGCCTGGTCACCGCCACCGCCTCCGCCGCGCCCCTGACCGACGAGCAGGCCGCCGAGACCGCCGCCGGCTTTGGGGAACAGGCCGTCGCCGAGACCGCTGCCCCGGCGGAGGACCCCGCCGCCGCAGCGAACGCCCCCCTGACGGAGGAGACCGCCGAGACCGTCGCGCCCCTCGACGACGGGACGGTGGAGACCGGCGGCGAGATCAGCCTGGAGGACGCGGGCGCCGTGCCCATCGAGTGACAAAAAACAGCCCCGGGACCAAAGGGTCCCGGGGCTGTTTTGTATTTTTTATTCCGCGTCCCACTGGGCGATCTTGCGGCCCATGAGCACGCCCATGACGCTGGCCATCATCAGGCCGCGGGTCCAGCCGCAGGAGTCCCCCAGGCAGTGCAGGCCCGCCACGTTGGTGACCAGGTTCTCATCCATCTTCACCTTGTTGGAGTAGAACTTCAGTTCGGGGCTGTAAAGCAGCGTCTCGTCGCTGGCAAAGCCCGGCACCACCTGGTCCAGCATCTGAATGAAGGCGATGATGTTGGTCATGGCCCGGTAGGGCATGGCGGCGGTGATGTCACCGGCCACCGCGTCCACCAGGGTGGGGCGCACGTTGCTCTGGCTCAGCTCCTTGGGCCAGGTGCGCTTGCCGTCCAGAATGTCGCCGTAGCGCTGCACCAGGATGTGCCCCGCGCCCAGCATGTTGGTCAGTTCGCCCACCTTCTGCGCGTACTCGATGGGCTGGTTGAAGGGCTCGGTGAAGTTGTGGCTGCACAGGATGGCAAGGTTGGTGTTGTCGCTCTTTTTCTCCTTGTAGCTGTGGCCGTTCACCACCGCCAGGTCGTTGTCGTAGTTCTCCTGGCTCACAAAGCCGCCGGGGTTCTGGCAGAAGGTGCGCACCTTGTTCTTGAAGGGCTTGGGGTAGCCGATGAGTTTGGACTCATACAGCACCTTGTTCACCTTCTCCATCACCTCGTTGCGCACCTCCACCCGCACGCCGATGTCCACGGTGCCGGGCTTGTGGGCGATGCCGTGCTGGGCGCAGCGGCGCTCCAGCCAGTCGGCGCCCCGGCGGCCGGTGGCCACCACCGTGCGCCGGGCCAGGATCTCCTCCTCCGCGCCGCCCCTGGCAGCGCGCACCTTCACCCCCCGGCAGGCGCCCTCCTCGATGAGCAGGTCCACGCACTCGGTGTCAAAGCGCATCTCCACCCCTTCGGCGGCCAGATGGTCCTGGATGGCCCGGTACAGGTCCTGGGCCTTCTCGGTGCCCAGATGGCGGATGGGGCAGTCCACCAGCTTGAGACCCGCCTTGATGGCGTTCTTGCGGATCTCCCGGATGTCCTCCCCGTCGTAGATGCCTTCCACATGGGGGTCGGCGCCAAACTCCAGATAGACCGAGTCGGTGTAGTCGATGAGGCTCTGGGCAAACTGCTCGCCGATGAGGGTGGGCAGTTCGCCCCCCACCTCGTAGCACAGGCTGAGTTTGCCGTCGGAAAACGCCCCCGCGCCGGAAAACCCGGTGGTGATGTGGCAGTAGGGCTTGCAGTTCATGCAGCGGCCGGTCTCCGCCTTGGGGCAGTGGCGTTTTTCCACCGGCTTGCCCTTTTCAACGATGACGATCTTTTCCTTTTTCCCTTTGCGCAGCAGTTCCAGCGCGGTGAAGATGCCGGCGGGGCCGGCGCCCACGATCACCAGATCGTACATGGTGGATGACCTCCTGTTTTCGTTGTAATGCCCGTTTGCGTGCGGGCAGCAAAAGCCCCCCTGCCAGCGGACGCCGGCAGGGGGGACTTGCTTTGCCTTATCCCTTTTATTATTAGCACGAAGTCATACTTTTGTCAAGCAGGGAACTTTTTCCGCTTCACGCCCCGCCAAAGGTGATGGTCTGCGCCTGGGCGTCCACCGTGGCCGGCACCCCGAGGGGCAGGATGCACCGGGGCAGGGCGTGGCCCACGCTCACATCCGCCAGGATGGGCAGGGCGGGGTCGGCCACCGCCGCCGTCAGCCGGCGGTGGTACTCCTCCCGGAAGGCGTTGTCCGCGGGGCGGCCGAACAGAATGCCGCTCACCGCCGCGAAGACCCCGGCCTGCTTCAAAAAGCCCAGCGCCCGGCTGAATTTTTCCGGGCTCATCTTCTCATCGCTGGTCTCCAGCAGCAGGATGCGGCCCTTCCAGTCCGCCGCGGCGGGAAAGAGGCCGTACCGCCGGCAGAGAGCGGGCATATCGGGGTAGCGCCCGCCGTCGAAGAAGTCGTAAAGGGTGTCCAGGCAGCCGCCCAGGATCCTGCCGGAAAAGACCGGCGGCCCCTGCAGCAGTTTCCAGCCCGCGGCGGGATGGACGGGCAGCGGCGTGCCCAGCCGGTCGGGGCCGTAGTCGGTGCGGCCTTCATACCACACCTCGCTGGGCCGCACCTGCCGGATGGTGCCGGTGCGCAGCAGTTCCTCAAAGTAGTGGCGGGTGTAGGGCAGCATCTCCCTGTCCAGTTCACACACGTCCGGCAGAAAGGCCTGCCCGTAAAAGGTGGAAAGGCCCGCTTTGTGCAGCATCAGGTGGTTGACGGTGGTGTCGGAAAAGCCCAGAAAAGGCTTTTGGCGCACCGCCTTTTCCAGCTGCCCCTCCCCGAACAGGTACGGCAGCAGCCGGTAGGTGTCATCGCCGCCGATGGCGCAGAGGACAAGGTCGATCTCCGGGTCCCGGAAGGCCTCCAGCAGATCGGCGGCCCGCCGCTCCGGGTGGGCCTTCACATACTCCACACCCTTGAGGGCATGGGGCAGGAATTCCACCCGGAGGCCGTAGTGTTTCAGCCGGGCCACCCCCAGTTCCAGCTCATGCCGGGCGAACGCCTCCCCCAGCGTGCCGCTGGACAGGCTGACCACACCCACGGTTTTGATCATGGAGGTCTCCCCCTTTTTGTTGTTTTTCGCGGGGCGGCCGCCCCCGGGCCGGGGCAAAGGCGCGCAAAGGCCCCGCCGCGAACGCGGCGGGGCCCGGCTGCTCCCGTTTCATTCGCCCCGGGCCGCACGCAGGATCAGGTCGGCGCAGGTGCTTTCGCCCAGGGCGGCGTTGAGGCACAGGTCATAGTGGCCCGCCTCGCCCCAGCGGAACTCGCTGTAAAAATTGTAGTACGCCGCGCGGCGGCGGTCCTCCTTCTGCACCAGCGCCGCGGCGGCCCGTTCATCCGCCTCCGCCGGCAGCCGGCCCTGGGCCCGGGCGCGGCGGACACGGAATTCCAGCGGCGCGTGAAGAAAGACCCGCAGCACGTCGGCGCGGCCCCGCAGCACATAGTCGCCGCAGCGGCCCACGATGACGCAGGGCCCCTTGTCCGCCAGCTGGCGGATGACCTGGCTCTGCACCACGAACACCTGGTCGCTCAGGGGCAATTCGGCCCCCATGGTGTAAAGGTTATACAGCAGGCTGCCGCTGGGCCGCTTTTCGCCGGCGACGATGGCCTGTTCGGACAGTCCGCTCTCCTTCGCGGCCAGGGTGATGAGCTCCTTGTCGTACAGGGGCACCCCCAGCTGGCCCGCCACAGCGCGGGCGATGTCCAGCCCCCCGGTGCAATACTCCCGTCCGATGGTGATGATGCCGTATGTTCCGCTCATGGTCATGCCCCCTTTTTGTCAGTGTGGATCAGCCGTTCAGATGCACGTCCCCCACCAGGGCGCAGCCGTCCGGGTCGATGGCGTACACGGTGATGCGCCCCTTGCCGCTGAACAGTTCCGGCGGCAGCTGTACCCCGCCCTGGGCCGTGGGCTTCAGGAACCGGAAGGTCTTGTGGGCCGTGGTGGCATGGACGGCGCCGCCGGCCACCGCGCAGGCCAGGGTGCCGGAAAACTCCGCCGGCAGCGGCAGATCCTGGCCGTTCTCGTCCTGGAACATGTAGCAGCCCACCTGCTCCAGCGCCCGCAGCCGGGCGGGACGGCGGTGGGGGCAGCCCGCCCCCCGGCCCTTCTGCCGCCCGGTGATCACCAGCGCCAGCCCCTGATAGGCCTTCCAGAAGGCGTCCAGCGGATAGGACCGCTCCGCCTCGGCGTCGGTGGGCGCCAGGCTGTCGTTCACCAGAGCAAAGGAGCCCTCCGCCCCCACCGAAAAGCCCCGCAGCGCCATCATCTGCGCCTCCACGTCGGCGAAGGCGCCGGGCAGGTACGGCCGGCCGTCGGCCGCCGCCTGCTCCTCGCTGGAGGCATAGCGCATGAACACCCCCACCGAATCTCCCTGCTTGACGCACTGCCACAGGCGCTCCGGCTCCAGATAGGCGAGATATGCCCGGAAGCCGTAACACCCCGCCAGCGCCGCCGCGAAGGAGAAGTTGCGGGTGCCCATATCGGCGTCGCCGTGGTCCAGCATGGCCTGGGCCAGTTCCTCGGGCAGCACATCCTGCCCCCAGCGGTTGAGCAGGCTGGCCAGGGTGACGGGCGTGCTCATGCCGTCCCGCAGGGTGGGGTCCCGCAGCTTCTGGCTGTAGGCGGGCAGGTGCAGTTCCCGGCTGTAAAGGGCGGGCGGTTCGCTCTCCCCCTCCACCGGGCGCACGCTGGCGGCCAGCAGCCACACCCGGGGGGTGAAGCGCTCGTCGTCGGTGTACAGATAGATGCGCAGCTGGGCCTGCGCGCCGCGCCCCTTGGCGATGTGCAGCACGTTGTGCCACATGAACACCGGCTGGTTCTCGTCGCCGGTGACGCTGGCCCGCTGGATGTAGGGGCTCCACTTGCCGAAGCTGAGCCAGCCGCTCCACTCCTCGCCCACCCGCACCCGGGCCTGGGCCTCCACCACGGTGCCCGGCGGGGTCTCGGCGTTCCAGCTCATCACCAGCCGGTCGAAGGCGGGCAGGTTCACCGGCTGGGAGGTGTAACAGCCGTACAGCACATACCGCCCGGCCGACTGCTCCAGGCACACGCCGTTCTCGGTGAGGGCCACATTGTCCAGCTCGCCCCGGGTGAAGGCGTCGGTGCCGCTGAGAATATAAAGATTTTTCGCGTTCTGCATATCCCTTGTTTCCCGCTGCCGCCCGGGGCCGCGGCCCGCAAAAGCGGCTTCCTTTCTATGACTTTATGGTATCCCATTTGGGGGCGCACTGTCAAGCGCGGCGACGGCTTGCGCGCCGCCCGGTTTTTCTTTCTGTGATTGACATATTTTATCCGCCTCGTATACTTAAATCAGACGTCCGCTACACCGCCGGATCCGATCGGATCGAAACACAGAAGGGATGGCTCGTTTTATGGATCATTTTGAAAGCCGGTATGCCCGTCCGCTGATCGTTGTTCTTCTTGTCATTTTGCTCCTCTCGTTCGTTCCGATCGTGTGGATCTCGTTCTATTCCTACCCCGCCGCGGATGACTTTTCCTACGCCCTCAGCACCGCGCATGTGTGGCAGGAGACCCACTCATGGACGGCGGTTTTTTCCGCCGCGCTGGAGACCATGCGCGTATCCTATGAAAGCTGGAACGGGCTTTTTGCGGCCATCCTGCTCGCGAGCCTTCAGCCCATGGTCTTCGACCTGTCTTTGTACCCCGTCGGCGCGCTCATCCTCTTTTTTTCGTGCGTCGGTTCCCTTTGTCTGCTTTTTTGGGTGCTCTGCCGCCGTGTTTTTGCGTGTCCGCGCAGTTCGGCGGCGATCATTTCGCTCCTTCTCACCTTTTTGGCGTGTCAGTTCGTATATGACCCGGTGGAATCCTTCTTCTGGTTCACCGGGGGGATCCACTACACCCTTTCCCAATCCTTCGCCTTCTTCGTTCTGGCCTTGCTCGTGCTTGCGGTGACGATGCCGGCAAGGCGCGTTTTTCCTGTTCTGCTGACGATCGGCTGCCTGCCCTTTGCGGTTTACATCGGCGGCGGGAATTTCTCCACCAGCCTGGCGCTGCTCATGATCCTCTCCGCGCTTATTGTGCTCATCTGGCGGCAGAAAAAGAGAAAAGCCGCCGTCCTCGTTTTTGTCGTCTTCGCGGCGCTTTTTGCTTCCTTTCTGTGCAGCGTTTTATCCCCGGGTGCCGCACTGCGCCAGGAGATCGTCGGCGCAGCCAATTCCCCCGTCAAGGCGATCGCTCTTTCCCTCGTTTACGGCGGCTACGCCTTTGCCGACAGCACCACGCTGCCTGTGCTTTCGGCCTGGCTTTTCATCACCCCCCTGTTGTATCGGGCCGCATCCCGGTCTTCTTTCTCCTTTTCCCTGCCCCTTGTGCCCATCGTTTTGCTGTTTGGCGTCTTTTGCGCGCAGGGCACCCCTGTCTTCTACGCGATTGGTCTGAACATGCCCGAGCGGGTCATTAACATCATATACCTCAGCTATTACCCCTTCTTTCTTGTGGGGTGGTGGTACTTCCTCGGCTGGCTGTCCCGCCGGCGGCAGTGGACCGCCTGGTTTGCGCCCGTCAGCCGGCAGCTGAAAAAGGTGCCGCTCCCGTTTGTGCTGACCGGGTTCGTCCTTTTCTTTCTGGTGGGCTCGCTGGGCCTTGTTACGGTGGAAAAAGACCCTCAGACGGGCGGCGCTTCCTTTCAGGGCCTGCCACTCAGCGTGGAGGCCGCGCGCTCTGTCCTGTCCGGCCAGGCCGCGGACTTCCACAGCCAGCTCAAAGAGCGTGAGATTCTTTATACCACAAGCCCGCAGGACGTGATCGAAGTCGCCCCCTTGCGGGAGCATCCCTATCTTTTGTTCCAGCAGGACCTCTCCAGCGATGCCGGTTTTTGGGTCAATCAGGATGTGGCAAGCTTCTTTCACAAGGAGTCCATCCGCGTCTCGCCCCAGTAATCCCCTTTCCACCGCTGCCCCGCCGCCCTTCCGGGAGAATGCCGCGGGCATCCGGGTCTTTTCTCCCGGAAAATCCGGCGCGGAAAAATTTGCTTGACATTTTCTTCCGAACTCGTATACTATAATCAGTTTCCGCGGCCCCGCGCCGCGGCCCCCGAAAATCCCAAAGCAAAGGTGTGTGCCATGAAGATCATCATTGCCGGCGACGGCAAGGTGGGCCTTGCCCTGACGCGGCAGCTGCTGCACGAGGGGCACGAGGTGACCATTGTCGATTCCAACCCTGTGGTGCTGCAGACGAACATGTACCAGTATGACGTGCTGGCGGTGCAGGGAAACGCCGCCACCATGGAGGCGCTGCGGCAGGCGCGGGTGGAGCAGGCGGACCTGCTCATCGCCGCCACCAGCGCCGACGAGATCAATCTGCTGTGCTGTGTGACTGCCAAGAAGATGAACAGCCGACTGCACACCATCGCCCGGGTGCGCAACCCGGACTACACCGAACAGCTCTTCGTCATGCGGGAGGAACTGGGCCTCTCCATGACCATCAACCCGGAACTGTCGGCTGCGCGGGAGATCTTTCATCTGCTGCAGTTCCCCAGCTTCCTTCACCGGGACAGCTTCGCCAAGGGCCGGGTGGAGATCGTGGGCCTGCGGGTGGACGAGCACAGCCGGCTGGACGGCGTGCCCCTGCACCAGCTGTACAAGATCGCCCAGGTGAAGGTGCTGGTGTGCGCGGTGCTGCGCAGCGGCCGGGCGTTCATACCCGACGGCAGCTTCCAGCTGAAGAAGGGCGACCGCATCTTCGTCACCGCCCGGGCGGTGAACCTGGCCCAGCTGATCAAGAATCTGGGCATTGCGGAGCAGAAGATCCGCCGGGTGCTGCTGGTGGGCGGCGGCCACATCAGCTTTTATCTGGCCCAGCGCCTGCTGGACGCGGGCCTGAGCGTGAAGATCATTGAGCAGAACCCCGCCCGGGCCCGCTTTCTGGCGGAGAACCTGCCCCGGGCCTCGGTGGTGCTGGGGGACGGCTCCTCCCGCAGCCTGCTGGAAAGCGAGGGCCTGGCACAGGCCAACGCCCTGGTGAGCCTCACCGGCATGGACGAGGAGAACATCGTGCTGAGCATGTTCGCCCGCAGCCAGGGGGTGCCCAAGGTGGTGACCAAGGTCAACCGCCTGGAGTATGGACACATGTTCGAGGAGCTGGACATCGGCAGCATCGTGAGCCCCAAGGAACTGACCAGCGCCCTGATCGCCCGCTATGTGCGCAGCATGCAGAACAAGACCGGCAAGATCCTGACCCTGCACCCCATCGCCGAGGGCAACGCGGCGGCCATGGAGTTCCGGGTGGACGAGAGCGTGCTCTACCGGTGTGTAGCCCTGAAGGACGTACCCCTGCGCCGGGGGGTGCTGATCTCCTGCATCACCCATAGCGGCACCACCATCATTCCGGACGGCACCTCCCACTTTGACGTGGGCGACACGGTGGTGGCGGTGAGCACGCTGGACGCCCCCGTGCAGCAGATGAACGACCTGTTCGTGTGATCCGCAGGCCGCGGTTTTGTTTGGAGGAGGAAATGCACAGTTGAACTTTCGTGCGATCAACCACACCATCGGGCTCATCATCCTGCTGGAGATGGCATTCATGCTGCCCAGCCTGGCCTGGTGCTGGGTGGACCGGGATCCTGCCAGCGCCCGGGCCTTTGGCGCGGCCTTTGTGGTGATGGGCCTGTGCGCCCTGCTGTTCCTGCTGGTTGGCCGCCGCGCCCGGGGCAACTTTTTCGCCCAGGAGGGCTTTGTGACGGTGGCGGTCAGCTGGATCGTGCTGTCGCTGCTGGGCTGTCTGCCCTTCTACTTCAGCGGCGAGATCCCCCATTACGTCGACGCGCTGTTTGAGGTGGTGAGCGGCTTCACCACCACCGGCGCCTCCATCCTGGCGGACCCGGCCGAGATGAGCCGGGGCCTGTTGTTCTGGCGCAGCACAACGCACTGGCTGGGCGGCATGGGCATCCTGGTGTTCATGCTGGCCATCCTGCCCGCCCGCCAGGGCGGCACGCTGCACCTGATGCAGGCGGAGAGCCCGGGGCCCACCGTGAGCAAGTTCACCCCCCGCCTGCGGGAGACCAGCACCATACTCTACGCCATCTACCTGGCGCTGACGGTGGTCTGCATCCTGCTGCTGCTGGCGGGAGGGATGCCCCTGTTCGACAGCCTGTGCACCGCCTTCGGCACCGCCGGCACCGGCGGCTTCGGCATCAAGGCGGACAGCATGGCCAGCTACTCCCCCTATCTGCAGTGGGTGGTCACGGTGTTCATGGCCCTGTTCGGGGTGAACTTCTCGGTGTACTACCTGCTGCTGATGCGCAAGGTGGGCCTGGCCGTGCGGGACGAGGAGGTGCGGCTGTATTTCCTCATCCTGCTGGCGTCCGGCGCGCTGATCGCCTGGGACATCCGGGACCTGATCCCCGATGTCTCCGACCGCATCCGCCACGCCTACTTCCAGGTGAGCAGCATCATGACCACCACCGGCTTTTCCACGGTGGACTTTGACGCCTGGCCCGCCTTTTCCAAGTCCATCCTGCTGTGCCTGATGGCGGTGGGCGCCTGCGCCGGGTCCACCGGCGGCGGCCTCAAGGTCATTCGCCTGAGCATCATGGTGAAGAGCCTGCGCCGTGCCGTGCGCCGCACCCTGCGTCCCAACAGCGTGCAGCTGGTGCGGGTGAACGGCAAGGTGCTGGGGGACGACGTGCTCCACAACGTGAGCGCCTACCTGGTGGCCTATGTGCTGATCGCCTTCGGCAGCTTCATGATCGTCTCGCTGGACGAGTTTTCACTGGAGAGCAACCTCTCCGCCGTGTTCGCCTGCTTCAACAACATCGGCCCCGGCTTCGGCGCCGTCGGCCCGCTGGCCAACTACGACTGCTTCAGCGATCTTTCCAAACTGGTGCTCACACTGGATATGCTGCTGGGCCGGCTGGAGATCTTCCCGCTGCTGGCGCTGGCCAGCCGCCACAGCTGGAGCCGCCGGCTGTGACACACCCCGGGGCCGCCTTTGCGGCCCCGTTTTTTTGCTTGTGCGCGATTTTGGGGCGGATGTATGCCCTTTCTGCCGGACCCCCTGACCACGGGTGCCTTTGGGGCGGCTGCGCGCCCCCTGCCCCGGGCGGAACGCCCCGGCCGCCCGCTTGTCCGCCCCCGAAAGGAAGCCTTCCGCCCGGCGCCGCACACGAAAAAATCCCCCTGCCAACGGCAGGGGGATTTTTTACGCACAGGATATTTTTCAAAAAATATTCCAGATCGGAACTCAGGGGACGGCGCAACTCATCCCTCTTCCCGGCGCCTGCGGCGGCGGAACAGGCCCCGAAAGCCGTCCTCCTCCTTGGCGCCCAGGGCGCGGGTGAGGATGCCCAGCAGCCCCGCTGCCAGCGCCGCGCCGCCAAAGACGGTGAGCACCTGGTCCCAGCGGCCGCCGAGGGCGTCCAGCAGCGCGGTGAGTCGGTCAAGGTCCATAGGGATCTCCTCTCCTTGGGGCTTCAGCGGGGGGTGGCGACGCTCTGGCGCACCTGGGCCCGCTTGAGTTTGGCGGCGGCCAGTTCCCGGTCCCGGGGGGACAGATCGCCCTGTTCCAGCTGCCGCCGGGCGTCCGCCTCGGAGGCCCGGGCGCGCTCCGGGTCGATGTCCTCGGCCCACTCAAAGGTGTTGGCCATCAGCCGCACATGGCCGCCGGCCACCGCCAGCATGCCGCCGATGCAGGCCGCGCGGCGCACGGCGCCTCCTTCCAGGGTGACCCGGGCCTCGCCCATGCCCACCGCGGTGAGGTAGTCGCAGTGGCGGGCCAGGATGGCCACGTCCCCCACGATGGTGCGGCAGAAGAGCTTTTCGGCCATGCCGTCAAAGGCCTGGCCGCCGGGGGTGACGATCTGCAACGGAAAGCTGCTCATGCGGTCTCACCTTTCTTTGCTGCCGCGACCACCTCGTCGATGGTGCCCTTGAACAGGAACGCCGATTCGGGCAGGTCGTCGTGTTTGCCCTCCAGGATCTCCTTGAAGCCCCGGATGGTCTCCTTCAGGGGCACATACCGCCCCTCCATGCCGGTGAACTGCTCGGCCACGGTGAAGGGCTGGCTGAGGAAGCGCTGGATCTTGCGGGCGCGGTTGACGGTGATCTTGTCCTCCTCGCTCAGCTCGTCCATGCCCATGATGGCGATGATGTCCTGCAGTTCCTTGTAGCGCTGCAGCACCTGCTGCACGCCGCGGGCCACCTCATAGTGCTCCTCGCCCACCACGTCGGGAGAGAGGATGCGGCTGGTGGAGTCCAGCGGGTCCACCGCCGGGTAGATGCCCAGGCTGGAGATGGCGCGGGACAGAACGGTGGTGGCGTCCAGGTGGGCGAAGGTGGTGGCGGGGGCGGGGTCGGTCAGGTCGTCCGCCGGCACATACACCGCCTGCACGCTGGTGATGGAGCCCTCCTTGGTGGAGGTGATGCGCTCCTGCAGCGCGCCCATCTCGGTGGCCAGGGTGGGCTGGTAGCCCACGGCGCTGGGCATACGGCCCAGCAGCGCCGACACCTCGCTGCCCGCCTGGGTGAAGCGGAAGATGTTGTCGATGAAGAGCAGCACGTCCTGGTGCTCCTTGTCGCGGAAGTACTCGGCCATGGTCAGGCCGGACAGGCCCACCCGCATACGGGCTCCCGGCGGCTCGTTCATCTGGCCGTAGACCAGGGCGGTCTTGTTGATGACCCCCGACTCCTTCATCTCGTTGTACAGGTCGTTGCCCTCGCGGGTGCGCTCGCCCACGCCGGTGAACACCGACAGGCCGCCGTGCTGCTTGGCAACGTTGTTGATCAGCTCCATGATGAGCACCGTTTTGCCCACGCCGGCGCCGCCGAACAGGCCGATCTTGCCGCCCTTGGCGTAGGGGCAGATCAGGTCCACCACCTTGATGCCGGTCTCCAGGATCTCGGTGGTGATCTGCTGTTCCTCGTAGCTGGGGGGATCGCGGTGGATGGGCCAGCGCTCCGCGGTCTCGGGGGCGGGCATATCGTCCACCGGCTCGCCCAGCAGGTTGAAGATGCGGCCCAGGCACTCCCGGCCCACCGGCACGCTGATGGGGCCGCCGGTGTCCACCGCCTTGGCGCCGCGCACCAGGCCGTCGGTGCTGCTCATGGCGATGCAGCGCACCACATTGTCGCCAACGTGCTGCGAGACCTCCACGATCAGGCTCTTGTCACCGTTTTCCACCCGGATGGCGTTCAGCAAAGCCGGCAGCTGACCGTCGGGGAATTTGATATCCAGCACCGGGCCGATGACCTGCACCACGGTGCCCTCGTATTGATTCGGCATGGACATTTCTCCTTTTTGCGGCGGCGGAGGGGGCTGTTCAGCCCTCGGCGCCCGCCACGATCTCGGTGATTTCCTGGGTGATGGCCGCCTGCCGGGCCCGGTTGTAATGCAGGCTCAGGGTCTCGATCATCTCGCCGGCATTCTTGCTGGCGGCGTCCATGGCGGTGCGGCGGGCGCCCAACTCGCTGGCCACCGACTCGCACAGGCCACCCCAGATAAGGCCCGCCAGGTACTCCGGCACGATGGCGTTGTACACCGTTTCGCTGTCCGGCTCGTAGAGGGTGGTCTGACGGGGGCCGCTGCCCTTTTCCGCCGGCTCATAGTTCAGCGGCAGCAGCTTCAGGGTGGCCGGCTGCTGGCTGAGCATGGACACGAAGTTGGTGTAGGCCAGCACGATCTCGTCGAACTCGCCCTTCACGAAGCCCTCCGCCAGGGTGCGGGCGATGTCGTAGCAGCCGCTCATCTCCAGGTCGGCGGCCACGGCGTACCGCTCGGTGACGATGGGCACGCCCCGGCGGCGGTAGTGCTCCAGCGCCTTTTTGCCGATGGGCAGCACACACCAGTTTTTGCCCTCGGTGGCGCTGTCCACCGTCTTGAAGATGTTGCTGTTGTAGCCGCCGGCCAGGCCCCGGTCGCCGGCGATGACCACATAGCAGCTGGTCTTCACCGGCCGCCGGGCCATGTAGGGCGAGCGGAACTCGTCGTTGGAATAGGCGATGTCGTCCAGCGCCGCGTGGAGCACGTCAAAGTAGGGGCGGCTGTTCTCCACCCGCTCCTTGGCCCGGCGCAGCTTGGAGGAGGCCACCAGCTCCATGGCCTTGGTGATCTGCATGGTGCCTTCCACGCTCTTGATGCGCAGCTTGATGTCCTTCATGGACGCACCTGCCATACGCTCTGCCTCCTTACTTCGCCCGGGTGTTCAAAAACTGCCGGGTGTACTCGTCCAGCGCCGCCTTCAGCGCGGCCTCGGTGTCCGCCTCCAGCTTGCCGGTGTCCCGGATGGCGGTGAGCACCGTCTCGCCGTGGCTGTCCATATACTCGTACAGCCCCTGCTCGTACTCCTTCACGTCCTCCACGGCCACGTCCTTCAGGTACTCCTTGGTGACGGCGTAGAAGATGCACACCTGCTTTTCCACCGGAACGGGGGAATTGCGGTCCTGCTTGAGCACGGCCACGATGCGCTCACCCTGGGCCAGACGGGCCTTGGTGTCGGCGTCCAGGTCGGAGCCGAACTGGGCGAAGCTCTGCAACTCGCGGTACTGGCTGTACAGCAGCTTGAGGCTGCCGGCCACCTTCTTCATCGCCTTGATCTGGGCGTTGCCGCCCACGCGGGACACCGAGATGCCCGGGTTCACCGCCGGCATGACGCCGCTGTGGAACAGCTCGCTCTCCAGGAAGATCTGGCCGTCGGTGATGGAGATGACGTTGGTGGGGATGTAGGCGGACACGTCGCCCGCCTGGGTCTCGATGATGGGCAGAGCGGTGAGGCTGCCGCCGCCGTACTCCGGCGCGATGCGGGCCGCCCGCTCCAGCAGGCGGCTGTGCAGGTAGAACACGTCGCCGGGGTAGGCCTCACGTCCCGGCGGACGCCGGATCAAAAGGCTCAGTGCGCGGTAGGCCACCGCATGCTTGGACAGATCGTCGTAGATCACCAGCACGTCCTTGCCCTGAGCCATAAAGTATTCGCCCATGGCGCAGCCGGCGTAGGGCGCGATGTACTGCAGCGGCGACAATTCGCTGGCGGTGGCGGACACCACGATGGTGTAGTCCATGGCGCCGTTCTCCGCCAGGGTGTTCACCAGCTGGGCCACGGTGCTCTGCTTCTGGCCGATGGCCACATAGATGCAGATGACGCCGGTGCCCTTCTGGTTGATGATGGTGTCGGTGGCGATCACCGTTTTACCGGTCTGGCGGTCGCCGATGATGAGTTCGCGCTGGCCACGGCCGATGGGGATCATCGAGTCGATGGCCTTGATGCCGGTCTGCAGCGGCACCGACACGCCCTGGCGCTGGATGATGCCGGGCGCGGGGGACTCAATGGGCCGGTACTCGGCGGTGTCGATGGGGCCCTTGCCGTCGATGGGCTGGCCCAGGGCGTTCACCACCCGGCCGATCATGGCCTCGCCCACCGGCACGCTCACCACGCGGCCGGTGCGCTTGACCACACTGCCCTCCTTGATGCCCCCCTCGTCGCCCAGCAGCACGATGGAGACGCTGTTCTCTTCCAGGTTCTGAGCCATGCCGTAAGCGCCGTTGTCAAACTCCACCAGTTCGCCGCTCATGCATTTCTCAAGACCCACCGCCCGGGCGATGCCGTCGCCCACCAGGATCACGCTGCCGGTCTCGCTCTGCTCGATGACGTTCTGGTAGTGCTTGATCTGCGCCTTGATGATCCGGGTGATCTCTTCGGGTTTCAATTGCATTCTTTCACCTTCTCGTTACAAAGTGGCGGCCAGCAGGCGCCGCATCTCGTCCAGCCGGTTCTTCACCGTGCCGTCCAGCTGGGTGCCCTCCACCTCCAGCCGCACGCCGCCCAGGCAGCCGGGCTCCACCCGGGTGGTCAGGGCGATGGTCTTGCCGGTGATCGACTCCAGCTTTTTCTTCAGCGCGTCGGCCTGGCCGGCGCTCATGGGCACCGCGGTCACCGCCGTGGCCTCCAGGATGCCGTGGGCCTGGTTGTACCGGGCACGGTATTCCTTGCGGCAGTCGGGCAGGCTGCGGATCTCACCCTTCTCGCATAGCAGCTTGAGGAAATTCAGCAGGTAGGGCTCGGCCTGCCCGCCGAAGGCCTCGTCCAGCGCGGCGCAGCGCTCGGCCTTGGGCACGCTGGGCATCGCCAGCAGTTTTACATACGCGGGATTTTCGGCCAGCAGCCGGCACACCTGGTCCAGCTGCTCCAGGATCGTCTGTTCCAGGCCTTCCTCGACGGCCAGCTCGTAGAGCGCGCCGCCGTACTCGGCGCCCGCGGCGGTCATGAGGCGTCACCCACCTTCTCGATGAACTCGTCGATCAGGGCCTTGTGGTCGGCCTCGCTGATCTCCCGCTCCACCACCTTGCTGGCGATGGCCATGGCCATGCCGCCGATCTCGTCCTTGGCGTCGTTCAAAGCCTTCTTGCGGGCCTGCTCGATCTCCGCCTCGGCCTTCTGCTTCATCTGGGCGGCCTGCTGGCGGGCGGCCTCCAGCGTCTGCTCGCTGCGGGCCGCGGCGGTCTTGCCCGCCTGCTCCAGCAGATCGGCGGCCTCCTGCCGCGCGGCGGCCAGGTGCGCCTCGTAGTCGGCCTTTTCCGCCTCGGCGGTGTCCTTGGCCTTCTTGGCGTCCGCCAGCATGGCGTCCGCCCGGGCCTGGCGCTCGTTCAGCACCTTCTGCACCCGGTCGAACAGCAGTTTCTTGACGATCAGCGTGAGGATCAGCAGATTGCCCAGCATCATGATCATGTGCCAGGGCGTGATGGTGACCAGATCTTTAAATTGTTCCAATGGTCATTCCCCTTTCCCCCGATCCGGGCCAGGCCATCAGCCCAGCATAGCGGTGAACATGCCCGGCGCCACGAACAGCAGCAGCAGGCCGGTGACGAAGCCATAGATACCGGTGGTCTCGGCAATGGCGCAGCCCAGCAGCATGGTGCTGGTGACGTCGCCCTTGCACTCGGGCTGGCGGCCGATGGCCGAGCAGGCCTGGCCCACGGCGTAACCTTCGCCGATACCGGGGCCGATACCTGCGATCAGAGCGAGACCCGCGCCGATGGCGCAGCCGGCCAGAACGATTGCTTTCTCCAACATAGATAGTTCCTCCTAAAATTGAAGTACTTGTTTGTATGCCGCCCCGGAGGGCGTTTTTCCTCGCGGCCGGCGGCCGCGTCGGGCCAGAAGGTCAGCCGTCGCTCTCGGCGGCGTTGGCGATGTACAGCATGGTGAGCATGCAGAAGATAAACGCCTGCATCAGGCTGCTGAACAGGTCGAAGTAGATGGACAGGATGGCCGGGATGCCCAGCTGGAACAGCGGGATGAGGCTGAGCACCTCGCCCAGCGCCCCGGGCAGCAGGCCCAGCACCGCGTTGCTGGCCACCGCCAGCGCCGCGTACACCAGCGTGCTGATGACCCCGCCGGACATGATGTTGCCGAAGTGACGGAAGGCCATGGAGATGGGGGTGGCCAGCTCGCTGATGATGTTGAAGGGGGTGAACACCGGGATGGGTGTGGTGAACCCCAGAAGATACCCGCCGATGCCGTTGGTCTTTATCTTGGTGGCGGTGATCATCACGAACACCAGCAGCGCCCAGGACAGCTCGGTGGAAAGATCGCTGGTGGCCGGATACAGCCCGATCAGGCTGGAGAGGCTGCACAGCGCCGAATAGCTGAACAGCGCCCCGATGAAGGGCACGAAGTGGGCGTATTTCTGGCCCATGTTGCCGATGACAAAGTTCTTGCAGGTGGTGACGATCAGTTCCGCCACCGCCTGTTTTTTGCTGATCTTGTCCACCGTGAGGCCCCGCCCCAGCCACCAGCAGAGCAGCGCGATGGCCGCCAGGATGATCCAGGCGTCCAGCAGGCTCTCGGTGAGCTGGAACTTGCCCAGCAGCGGCACCGACCAGGAGGATTCCCACAGGATCTTAGGGCCGGTGATCTCAACGTTCATGGTCGCTTTGTTCCCCCTTTTGCTCGTCTTTTTTGTACATGCCCGTCAGCTGCATCACCGCGATGGTGACGCGGGGCATAAGCAGCGGCACCGCCGCCGCCACCCAGTGCAGGAAGGGCAGGCTCACCGCCAAAATCAGCCACAGCGCCATCAGCAGCATCCGCATGCTGTAGGAAAACTGCATCATCTTCTGGCCCCGCTCGGCGTTCGCCTCGCCGGTGATCTTCTGCACCGTCAGGCCCAGCAGCAGAAAATTCGCCACCGCCACCGCGCCGCCCAAAACGCCCCCCAGGGCCACGGTGTAGTCGAACCGGCCCAGCGCGGCGAACACGGCGAACATCACCGCCACGCCCGCGGCGGTGCCCAGGGCGATGTGGGCGGTCTCTTTTTTTACAGCCGGCTGTAATTTCATCCGGATGTTCCTCTCTTTCAGACGTGGTCGTTGAAGGCGGCGGGGCCCTTTTTGCCGGGCCGGCTTTTCCGCTGCACATAGCGGTAAAACCCCCAGAAGGACGCACCCGCCGCGCCCAGGCCCAGGCCCAGCGCCGGCAGCATCACCCAGGCGGGAAAGCCCTTGGCGTCGATGAGCCACCAGGCCCCCCAGGCGCATAAAAACGGCGGCGTGACCAGCGAAAACCCCAGCTGTGTGAGCCACGCCAGTTCCCGCAGCGCGGTCATCCACGGTTTCACCGGCACGCCCCCTTTTTCGAGATGAATCGTACGCCAACGCATCGTGTTTAAATATTATAACAAAAGCAGCAGGACAAATCAATTGATTTTGCATTTCCTGCGCAATTTTTTTACAGATCCGCCGGGATGGCAGAGCGCGGGCGAACGCTTGCCACCCTGCCGCCTTTGTGTTAAAATAAGACCAACAATTGCAAAGGCGGTGGCGGTATGCTGCTTTCCATCGTGGTGCCCTGCTACAACGAGCAGGAGGCGCTGCCCTTCTTTTACAAGGAGATCTGCCGCGTGGCCGGCGAAATGAAGGCCAGCCACGGGGCGGATTTTGAGTTTATCTTTGTGGACGACGGCTCGAAGGACGACACCCTTTCCATCGCCCGCGGGCTGCGCCGGCAGGACAAGCGGGTGCGCTACATCAGCTTTTCCCGCAACTTCGGCAAGGAGGCGGGCATTCTGGCGGGCCTTGAGGCGGCTAAAGGCGACTATGTGGCCATGATGGACGCGGACCTGCAGGACCCGCCGGCCCTGCTGCCGGAGATGCTGGACGCGCTGCTGAAAGAGGATTACGACTGCGCCGCCACCCGCCGCACCACCCGCAAGGGCGAGCCGCCCATCCGCAGCTTTTTTGCCCGGATGTTCTATAAGATCATCAACCGGATGAGCGACGCGGACATTGTGGACGGCGCGCGGGACTACCGGCTGATGCGCCGGCGGATGGTGGACGCCATCCTGGCGCTGCCGGAATACAACCGCTTTTCCAAGGGCATCTTCGGCTGGGTGGGCTTCAGGACCAAGTGGCTGGAGTATGTGAACGTGGAGCGGGTGGCCGGCGAGACCAAGTGGAGCTTCTGGAAGCTGTTCCGCTACTCGCTGGAGGGTATCGTGGCCTTCTCCACCGCGCCGCTGGCGCTGGCCAGCCTGATGGGCATCGCCTTCTGCGCGCTGGCCTTTGTGATGATCCTGTTCATCATCGCCCGCACCCTGCTCTTCGGCGACCCCACCAGCGGCTGGCCCAGCCTTGTGTGCATCATCTTTCTGTGCAGCGGCGTGCAGCTGTTCTGCATGGGGGTGCTGGGGCAGTATCTGGCCAAGACCTACATGGAGGTCAAGCGCCGCCCGGTGTACATCGTGCGGGAGACGGAGGCGGACGCCGAGGCGTGAGTCCGGCCGGCGAATACAATAAAACGCGAAAAAGGCACGGGACGCGTCCCGTGCCTTTTCTTATTTTGCGATGTAATACTCGCTGCCCATCACATAGGGATTGTCGGCGCTGTAGGCCACATGGCCGGCCAGGCAGTCCACCCAGGCCTTGTAGCCCGCGGCCACCATGTGCAGGCCGTCGGAGGAGTACTCCGCCAGCAGGTCGCCGTTGTCGTCCGCCAACGCGGAGTAGACGTCCACGAAGTAAACGCCCTTTTCCAGAGCCATGTTCGCCAGCTTCTCGTTCACCCGCTGGATGCGCGCCTTGTAGATGCCGGTGCTGGCGTAGTCCGCCGCCACGGGGGTCATGGTCTGGACGTAGATGTCCGCGTCGGGGGCCGCCTGGCGCACCAGGTCGATCATCTGGCCGTAGTAGGCGATGAAGCTGTTCTCGGTGGCCTCGTCGTCCCGGGCGGCCAGAGCGTTGGCGCCGAACATGAGATAGATGCTCTTGGGGGCGGTCTGGGCGATCACGTCCAGCGGCACCGACTGCTCGCTGGTGTTGAAGTCGGTCATCACCACGCGGTTCACCACGTCGCCGGGGGTGGCGCCCCGGTAGCCCCGCACGGTGGCCACATCCTTCACCGGGTTCTCATAGAGGCCCAGGCCCTCGGTGACGCTGTCGCCCAGGAAGAGCGCGGTGGAGAAATAGCTGTTGTCCACCCGGCCGCAGGCGGGCAGGCAGATCTTGTCGTAGGTGAGGCCGGTGTAGCTCCAGCCCTCGGCCTGCTGCACCGGGCCCATGCTGGCGAACTGCACCCCGCCGCCCGTGTCGGTGACCGGGTTCTCCATGGGCAGCGGCGCCAGCACGCTGCCGGCCAGGCCCGTGGTGCCCAGGTCCAGGGTGCTGTTCGGGTCGACCGTGCTGCCCCCGCCGCGGATCGTCTCGATGGCCCAGGTGATCACCCAGGCCAGGCCCAGCAGCACCGCCGCCGCCAGCACCAGCCGCAGCGCGCGCTGCGCCGAGCGCCGCCGCCGGCGGGAGAGGGTCTCTTTTCGAAATTCACGGTAGCTGGCCATGCCGGCCTCCTTTTTGCGCTGGTCGATCAGACGGTGTGGGTGGCCAGGTACTCGGCCAGGATGGGATAGGCGTTCTGGTTCAGGTGCACCTTGTCCTGAGCGGCCAGATCCTCCCGCAGGTCGCCGTTGGCATCCTGCAGCGCCTCGTAGATGTTCACGAAATGGCAGCCCTTTTCCCGGGCCAGCAGCGCCAGCTGGGTATTTACCCGCTGGATGCGCTCCTTATACAGGCCCGGCTGGCTGGCCCCCGGCCGCACCGGCGTGACCGACTGGACGTAGATGTCCACCCCGTCCCCCAGGTCGGCCTTGAACATATCCAGCATCTGACTGTAATAGTTCAGGAAAGACTGCTCGGTGGCCTCGCCGTCCCGCACCAGGGCGTTGGTGCCCAGCAGGATATACAGCCGCAGGGGGTTGGAGTTGATGACGGTCTCGTAGATGTTTTCCTCGCCCCGGCCGGATTGCGGGCCCGGGTTGGCGGTCTGCTTGTTGACCACGGCGCTGGGGCCGATGCTCTTGTAGGCGCAGATGAAGGCGTGGGCCTTCATGGGGGATTCATAGACGTTCCAGCCCTGGCTGACGCTGTCGCCCAGGATGGCCGCCCGGTCAAAAAAGCTGTAGTCCACCGCGGCGGAGGCCCCCACCGCCAGCATCCGGTAGTCCGCGCCGGTGACCTCGGTGCTCAGGGTCTGCTGCACCGGGGTGGAGGTGTTCCAGGCCGCCCCGGGGGCGTCGGTCCCATCGGAGGCGCCGGTGCTCTGAGGCGCGGAGGCCGGCTCGCCGTCCGCGGCATCGGAGCCCGCTTCGCCGGACGGCGCGGAAGAGGATGCGCCGGACGACGCCGTCAGCGCGTCCGCGCCGGGCATCCAGCCCGCGCCGGTGAGCACAGTGTACAGCGCGAAGAACGCCACCCCGCACACGGAGGCGGCCGCCGCGATCAGCAGCGACAGGCGCAGGATGAATTTTCGCCTGCGGCGGCGCTTCACCTGTTCGCGGAATTCCCGGTAGGTTGCCATCTTCCTCTCCCTCTTCGTACAAAACAGTATACATTCAGTATTATACCCCAGCGGCAGGCCCGGCGCAAGCAAGGCCACAGAAAATTCACACTCGGGGGTCAGTATCAGTATTTTCCGCCGGGGGGCAGAATATGCTTTTCGTCCCCGCCCATATTCTATATACGAAGCAGCGGCGGAGGGTTATTTCACCTTCGCGGGGGCAGCCTCGCTGCCGCCCCTCTTTTTCGCGCCGGCCAGGTTGTAGAACAGCAGCCCCGCCAGCACCACCGCGATGCCCAGAATGCTCATGGGGCCCACCCGTTCGCCCCAGAACAGGGCGACCCACACCGGGTTCAGCACCGGCTCGGTCATGCACACCAGGTTCGCCGCCACCGGCTCGGTGGTGGCCAGGCCCCGGGCCATCAGGATGTAGGCGGCGCTCACCTGCACCGCGCCCATCAGCGCGATGGCGCCCCAGCTGCCGGCGCTCATGGCCGGCTCCCGCAGCAGCCAGGGCAGCCCCACGGCAAACCCCAGCACCTGACTCCAGAAATAGCTGGAGAAACTGTCCGCCCCGGGGAACATGTTCACCATGAACACCACCGCGTAGCAGCTGGCGGCGGCCACCGCCAGCAGGTTGCCCGCCATACCCCCCGTTTCGAGACTGCCGGCAAAGCAGCAGGCCATGCCGGCGAACACCACCACACAGGCGGCCAGGTCCAGCCGGCGGGGCTTCTGTTTGAAGAACACCCAGAGATAGAGCAGGATGAACACCGGGCTGGTGTACTGCAGCACCACCGCGTTGGCGGCGGTGGTGAGCCGGGTGGCCAGGGTGTAGGCCACGTTGCAGGCGGCGACGCACGCCGCGCACCCCAGCACCGTGCGGTTTGCCCGCACCGGCATGCCCATCGCTTTCATATAACCGAAGGTCACCAGCGCCGCGAAGAGGTTCCGCCCGCTGTTCACCGCCATGGCGTTCCAGGGGATCGCCTTGATCATCAGCCCGCCGAAACTCATCAGCACCGCCGCGGCCAGCACCAAAAACACGCCGTTTTTTCGCCCTTTCATGTCCTGTTTCCTCCCCTGTCGGCCCGCATCGCCCCGCCTCGCAGAGCCCGGGCCGCAATGCCCTATCATTGTACCGCAGGCGGGGCGTTTTGTCACGGGATTTTGCCCGTTTTCGCTTGACGGAGTTTCCCCGCACTGTTACAATGGGGAAAGAGATGTAGTTTTAAATACCAGATGGGTCGCGCCGCGGCCCTCTCATACAAAGGAGATATGCATTATGTCCTGGATGATCGTCAGCGACTCCTCCTGCGAACTGCGCCGCCTGGAAAACCCCGCCCCGGGCCTCACCTTCGCCACCGTGCCCCTGAAGATCCGGGTGGGCGAGCGGGAATTTGTGGACAATTCCGCCCTGGATGTAGGCGCCATGATGAACGCCATGCACAACTACAACGGCGCCTCCACCACCGCCTGCCCCAGCCCCGAGGAGTGGGCGGAGAAGTTTTTGCAGGCGGATGAGATCCTTGCCATCACCATCAGCAGCAACCTGTCCGGCAGCTACAACAGCGCCATGGTGGCCCGCGATATGGTGCTGGAAAGCCACCCGGAGAAGAAGATCTATGTGCTGGACAGCCTGTCCACCGGCGGCGAGATGGCCCTGGCCATCTGGAAGGCAAACGAGCTGGTAGCCGCCGGCCTGCCCTTTGAAGAGCTGGTGCGCCAGTGGGAGATCTGGTTTGCCCAAAAGCAGATCCTCTTCGCCCTGGCCAGCTTTGACAACCTGGTGAAGAACGGCCGGCTCAGCCGTCTGGCGGGCTTTGTGGCCGGCGTGATGAACATGCGAGCGGTGGGCCGCGGCAGCGAGGAGGGCAAGCTGGAGATGCTGCACAAGACCCGGGGCGAGACCCGGATGCTGGCCCTGCTGCTGGAGGAGATGGACCACCGGGGCTACAACGGGCTGGAGCCGGCGGTGATCAGCCACTGCCAGAACGAAAGGGCCGCCCTGCTGCTGAAGAACGGCATCGAGAACAAATGGCCCGGCGCCAAGGTGGTGGTGCTGCCCTGCAGCGGCCTGACCAGCTTCTACGCCGAGACCGGCGGCATCATCGTGGGGTACTGACCATGCAGCGGGACCGGGCATATCGCGCCGCGCTGCTGGGCGGGGCGGCGGCGCTCACCGCCGCCGGGCTGGGGCTGGCTTTCTACGCCTCCCGGCTGGAGCCCCGAAGCCTCACCGTCACCCGCCCTCCGCTGGACAAGCGGCCGCCGCTGCGGGTGGTGTTTTTCAGCGACCTGCACCTCGGCCGCCGCACCCCGCCGGCGCGGCTGGCGGAGGTGGTGCGGCGCATCAACGCCCTGAAACCGGACCTGGTGCTCTTTGGCGGGGACTTTTTCGCCAAATTCCTGCGGGACGCCTGGGCCCTGCCCTTTCCGGAACTGGCGCGGCAGCTGGGGCGCATCCGCGCGCCGAAGGGCAAGTACGCGGTGCTGGGCAACCACGACGTGCGGGACGGCGCGCGCCCCTTCTTTGAGCAGCTGTTCCGGGCCGGGGGATTCACCGTGCTGTGGGACGGCATCGCCCGCCCCGCGCCGGGGGTGACGGTGTGCGGCCTTTCGCCCTACTCCTCCGGCCGGGCGCTGCGGGCCATGCCCGCCGACGGCTGGCGCATCTGCCTGTGCCACATGCCGGATAAGGCCCGCTATCTGCCGCTGAAAAAGGTGGATCTGATGCTCAGCGGCCACAGCCACGCCGGCCAGGTGAAACTGCCCGCCCTCACCCGGCTGATCCTGCCGCCGGGGGGCAAGTTCTACCCCTACGGCCTCTACCGGCCCCAGGGGCCGGGGGCGGCCCAGCTGTACGTCAGCCGGGGCATCGGCATGAGCGGGGTGCCCTTTCGCTTTCTCGCGCCGCCGGAATTGGTGGTGCTGGGCTGATTTTTGCCGCAGACGCAAATTTTACGCCGGGGCCTCGGGGCCCCGGCTTTTTTGCGCCCTGCCAAAAATGTTCCTCAAAAAATGAACCGCCGCCCCTTTGGCGACGATTACAGGGCGAAACGGACGTCTGGATCACACACAAGGGAGGTGGGCCGGGTGCAGGCAATCCAGGTGGAGCAGCTGCTGGGCTGCTACGGAACAGAGATCTACCGCTACTGCCGGCGGCTGACCGGCTTCGGGCCGGACGGGGAGGACCTCTATCAGCAGACCTTTCTGCGGATGCTGGAGCTGGACCTCACCGCCGATGAAAGCCGCAGCCCCCGGGCGCTGCTTTACAGCGTGGCCACCGGGCTGTGGCGCAACGAGGCCCGCAAGCGCCGCCGCCGGGCGGCCATCGCCCGGCCGGTGGAACTGGACGGGGAGGCCCCGCCGCCCCTGGCCGGCGGCGAGGAGCCGGAGGCGGCGGCCCTGGCAGAGGCGGAACGCGCGGCCCTGGCGGCGGCGGTGGAGCGCCTGCCGGACAAATACCGGGCGGCGGTGCTGCTGGTGTACGGGGCCGAACTGCCGCTGGCGGAGGCGGCCCGCGCCCTGAAACTGCCCCAGGGCACCGTGAAAAGCCGGCTGCACAAGGCGCGGCTTTTGCTAAAAAAAGAGATGGAGGCGAGCGGCTATGGACGACAAGAACTTTGACCGGCGGCTGACCGCCGCCCTGCAAACGGGCGAGGAGCCCGGCGCGGAGCTGAACGCCGTGCTGAAGGCCCGCCTTTATCAGCGGGAGCGGGAACTGCAAAATCGCCCCGCCCGCCGCCTCTCGCTGTGGTGGCTGCCCATGACCGCGAACCTCTTCGTCTGCGGGGTGCCCGCCGTCCTCTTCGCCTTGCCCGTCATGCCGCTGGCCGCCCATCTGGCCGCTTTCGCCCTGGGCTGGCTGGCGGTGGGGGGCGTGGTGATGACCTTCGTGGGCCTCAAATGCTCCGATCTGAAAGAACAACTCACCCTGGAACTGCCCCAAAAGGGCGGAAAGGAGATGCTTTAAATGGCCGTCATGCCTGTGATCCTTGTCGCGGGATCCGTTATCCTGGCCGGCGTGCTGGCGCTGGCGTTCACCGTGCTCAGCTGCTTCTGGCTCTACCGGGACAGCCGCCTCCACGGCCAGCCCCCCGCCCTGTGGGTGCTGCTGGCGGTGTTCGCCAGCCCCATCATCGCCCTGCTGCTCTACTTTATCTTCGGGCGAAAGGCGCCCCTGGAGCCCTGTGAGAACTGCGGCTCCCTCCTCACCCGCTCAGACCGCTACTGCCCCGCCTGCGGGGCGGCCAACGGCCTCTACGGCCAGCCCGCGCCCAAACGCAGGCTGGGCGCCCTGGGCACGGCGGCCATTGTCTGCGGCCTTGCCAGCATGGTGTGCATGGCGGGGCTGCTGGTGGGCATGTTCGTCTTCGCCTTTTCCGCGGTCGGTACCCCGCTTGAGACCACGACGGGCGAGTTCATCCATTCCTCCCTGCCCATCGAGAGCGCCATGGACGTGAACACCGGCTGGGTGATCATGAGCACGCAGGGCCATCGGAACGGGGTGTGGAGTTTCTCCATGAGCAAGACCAGCGACGGCTACCACAAATCCGGCCGTTTTGACCTGGACGACCCCCACGACCGCATCCTGGCGGCGGACGTGATCTGCGAGGGCGAGACGCTGGAACTGGAGGTCATCCAGGACGGCGAAACGGTGTACACCGAGGCCCTCAGCGGCGCCGACGGCGTGCAGTATTTCTCCCTGGCGGGCCTTGAACCCGGCGAGGTGAAGCTGCGGGTGGTAAACCACGGCGCCACCAACATCAGCGGGCGCATCTGGGTGGAGTGAAAAAAGGAGCGGACAGACCGTCCGCTCCTTTTTATTTCAATTCTTCTGCGTCTTCGCCCAGGCCAGCAGTGTTTCAGGGTCGTTTTCCAGCCGGCCCTCGATCACCTCGTTCAGCGCCGCGCCCAGCAGCCTGCCCAGCCGCGGCCCCGCCTTGCAAACGCCGGCGCGCATCAGGTCGCTGCCGTTCACCGCCAGCTGTTCCAGGCTCACGCAGTCGCCCCGGCGATGGGCCTCCCCCGCCAGCCGCTCGAACCGGTCGGCCTCCTCCAGCCGCCGCCGGATGACGGCGGTGGCGGCATGGGCCCGCAGATCCGCCCGCTTCACGGCCACCATCTCCTCCAGTGTGGGCCAGCCCCAACGGCCCAGCCAGCGCCGCGCGCCGGGAAGGTCCTGAGGCATCGGGGTGTCGTGCCAGCGCACCAGCGGCTCCACCGCCCGCGCCAGCCGTCCCGGCGCCTTCAGGTCGGCGAGGATCTGCCGCGCCAGCGCCGCGCCCCGGGCAGCGTGGCCGGGGGCGTGGCCGACGCCCCCGGCGTCCAGGGCGAAGCAGGCGGGCTTTGCCAGGTCGTGCAGCAGCAGCGCCCAGCGGACGTTCCGCCGCGCCGGCGCCAACCCCACCGCCCGGGCGATGTGCGCCCACAGGTCCCGGTCATGGCGGGGGGTGTGCAGGTCAAAGCCCAGGCAGGGCCCGATAGCCGGGATGACCTGGGCCAGGATATCGCCGCTCTCCGCCAGCACCCGCCCCGCGCCGGCGCCCCGCAGCAGCTTGTCCAGCTCCGCGAACACCCGCTCGGCGCTCACCCGGCAAAGGGTGGGCGCGGCGGCGCGGGCGGCCGCCAGGGTGGCCGGCTCGATGGAAAAATCCAGGCAGGCGGCAAAGCGCAGCGCCCGCAGAATGCGCAACGCGTCCTCCTCGAAACGGGCGGCGGGCTCCCCCACACAGCGGATGACCCGCGCCTCCAGATCGGCCCGCCCGCCAAAGGGGTCCACGATGCCCCCCTCGTCCAGGGCCATGGCGTTCACGGTAAAGTCGCGCCGGGCCAGGTCCTCCTCCAGGCTGGCCACGAACCGCACCCCGTCGGGCCGGCGGTGATCGGAGTAGCCGTCTTCCACCCGGAAGGTGGTCACCTCCACCGGGCCGCCGGCGGTAAGCACCGTCACCGTGCCGTGGGCGATGCCGGTGTCCACCGTGCGCCAGCGGCCCGAGAGGCGCTGTTTTACCTGTTCAGGGCGAGCGCTGGTGCACAGGTCCCAGTCGCCGGGGACGCGGCCCAACAGGCTGTCCCGCACGCAGCCGCCCACCGGGCAGGCCGTGAAGCCGCCGGCGCGCAGCGCGTCCAGCAGCTCCTGCACATGGACCGGCACTTCCATCCCGCGCCCCTCCTTTGCAACAGAATTTTCAGCCCAGACGCCCGGTTTTGAACATCCACCAGGCGATGCCGATGGCCATGCCGCCGCTGACCAGGATGAGGAAGGAAACGCTCCCGATCAGGCTGGGCACCAGCACGAACAGCAGGCACATAAAGGCCAGCGGCACCGCCGCCAGCTTGAGGCTCTTGGAGAAATATTTGAAGGCCAGCGCCCCGAACAGGGCGGGGATCACGTTGTTGAAGGCGGGAGCCAGGGCCGGGTTTTCCAGCACCGGGCGCAGCGGCACCAGGCACAGCACCCCCAACGCCAGCACCAGGGTGGTCACCAGGCTGCTGGTGGCCACCGACAGGGTGGAGACGATGTCATTTTCCGGCGTGCCCACCTGGGTGCCGCAGATCTCCCGGGCGTTCACCGCGCAGGGCAGCTTCAGGTTGACGGCGTTACCGGTGATGAAGGTGAGATAGCTGGCCCCGGAGCCCAGCATGGGCGCGTAGACCAGAAATTCCACCACGCCGCTGGTCCAGTAGATCAGGGCGACCTGGGCGAAGCCCACGCCGAAGGCGGCCCAGTCGGGGGAGGCGCCCAGCACCCAGCCCATTGCCAGCGGCACCGCCAGCAGCAGCAGGATGGCCGCCGCGGTGCCCAGCCGGCCCAGCAGGTGGGTGGAGTTCTCATAGTGGTCGTAGTATTGGTTTTTCTGCGCTTCGTTCACGATACCCACCTCCTCACACCAGGGCGAACAGCGCCACCGCCGCCGCCATGCCCACCAGCATGCTGCCCGCCATGGAGAAGTTATCCAGCCAGGTCATGCCCTTTTTGCGGGCCAGGAACTCGAACAGGCCCATGGCAGCCGCGCTCACCGCCGCCACGAACAGCGGCATGTAGTTGCCGGTACTGGTCCACTCGCCCAGGTACGAGCCGATGTAGGCGCTGACCAGTCCCACGAACATGGCGGTGAACATGTAGTCGCCAAAGCCTTTTTTGCCCTCGGTTTTCTTTTGGGAGGCGCCCCGCAGCTTTTTCATGTAGGCCTTGAGGCAGAAGATGCACAAAAAGCAGCCCGCCAGAATGCCGGTGGTCATCACCAGGGCGATGGTCAAAAACACCGGCGCGGTGAGAGGCTCACTGCCCAGGCCCCCGCTCATGCCGGCGGCGCGGGCGGCGATGTCCGCCACGTTGCCCTCGTAGTGCAGCGCCCCGATCACCGACAGGCGGATCCAGGGCAGCGGGATGCCCAGACTGCCGGACAGGGCGATGACCCCCAGCAGGATGGAGACGCTGGGCAGCAGGGTGAAGGTGGCGCTGGAGGTGATGGCCCGGCGCAGCCTGGCCTTGTCCATGCCCAGGGCCACGCCCGCCCGCCAGCTGCGCACCAGAAACACCACACAGAGCGTCGCGATAAAGGCCACCACCACGCCCACGATCAAAAACATGGGCAGGCTGTTCAGTTTCGCCAGTAAATCCATTGCGATCCCTCCCGGTTTAACACACTAAAGCGATAGTGCCAGTATACCAGTTTTTGCCCTGTCTGTCCAGAGCGGGGCCACAGTTTCCGCGGGTTGTGCGCAACAAAAAGATAGCCGGCCCGATTCGCCGGCCTGCCAATCCGATGCCGCCGAAAGAACCGTTTCCCGCTTGCGGCCGTGAAGAGGCGGCCCGCCCTGGCTGAGGCGTTAAGCGGACGGCCTCCCCGCACCGCCCGCGTGTCGTGCAGGCGCTGCCGAAAGAGCCGCTCCCCCGCTTGCGGCCGTGAAGAGGCGGCCCGCCCTGGCTGAGGCGTTAAGCGGACGGCCTCCCC
>DSLFC04102__coassemble_726_pt1 | contig 32596 bp, 27 predicted proteins | sample DSLFC04102__metabat2_high_PE_037 | metagenome-assembled genome bin DSLFC04102
AGACAAAGGGCATCCATGCTTTCGTATGGATGCCCTTTGTACGTCAAGATTTATAGAGTTATCAATCAGAATCTAACTGCGGGATCTCCGTTACGGTTCGCAAGTATTTTTCTGGATCACCATTCAAAATCAATTCCGCATAGGACAGCGGATCGTTGTAGATGAGCCAGTCCAGTTCAGACCGCTGGAAACGGCTATTTGCCACCTCATCCTCAACAGCGGTACAGTTAATAGAAATCATGCTGCCGTCAGAATATCTTAGTTCAACGCAGCCGGTATCCATGTTAAATTCACAGGAAAGTAATGTTTTCATAATGCTATCCTCCAATATTGGCTCTGTTAACAAGAAAAACTCCCGCCTGATTCCTGTTAGGAATCAGACGGGAGTTTCGTATGCACCCGAAAACCGTCAGCTAACAGTTGATAAGTGATTTAGTTCCTTATCACTGTTAAGCCAAGGCTTTGCGGGATCTTTTCTGCTGTTTGTCTTCTGTTCTGCGCAAGGCCGGCGGCACCGCCGGGAACGGCGCAAAGGCCTGCCGGCTGCCGCGCACAGCGGCGCGGGCCGGGCGCTCTTCAAAAACGCCCACCGGGCGGACTGCGTTTTACACTTCCGCTTCCTCGCCCCGGGAGGGGGCGCGCAGAGCGGCCGGCCTGCCGCGGCGGGGTCACGGGGTTTGATCGGTCCCGGCCCGCCCGCGGAACAAAGCGGCCGCGGCGGCAACGCCGGCGGCCGCGCAGGGGAGCATCAGCAGGTAGTACGGGAAGATGTACCGGGCCTTGGCCTCCCACAGCACCGAGAACAGAAAGCCGCCCAGCACGGCCACCAGCGGCAGGTAATTCTCCAGGGGGAGGCGCTTTTTCAGCCCCGCCGCGAGGAACGCCAGCACCCCGCCGTAGGCCACCAGCTGATAAATGTTGGTGTAGGCGGTGAGATACTCGTTTCCCCTGCCCTCATAGATGCTCTGCACCAGCTGCGGCTGCTCGCCCACGAACAGGTTGTTCATCACGAGGCACTGGTACATGGGCGCGTTCCACTGGGAAAAGATCTTCCGGTAGTAAAAATCCGCCGCGTAGGCGGGGTCCTGCCGGCAGCGGACGGCAAAGGCGATCAGATCCCGCTTGGCCGTCTCGGAGGCAAGCTTCGGGTCAAACCCGCAGTTCTGATAGACGCTGCCGTTATAGCCGTTGTACCAGCCGGCGTTCACCGACTCGTCGTTGGTGCCCATGGCGATATACAGGATTGCGGGCATGGACTTGCTGTTGTCGGGGATCTTGTCGTGGTAGAGCAGCGCCATCAGCGTCGTGGGGGTGAGCATGGCCAGCAGCAGCGCCAGGGCGGCCAGCAGGCGGCCCCGGGTGGCGCCGCGCAGCAGTTTGATCGCCATCACGATGGCCAGCGCGATCAGCACGATCATCACATTGGTGCGCAGCAGCAGGGCCGCGGAGGCGAAGAGATACAGCCCGGCCACATAGCGGCGCGCGGGGGACCTGATGCACTCCAGGCACATCCAGACCGCCGCCATGGCAAAGGCGGTGGAGCTGGATTCGCCATAGACGAAGGCGGTGTAGACGTACATGGGCGCGCAGAAAAGCGCCAGCAGCAGGTACAGGAATTCCGCTTCCCGCTGCCCGCCGCTGATCAGCGCCACCACGCGGAAACCCGCGTAGACCAGAAGCCCGGTGGTCAGCGCGTTGAACAGCTGGAACGCCTGCCAGTTTTCCAGCTCAAAGAAGGAGGACACCAGCACGAACACCCGCAGCACGCTGATAATCCCCAGCTGCTGCTGGCAGGGCCCCACATAGCCGCTCTGCTGCAGGCCGCTGAAATCGCCGGCATTGAACCGCTCGGCCTGCTTGACGATCTGGCTCTGGTCCGCCTGGGGGGCCGTTTTGGAGGCCAGCACCCACAGCACCGCGACGCAGACGGAGACCGCCGCCGCGGCCAGGGCCAGGCGGTTCATATCCACCCGGGGCGCCGCTTTTCGGAACAGCCGGGCCGCCAGGATCATGCCGGCCGCGGCGACCGCGAAGAAGAACAGGTTGCCGGCAAGGGAGTCCCGCTCAAAATAGACAGCCTCGCTCATCAGGTCACGGTTGACCCAGGAGGAGGTGAAGCTGTTGAAAAACAAAACGGAAAACAGCGCCAGGCACACAAAGCACAGCGCGTACCCGCAATACTGCTCCGCTTTTTGGAACACCAACGATTTCCCCATGGGAATGACGACCCCCGATACCACACGTTTTCCTCTATTATAGCAAAAAACGCCGCCGGTCCATATGTTTTTTTGCAAACGCCGCCTGGGCCCTGCCCCCGTTCGCCCCCCTGCGCCCGGCGCTTGCTTTTTTGCCCCGCCGGGTGGTATAGTAATCAGTAGCCGGCCCCGTTCCGGGCCGGCCTTTTTTCGAAAGGAGCTCTTTCCCATGCGCATTGCCGCGGCGGCCCGCGGGGCCGCTCCCGGGCGGCCCTTCGCCCGGTTCGCCCTCTCCTCCCTCTTTGCCGCCGGGGTGGATCTGGCCGCCTTTGAACTGCTCTGCCGCCTGCTGGAGGGCACGGCGGGCGAGAACGCCGCCATCCTGGCGGCCACCTGCCTGGCCCGGGCGGCCTCCGCCCTGGTGAACCACGTCGTCAATTACGCCCTTGTGTTCCACAGCCACGCCGCCCGCGGGCGGGCCACCGGCCTGTACGCCCTCATCACCGTGGGCAAGACGCTGTGCAGCGCCCTGCTGGTGGCCGGCGCCGCCGCCCTCCTGCCCGCCCTGCCCCGGCTGGGGGCCAAGATCGGGGCGGATGTGCTGCTGTTTTTCGTCAACTATCTGCTGCAAAAAGCCTTTGTCTATTGAAAGGAGCCCGCCATGAAACTGCTCATCGCACGCCACGCCGACCCGGACTACTCCATCGACTCCCTGACCGAGGTGGGCTGGAAGGAGGCCGCCCTGCTGGCCGACCGGATCAGCCGGCTGGAGGTGGCCGCCTTCTACGTCTCGCCCCTGGGGCGAGCGAAGGACACCGCCTCCCTGACCCTGCAGAAGATGGGGCGCACCGCCGTGGAGTGCCCCTGGCTGCGGGAGTTCGACGCGCCCATCCGCAAGCCCGGGGCGGCGGAGGACTCGATCCCCTGGGACTGGATGCCCGCCGACTGGACCGCCGAGCCCCGCTTTTTTGACCGCCGCGCCTGGGCCGATGTGCCGGTGATGGACGCGGGCGGCGTAGGGGAAAAGTACCGGGCGGTGACCGGCGCGCTGGACGAGCTGCTGGCGGCCCACGGCTACCGGCGGCAGGGCGAGATCTACCGGGCCGAGCGCCCCAACACCGACACGGTGGTGCTGTTCTGCCACTTCGGGGTGGAGTGCGTGCTGCTGAGCCATCTGCTGGGCCTCTCCCCCCTGGTGCTGTGGCAGGGCGCCTGCGCCGCACCCTCCTCCCTCACCACCCTCATCACCGAGGAGCGCCGCCAGGGCGAGGCCTGCTTCCGGATGGGGGCCTTCGGCGACACCTCCCACCTCTACGCCGGGGGCCGCGAGCCCTCCTTTGCCGGCCGCTTCTGCGAGATGTACTCCCTCGCCGACCAGCGGCACTGACCCGCCCCGCAACAAAAAAGGAGCGCCCCGGGCGGGGCGCTCCTTTTTTTGTGCATCCCTTCAGGGCGCAGGCCCGCAGGGCCTCCACCGGCTTTTGGAACCGGCGGGTGAGCAGGCCCACCAGCACCGCGGCGGCCACGGTGCCCTCCCGCACCCCCTCCACCCGGCCCAGGAACACCAGGCCGATGGCCACCGACAGGCAGACCAGGGTCACGTCAAAGGCCACCTTCATGCTGCCGAACCGCACCGGCAGCACCTGGCAGACGGCCAGCACCACCCCTTCGCCGGCGGTGGTGACCAGCCCTGCCGCCACCTCCACGCTGACCCCCAGCGCCACCAGCAGGATGCCCGCGGCGCACAGCAGCCACTGGAGGGCGTAGCCCCCCGCCGGCAGCGGCGCCAGCACCAGCGTGCCCAGGTCGATCATGGAGCCGAAGAGCACCGCCGCCGGGATCTGCAGCAGCTGGAACCACTGGTAGCGCCGGCGCAGGATGAGGATCTGCATGGCCACAAAGATACAGTTCATGATGATGGTGGTGGTGCCCACCGACAGCCCCGAGGTGAGGCCGGTGACATAGGGCACGCTGGAGATGGGCGAGGTGCCCAGGCTGGCCTTGATGGAAAAGGCCACCCCAAAGGCCATGATCACCAGCCCCGCCGCCAGCATGAGGCACCGCGCCGCCAGATGTTTGTTGTTTCCTTCCTTCATTCTCTCTTCCCCGTTTCTTTCTGCTCCACCGCCCGGCAGGCCTTTTGCAGCAGCGCCAGAAGCGACGCCATCTCCTGCTCCGTCAGGGCGGCCGCCGCCGGGGCCTCCGCCTGCCGGAACACCTCCTCCATGGCCGCCGCCGCCCGCCGGCCCGCATCGGTGAGGCAGACCCGCACCGCCCGCCGGTCCTCCGGCGGCCGCCGCCGGCAAACAAGGCCCGCCTTTTCCATCCGCAGCAGGATGCCCCCCACGGTGGCCGGCTCGATCAGGCAGTGGGCCGCGATGGTCTTCTGGTCCGCCTCGCCCGCCGTGCGCAGAAAATCCAGCACCTTGGGCTGGCCGGCGCTCAGGCCCATCTCCCCCGCCCGGGCCATCACCCGGCGGGACACCCCCGCGTGGCAGCGCATCAGCAGATAATGCAGGCTCTCCATTTGATAAGCCTCCTTATAATAAGCATCCTTACTTTTTTAGTATAGTCCCTTTTCCGGGCGATGCAAGGGCCGTTTTGCCCAATGTTTTGCAGCCAGCGCCGGCCGGGCCTTGTGAAGTTTGCCGCGGCAGTGTATATATTGCATAATAAAACGGCTAAATCTTTATAATTTTTAAGTATTGCGCACACATCGTTTTTGCTGTATGATGATAAAACAGTGTTTGAGCGACAGAGAGCAGCACGAAACACGCCCTGTTTTGTGCTGCTCTTTTCTGCCGGAAAAGAGGTTTTACATGAAAAAGATCCTTCGCCGCGCCCTGCTGGCGCTGGCCGCCCTGGTGGGGGCGCTGGTGCTGGTGTTCGCGGGATATGTGGGCTACCTGCAGCTGCAATACTACCGCATCGAGGACGGCCTGGTCCTGGAGGTGGCGGACCCGCCGACGGAAACGCTGGCGGCCAACGAGGAATACACCGCCGTGACCTGCAACCTGGGCTTCGGGGCCTACGGGCCGGAGTACTCCTTCTTCATGGACACCGGCACCATGGCCGACGGCACCCCCACCCAGGGGCTGTACGGCAAGGCCCGCAGCCAGGAGGACGTGCTGGCCAACACCACCGCCGCGCTGGACGCCCTAAGCGAACTGGACGCCGACCTTCTGCTGCTGCAGGAGGTGGACTATGACTCCCACCGCAGCTGGTTTGTGGACCAGCGGCAGATGGCGCTGGACGCCTTCCCGGGCTACGGCTCCATCTGGGGCCAGAACTTCCACAGCGGGTATCTGGCCTACCCCCTCACCGACCACCACGGGGCGGTGAACGCGGGGCTGCTCACCCTCACCCGCTGGGCCGCCACCGAGGGGGTGCGCCGCAGCTACCCGGTGGACGAGAGCTTCTTTGTGAAATTCACCGACCTGGACCGCTGCTTCACCGTGCTGTACCTGCCGGTGGAGGGCGCCGAGGGGCAGCTGGCCCTCATCCACAGCCACATGTCCGCCTACGACGAGGGGGGCACCGTGCGGGCGCGGCAGCTGGAGCTGCTGTGCTCGGTGATGGAAGAGGAGTATGAAAAGGGCAACTATGTCATCGTGGGGGGCGACTTCAACCACGCCCTCCACGGCACCGAGCACGCCTTCTCCAGCCAGCAGCAGTTCCCCGGCTGGGTGCAGACCCTCACCGACGCCGACCTGCCGGAGCACTTCGCCTTTGTGGAGGCGGACAACGGCTTTGCGGTGCCCACCTGCCGCGGGGCGGACATCCCCTACACCCCGGGGGTGAACTACACCACCGTGGTGGACGGCTTCATCGTGTCGGACAACGTGACCGCCGCCGCCGAGAACATCGACGCGGACTTTGCCTTCAGCGACCACAACCCGGTGGCCCTCACCTTCCGGCTGGCGGCCTGAAGCCCCGCAAACACGCCATTCTTTCTCTCCCCACGGGAAGGGCCCGGCGCGCACAGCGCGCCGGGCCCTTCCCCCTGCCTGCGCCCTTTTTTCCGCCGTCCGCTTGCAAAGGAGGCCGCCGGAGCCTATAATCGTACCGGAAGGCGGCCCCGCAAGCGGCGGGCCGCCGGCCCATCCCACAAAGGAGCGTTTTGCATGGAACACAGCGAACTTTTGGCCATTCTGAAGGGCCAGGCCCCCTACGCGGGGCAGAACCGGAACCTGCCCGGCGGCTGGAAAACCGCCGCGGCGCGGCTGTGCCGGGAGTACAACCTCACCCTGCCCGACGAGGCGGACCGGCGCCGGCAGCTGCTGGAACAGCTGCTGGGCAGCTGCCACCCGCTGACCTTCATCGAGCCGGACTTTCACTGCGACTACGGCTTCAACATCCACACCCACGGGCTGACGGTGATCAACTACAACTGCACCATCCTGGACACCTCCCCCGTGCAGATCGGGGCGGGGGCCTTCATCGCGCCGGGGGTGTGCCTCGCCTGCGCGGGCCACGCCATCGACCCGGCCCAGCGCGGCGAGGGCATCGGCACCAGCGCCCCCATCACCCTGGAGGAGGACGTGTGGATCGGCGCAAACGCGGTGGTCTGCGGCGGTGTGACCATCGGCAGGGGGTCGGTGATCGGCGCGGGCAGCGTGATCACCCGGTCCATCCCCGCGGGGGTGGTGGCCGCCGGCGTGCCCTGCCGGGTGCTGCGGCCGGTGGGCCCCGGCGACCGGCTGGCCCCGGACCAGCTGGCCTTTTGAACCAGACACAGAAAGGGGCCCCGGCGCGGGGCCCCTTTTGTATGCTGTTTTCCGCGCCTTTCGGCCGGGATATGCCATCCGGGTGAAAAGGCGGAGCGCCCGGCTCCGCCTTTTCACTTTTTTGCGGCCGCGGCGGGGCGGTTTCACTCCCCCGCTTCCAGCGCCAGTCGGTCCAGTTCCAGGGCCAGCTGCCGGGCCGTGGCCAGGTCGGGCGCCCACACCTCGAACACCTGGGCGCGGCGGCAGAAGAGCACGGTGCCCTCGCCGATCACCACGCACGCCTCCCCCGCCGTCACGCCCGCCTCGCCGCCCCGGCGGCGGTCCGGATGGGTGTAGCCGGCGGCCCGCTCGGCCAGCCGCGCCAGCGCCTGCCGCCCGCTTTCGCAGGCCCAGTGCTCCGCCCGGCAGGCGGCCCCCGCCCGGGTGAAGTCCCAGCGGTGGTAGCGCGCGCCCTCCTCCCGGCAGACCGCCCCCGCGGGGCGGGGCGTCCAGCCCGCCGGGGGCGGGACGGCGGCCACGGCCCGCTGGGCCTCCGGCCCCGGCGCCCGGGCAGCCCGGGGCTCCGGCAGGGCGGCGGGCGGCTGCAGCGCCTCCTGGGCCGCCTCCCGGAACGCGTCCACCCGGAAGGCCGGGCCGTAGGCAAAGACGCACTCCCAGCCGGTGGCCACCAGCCGCTCCCGGTAGAAGTTTTTGGTGTAGGCCACGTCCACCGGCACGTTCACCCGCCAGTCGCCGGTCTCGCAGGGGGGCATATCCAGGGGCAGCAGCGGCGTTTTGCTCACAGCGCCGCTCTCGCTGCCCGGCCAGGGCCCGCCGTCCACCTGCAGGCAGGCGTCGTAGATGCGGGTGTCCGCCGCGATGGCCGCGGTGGTCACGTTGAACATATGGTAGCTGAACCCCCGCTGGCCGCTGGACTCAAAGGGGTAGTGCCAGCCGTCGTCGCCGATGGCGATGATCTGGTTGCAGTTGAAGCCCATGCTGGCCGGGCTCACGAACTGGTGGATGTACACCATCTGCCCCACCAGCGCGCAGCCGACGCAGACGATGTGGGCGCAGTCGGCGCAGTTGAGCGCCTTGCCCTGCCCCGGCAGATCGGCCAGCAGGGCCTGCAGCCGCAGGGTGTGCACTGCGAAGTTGCAGTAGTGGCAGGCGCCCCGTTCGCTGTCGTAGACAAAGCCGCTGGCGTTCAGCCGCCGGGTCATCCACTGCCGCCAGTCCGCCGGCTGGCCGCCCTGGGGCAGGAAGAAATCCAGCAGGGCGGTGTCCACATAGGCCGGCGCCGCCGGGTCGTAGGCCGCGCCCGCCCCCAGCTGCCAGGGGGCCGCCGGCGCGGCGGGCAGCAGGTAGAGGGTGGCCTTCGCGTTGGCCCGGCTGCCGCCGGCGCAGATCTGCCAGACGTGGTCATGGCGGACAAAGCCCAGCCCCTGCAGGCCGGCGGCGCTGTAGGGCACCGACACGGTCCTGGTCTCGCCGGGCTGCACCGTGAAGGTGGCGGAGACGGCGTCGCCCAGCCGCTTTTCCGCCGAGATGTCCCACAGCTTGAGTTCCCCCGTCCAGGCCGTCTTTGCCGCGGCGGGCAGCTGCACCCGCACGCTCACCGCGGGGCTGGTCAGACGGCCGGGCACCAGCACGGCGCAGCTTTCGGCCAGGGGCCAGTCCATCGAGGCGGGCTTGTTCACCCCGCCCTGATGAAAGTAGATGCCGCCCTTTTCCGGGCTGCCCCCGTCGCACCAGCAAATGCCCAGCAGCGAGAGGTCGGTGGGCTGCTCTTTGTCGTCCGGGCGCTCGCGCTCCCCCTCCTCCAGGGCGGCGGCCACCCCGCCCAGCACCACCGCCGCCGCGGCCACCGAGCAGGCGACGGGGTGCTGCTGCACAAAGGACACCGCCGCGCCGAAGAGGCCGTAGGTGGCAGTCTCGGTGGCGGCGCCCGCCGCCGGCGGGCCCTGGAGGATGATAGCCGCCCCCTCCGAGCCCCGATAGGTGAGCAGCGGCTCCAGCTCCGCGGCTCCCCTCGCCGTGGGGGCGGGGCTCTCGCTGCGAATGTACTGGCGCGCCCCCTTGAAATTCCGCCGCACCACCTCCGGCGCGTAGGCGGCGCGGGGCGGGCCGTCGGCGGCGGTGGCGGGCAGCCCCGCCAGGCCGCTGCAGAACAGCTGCGCGCACCGCTCCACCTGTTCCAGGCACCAGCGGTCCAGCTCGCTCATGGCCTCCCACTGGGGGGAGACGGCCTCGGGCAGGCGGACGCTGACCCCAATGGGGGTGGTCCGGGGGGTGATGTCGGCGGCCAGGCAGAACCCGCTGCCGCCGATCCAGGCCAGGGGCACCCCGTTCATGCCCTCCGGCGCGCCGTTCCAGTCCAGCAGCAGCAGGCTGACCAGGCCCGGCGCGTAGAAGAAGGGCGGGTCGTCGGCGTAGGCCGCGATCTGCTGCGCCGTGAGGGCGCTGTCAAACTCGGCGGTGTAGGCCAGATAGCCCTCGAAGGAACGGCCGAACTCCGGTGCGTCCCCCTCCGGCGCGCCCGCCAGCAGACGGGTGCGCCCGCCCGCGCAGGGGAAGGCCCCGCCGCCGGCGGCCGCCCCGTCCAGATAGAGGCTGGCCCGGGCGCCGTCAAACACCACCGCCGCGTCCTGCCACAGCTGGGGCAGCAGGGTGTTTGAGAAGGCCAGCTCCCCCGCCCCGCCCACCAGCAGCAGCCGGAAGGTGTTGTTCTCCTGGGGCTCCAGTTCCAGGGCGTAGAGCAGCTGGTCCTCCTGGCGGGCCTCGTAGACCCGGCAGCGAGTCTGGCCGTGGCCGGGGGGCTGGGGCCACAGCTTCACCAGCAGGGTGTGGGCCGCCGGCAGCGCGCTGCCCGGCTCGCAGGCGCACTGCCGCCAGCCGTTGAACCGGGTGCAGGCGGTGAAGACCCCGCAGCCCGCCCCCTGCCCCTCGGCCCAGAGGGGCAGGTGGTTCGCGCTCACGTCCTTGTACTGGGCGCTCTCGCAGTCGCCGCAGAACACGCAGTCGGCGTCCGGCGCGGGCAGGGCGGCGTTGGCGGCCAGGATCTCCCCATCCTCCAGCGCCCGCCGGCTCACCTGCAGGGCGGCAAAGCCGCCCATGAACTGCCGGCCGATGGCAAAATCCCCCTCGCAGGCCGCCGCGTCGGTGACGGCGGCGCGGGCCGCGGGCAGCCCCCCCACAAAGAGGGTGAGCTCCGCGCCCTTGCGGCGCACCGCCACCAGGGTGCGGGTGTGACGGGCCAGCCGCCAGTCGCCGGAGACGGCCAGGTGGCCGAACCCCGCCCGGGTGAAGCTGACCACCCCGCCGGTGAGCCGCAGGGCAAAGCCGCCCTCCTGGGCGTAGAGCTCGCCGTCCAGGTCGTCGCCGGTGACCACCCACAAAAGCAGGGTGAAGTCCGCCCCGGCGGCCAGGGCCAGGTCGGGGATGTTCCGGTGGGCGTACCAGCCCACGCCGGTGGTGCGCAGCGCCCGGATGCTGTTTCGGTTGTGGTTCATCCCCTCACCTCACAGCCGGCCGGCGGCGAAGTCCGCCTCCAGCCGCTCCAGTTCCCGGATGGCCTCCTCGCTCACCGTCAGGCGGTCGTGCTCGTCGGCCCAGAGGCTGTCCAGCCGGTATGTCACCTCGTTGGTGCCGGACACCACGCCCCCCGCGAAGAAGCGGTCGCCCTCCTCCAGCTCCACGCCGTACACCGGCCGCGCCCAGGCCTTGGGGTAGCAGTAGACCACCGCCGAGGGGCCGGTGCGGGTGTCCAGCACCGAGCGGGAGTCGAGGTCGATGGTGGCCACAAAGCCGTTGGGGCCGCTGAAGGGGTGGTTGCGGGTGGCCCGCACCTCCATGCCGTTTTCCAGCCGCAGCAGATAGATGTTCTGCTCGGTGCCGGGCACCAGGCACTTCACCCTGGCGCGGCCGCCCCCCGGGGTGGCCACCAGCGTGCCGGGCTTCAGCTGCTCCACCGGGCAGCTGGTGCCGTCGGCCAGGTCCACCGGGGTGCCCTCCGCCAGGCAGCCCCAGTAGAGATGCATCTGGGGCGCCCGGTGGGTGTGGGGCTGGGAGAGCACCAGGTCCGACAGCTTGCTGCTGATGAGCACCTCGTGAAGGGTGGCGTCCTCCTGGCAGCGGTAGCTGAAACTCAGGTCCAGGTCGTGCACCCGGTTGCCGTAACGCACGCTGTCCGGGATCTGGTTGCGCCAGTTCCGCTCCAGCTGCCAGCCGATGGAGGCGCCGCCGTTCAGCGGAAAGGCCACCACCCCCGCGTCGCCCTGCCGGCCGTAGCCCACGGCCCCCAGGTAGATGACGCTGCCGTAGCCGGTGCAGTCCAGCGCCGCGCCGATGTCGGTGACGCTGCTCACATGGTAGCCGTCCTTCAGGTCCACCCGGCCGGTCATCTCCAGCAGCACCGTCTCCTCGCCGGTGGCGGGGTCGCGGGTCTCCTCGTAGTAGTAATCCAGATCGGCGGCCTGGCGGCCGTAGGCCACCGTCACCGGCCCGGACGGCGATGAGCGCCGGTGGACGGGGTCGGTGAGCACGATGTTCTCCACCGGGTCCTCCGCGCCGGCGCTGCGGGAGGCGCTGCTGGAGACGGCCAGCATCGCCCGCAGGGTGTTGTCGGTGCCCGGCTGCCAGGTGGCCTGGAGCACCCCCTGGTAGAGTTTGCCCGCCGGCAGCGGGTCCAGCGGGGCGGATTGGATCTCGATCTCCCCGGCGCTTTTGCCGTTAAAAAAGCGGGCGTTGTGGGCCACCGGCACCCCGTCGGCGTAGATGTCCAGCGTGAGGTACAGCCGCTGGGCCGGCCCGGTGAGCAGCATGGTGCCCAGGGCGTAGGCGGTGCCGGAGGTCTGGTCGTAGCCCACGTCCAGCACCTTGGCTTTGTTCTGAAAGCCCTGGTCCGACGAGGCCCGGGGCGCGCCGGCGGCCGCTGCCGCCCCCAGCAGCCCCCACAGGCCGGGGTATCGCTCTTTCATGGCCCCCTCGCCCCCGAACTGGCGGGTCACCCGGGCCCGGTCCTCCGGCCGGGTCAGGTCCAGCTCCCGGCCGGCAAAGATCCCCGGCTCCACGCCGCCCCACAGGTCCTCCACAGTCTGCCGTGTCGTTTCCATCTTTCCTGCTCCTTTCCGCTTTGCTGCTTTTCCCGGCCGCCGCCGGGGCTTCTGGTTGTATCATACTCACAACGGCGAAAACGGTCGAACGGGGCCATTTTTGCGCCGGGTGTTTGACCGGGCGGCAAAGGGGTGTATACTGAAGGCAGAACAAAAACAAGGAGGAACGCCCCATGTGCACCAGCATCGCCTTTTTTGATCAAAACCTCTTCGGCCGCAACCTGGACCTGGAGGTCTCCTTCGGGCAGCGGGTGGTCATCGCGCCCCGACGCCTGGCCTTCCCCTTCGCCCACCGGCCCGCCCTGGCCGACCACTACGCCGTCGTGGGCATGGCCAGCGTTGCGGGCGGGCTGCCCCTTTTCGCCGAGGGGCTGAACGAGAAGGGCCTGTACATGGCGGGGCTGAATTTCCCGGGCAACGCCCACTACTTTGCCGACCAGGGGGCCGACCCCGCGCACCTGGCCCCCCACGAACTGTTGTGGCTGGTGCTGGGCAGCTGCGCAACCCTCGCCCAGGCCCGGGCGCTGCTGGAGACGGTGCGGGTGACGGCCATCCCCTTTTCGCCGGGGCTGCCGCTGGCGCCGCTGCACTGGCACATCGCCGACGGCACCGGCGCGCTGGTGGCCGAGCCCACCGCCGGGGGCCTGCGCCTTTACGAGGACGAGGCGGGGGTGCTCACCAACAACCCGCCCTTCCCCTTCCACCGCGCGAACCTGGCGAACTACATGGGCCTTTCCCCCCGCCAGCCGGAGAACCGCATGGCGCCGGGGCTGCCCCTCTCCTGCTACGGGCAGGGCATGGGGGCCATCGGCCTGCCGGGGGACGCCTCCCCCGCCTCCCGCTATGTGCGGGCGGTGTTCCTGAAGGAGAACGCCGCCTTCCCCGCCGCCCGCCCCGGGCAGGTGATGGAGTTCTTCCACGTCCTCGAAGTGGTGGCCATGGTGCGGGGCAGCGTGGTGACGCCGGAGGGCAAACTGGACGAGACCCTCTATTCCAGCTGCGCCGACGGCGAGGCTCTCACCTACTACTGGCGCACCGCCGCCGCCAGCCGCGTCAGCGCGGTGAAGCTGACCGAAGAGGCCTGCGCCGGCGACCGGCTGCTGGCCCTGGCCCCCGAGGAGGAGCCCGCCTTCGCCTTTGCCCGGCCCGCGCCCCTGGCCTGAGGGGCGGGGCGTCCACACACAAAAGGCGGCCCTTCGGCCGCCGGGAGGTCTTGTATGAGAGAGACGCTGTTCACCGCCGACGGCGGGGCGCTGCCCGCCCTGCCCTGGCCGGACTATCCCCGCCCGCGGCTGCGGCGGCAAAGCTTTTTGAACCTGAACGGCCGCTGGCAGTTCGCGGCGCGCCCCACCGACGGGCTGCCCGCCGGGTACGACCGGGAGATATTGGTGCCCTTCTGCCCCGAGAGCGCCCTGTCCGGCATCGGCGAGCACTTTGCCGAGGGGAGTTTTCTTTTCTACCGCCGCTCCTTTTCCCTGCCCGCCGGCTTCTGTGCCGGGCGGGTGCTGCTGCATGTGGACGGGGCGGATCAGACGGTGGACTGCTTTTTGAACGGGCAATGCCTGGGCGGCCACACCGGCGGCTACGAGGCGGCCCAGTTCGAGCTGACCAGCGCGCTGCGGGCGGGGGAAAACGAGCTGGTGCTGCGGGTCACCGACGACCTGCGTCCCCGCCGCCTGCCCTACGGCAAGCAGGTGCAAACACCCGGCGGCATGTGGTACACCCCCGTCTCCGGCCTGTGGCAGACGGTGTGGCTGGAGAGCGTGCCGGACCGGTACATACGGCGGGTGGATTTTTGCTGCACGCTGGAGGAGGCGGTGCTGGACGTGGGGGACGAGAGCCTTTCCGGCACCGTGACGGTGGCCTGCCCGGAGGGCCCCTTCATCGCGCCGCTGGAAGGGGGCCGGGCGGTGCTGCGGCCGGCAAACCCCCGCCCCTGGAGCCCGGAGGACCCCTTCCTCTACCCGGTGACCATCCAGGCGGGCGAGGACCGGGTGGAGAGCTACTTTGCCCTGCGCACGCTGGAGATCAAAACGGCGGGCGGCCGCCCGCGGCTGTGCCTCAACGGCGCGCCCTACTACTTCCACGGGGTGCTGGACCAGGGCTACTGGAGCGACGGCATCTTCACCCCCGCCTCCCCCGCCGCCTATGAAGAGGACATCCTGGCCATGAAGGCCCTGGGGTTCAACACCCTGCGCAAGCACATCAAGGTGGAGCCGCCCCTCTTCTACTACGCCTGCGACCGGCTGGGCATGGCGGTGTTTCAGGACATGGTGAACAACGGGGATTACCGCTACCTGCGGGACACGGTGCTGCCCACCCTGGGCTTTCAGACCCGGCGCAGCGACAAAAAGATGCACCCCGACCCGGCGGCGCGGGCGGCCTTCCTCGCCGGGATGGGGGCCACGGTGGCGGCGCTGAAGGGCCACCCCTGCGTGGTGTACTGGACCATCTTCAACGAGGGCTGGGGCCAGTTCGACGCCACCGCCGCCTATCAAAAACTGCGCGCGCTGGACCAAAGCCGCTTCATCGACTCCACCTCCGGCTGGTTTAGGGGCGGCGAGACGGACGTGGACAGCCGCCACGTCTACTTCGGGCCCTGGAGGCTGAAGGCGGGGGCAAAGCCCCTGGTGCTCACCGAGTTCGGGGGGCTGACCCTGGCGGTGGAGGGGCACCTGCAGTGCCCCGGCCGCAGCTACGGCTACGGCGCCTGCAAAAGCCCGGAGGAACTGGAGCGGCGGGTGCTGGCCCTCTACGAACAGCGGGTGCTGCCCCTGGCGGAAAAGGGCCTGTGCGCCGATGTCTACACCCAGCTGTCCGACGTGGAGGAGGAGGTGAACGGCCTGCTCACCGCCGACCGCAAGGTGTGCAAGCTGCCCGCCGAGGCCATGGCGGCGCTGGCGGCGCGCCTTGCCGCGGCGTTCCGGGCCTCCTGCGGCGAGGAGGCGCGGCAGGCCGCGCACGCCCTGTAACGCCCCGCACGCGAAAAAGCGGCCCGCCCCGGCAAACCGGGGCGGGCCGCTTTTTGTTCTGGTTTTTTCACATCCGGAAGCACTTTTTCAGCGCCCGGTACTCCCCCAGCGCCAGCAGGGTGCCCCCTGCGGGCAGCACGGTGTAGGGGGTGATCTGGGCGTCCACGGCGCCGTCCTGCTTCACGGCCAGCAGGTTGATGTTGTGCATCCGGCGCACGTTGATGTCGCCCACCGTCTTGCCCACCCACTCGGGGGGCACCTCCACCTCCACGATGGCGTTGTCGGCGTCCAGTTCGATGTAGTCCAGCAGGTGATCGGAGCCGAAGCGCACCGCCGCCCACTTGGCCAGCTGCTTTTCGGGATAGAGCACCTCGTCCGCCCCGTTGCGCAGCAAAAACTTGGCCTGCACGTCCCGCTCGGCCCGGGACACCACCTTCTTCGCCCCCAGCTCCTTGAGCAGGGAGGTGGTCTCCAGCGAGCCCTGGAAGTCGTTGCTGATGGTGACAAAGCAGACGTCGAAGTTGTTCACCCCGAGCTCCTGCAGAAATTCGCCGTTGGTGCTGTCGCCGATCTGGGCGTTGGTGACGATGTTCAGCACCGCGTTCACCTTTTCCTCGTCCTCGTCCACCGCCATGACCTGATGGCCCTGGGCGTTGAGCTGCATGGCCAGGTGCCGGCCGAAGCGGCCCAGGCCGATGAGCAGAAAGGATTTCATCGTTTGCTGCCTCCTTTAACCGATGGTGATGCGCTCCTGAGGGAGCTTGCTGCCGGTTTTGGCCGCGCCGGACAGCGCCGCGTAGATCAGGGTCAGGCCGCCCACCCGGCCCATGAACATCAAAAAGATCAGCACCGCCCGGGACAGGCCCCCCAGGGTGGGGGTGAGCCCCAGCGAGAGGCCCACCGTGCCCACCGCCGAGGCGGTCTCGAACAGGCAGGCGGAGAGGGGCAGGCTTTCCACCGAGCTGATGACAAAGCCCCCGACGAAGAACAGGGTGACATACAGCAGCAGGATGGCCGCCGCGTCGCAGGCGGCCTTGACGCTGATGCGCCGGCCGAAAAAGCGGCCCTCGTCCCGCCGCTTGAACACGGCGATGGCGTTGGCGAAGAGCACCGCCACGGTGGTGGTCTTCATGCCGCCGGCGGTGGAGCCGGGCGAGCCGCCGATGAGCATGAGCACGATGGTGAGGGCCAGGCCCAGGTCGCTGAGGGCCACAAGGTCGGCGGTGTTGAAGCCCGCCGTGCGGGGGGTGACCGACTGGAACAGGCTCATCCACACCCGCTCGCCCAGGGGCAGGGCGGAGAACTCGTCGAAGAAGAACCACACCGCCGGCAGCACGATGAGCACCGCCGTGGTGGCCAGGATCACCTTGCTCTGCATCCGGTAGCGGTGGATGTGCAGCCGGTTGGTGCACACGTCGTCCCAGGTGAGGAAGCCGATGCCGCCCACCACGATCAGCGCCATGATGACGCTGTTCACCAGCGGGTCGGCCCGGTAGGCGGTGAGGGAGGCGTACTCCGCCCCGGGGGCGCCCAGCAGGTCGAAGCCGGCGTTGCAGAAGGCGCTGACCGAGTGGAACACCGCCATCCACACCCCTTTGAGGCCGAAGTCCCGGCAGAACGCGGGCGCCAGAAGAACGGCCCCCACCGCCTCCACCAGGAACACCGCCCGCAAAATAAAGCCGGTGAGCCGCACGATGCCCCCCATCTTGGGGGCGGCCATGGCCTCCTGCATGGTGCCACGCTGCATCAGCGAGATGCGCCGGCCCGCCAGCAGGGCGATGGCCGAGGCCACGGTGACCACCCCCAGGCCCCCCACCTGGATGAGCAGCAGGATGACACCCTGGCCGAAGTACGACCAGTAGGTCGCGGTGTCCTGCACCACCAGGCCGGTGACGCACACCGCCGAGGTGGCGGTGAAGAGGGTCTGGTCAAAGGGGGTGACCCGGCCGCTCCAGGTGGCGAAGGGCAGCATCAGCAGCAGCGCCCCCGCCAGGATGGTGGCCGCGAAGAGCAGGATGATGATCTGAAAACTGGTCAGGCGCCGCAGGCGCGCGATATCCATGTAAAAGCCTCCGTTTTCGCGCCGGGCCGCCAGAGCCCGGACAGGGTCTTATCTCCCAGTATACCCCATTGCACCGCCGTTGTGAAGGGGGTTTTTCACAAAATTTTTCGCCCCCCGCCGCGCCCCCTCAGGGGGTCTGCCGGGCCAGGTCCCGGGCGGTGATCGCCCGGTAGGGCAGCCAGACGTAGTGCCCGTCCACCAGGTCCACCGCGCCGGCGGGGTCGCTGCCGTCGGTGAGGGCCAGCGCCAGGTCCAGCATGGCCCGGGCGATGCCCGCGCCGTCGTTGCGCACGGTGCCGTACAGTTTGCCCGTCTCCACCGCCTCCAGCGCCGGGGCGGTGGCGTCCACCCCCACCACCAGGGGCAGCGGCTCCCCCGCCTGCTCAAAGGCGTCGATGGCCCCCAGGGCCATGTCGTCGTTGTTGGCGAACACCACCTCGATGGCCGCCGCGCCGGGGTCTTCCAGCCACTGCTGGGCCTTGGCCATCGCCTGCCCCCGCTTCCAGTTGGCGGTGTCGCTGGCCAGCTTTTCCACCGCCACCCCCGCGTCGGTGAGGGCTTTCACCGCGTATTCGGTGCGCAGCATGGCGTCCTGGTGGCCGGGCTCGCCCTCCAGCATCACATACTGCAGCACCCCGTCGCCGTTGCGGTCGAGGCCGGGGTCGGCCTGCCAGGCCTCCAGCACCAGCTGCCCCTGCAGCACACCGCTCTCCTCCGCCTTCGCCCCCACATAATAGGCGTGCTCCCAGCGCAGCATGTCCTCCGCCACCGGCTGCCGGTTGAAGAAGATCAGCGGCACCCCGGCCTCCCGGGCCTTGTCGATGAGCACGGCGGCGGCGGTGCGGTCCACGATGTTCACGCACAGCGCGTCGCACCCGCGGCCGATGAGGCTGTCGATCTGGTCCAGCTGGGTGGTCTGGTTCGAGCGCCCGTCCACCACCGACAGGTTGATGCGCATGCCCCGGGCCTGCTCCTCCTGGCGGGCCATCCGCTCCAGTTCCTGCGCGATGGTGGAGATGAAGGTGTCGTCCTGGGTGTAGAGGGCCACCCCCACCCGCAGCACGGGGGGTTCGCTCGCGCCGCCGCAGCCGACGGCCAGCGCCGCCAGCGCGGCGCACACCAGCGCCGCCGCCCTACGACGCCACCGGGAACAGAAGCTTTTGATTGTCCGGTTCATAGATGTCCTCCCCACGCAGGATGAAAAAGTCCAGCGGCTGCGGCTGCCAATCCTCGCCCCGGGCGGTGCGCACCGCCCCCTCCACCGCCAGGTACCCGGCGGCAAAATCGCTCCACACCCCGCTGGCCGCCAGGGTGCCCCGCTCCAGCGCCGCGGCGATGGGCCCGGTGGAGCCCACCCCGTAGAGGGCGGGCGAAAGGTCCAGTTTTTCCTTGGCGGCCGCGGCAGCCTCGGTGGCCGACGGCTCGAACAGCAGCACCGCGGCGGCCCGGGTGCCGCCCAGCGCCGCCTCCAGCTGGGCGCCGTCGCCCGAGGGGGAGAGGGTGGTCTCGGCCACCTGCACCCCCGCCGCCTCCAGCGCCTCGCGGGCGGCGGCCGCCCGCTCGCTCACCCCCTGGCCCGCGCCGGTGCGCACCAGCAGCACCTCGCCCGCCGGCCGGTCGGCCAGGGCCGCTTCGGCCAGGGCAGACCCCAGGGCGGCGTTGTCCGGGCTGACGGCGGCGTCCTTGCCGGCGGAATCCAGCAGCACCACCGGTGTGTTCAGGTCGGCGGGGGCGCGGCCCGCCGGGTCCACCACCAGCACGTCCGCCCCCCGCTCGGCCTCGTAGCGCATCAGCCGGGCCTGCTCGCCGGGGTCGTTGTCCGCGGTGGGGGTGATAAAGCGCACCTCCGCCCGCAGCTGGCCCGCCGCCTGCTCCATGCCCAGGCGGGCGTTGGCCCAGAGGGAGGCGTCGGCCTGGCGCAGGATCACCGACACCTCCACCGGCTCCTCCTGCCGGGCGAAGGGCCGCTGGGGCCAGGCCAGCGTCAGCACCACCGCCGCCCCCAGCGCCGTGAGCACCAGCAGCTGCAAAAAGGCGTTGGTTCTGTGTTTTTTCATGGCTCCTCCTCCTGTTGCAGCTTCGCCGCCTGCCCGGCGGTGAGGGCGGGCAGCCGGACGCGCACGGTGGTGCCCTCGTCCGGCTCGCTGAACACCGTGAGGCCGTAGCCCTCGCCGAAGGTGAGCCGGATGCGCCGGTGCACGTTGCGCACCCCGATGCCCGACCCGCTGGAGCGGGTCTGGGGGCGGTTTTCGTCCAGCAGATGCTCCGCCACCTCGGGGGGCATGCCGGTGCCGTTGTCGGCCACGTCGATCACCAGATCGTCCCCCTCACGCCGGGCGGTGACGGTGATGCGCCCGTCCTCCTCGCAGCCGGCCATGCCGTGATAGATGGCGTTCTCCAGCAGGGGCTGCACGATCAGCTTGAGGGTATAAAGGCCCTCGGTGCCCGCCTCGGCGGTGACGGTGGCGGTGAACTTGTCCTGGTAGCGGATCTGCTGGATGGTCATGTAGTGCCGCGCGTGCTCCAGCTCGTCCGCCAGGGGGATGAAGCTGCGCCCGCGGCTGAGGGCGATGCGGAACAGCCGCGCCAGCGAGGTGACCATCTGGATGGCCTCGTTGTAGCGGCCGGCCTCGGTCATCCAGATCACCGAGTCCAGGGTGTTGTACAAAAAGTGGGGGTTGATCTGGCTTTGCAGCACCTCCAGCTCGCTGCGGCGCTTGCGCTTTTCCTGCTGGATGATGTCGTCCATCAGGTGCCGCATGGTGGACACCATCGACGCGATGGAGTGGGCCAGCCGCCGCACCTCATAACAGCCCTCCTCCCGGATGTTCACCTGCTGCGCCCCCGCCTCCAGCTCCTTCACCGACTGCTCCAGCCGGCGGATGGGGTCGGCGATGCGGGCGGAGATGCGGAAGTTCAGAAAGGCCATCAGAAAGGCGGAGAACAGCAGCATGGACAGCCCGAACAAAAAGATGTAGCCCCCGTCGTCCGCCGCGCCGGTGCGGGGCACCACCCCCACCAGCTTCCAGCCGGTGTAGCCCACCGTCTTCACGGTGACCAGCCTTTTTTCGCCGTCGAAGGTCTCGGCGTGGGAGCCGTCGGGCAGGGCGGCGTTCGCCCGGTTGTTCTCGCTCTCCAGCCCCGCGTAGATCAGCTGCTGGCGGGGGTGATAGATGATCTCGCCGTCGGCGTCGGTGAGGTAGAGGTAGCCGCCGCCGGCCAGCTCCACGTCCCGGCAGACCTGCTCGATGCCGGAAAAGCCCATGTCCACCAGCAAAACGCCGCTGAAGGTGCTGCCCTCCCGCGTGAGCTGCACATACCGGCTCAGGGACACCACCCACCGGAAGCTGTCGTCCGGGTCGGCAAAGAGGCGCTGGATGTGGGGCGCGGAAAAATGCAGGTTCTCCATCTTGTCCAGCGCCGCCTGGTACCAGTCGGCCCGGGCGGGGTCCGCCCCCTCCTTGAGGGCGGTGAGGGGGGTGCCCGCCACCAGCGCGCCCTGGCCGTCGAACACCGCGATGGAGACCAGTTCGTCCCGGTTCTCCTCGTAGAGCAGTTCCATGCCCTCCTCCAGGCTGTCGGCGGCCAGGTCGGCGTTCTTGATGACCCGGTAGTACATGGTGTCGCTCACCCGCATCATCCGCCGCAGGTAGCTGTCCAGGTTCATGTTCACCTGGCCCAGCACCCGGACGGTGTTCTCCCGCACCAGCTGCTCGGTGCCGGCGGAGAAGCGCCAGACAAGGCTCAGGCCCATGAGCACCATGCCCGCCACCGCCGCGGCGGTGAAGGACAGGGAGATCACCATCTGGATGCTCATGGTGCGGTAGCGCCGGGAAAGGGACGCCGCCGCCCGGGCAAAGAGTTTTTTCACACAGGCTCTCCCCCTTCGTGGAAAACTGCCGCCCTCAGCCCGCACCCGCCCGGTACTTCGAGGGGGTCATGCCGAAGTGGCGCTTGAACACATAGCTGAAGTAGTTGGGGTCGGCGTAGCCGGCGCGCTGGGCGATGAGGTAGGTCTTTTCGTCGGTCTCCCGCAAAAGCCGCGCCGCCTCCTCCATCCGCCGCTCGGTGACGCAGGCGGTGAAGCTTTTGCCCGTCTGCCGCTTGAACAGGGTGGAAAAATAAGTGGGCGACAGGTGCAGGTGCTCGCACACCGCCTCCACCCCCAGCTCGCTCTCGGCGAAATGGTCGGCGATGTAGGCCATGGCCTCCTCCACCGTGCGGCCGGCGCTGTCGGTGCGGCGGCGGCCCAGCAGCTTTTGCAGCCGCCGGCAGCAGCCCGCCAGCCACTCCCCCAGCCGGTCCAGGCTGGCCAGCTGGGCCGCGGGCACCGCCCCGGCGAAGCCCGGCCCGAACACCTCCTCCACCTCCACGCCCCCCGCCCGGGCAAGCCGCACCAGGCTGGTGACAATCTCCAGCACATACAGCTGGAACTGGGCCGGCTGCAGCCTGCTGGCCCGCACCCGGTCCAGCAGGCGGTGGAGCGTGGCGTCCAGCTGGGCCTCGTCCCCCACCTTCACCGCCGCCGCCAGCGCCCGCTGGTCCTCGTCGTCCAGGGTCAGGCGCAGGCTGGAATCCGGCTCCAGGTCGCCGATGTACAGCGTCCTGCCCCCGCCCATCAGCAGGCGGTAGTCCAGGGCGGCCAGCGCCCCTTCCATGGACAGATGCACCTGCCCCGGGCCCTCGCACAGCTGCCCCAGGCCGATGGTCAGCCCCAGCCCCAGGCAGCTGGGGGCCAGGGCGCACAGCCGCTCCAGTTCGTCCAGCAGGCTGTAAAGCTGGTCCGCCCCCGTCAGCCCCGCCAGCAGCGCCACCCCGTCGCTGTACAGCAGCGCCCGCATCCAGCCGCCCTCCAGCGAAAAGTGCTCCTCCAGGAAGGTGCGCACCGACAAAAGCAGCAGTTCGTCCCGCTCGGCGCTCTGCCCGCCGGCGGGCAGGTCCATCTGCACCATCGCCGCCACCCAGGGCCCGCCGGGCAGGTCCAGTTCGTAGTGGGCCGCCCGCTCGGCCAGCTGGGCCGGGTCCATCCAGCCGCTGAGCATCCGGGCGAAAAACAGCTCCCGCAGCACCGGCAGGCTCTCCTCGTAGCGGCGGCGCAGCGCCTCCATGTCCCGCCGCTGCTGGCGTTGGGCCTCCAGCTGGGCCCGCAGGCCGGTGAGCACCTGCTCCAGTTCCCGGGCGTTGATGGGCTTCATGATGTACTCCGACACCCCCATGCTCACCGCCTGGCGGGCGTACTCAAAATCGTCGAAGCCGGAGAACACCACCAGCTTGGCCGCCGGCAGTTCCTTGCGCAGCCGCCGGCAGAGCTCCAGCCCGTCCATGAAGGGCATCTTGATGTCGGTGAGCACCACGTCCGGGCGCAGCTGCTCCGCCAGTTCCAGCGCCTCGGCCCCGTTCTCCGCCTGGGCGGCCAGTTCGAAGCCCAGCGACTCCCAGTGGATCTTGCGGCTGATGCCCTGGCGAATCTCCGCCTCGTCGTCGGCCAAAAGCACCCGATAGGTCTCCATAAAAGCCCTCCTTTTCCGTTTCAGTATACCATACCCGCCCGGCGTTGAAAACCACAAAGGGCGCCCCCGAAAGGGCGCCCCGTGTTTTGCGAAACCGCTTATTTCTTGACCAGGTATTTGCGCATGTCCAGCGCGCAGGCGAACAGGATGATGCCGCCCTTGATGGCGTACTGGAGGTTCTGGTCCATGCCCACCAGGGGCAGGGCCACGAAGATCAGGCGCAGCATGATGACGCCGATGATGATGCCGCTGACCTTGCCGATGCCGCCCACGAAGGACACGCCGCCGATGACGCAGGCGGCGATGGCGTCCAGCTCGTAGTTCACGCCGGTGTTGGCGGTGTTGGAGGCCACGCGGGCGCTCTCCACAAAGCCGGCCCAGCCGTACATGGCGCCCGCCAGGGCAAACACCATGATGGTGGTCATGAAGACGTTCACGCCGGAGACGCGGGCCGCCTCCTCATTGGCGCCCAGGGCGAACATGTTCTTGCCGAAGGTGGTCTTGTTCCAGATGAACCACATCAAGGCGCTGAGCAGCAGCGCGTAGATGACGTAGTTGGGGATCTGGATGCTGCCGCCGGCGAAGTTCAGCAGGGGCGGGTTGCCCACCACGAAGTTACGGTAGCCGGCGTCCAGGCCGGAGATGGCCATGCCGTTGTTGTTGCCCATCTTGACGTAGAGCAGCAGCATGGTGTAGAGGATGAGCTGGGTGGCCAGGGTCACGATGAAGGGGTGCAGCTTGAACTTGGCCACGAAGAAGCCGTTGAAGGCGCCGATGGCCGCGCCCAGGGCCACCACGATCAGGATGACCAGGGGCACCGGCAGGGTGCCGATGGCGGGCCACATCTTGTTGGGGGCGTCCGCCGCCTGCAAAAGGCTGGCGGCCACGCAGGCGGTGATGCCCACGGCGCGGCCGGCGGACAGGTCGGTGCCGGTGAGCACGATGCAGCCGGCGATGCCCAGGGCCACCGGCAGGTAGGCCGCCGTGAGGCTGAGCAGGTTCACCAGCGAGCGGGGGGCCAGGAAGGACGGCTCGGTCACCGCCACATACACCGCCACCGCCAGCATGATGATGATGAGGGCGTTGTTCAACAGGGCGTTGCCGATCTTTTTGGCGTCCAGACCCTTCGCCTTGTCGGCGAGGGCGGTGGAATTGGTATTCATCAATCGATTCCTCCTCGTTTACACATACTTGGCAGCCAGCGTGAGGATCTCCTCCTGGCTGGTGTTCGCCGCGTCCACCTCGCCTGCCACCTGCCCGCCGGACATGACCAGGATGCGGTCACACACGCCCAGCAGCTCGGGCATTTCGGAGGAGACCATGATGACGCCCTTGCCTTCTTTCGCAAGGTCGATGATCAGCTGGTAGATTTCGTACTTGGCGCCCACGTCGATGCCGCGGGTGGGCTCGTCCAGCAGGAGGATCTCGGGCTTGGTGAGCAGCCAGCGGCCGATGATGACCTTCTGCTGGTTGCCGCCGGAGAGCGACCGGATCTGGGTGCGCTGGCTGGGGGTCTTGATGTGCATGGCCTGGATGGACCAGTCGGTGTCGTCCCGCATCTTCTTGTCGCTCAAACAGAAGCCGCCCAGCAGATAGTCCTTCAGGCTGGAGATAACAGTGTTCTCCTTGATGTCCCGGATGCCGAAGATGCCGGTGGCCCGGCGCTCCTCGGTGAGCAGGGCGAAGCCGTTCTTGATGCTCTCACCGGGGTTGCGGTTGCGGATCTGTTTGCCGTGGAGGGTGATGGTGCCCCCCGCCCGGGTCATGGCGCCGAAGAGGTTCTCCAGCACCTCGGTGCGGCCCGAGCCGTCCAGCCCGGCGATGCCCAAAATCTCGCCCTTGCGCAGCTGGAAGGTGGCGTCCTTCAGGCGGGTGTACTTGCCGGAGATGTGCTGCACATCCAGGATCACCTCGCCGGGGGTGTTGGTCTTGGGCGGGAAGCGGTTGGTCAGTTCCCGGCCCACCATCAGGCGGATGATCTCGTCCATGGTCAGCTCCTTGGCCGGGCGGGTGGCCACCCAGGTGCCGTCCCGCATGATGGTCACGTCGTCGCTGATGCGCAGGATCTCCTCCATCTTGTGACTGATGTAGATGATGCCGCAGCCCTTTTCCCGCAGCATGTTGATGATGCGGAACAGGTGTTCCACCTCGGTCTCGGTGAGGGACGAGGTGGGCTCGTCAAAGACGATGATCTTGGAGTTGTAGGACACCGCCTTGGCGATCTCCACCATCTGCCGCTGGCTCACCGGCAGGGTGGACATGATGGCCTTGGGGTTCACGTTCACTTCCAGGGTGTCGAAGATCTCCTTGGTGCGCTTGGCCATCAGGCCCTCGCTCACCATGATGCCCGCCACCTTGGGGTAGCGGCCCAGCCACAGGTTGTCCTGCACGCTGCGGGTCAGGGCCTGGTTGAGCTCCTGGTGCACCATGGCCACGCCGTTTTCCAGCGCCTCTTTGGAGCTTTTGAAATTGACCTCCTTGCCGTCCAGCAGGATGGTGCCCGCGTCCTTGCGGTAGATGCCGAACAGGCACTTCATCAGGGTGGACTTGCCCGCCCCGTTCTCGCCCATCAGGGCGTGGACGGTGCCGGCGCGCACGGTGAGGTTGACGTTGTCCAGCGCCTTCACGCCGGGGAACTCTTTGCAGATGCCGCGCATCTCCAGCAGTGCCGGCTGCTCCATATTCTTCCTCCTCTCTGCGCGGAACGGCCCCGCGAAAGGCGGGCCCATTCCACGTCAGGCCGGGCGGGGCTGCCAGTGCAGCCCCGCCCGGCCGTGGGTTCGTTCAGCGGTTGAAGATCAGTCCTGGCTGGTCGCGTCGTACATCGCGTAGGGAACGCGGATCTTGGCCACGCCCTCGTCCACGACGTACTGGTCGGTGCCCGCCATCAGCTCGGCGCTGTCCTGGACGTTCTTGACCAGGGTGTTGATGGTGGAGGCCATGCCCACGGCGTCCTGCTTGATGGAGCCGGCCATGTTGCCCGCCTTGATCAGCGCCTTGGCGCTGTCGGTGGCGTCCACGCCGAAGACGGGGATGATGGTGGTGCCTTCGCCGTTGTTGTAGCCCACGTTCTGCAGCGCGGAGATGGCGCCTTCGGCCATGCCGTCGTTGTTGCAGATGATCAGCTCGACCATGTTGTTGTTATCCTTGTTGTAGGAGCCCAGCAGAGCCACCATGTAGTCGTTGGCGGCCTTGGCGGACCACTTGCCCTCGGTGTCCACCAGGTAATTGCTGGTGGCCTTGTCGTCGTAGTAGCTCAGTTCGGGCTTGCCGGCCTCGGTGAGCAGCTTGTTGGCGTCTTCCACGGCGTACTGGGTGCGGGCCTCGGCCTCGGCGTTGCCCTCCTGGCCCTTGAACATGACGTAGGAGATCTTGCCGTCGCCGTTCAGGTCAACGGTGTCGTAGTTGGCCAGCAGGTACTCGCCGATCATCTCGCCCTGCATGTGGCCGGCGTCGGGGGCGTTGGTGCCCACGAAGGCGCACTTGTCGTAGCTGGCGATGACCTCATCGGCCACCTCGCGGTTGAAGAAGATCACGGGGATGCCGGCGCCCTGGGCCGCGGTGACGATGTCCTGGGCGGGGGCGGAGGTGGCGGTCTCCACGATGTTCACGATCAGCAGGTCAGAACCGGCGGTGAGGGCGGTGTTGACCTGGTCGGTCTGGGTGGGCTGGCTGCCGGCGGCGTCCCAGTTGTTGGGCTCGATGCCCATGGCCTTCAGCTGCTCGTCCATGGCCGCGCGCACGGTGGAGATGTACACGTCGGAGAAGTCATAGTAGAACACGTCCACCCGCATGTCGGAAGCGGGGGTGGCGTCGCCGCCGGAGGCGGCCCCGGAAGCGGGGGCGGAAGCCGGCGTGGAAGCCGGGGTGGATGCGGGGGTGCCGCCGCAGCCGGCCAGCAGGGCCATGGCCATCACGGCGCTCAGCGCAAATGCAAGAAGTTTTTTCATGGTTTGTCCTCCTTATGTATGGGGGCGGCCCTTCGCGCCTTTCGCGCCGGAGGGGCTGTTTCGCCCGTTGACAGTTTATATTGTAACGGCCCCAAAGGGAAAAAACGATAGAAAAAACTACGCACTTGTATGAAAAAACTATGGAAGAGTCTTCCACCTTTGGCGGCCTTGCCAGCCCCGCCGGAGTGTTATATAATAATTATATATATCCGTATTCAAGGGGGGCATCCCCCTGCCGCGCCGGTTTGAGCACCCCTTTGCCTGCGCGGCGTGTTCACCCCGCGTCAAAGGAGGCGTTTTCTTGAACAAACAGCTCAAACTGAAAATTCACGAGTCCCTGGCGGCGGTGCTGCCGGTGAGCCTGATCGTGCTGGCGCTGTGCGCCTTTGTGGTGCCGGTGGACCTGGCCACCCTGTGCCTGTTTCTGGCGGGGGCGGCGCTGCTGATCGTGGGCATGGGCTTTTTCTCCCTGGGGGCGGACATGGCCATGATGCCCATCGGCGAGCTGGTGGGCACCCGGCTCACCCGCACCCGCAAGCTGTGGCTGATCCTGGCCGGCTGCTTTCTCATCGGCGTGCTGGTGACCATGGCGGAGCCGGACCTGACGGTGCTGGCCAGCCAGACCCCCGCCGTGCCGGATATGGTGCTGATCCTGACGGTGGCCGCCGGGGTGGGGCTGTTCCTGGTGCTCAGCTTTCTGCGCATTCTGCTGGGCTGGGACCTGCCGGTGATGCTCATCGTCTTTTATCTCGCGGTGTTCGGCCTGGCGTGCTTTGTGCCGGCGGGGTTCCTGCCGGTGGCCTTCGACGCCGGCGGGGTGACCACCGGGCCCATCACGGTGCCCTTCATCATGGCGCTGGGCCTGGGCCTCACCGCCGTGCGGGGCGACAAAAACGCCGAGGGCGACAGCTTCGGCCTGGTGGCGCTGTGCAGCATCGGGCCGGTGCTGGCGGTGCTGGTGCTGGGCATGGTCTACCGCGCGGGGGACGCGGGCTACACCCCCCTGGCGGCGCCCGCCGTGGAGGACACCCGCGCCCTGCTGGCGGCCTTTGGCGCCGCGCTGCCGGAGTACGCCAAAGAGGTGGCGCTGGCCCTGGGGCCCATCCTGGCCTTTTTCCTCGTTTTTCAGGTGCTGTTTTTCAAGCTGCGCCGCCGGGCGCTGGCCAAGATCCTGGTGGGCATCCTCTACACCTTTGTGGGCCTGGCCCTCTTCCTCACCGGGGTGAACGTGGGCTTTATGCCCGCGGGCAACGAGCTGGGCCGGCAGCTGGCACAGCTGCCGCTGCGCTGGCTCATCGTGCCGGTGGGCATGCTCATCGGCTGGTTCATCGTCAAGGCAGAGCCGGCGGTGCTGGTGCTGAACAAGCAGGTGGAGGAGATCACCGGCGGCGCCATCTCCCAGCGGGTGATGATGACCGGCCTGTCGGTGGGCATGGCGGTGTCGGTGGGCCTTTCGATGGCGCGGGTGCTCACCGGGGTGTCGATCCTGTGGTTTCTGCTGCCGGGCTACACGGCGGCGCTGGCGCTGAGTTTCTTTGTGCCCCGCATCTTCACCGCGGTGGCCTTTGACTCGGGCGGGGTGGCCTCCGGCCCCATGACGGCCACCTTCCTGTTGCCCTTTGCCATGGGGGCCTGCGAGGCGGTGGGGGGCAACATCCTCACCGACGCCTTCGGGGTGGTGGCCATGGTGGCCATGACCCCCCTCATCACCATTCAGATCATCGGGCTGGTGTATCAGTTCAAGACCCGGCACGCCGCCGGGGCCGCCGACGGGGCGGACGACGTGCTGGAACTGGGCCCGGAGGAGGATGTGGAATGAATCGTACCCCTTCATCCGTACGCTGCCTGTTTGCCATCGTGGACCGGGGCAAGGGCGAAACGGTGGCCGCCGAGCTGCGCCGGCGGCACATTCTGGTGCAGCTGGTGCTGCTGGGCCACGGCACCGCCTCTGCCGAGGTGATGGACCTTCTGGGGCTGGACGAGCCGGAGAAGGACCTGGTGATGGCGCTGGCCCCGGGCCAGGCCGCCGACGGGCTGCTGGCGGCGCTCACCGAGCGGCTGGAACTCTACCGGCCCGGGCGGGGCATCGCCTTCACCATCGACCTGTCCAGCATCAGCGCGCTGACCCATCAGCGCATCGCCGCCGCGGCGCCGGCGGGGCACACACCATCCCAGAAGGAGGACGGACCCATGCGTTTTCAGCACGAACTGATCGTGGTCATCACCGAGCACGGCTTTGCCGCCGACGTGATGGACGCGGCCCGGGCCGCCGGGGCCCGGGGCGGCACGGTGGTGCGCGGCCGGAGCCTTTCCAGCGAGGAGGCCCAGAAGTTTTTGAAGATCACCATCCAGCCGGAAAAGGATCTGGTGCTGATCCTGGTGCCCGCCGCCCACCGCCAGCCGGTGATGAAGGCCATCTGCGCCCAGGGCACGGGGCACCCGCTGGCCTTTTCGCTGCCGGTGAGCGAGGTCACCGGCCTGTCGCTGGCGCCCTTCGGCGCGGAGGAGGAAGACCATGAAAACAGCTGAGTGGACCAGCCCCGCCCACAGCGGCGAGGGGGAGATCTTTTCCCGCCTGTGGGCCGCGGACGAGCCGGCGGCGGTGCTGCTGATCGCGCATGGCATGGCGGAGCACAGCGGCCGCTACGCGGATTTTGCCGCCTTTCTGGCGGAAAACGGCTTTGCCGTTTTTATGAACGACCACGCGGGCCACGGCCGGTCGGCGGTGGTGCAGGGGTACTTTGCCGCCGAAAACGGCTGGGATCATGTGCTGGGGGACCTGCGCCGGCTGGAGGCCGACGCCCGGGCGAAGTACCCCGGCCTGCCGGTGTTTTTCATGGGGCACAGCATGGGCAGCTTCCTGGCCCGGGACTACATCGCCCGCTGGGGCGACGGGCTCGCGGGCGCGGTGATCTGCGGCACCATGGGGGCCAATCCCCTGCTGGGCTTCGCCCGGGGGCTGGCCTCGGCGCAGGCGGCGGTGAAGGGGCCGAAAAGCCCCGCGAAACTCATCGAGGCGCTCTCCACCGGGGGCTACCACAAGCAGTTCCCCGGCGAGGGGCCCTCGGCCTGGCTGGCGGCGGACAAATCGGTGCAGGATGCCTTTGACGCCGACCCGGACTGCGGCTTCACCTTCACGGCGGCGGCCTACCGGGACATGTTCGGCGGCCTTGCGGCAGTGACCGGCCCGGCCTGGGCCGCAAAGGTGCCCAAGGGGCTGCCGGTGCTGGTCATTGCCGGCGACAGGGACCCGGTGGGGGCCAACGGCAAGGGCCCGACCCAGGTGTACGGCTGGCTGAAGGACGCGGGCCTTGCGGACGTGGCCCTGAAGCTCTATCCCGGCATGCGCCACGAGGTACTGAACGAGGCGGGCAAGGCCCAGGTGTACGAGGACGTTTTGAACTTTCTGCGGGCCCGTCTGCCCGCGGCGGAATAAAAAAGAGAGGGAGTTTATCCATGCCGTTTATTCGTGTGAGCGCCAACGTGGCGGTGAACGAGGGCCAGGCCCAGCGCATCAAGACCCTGCTGGGACAGGCCATTGAGGTGATCCCGGGCAAGAGCGAGGCCTGGCTGATGGTGGAGGTGGAGGGCGAAAAGGCCCTGTGGATGGCGGGCAGCGACGCGCCGGCGGCCATCGCGGAGGTGAGCGTCTACGGCGGCGCGGACGCCGAGGACTACCGCCAGCTCACCGGCCGGGTGTGCGACATCCTGGACAGCGTGCTGGACGTGCCCGCCGACCGGGTGTATGTGAAGTACGCCGAGACGGAGCACTGGGGCTGGAACGGCTCCAATTTTTGAACGCCCCGGCGGAAGAGGGCAGCCTGTCCCATGTTTTTCAACGCCCCGGCGAAAGAGGGCGGTCTGTCCCATGTTTTTGAACGCCCGGGCGAAAGAGGACGGTCTGTCTCATATTTTTGAACGCCCGGGCGAAAGAGGGCAGCCTGTTCCCCGCTCCCCAAAAAACAGAAAAGGCAGGGCCGGCGCCCTGCCTTTTTTCATTTTTTGCCGTCCATGAAGTACATGGTAAAATCGCCGGTGACCAGCAGCCGGCCCTCCTGGTCGTACAGTTCCAGCTGGTTCACCGAGGTGTGGCCGCCGCAGTGCCGGCTGGACGCCTTGACGGTGACGGTGTCGCCGGGTTTTGCGCCCCGGATGTAGTTCACCGACGCCTGAAGCGTGACGCTGGGGCGGCCCCAGGTGCGGGACACCATGCCGGAACTGGCGTCGCACAGGGCGAACAGCCAGCCGCCGTGGGCGTTGCCGTAAAGATTGAGGCTCTTTTCGGTGACGGGGGCGGTGGCCTCCACATAGCCCGGCCGGGCGATCGTCACCCGCAGGCCCTCAAAGCAGACCACCGGTTTGACCTGGGCCTGCAGCATTTGGCGCAGCTCCTCCTCCGTCCGCTGCGCGCCTTCCCTTCTCACTTGTTCTTCCATCCTTCATCTCTCCCGCTCTTGGAAAAAATATCTCACGGTATGGTATTGTACACTTCTCGTCAAAAAATGCAAGCGGCGGCGCGTGACGGGGCCGCGGACAGTGTGCCGGTATCTGACGCTCCTTTCGCGTCCGTCGGGGGGGCGGTGCAGGACAGCATCCCCGCCAGGGGCGCGGCCCGCCCGTTTTGCCCGGCTCGCCCTTCCCTGCCGGCTGTGCCGGGCGCGGCGCTGCCGCCGCGTAGTGCGCCTGAGACGAACACTTTGGCCGCCAGGGCAAAGTGTCCGGATCACAGCGTGCGGCGGCGGACAGCGACGCGCCACCCCCGCGCCAAACCGAAATTCTCTCCCGCGCCCCGGGCCGTTCGCTCCCCGCGGGGAGCACCTGCGCGCACACTGCGCCCGGTCACTCCGCACCGCACGCGGCGTCTCGGACATTTTCCACGGCGACGGAAAATGTCCGTTCCGAGGCGCACTACGTGCGGAGGGCCGGGCTTCGCCTCGGCCCGGTGGTGGCGGACAGTGTGCCGGTATCTGACGCTCCTTTCGCGTCCCCCGGCTGCCGGGCTGGGCGGTGCAGGACAGCATTCCCGCCAGGAGCGCGCCACCCCCGCGCCGGGCCGAAAAAACATCCCGAGCCCCGGGCCTTTTCTTCGCGCGGGGGCGGAAAAGGGCGGCCCCGGTCGTTTGACCGGGGCCGCCCTTTCGTTTTTCGGGTCTTGCTCACACCGCGAAGGTGTACTGCCAGACGTTGTAGAGGCTGATGGCCATGATGATGCCCATCAGGCCGATGAACAATTTTTCCACGGCGGCGTTGTCCATCCGCTTGTTGGCGATGCGGCCCAGCATACCGCCGCCGATGCCGCCCGCCACCATCAGCCCGAGGCTCAGCCAGCCGAAGGCAGGCACGCTGCCGGTGATGAGGGTGGCCCCCAGGCTGGTGATCTGGCTGATGAGGATGACGTAGAGGCTGTTCTGGGCGGCGGTCTTGGTGTCCATCGAGAAGAAGAAGTAGAACACCACCAGGTTGATGGGCCCGCCGCCGATGCCCAGAAAACTGGACATGATGCCCAGCACCAGGCCGATGGCCACGCACACCCACACCTTGAAGATCTTATGGGTGCGGATGCGGCGCTTGTTGATGGTGTAGAGCATGGTGGCCAGGGTGATGACGAACAGGCACGCCGCCTGCACCGCCCCCGCCGTCTCGGCGAAGGCCGCGCTGATGACGGCGAACATCTGCTTGCCGGCGACGCCGCCCACCGCCGCGCCGATGGCCAGCGGGGTGCCCAGCTTCAGGTCCACCTTGCTGTCGCCCGCCCGCAGGGCCTTGGTCACCGAGTAGCAGCTCATGGCCAGCACCGTGCAGCCGGAGAGAAAACTCACCGTGGCCACGCTGTCCAGATGGAACAGGTCCAGGGTGGGTTTGATGATGACGCCGCCGCCGATGCCGCAGATGGCCCCCGCGACGCTCGCCAGCAGACTGATGATAAAATAGGCAAGCACCTGCATGGGCGCCGCCCCCTTTCCTTCAGATTACAGGAGGGCGCGGGCCCCGTCCTCTCCCGGGAGAGGGCAGAGCCCGCCGCTCGTCGGTTTTTCAGCCGCAGCAGGGGTGATGGCCGTACTCGTCCATGCAGTCCTGGCTGGGGTC
>DSLFC04102__coassemble_765_pt1 | contig 29801 bp, 27 predicted proteins | sample DSLFC04102__metabat2_high_PE_037 | metagenome-assembled genome bin DSLFC04102
CGCCCACATAGCCGGCCTCGGTGAGGGTGGTGGCGTCGGCGATGGCAAAGGGCACGCCCAGCATTCGGGCGAGGGTCTGGGCCAGCAGCGTCTTGCCCACACCGGAGGGGCCCAGCAGCAGCACGTTGCTCTTCTGCAGTTCCACGTCGTTTTTGCTCTCGCCGCTCAGGATGCGCTTGTAGTGGTTGTACACCGACACCGCGAGCACCTGTTTTGCCTCGTCCTGGCCGATGACGTAGCGATCCAGCCCCTCCTTGATCTCGGCGGGGGTGAGCACGTTCACAGGGTCCAGCGTGGGGGCGGCATGCTTGACGCCGCCGCGCCGGGGCGCGGACTTGGGGGCGTCGGGCTTGCCGTCTTCGTCCAGCAGCGAGGCGCACAGCGTGATGCACTCGCTGCAGATGTTGACGCCGGGGCCGATGATCATGCGCTCCACTTCGTCCTGGCTTTTGCCGCAGAAACTGCAGCGCAGGTTTTTGTCTTTGTCTTTTCCGTTCGTATTGTTTGCCATAGTTTCCCCTAAACGATGCGCCGGCGCACAGAGCGCGCCCCGCGCGGATGTGATTACCGTTTGGCGATGACTGCGTCGATCAGGCCGTAGTCGGCGGCCTCCTGAGCGGACATAAAGTTATCGCGCTCGGTGTCGGCCATGATCTTTTCCAGCGGCTGACCGGTATACTCGCTGAGCATCTGATTCATCCGCTCACGGGTGCGCACCAGATGATCGGCGTGGATCTTGATGTCGGTGGTCTGGCCCTGCAAGCCGCTCAGCAGCGGCTGATGGATCATGATCTCGGCGTTGGGCAGCGCCAGGCGTTTGCCCTTGGCGCCGCTGGCCAGCAGAAACGCGCCCATGGAGGCGGCCATGCCCATGCAGATGGTGGACACATCGCACTTGATATACTGCATGGTGTCGTGGATGGCCATGCCCGCGCTGATGGAACCGCCCGGGCTGTTGATATACAGGCTGATGTCCTTTTCGCTGTCCTGCCCTTCCAGATACAGCAGCTGGGCCACCACCAGGCTGGCCGTGGCGTCGTTGACCTCATCGCTGAGCATGATGATGCGGTCGTTCAAAAGGCGGGAAAAGATGTCGTAAGAGCGTTCGCCGCGGGCGGTCTGCTCCACAACGTAAGGAACCAAACTCATTTGGCTGTACCTCCCTGTGAAAAATGAAAGCTGTCTGCAAAATTGACCGATACGGGCCATTGTCGCACGTATCGGTCAAAGCAAAACGGCTTATGTAAGGATGGGCGCCGGAACGGGCGATCAGCCCTCTTTGGCAACCTTCTCCTCGGTGATCTCGGCGTGGTCGCGGATGAAGTCGATGGCCTTGTTCACCGCCAGATCCTTCTTGACCTCGTCGGGGTTGACCAGCTCCTTGACCTTGGCCAGTTCCATCTTGTAGTTGTCGGCGACCCGCTGCAGTTCGGCCTCCAACTCCTCGTCGCTGGCGGTGATGTTCTCCGCGGCGGCGATGGCTTCCAGAGCCAGGCGGATCTTCACCTGCTTCTCGGCCTGCTCCTTGAAGGAGGCGCGGAAGGTCTCCAGGGTCTGCCCCATGTACTGCAGGTACATATCCAGCTTCAGGCCCTGCTGCGCCAGCCGGTACTCAAAGTCGCGGACAGCCTCGTCCATCCGGGCTTCATACATGGCGTCGGGGATGTCGCCCTCGATGGTGGCGATGACCTGATTCACCAGATCGTTCTCCACCTCCAGAGCGGCCTGCTTTTCGTTCTGCTCTTCCATGCCCTTGCGGATGCTGGCCTTCAGTTCATCCAGCGTGTCGTACTCGCTCACGTCCTTGGCGAACTCGTCGTCCAGCGCGGGCAGTTCCTTGGTCTTGACCTCGTGCAGCTTGATCTTGAACACAGCGGGCTTGCCGGCCAGCTCTTTGGCGTGATAGTCCTCGGGGAAGCTGACGTTCACATCGAACTCCTCGCCCGCCTCATGGCCCACCAGCTGCTCCTCAAAACCGGGGATGAAGCTGCCGCTGCCCAGCACCAGGCTGTAATGCTCGGCCTTGCCGCCCTCAAAGGGGGTGCCGCCCACAAAGCCCTCGAAGTCCATATCCACGGTGTCGCCGTTCTCGGCCTTGCCCTCGCGGGTGATGATGCGGCCGTTGCGGTTCTGCATGCGCACCAGTTCGGCCTCCACGTCGGCGTCGTCGACAGTATGGACCTTCTTGACGGCCTTTAAACCGGTGTAGCTGCCCACCTTGATCTCGGGCTTCACCGCCACGGTGACCTTGAGCACCACGCCGTCGTCCAGGCTCTCGGACACAACGTCCACCTCGGGGCGGCCCACGGGCTCAATGCAGGCGGCAGCCACCGCGGCCTCATAGGCCTCGGGGAACAGGTCGTTGATGGCATCGTAATGGAAGATGTCGGCGCCGTACATCTTTTCGATCACCGCGCGGGGCGCATGGCCCTTGCGGAAACCGGGGACGTTGTACTTCTTGCCTTCACGCTTGAAGGCCTTGTCGATGGCGGCCTTGAAGGTGTCGGCATCCACCGAGAACTGCAGTTCCTGCATACTTTTTTCAAGCTTTTCGCTTTTTACAAGATTCATGAATATAGCCTCCGTACAAAGAGATTCGTTTTATTATATCATGCGAGTGGTTAAAAATCCATAGTTTCCCTAAATTTTATAGGGACAAAACCGCAGCGCGTCGGCGGAGATCAGGCGGTATTCCAGCCCGTCCACAACGCCCTGCACCGCCGCGTGCACCGACGCGCCATGCAGGTGCCCATAAAAGCACCGCCGCACCCCGAAACTGCGCATCAGTTCGATCACCTGGGGGGCGCTGGCTCCCGGGTACACCGGCGGATAGTGGAGAAACACGACCTTCTCCCGCGCCTGTTCTCCGGCGGCCGCGAGGCTGGCCCGCAGGCGGCCCAGTTCCCGGTTCATCACCTTTTCATCGTGGGGCTCGCCCGGCTCAAACAGCCAGCTGCGGGTGCCGCAGAGGGCCACCCCCTCGACGATGTGGGCGTTGTTGTGCAAAAGGCGCAGGCTGCCAAACCCGCGGGCCTCAAAAAAGCCTTCCATCTTGCGGGCGGTGGTCCACCAGTAATCGTGGTTGCCCTTTAACAGCAGTTTCTGGCCCGGCAGCTGTTCCAGAAAGGCGAGATCCGGCGCAGCTTCCTCCAGCTTCATGCCCCAGCTGGTATCCCCCGCCAGCACCACCGTGTCGTCGGGACTCACCACGCGCAGCCAGTTTTCCCGGATGCGCTGCACATAGCCCTGCCAGCCGGGGAATTTGTCCATTGGTTTGTCGGCGCCCAGGGAGAGGTGCAGGTCGCCTATTACAAAAATTGCCATGCGTTCCTCCTGATAATCGCCGGCGCACCGGGCACAATAAGGGCAGAAAAGGGGGGAAAGAACAATGAATACGAACGAACCTGTCATCAACGGTATCTGCTGCGACGTGAAAAACTGCGTTTACAACAACGGTTCCTGCTGCTGCACGGCGGGCACCATCCACGTCAACAACTGTTACGACGACATCGGCAGAACCAAGTGCGAGACCTTCACCGAGGCTTGATCCCCGGCGGCAGCGTCTTCGGAAAACGGCCCGCGATCTGGTTTCGCGGGTCGTTTTTTCGTTTACTCGCCCAGTACCACGTCCCGCAACGCGTCGGGCGCGATGACAGCGTCAAACCGCTCCGGCAGGCTGCGCAGGCAGGCCAGCGCCTTTGGCGCGGGCTGACCGGTATACTCCGCCAGGGCGCCCATGGCCGCGAACTCATCCCGGGGCAGCGGGCGGCCCAGGGCGGCCAGCACATCCCGAGGGAACTTGAAGGGGCTGGCGGTGGAGAGCACCACCATGGGAGCCTCGCTCTTGTTGCGTCGGGCGGCGCTGAAGGCCACGGCGGTGTGGGGGTCGCACAGGTAGCCGCGCTGTTCAAAGAGTTCCCTGATCTGGGCGGCGGCGGTGGCGTCGTCGGCGCTGGCGGCGCCGAAGTCGGCGCGGATGCGCTCCATTACCTCCGGATCCACCCGGTAAGAGCCGTCCTCCGACAGCTGTTTCATCCAGACCCGCACCCGGTCCGCGCCGGCCATGTGGTACAGCAGCCGCTCCAGGTTGGAGGAGACCAGGATGTCCATGGAGGGCGAGGTGGTGCGGTAGAAGGGGCGGCGGGCGTTGTAAACGCCGGTGGCGAAGAACTCGGTGAGCACGTCGTTTTTGTTGGACGCGCAGATCAGCTTGCCCACCGGCAGGCCCATCTGCTTGGCGTACCAGCCGGCCAGGATGTCGCCGAAGTTGCCGGTGGGCACGCAGAAGTCCGCCTTGTCCCCCGCCTTGAGCGCGCCGGCGCGCACCAGCTGGCCGTAGGCGTGGAAGTAGTAGACGATCTGGGGCACAAGACGCCCCCAGTTGATCGAGTTGGCGCTGGAGAGATGCACCCCCCGCGCGGCCAGCTGCCGGGCCACGTCGGCGTCGCCGAAGATCCGCTTCACGCCGGTCTGGGCGTCGTCAAAATTGCCCTGTACCGCGTATACGGCCACATTCCCGCCCTGCTGGGTGGTCATCTGCAGCCGCTGGATCTCGCTGGTGCCGTGGCTGGGATAGAACACCGTGATGGTCACGCCCGGCACGTCGCAATAGCCGGCCAGGGCCGCCTTGCCGGTGTCCCCCGAGGTCGCCACCAGGATGGCGGTGGTGGAACCGTCGCCCAGCATCCGTTTGGCCTCCACCAGCAGGCGGGGCATCAGCTGCAGGGCAAAGTCTTTGAAGGCACAGGTAGGCCCATGCCACAACTCCAGGCTGTACAGCCCGTCCCCCGCCGCCCGCAGGGGCGCGGTGCCCTCGCCGAAGGCTTCGCCGTAGACCTGCCGCACCGTGTCCCGCAAAAAGGCGGGGTCGTAGTCGGTGAGGAATTTTTCCAGGATCAGCGCCGCCAGGGCGGGATAATCCGGCTGGGCCAGCGTCTCCTTCAGATCCACCGAAGGAAACCGTTCCGGCACGAACAGGCCGCCGTCGCCGGCAAGGCCCAGGCAGATGGCCCGGGCTGCACTGACCGGCTGGCCCGCGCCGCGGGTGGTAGTAAACTGCATCATGATTCCCCCTCTATCTACATTGCGCGATCGCGCGTTTCAAACTTCAAAGGCGCCCCGGATGCAGTGTACCAGCAAACCGCCTCCCTCGGCGGGGGTGACCTCCACCACATCGAAGCGAACGGGGTGCTCCGCCAGACCGGACTGCTGCAAAAAGCGCCGGGACGCGAGAACGATCCGCCGCTGCTTGGCCGGCCCCACCGCCTCGGCCGCGGGGCCCCGTCGGGTCTCGCTGCGGGCCTTCACCTCCGCGATGACCACCGTCTCCCCTTCCAGCAGGACCAGGTCCAGTTCGCCCATGCGGGTGCGGTAGCCGTGGGCCAGCAGCCGGCAGCCCCGGTCCAGATAGTACCGGGCCGCGGCGGCCTCCCCTTTCCGGCCGAACGTCCTTGCGTCCATGGCTTAATACCCCAGCTTTTTCAAGAAACTGCGCCGGTAGAACGGCTGGATGCCGTAGCGCTCCAGCAGTTCATAGTGCAGCTTGGTGGGATAGCCTTTGTGCGTGGCCAGCTGGTACTGGGGATACTGACGGTCCAGTTCCAACATATACCGGTCCCGGCTGACCTTGGCGAGGATGGACGCCGCCGCCACGCTGGCGCAGACGCCGTCCCCCTTCACCTGGGCCAGCGCCGGCACCGCAAGCTGCGGCGGCACCCGATTGCCGTCCACCACGGCAAAGGCGGGCGCGGGGTCAAGGGCCGCCACCGCCCGCTCCATGCCGGCCATGGTGGCCCAGAGGATGTTCTTTTCGTCGATCTCCTGGGGGCTCACGAACACGATCTGATAGGCCAGCGCCTTCTCCGTGATCTCGTCAAAGAGGGCCTCCCGCTTTTTTTCACTCAGCTTTTTGGAGTCGTTTACCCCCGGCACCGGGCGCGCGGGGTCCAGGATGACCGCCGCGCAGCACACCGGCCCGCACAGCGGGCCGCGCCCCGCCTCGTCCACGCCGCAGAATATGCCGTGCCGGGCGCGGACGGCGTCGTCGTATTCATACAGTGGGCTGTTCGTGTCCATCCTGCTGCCCTCCTTGCCGGGGCGGCGTCTCCAGGGTGATGCGCCCCCACTTGCTCGCGCGGAACTCGTCCACCAGCATGATGGCCGCCCGCTCGGTGTTCACCTCGCCGCCGCTCACCAGCATGCCGCGGGCCCGGCCGATGGCCTCCACCAGCTCCCAGGGGCCCAGTTCCCGCACCTGCTGTTCGGCCAGCTTGTAGCGCTGGGCCAGCCGGTCGGGGTAGACCTCCTGCATCTGGGCCACCAGGCCCATGGCCAGTTCCTCAATGTCCAGGATGTCGTCCTTGATGGAGCCGATGAACGCCAGGTTGGTGGCGGTCTCCAGGCTGTCGAATTTCTTCCAGAGCACGCCGGGCATATCCAGCAGGTCGTAGTTGCCCACCGTGACCCACTGCTTGCCCCGGGTGACGCCGGGCTTGTCGGCGGCCTTGGCGCGGGTGGTGCCGGCGAAGTTGTTGATGAAGGTGGACTTGCCCACATTGGGGATGCCCACCACCATCACCCGGATGCGCGCGCCCGCCATGCCCTTGCCGGCGCGCCTCTCCAGCAGCTGCCGCAGTTCCGCCTCGATGGCGCTTCGCACCTGGCCCGCGCTGCCCTTCTGCTTGGCGCTGATGGCCACACACCCGGCCCCCGCGGCGCGGAAATAGGCCTGCCACGCCTTTGTGAGCGCCGGGTCGGCGAGGTCCGCCTTGTTCAGCACATACAGCCGGGGTTTAACAGCGGTGAGCCGCTGGAGTTCGGGGTTGAGGCTGCTCAGGGGAATGCGCGCGTCCAGCAGCTGCAGCACCACATCCACATTTTTCAGATTGGCTTCGATCAGCCGCAGGGTCTTGGCCATGTGGCCGGGAAACCACTGGATGTTGCGGCGGTTCACAAATTCATTGCTCATTGGATCAATCCTATTTTATTGAAGGGGTAAAGCCGCAGGATCACCTTGCCCAGGATGTCCCGCTCGTCGATGAACCCAACACTGCTGCTGCGGCTGTCGGTGGAGTGCTGGCGGTTGTCGCCCATCAGAAACAGCACCCCCTCCGGTACAGTGAGGGGGAACTCCACATCCCCCGTGGACAGGGTGCCCTCCGGCGTATAGGGCTCATCCAGCGCCTCGCCGTTGACATACACCAGGCCCTTGGCCACGTCGATGTCCACCGTGTCGCCGCCCTTGGCGATGACACGCTTCACCAGGGGTTTGCCGTAGTTGATGTAGCTGTCCACCACCACCACATCGCCCCGCTGGGGCGTGTAGAAGGTGCTCTGCACCAGCAGACGGTCGCCGTCGATTAGGGTGTTGTTCATGGAGCTGCCGCTGACCACCACGATGCGGGCGCAAAAGGCGAACACCAGCACCAGCACCGCCAGCGCGAACACCAGCGCGTCGTACCAGTCCAGGATGTCCATATTGCGCCGAAAACGGGTCTCCTCCATGATGTCGTGCCCTCCCCCGTGATAATGAATAAATTTAACGGGTTTTATTGTAGCATATAACAAAAAAAGGGGCAATATCCATTGCCCCTTTTTTCGTGGTCTTATCGGATCTGCTCTTTGACCTTGGCGGCCTTGCCGGTGCGGCTGCGCAGGTAGAACAGTTTGGCCCGGCGCACCTTGCCGTGGCGGACGACCTCCACCTTCTCAACGAAGGGAGAGTTGACGGGGAACACGCGCTCCACGCCCACGCCGTAGGAAGTGCGGCGCACGGTGAAGGTCTCGGCGACGCCGCCGTGCTTCTTGGCGATCACGGTGCCCTCAAAGGCCTGGATACGCTCGCGCTCGCCTTCCTTGATGCGGACGGAGACCCGAACGGTGTCACCGACCTCGAACTGGGGCCGGTTCTCTTTGACCATGCCCTGCGTGATGATCTGCATTGCGTCCATTGATGAATCCTCCATTTTTTTATGACGTTCATACCCGGAACCCGGCAGAGGACCGCCCGTTTAATGATGTACATTAACCCCGCTGGTGGTGCCAGCGAACACTAACGCCTAAATATGATAGCACAGCGCCGGACGATTTGCAAGCTTTTTCAGGCAAAATCCTCGGAATTTTTTGTGAGCAGCCGGGTGCGCAGCACCTGGGCCCGGGTGGCGTCCACACCGCAGTGCTGCTGCAAAAAGCTCAGCCACAGGCTCGGGTTGAGGTTCAGCCCTTCCCCCGCCGGCAAAAGCATCTCAAAACGCACCTCGTCCCCCTCCTGGACATAGTCCAGCCGGGGGCAGTGCTCTTTCAGGTCGATCTCCTTCTGTCCCCGCTTGGACTTTTTCATCACCGGGGCCGTGTCCAGCGCGTTGTAGCGGTCCAGCGCATCCCGGAAGGCCGCGGGCAGGCGCACCGTGTACACGGCGCCGGCGATCTGTTCCGCCTTGTATTTGGGCAGGGTCACGGCGGTGACGGCCACGCCCAGGGGCATCACCGGCTCCAGCGCCGCTTTCCACGCCGCCAGGTCCGGCTGTTCTTCCTCGGTTTTTACATCCACGCTCTCCACCAGGCTCTCCTGGCCCAGAGGCAGCGGGCAGGCAAAGGTCATATAGATGTGAGGGTTGAAGCCCAGGGTGTACCACACCGGCAGGCCGCTGCGCTTGAGGGAGCGCTGCATCACCCGCTGGAGGTCCAGCAGGGAGATGTAGGAGGCTTCGCCGGTCTTAGTGAACCAGATCCGCACCGTAGTCAAAGCAGGCACCTCCCACGAATTTATTGGCGCCGCAGGCGCTGCATGTTTTGTTGCAGGGCTGGGTGGTCCGGGCGGCCATGGCCTTCTGGTACTCCCGCACCAGGAACGCATGGCTCACGCCGTAATCCATGTGGCTCCAGGGGGTCACCTCATCCAGCCCGATGAAACGGTTGGCGTAAAAAGCGGTGTCCAGCCCGCACTCGCGGAATGCCTCCATCCAGCGGTCGTAGTGGAAGCACTCGTCCCAGCCGTCGAAGAAACAGCCCTTGCGATAGGCGGTCTCCAGCACCCGGCCCAGCCGGCGGTCGCCCTTGGCGAACACCGCCTCCAAAAAGCTGATGGAACTGTCGTGATAGTTCACATGGATCTTTTTGCTGTGGACGCTGTGCAGCAGGTGCTGCTGCTTTTCCTTCAGCTGGGCCTCGGTGTCCTGGGGAACGAACTGGAAGGGGGTGTGGGGCTTGGGCACAAAGCAGGCCACGCTGATGGTCACCTGCACGCTCTTGCCCTTGGGCTTGTCCGGATTCGCGTAGTACAGATCTACCACCTTCTGCGCGGTGTCCGCGATGCCCTCGATGTCCTCCATGGTCTCGGTGGGCAGGCCCATCATGAAGTACAGCTTCACCGAGGTGTACCCCGCCTTGAAGGCGAGGGTGCAGGTGCGCTCGATCTCCGGCCAGGTGACGTTTTTGTTGATGACGTCCCGCAGGCGCTGGGTGCCCGCCTCCGGCGCGAAGGTCAGGCCGGTCTTGCGCACCCGGTTGGTCTTTTCCACCAGGCTCTCGCTGAAATTGTCGATGCGCAGCGAGGGCAGCGACAGGCTCACATGCTCGCCTCCCGTCCAGGTGAGCAGGTCGTCCAGCAGGGTCTCCAGCTGGCTGTGGTCGGAGGTGGAGAGGCTGGTGAGGCTGATCTCCTCGTAGCCGGTGTTGTCGCACAGGCGGTGGGCGGCGGCGTTGAGCTTGTCCGCGCTGCGCTGGCGCATGGGCCGGTAGAGGAACCCCGCCTGGCAGAAGCGGCAGCCGCGCACGCAGCCCCGCAGCACCTCGATCTGGGCACGGTCATGCACCGCGCCCACCATGGGCACTACAAAATGGGTGGGCGGGGTCTGGCTGTCCATATCCCGGATGATGGCCTTGGTGACCACGGCGGGCGCCGCGGGGTCGTTGGGGGTAATGGCTTTGACGCGGCCGTCCTCGTGATAACTCACGTCATAGAAGGAGGGCACATAACAGCCCGGCACGGCGGCGATGCGCCGCAGCACCTCTTTTTTGGGCAGCCCTTTCCGCTTGGCCTCTTCCACGATGCGGCAGACGTGGGGCAGCTGCTCCTCCCCTTCCCCCAGCATCATCATGTCGATGAAATCCGCCAGAGGTTCGGCGTTGCACACACAGGGGCCGCCCGCCACGATCAGCGGCCACTCCTCGCCCCGGTCGGCCGCCCGCAGGGGGATGCCCGCCAGATCCAGCATGGCCAGGATGTTGCTGTATGAGAGTTCATATTGCAGGGTGAAGCCCACGATGTCGAACTCGGTCAGCGGGTCCTTGCTCTCCAGCGCGTAGAGGGGCAGGCCCACCCGCTCCATCTCCGCCTTCATATCCACCCAGGGCATAAAGACGCGCTCGCACCACCAGTTCGGCTGCTGGTTCAAAAGTTCGTACAGGATCTTCATGCCTAGAAAGGACATCCCCACCTCGTAGGTGTCGGGGAAACAGAAGGCAAAGCGCAGGTCCACATCCGCCTTGTCCTTGATGACGCAGCCCGGCTCGCCGCCGGTGTAGCGGCCCGGCTTCTGCACATGGGCCAGCGCCTCTTTCAATTTCGGGTCAAACAAAACCGGTTCCTCCATCGCGCGCGCTGCAAACGGCAGCCCGCAGGTTTGATTACCTGTTTATTGTACCCGATTCGCCGCATAATTGCAATCACGGCCAGAGGGATTGCAACAGCCTGCGCCCGTCCAGATCACCCACCGGCAGCAGATTGAACAGCCCGGTGGCAAGATTCGCCGCCGCGAAAAAGTATCCCCAGTAGCTTGCCCGCAGCTGCATTTTCGCCAGGGTGCCCGCGCAGAGGGCAAAATTGGTCAGCGGGCCGGCCAGCGCCAGCACAAAGGCCTGCCGGCGGGACAGGTGAACGCCGGAGACATCCAGCCCGACGCCACGCACCGAAAGCCGCAGCACCGGCAGGCTGCGGGTGAGGGCCAGCCACACCGCCACATGGCCGCACTCGTGGAGCAGCGCCGCCAGCAGACCCACCCGCACAAGGCCGCTGTGGTCCCGATACAGCGCAAACCACAGGGCGGCCAGCAGCAGCACCGGGCGGCGAACGCGAAGATGCCTCACGCCAGGCCCAGCGCCTTGGCCGGGTCGTAGCGCACATCGTTGTACAGCAGTTCAAAGTGCAGGTGCGGGCCGGTGACCATACCCGTCTGCCCCACCGTGCCCAGCACCGTGTCGGCGCTCACCCGCTCGCCCTGGCGCACAAACACATACTGCATATGGCAATAACGGGTGGTCACGCCGTCGCTGTGCAGGATGACCACGTTGTTGCCGTAGGATGCGTTGTACTCGCTCTTTTGCACCACGCCCTCCGCAGCGGGATGAATGGGCGTTCCCTCGCCGACGGCAAGATCGACGCCGGTGTGAAAATCGCTCTTGCCGGTAACGGGATGTTTGCGCCAGCCGTAATCCGATGTGACCGCAAAGCCGCTGACCGGCAGCGACAGCGCAAAGGGCGGCTGGTAGGATTTTGTGGAATTGCCTTCCGGCACAAAGGGCCAGATGGCGCGCAGCTGGCCGCCTGCCCCCGTGAGTTCGGGGATCGCTTCGCTGTCCGCCGCCGGCGAGCCGTCGATCTGCGCCATCACCTGAACCACCTCCTCCTGCAGGCGGCTGACCACCTCGGAGGTGAATTTGAGCAGCTGCTCCTGACCATTCAGTTCCACGCCGCTTTCCAGCGCGGCACGAAAGGCCGCGCCGCACTGGCGGTACGCCTCGGGCGCGACCCGGCTCATCACCAGCACCGCCCCCACCGCCAGCAGGCAGAGGAACACCTGGACCCGCAAAATATAGTTGGGCCGCTGCTTTTCCCGGGGCGTCAGCGGCGGCGTGAGGGCCGCTTTCATCTCTTCCGCCTGCGGCAGAATGGGCGGGTACTGGATGTCCTGCGTCTTTTCCCACATGTTTTTGTTCCTCTTTCTCTGTGCTTTATGCTCCATTGTATGCGGCGGACAAGGGAAAAATGGCAGTTACAGAAAAGGCGGGGCCGCACATTGCGGCCCCGCCGGCTGCTCTTCCGCCAGGCGGCGGTTCACAGCATGGAAGTCAGTGTATTCTGGATCGCGTCCGCGATGGAGGTGGCGATGGCGTTTTTGTAACTGTCGCTCTGCAGCTTGCTCAACTCTTCCGGGTTGGTCAGGAAGCCGCACTCCACCAGCACCGCTGGGAAATCCATGTGCGTGGTAACGCGGTAGGCGCCGTATTTGTCGCCCCGGTTGGTGGTGCCCAGCGCCCCGGCCACCGCGCCGGACAGGTTTGCCGCCAGCTGGCGGGAATAGGGGTTGAAGTAGTACACTTCCGTGCCCTTTGCGCTGGAGACGCCGGAATTGTGGTGGACGCTCACAAAGAGGTGCGGGCTGAAACTCTGGGACTGGCTGACCCGGCTGTCCAGCGAGACATACCCGGAGGTGTCCGTCACCTGCACCGTAGCACCGCGGCTGCGCAGGATATCCGCCACGCGGGCGGCGATGTCGGCGTTCAGGGTCTTTTCGGTGTACATTCCGGTGATGGAGGTGCCGCCGTCGTATCCGCCGTGGCCGGGGTCCAGATAGATCTTTGCCCCGGAGAGGCCGGAGGGGATCTGGTTGAAGCGGAACACCAGGTTGTCGCCGTCGTAATAGGCCCGGTAGCCCAGGAAGGAACCGGCTTTGCGCAAATCGAAACGGACCACCGTGTCGTTGCCCTGCTGGGCGACGCTCACCCCGCTGAGCAGGTTGTTGGCGGCAAGGCCGGGGGCGGCGGTGTCGGCGCTGGTGTCTTTCAGGATGGCGCTCATGCTGGTAGCTCCGGAGAAGCCGTTCACCCCGCCGGAGGCGGAGTATCCCACCCCGTCGAACTGCACGGTGTAGGCCGTCTTGCGGCCGGAGCGGGTAAAGCTGACGTAGACGTATTGGCCGTCGGCCCAGCTGGATGCCCCGCTCAGCGAGGACATCTGCCACTCGGCCTCGCCCAGGCTGCTCACATCGGAGGCGCTCACCCGCACCCCGCTGCCCAGGATGTAGTACTCGCCGCTGCCGTAGGTATCGTCGGAATAGGTGAGTTTGTCGCTGACGATGTAGTCCACCGTTCCCTTGGGCAGTGGGAAGCAGCTGCCGTTGGGCTCGTTGTTCAGCACATTGGCGGGGTAGGTGCGGGCCTGGCTGGCTGTCACCTCCACCAGGTTCCCCTTCTGGCCTTCCACATTGGGGGCCTGCTGGGGCAGCGCGGACACATACACCCGCGCGCCGCCGGCGCTCTGGGTAATGCCGGACCAGGTGGCGCTGACCGCAATGTTGCCCACGTCCTGCTGGCTCTCGGTGGCCGCCGGCACGGTAAGGGTGCCCTTATAAGGCACATAAGCGGACGGGCTGCCGTCGGCGGCGTCGGCGGTGAGCTCCTGCTCGGTGAGGGTGACGCTGGCGCCGCCCAGGCTGGCGGTGATGGAGGAGCCGGAATAGGCCATCACCGTGATACCGATCTGGGTGGAACCCTCCACGGTCATGCTGCCGGAGGGCGAGACCTCCTTGATGATGACCACCTCTCGGGTGATGTTGTAGACCACCGATTTTTCCTTGTGCTCAAAGGTAAAAGTGTTGAGCCCCGGCTGCAGGTCCATCTCCACACTGAACACGCCCTCGCCGTTGCGCTCCAGTTCCTTGCCGTTCAGCGTCAGCGGAAAGTTGGGGTCAGAGGCGCCATAGAAATTCACCTGGGGCTCCTGGGTGGTGTAGGTGCGCTTTTCCGGCGTGCTGACTGTCAGGTCGGTGAGGATGTCCTGTTCCTCGATCTGATCGGCGTAATAGCGCAGGAGCACATCGGTGGAACCGCCCACATTCTCTTCCAGCGCGGCGAGGGAGCCGTAGGCCGCGCCAACGCAGCCCTCCACCGCACGGGTCTCGATGATCTGGCGCATCACCTGATCGGGCGCTTTCCAGCCGGGTTCGTCGCCTCCCAGCCGGTCGTTGCAGATCCAGGCCGCCACCCCCGTTCCGTGCTGGGACGCGGTTTCGGCCCACCAGCTGAGCACCGTTTTAAAATTCTGGTCCTGATCGGTGAGGGAACCGGTGCAGCGCACCAGGATGCGATCCACCTCGGCCCAGGCGAAGATGGCGTTCAGGTCCACATAGCCGTCCGTCGCCATCTCAAAGTCCGCCTGGGTGTCGCTGCCGGCCGGGTCGGTGGACTGGTTGGCCCACACCGGGTCGGCGATCAGGCCAAACAGCGCGTCCGCCTTTGCCTCACGGACCGCCGCGCCGGCATTGACCACCAGCGAACTGACGCATTCCCGCACCCAGTTGTCGTAGCCCATGGAGGCGCCTTCGCTGCGATACAGGCTCATGCTCTCGGCGGTTTTCTGGTTGTAATAGCCGGTCAGATAGACGCCGTCCGGCTGGCACTGAGCGGTCAGTTCGCTCAGCACGGCAGCCGTCTGCTGCACCGCCTCCGCGCTCAGGTTTGCCCGGGGACCGTACTGCCCTTCCGCCCCCACACCGTTGGAGGCGTCCAGGATTACATAAAAGGAAAGGCCCTGCCCGCGGGCGGCTTCCGCCGCGTAGGCCACCAGGTCAAAGCCGGAAGCCATGGGCCAGATGGTCCCGGAATAAAGCGCGCCGTCGGAGGTGTTGGCGGGAAACAGCACCGCGTTCATCCCGTACTCTGCCACCTGCGCCATCGCCGCGTCCAGCTGGGCCTTACAGTTTGTCTCATCGGCGGCAGGGTCGAAATCCCGACCCGCCTGAAGGACCACCGCCTTCAGTTCGCCGGCCGAAGCCGGCGAAGTCGCTGTCTGGGCCTCCTCCTCGGCGAAAACCCTTCCGCCGGCAAACAACACCAAACACAGCAAGCCGGCTGCTAACCGCCGCCACATACGCTGCACTGCACACGCCCCCCTTCAAGACGAAACTTCGCGGTTGTTGACACATCCTCATACTATACGGTTTTTCGGACAAAATCAAGCAAAAGGAGACGGTTTTCCAGTGTTTGTGCATGTAAAACAAATAAACTTTACAGATGTGGTTTTCCGCAATTTTGAGTACAGAAAAGCCGAACACCTGTAAAGGTGTTCGGCTTTTCTTGCTCTTATTCCCTGTGAAGCCAGCTGCGCAGACGCGCGAGCAGGCCGCCGGCCGCGGGCGCGTCGCCCGTGGGCTGTTTATCCGCCGCTGCGGGCGCGCTGACCGCGAACCCGTCCTTAAAATAGTTGTACAGCTCCATCTGGCTGTCCACCAGGGGCTGCCCCTCGGCGGGCTTTACCTTTGCGTAGCTGCCGTCCGGACGCATTTCCCGGGCATTCACATTGTCCGCCAGCTGCAATTCCAGGATGTCCCACAGCTTTTGGGCGATGGCCGGGTCATCCACCCGGATGCCCACCTCCACCCGGCGCTCGGTGTTGCGGGTGAGGAAGTCGCCCGAGGCCATATAGATGCGCCTGTCCCCACCTTCTCCAAAGGCGTAGATGCGGGAGTGCTCCAGGTACCGGCCCACGATGCTGCGGATGCGCAGGTGGTCGGTCAGCCCCGGGAGCCCCGCCTGCACGCAGCAGATGCCCCGCACGATCATGTCGGTGGGGACGCCTGCCTGGGAGGCCTCCACCAGCTTTTCAATGATGTCCTTGTCGCTGATGGAGTTGTTTTTCAGGATGATGCGGGCCGGCTGGCCAAGGCGCGCCTTTTCGATCTCGGCGTCCATCTCTTTCAGCAAAACGCTCTTGAAATGCAGCGGGGCGACGATCAGGTGCTCGGTGTCGTCGGTGAGCCGCTCCACCGCCAGATTGTTGAAGACGGCGGCAGCCTCCTCCCCCACCTCCTGATTCGTGGTCACAAAGGAAAGGTCGGTGTACTGCTCGCTGGTCTTTTCGTTGTAGTTGCCGGTGCCGATCTGGGTGGTGTAGAAGTAGCGGCCCTGGCTGCGCCGGGTGATGAGGGTCAGCTTGGAGTGGACCTTGTAGTCGTCCAGGCCGTAGATCACCGTGCAGCCCGCTTCCTCCAGCTTTTTGGACCAGTCGATGTTGTTCTGCTCGTCGAACCGGGCCCGCAGTTCCACGATGGTGACCACTTCCTTGCCGTTTTCGGCGGCGGCCACCAGCGCCTGCACGATCTGGGAGTTGTTGGCCATTCGATACAGGGTCATCTTGATGCTGACCACGTCCGGATCATAGGCCGCGGCCATCAGCATCTTGATGAACGGCCGCATGCTTTGGTAGGGATAGGCGATCAGAATGTCCCGGCGCTTGGCCTCCTCCCCCAGCTTGAAGTCAGCCGGGGCCTGCATGGGTTTTGCCGGCGGATAAAACAGGTCGCTGCGCCCGTCCGCCTGCAGGCGGGCGGCCAGCTTGAAATAGCAGGAAAGATCCAGCGGGCTCTCCTGGGAAAAGCACTGCTTTTCGGGCAGCATCAGTTTCTCGCGGAGGTATTTGTCGATCTCCTGGGGCGGCTCGTTCCAGAATTGCAGGCGGACAGCGGCCAGCTTGCGCCGCTTTTTGAGCAGTTCGCTCATCACCTGCCGGTAGTCGATGTCCTGGTCAAACATCCCCTCTTTCACGTCGATGTCGGCGTTGCGGGTCACGCGGAAGAGGCATTTCTTTTGCAGCATCCCCTTGGGGAACACCAGATCGGCAAAGCGGAAGATCAGTTCCTCCGCCAGGCCGTAGAGCAGCTGGCCGTCCCGCTTCAGATAGAGCATCCGGTCAAACTGGCTGCTGATGGGGATCAGCCCGTAGGAGACCGCGTCGTCCCCCTTCCCCTTCAGGGTCGCGCAGAGGTAGATCTCCTGGTTGCGCAGAAACGGGAAGGGGTGCCGGTGGTCGATGATCTGGGGCGAGAGCACCGGCAGCAGTTCGTTCAAAAAGTATTTTTTCCAGAACCTCTCGTCCTCTTTGGCGAGGGTTTGAAAATCAATGCGCACATATCCCTCTTCCGACAGATGCTGCCGCAGCTTTACCACGATCTTGTCGCACTGCTGCTGCAGGTCCGCCGTTTTGGGCATGATCGCCGCCAGCTGTTGCGCGGCGGTCATTTTGGTCTTGTTGTCGGTGATCTCATTTTTCAGTAGCGTGCGGTCATACAGCGAGCCCACCCGCACCATGAAGAACTCGTCCAGGTTGCTGCCGTAGATGGCGGTAAACTTCATCCGCTCCGCCAGCGGGACCGTTTTTTCCTTGCCCAGGGCCAGCACCCGGCGGTCAAAGTCCAGCCAGCTCAGCTCCCGGTTGATGAACACGCTCTGACGTTGGGCCTCCATCGTCAGTTTCCCTCCTCACAAATCATTCTCCGATATACAGATACTCCCGCCACGCGTTCACATCGTCCATACTGATACCCTCCACCAGGATCAGCTGGTCCACGATGATAAAGCCGCCGAAGTCATCCCGATAATCCAGGATCGCCCGGGCGGTCCCCTCGCCGATGCCGGGGATGCTTTGCAGTTCCGCCGCGGTGGCGCGGTTCAGATCCACCCGGAACACCTCTTCCGTTGAGAGCGGCTCGGGCGAGACCGGGGCGTATCCCGGCTGCCAGTACGGCGCGTAACAGAGGTATCCGCCCACAAGGATCGCCAAAGCCGCGGCACAGCACACGGCGGCCATCAGGGCCTTCTTCACGGCACATCCCCCATTTCGGAGTCTACACAGCCATTATAGCACATCTTTCCGCCTTCAAAAACCGAAATCTTTGTAAAAAAGCCCGCCAGCGCGCCTTTTCAGCGCATCGGCGGGCAAACGATTCAGGTGTAGCGGCGGATCAGGCTGTAAAGATATTCCCCCACGCCGCCGCTGCGGCAGCTGGAGACCACTTCGTCCGCCGCGAGTTTCACCTCGGCGGGCGCGTTGTCCACCGCCACCGCGTGCCCCGCGGCGCGCATCAGGTCGATGTCGTTGTAGTAATCGCCGATCACCACCGTGTTTTCCAGGGGGATGTCCTGAAGGGCGCACAGCCGCCGCAGGGCCTGGGCCTTGCTCACCCCGGCGGGCATGATCTCAAAATACATGAGGTTGGTGTGCAAAAAATACATTCCCTCCACCGAAAGGCCTGCCGCGAAATTCTGCAGCGAGGCGAGGGTGACGGGATCCGCCGCGAAAACCACCTTGGCCCAGTGGTCCGGCACCTGGTCCAGCGGGCACAGCACGGAGTGCATGTGCTCCTCCTCCACATGGGCCTGGGTGTAGCGGTTGGCCTGCACGATATAGACCCGGCCTTCCTGTGCCATGATCTCCACGCCGATATCCGGAAATTGGGTCAGCACGGCCTCGATGGCCTGCTGCGCGGCCTGCCGGGGCAGAAAATGCGTTTCCAGAACTTTTCCCGCCTGCATATCGTACAGGACGCTGCCGCCGCAGGTGATCGCCGGGCAGGACAAGGGCAGGTCGCCCAGCGCCGCCCGCACCGATTCCACCGGCCGCCCGGTGGCCACAGTGAAGCGCCCGCCCAACTCGCAAAACAGCTGGATGGTGACCCGGTTGCAGGAGGGCACGCCTTCTTTCGCGGTGAGGAGGGTATTGTCCATATCGCTGACGACCAGAAGGTCCGCAAGGGATTCGATCATGTTTCCGGCTCCTTTCGGAGAGTGTGGAGAAATTCCGTGAAATAGGCGGGCAGCGGGCTTTCAAACCGCATAGCCTCGCCGGTGATGGGGTGTGTAAAGCCCAGCACCCGGGCGTGCAGGCACTGCCCGTTCAGCCGCCTGATGCAGTCCCGCGGGCCATAAACACTGTCGCCCGCCAGCGGATGCCCGATGCTGGCCATGTGCACCCGAATCTGGTGGGTGCGTCCGGTCTTCAGGCGGCAGGCAATGTGTGTAAAGCCATCATACTGTGCAAGCACATGGTAGCCCGTATAGGCATACTTCCCGTTCGGGACCACGGCCATCTTCTTGCGGTCGGTGCGGTGACGGCCGATGGGGGCCTCCACAAAGCCCTCCGGCTCCTTGAAGCGCCCATAGACCACCGCCTCGTAGACCCGGTCCACGCTGTGAACGGCCATCTGGGCCGAGAGAGCCTCGTGGGCAACGTCGGTCTTGGCCACCACCAGCAGGCCGCTGGTGTCCTTGTCGATGCGATGCACGATGCCCGGGCGCACCACCCCGCCAATGGAGGAGAGCCGCCCCGCGCAGTGGTACAGCAGCGCGTTGACCAGCGTCCCGTCCGGGTTGCCGGGCGCCGGGTGCACCACCATGCCCTTGGGCTTGTTCACCACCAGCAGGTACGCGTCCTCGTAGACGATCTCCAGCGGGATGTTCTGGGGCTGCGCCTCCAGGGGCTTTGCGTCCGGCAGGTCCACCGCCAGGTGTTCCCCGGCCTTCAGCTTCAGGTTTTTCGCCGCCGGCCTGCCGCCGCACTGCACGAGGCCCTGTTCGAACAGACGCTGCAGCGCGCTGCGGGTGAGTTCTACCTCCTCCAGGTCGGCAAGAAAACGGTCGGCGCGCTGCCCGGCGCACTCGGCGGGAACAAACACGTCAAACCGTTCCATCGTCCCGCTCCGGAAGATCTGCTGCCGGCTCCTCCCGGCCGCCTGCCTTGCGGCGGGCGGCCAGTTCCTCCAGCAAGAGGTTCAGCAGCAACAGGCCGATGCCGGTGCAGACCAGCATGTCGGCAAAGTTGAACACCGCGAAGTTCATAAACAGGAGATTGATGTAGTCCACCACCTCGCCGTTCAGCACCCGGTCCACCAGATTGCCGATGCCGCCGCCCAGCACGAAAAGCCAACCGATGTATTCCAGCTTTTTGGCGGGACGCCGGAAGAGGAGATACCAGGCCACAGCCAGCAGCGCCACACCGGTGAAGAGGATCAAAAAGGTCTGTTTGCCCTGCAAAATGCTGAAAGCGGCGCCATCGTTGAGAAAATAGCGCAATTCCACAATGCCGGGGATCAGCGGCATGCTGCCCACGGGTGCAAGATTGGCCGTCGCCCACAGTTTGATGCCCTGGTCGATGGCCACCAGCAAGGCGGCGGCCACAAGGGTGATGAGTGCAGAAATCAAGAGAAGCCTCCCGTTACCGGCTGCCCCTGGGGGCGGCCGGGTCCTTTGATAGCTCAAAAGCGGCGCCGCCGCATCGTTTTGGGATGCGTCTTTGCGCGCCGCTTTTGAAAAAAATTTTTATTCAGCCAGCACAGCGGCGCAGCGGGCGCACAGGCAGGGATGCTGCGCGTTGCTGCCCACGTCGGCGGTGTACTTCCAGCAGCGCTGGCACTTTTCGCCCTCGGCATGCTGCACGGCAACGCCCAGGCCATCCACCATGCCGTGAGCACCGCCCTCGCCTTCCGCGATCTCCAGCTGGGAGACGATCAGCAGGTCCTCCCACTGGGCGACGGGGATGCCGGCGATGAACGCGGCCATCTCGGGCGAGCAGTACAGGGTGACCCTGGCCTCCAGCGAGGAACCGATGACCTTTTCGGCACGGGCCTGCTCCAGCACCTTCTTCACGTCGTCGCGCACGGCGATGATCCGATCCCACTTGGCGCGGAACTCCTCGTTCTGCGCGTACACGCCGGCCTTGGGCATATCCTCAAAGGCCACATACTTCTGCTTGCCGTCAAATGCGGGCACAAAACTCCAGATCTCCTGGCTGGTGAAGGTCAGGATGGGGGCGATGATCTTGGTGAGGTCCACCAGGATGCGGAACATGGCGGTCTGCGCCGCGCGGCGGGCGGGAGCGTCCGCCTTACTGCAATACAGCCGGTCTTTCACCACGTCCAGATAGAAGTTGGACATATCCACCACGCAGAAGTTGTACACCGCGTGGTACACCTTGTGGAAGTCAAAACTCTCAAACCCGTCCCAGGCGGTGGCGTTCAGTTGGTCCAGACGGTCCAGCGCCCACAGATCCAGTTCGGTAAGCTGGTCGTGTGCCACCAGATCGGTGCGGGGATCGAAGCCGTTCAGATTGCCCAGAATGAAGCGGGCGGTGTTGCGGATCTTGCGGTAGGCCTCGCTCAGCTGCTTGATGATCTCCTTGCTGATGCGCACGTCCACGGTGTAATCGCTGGAAGCCACCCACAGGCGGACGATGTCGGCGCCGTAATCCTTGATGATCTCGCTGGGCTCCACGCCGTTGCCGGCGGACTTGTGCATCTGCTTGCCTTCGCCGTCCACCACCCAGCCGTGGCACAGCACGTTCTTGTAGGGCGCGACGCCCCGGGTGGCAACACTGGTGAGCAGGCTGGACTGGAACCAGCCGCGGAACTGGTCGCCGCCCTCCATGTACAGATCGGCGGGCCAGTGCAGTTCCGGGCGCTCCTCCAGCACCGCCACATGGGTGGAGCCGGAGTCGAACCAGACGTCCATGATGTCCTTGTCCTTCTCGAACTCGGTGCCGCCGCACTCGCAGGTATAGCCCGCGGGCAGGATCTCGCCGGCGTCGTATTTGTACCAGGCGTCGCTGCCCTCGCGGCGGAACAGGTCGCTCACCGCCTTGATGGTCTCGTCGGTGATATGATATTTGCCGCACTTCTTGCAGTAGAACGCGGGGATGGGCACGCCCCAGGTGCGCTGACGGCTGATGCACCAGTCGCTGCGGTCCCGCACCATGCCCATCATGCGGTCATGGCCCCAGGCCGGGAACCACTGCACCTGATCAATGGCCTTATAGACGTCCTCCTTGAAGGCGTCGATGGAGCAGAACCACTGGTTCGTGGCCCGGAAGATGATGGGGCTGTGGCAGCGCCAGCAGTGGGGATACTGGTGGGTCATGTGCTGGACGCCCAGCAGATGTCCGCTCTCCTGGATGTGCTTCAGGATGACCTTGTTGGCCTCCCACACCTTGAGGCCGCTGAAGGGGCCGGCCTCGGCGGTGAGGAAACCGCCGTCGTCCACCGGCACGATTACCGGCACCTGGGGATAGTGCTTGGTGCAGACCTCAAAGTCCTCCACGCCGTGACCGGGCGCGGTGTGCACGCAGCCGGTGCCGCTTTCCAGCGTGACATGGTCGCCCAGGATCACCAGGCTCTTGCGGTCCAGGAAAGGATGCTGCACCTGCATCAGTTCCAGTTCACTGCCCTTGACCGGCTCGCCCACGATCTCGTAGCTGTCGATCTTGCAGGCCTGCATGGTGCTCTCCACCAGGGCCTCGGCCATGACCAGATAGTCCTCCCCCACCTTGACGAAGACGTAGTCATAGTCGGGGTTCAGGCAGATGGCCACATTGGCGGGCAGGGTCCAGGTGGTGGTGGTCCAGATCACGAACCAGGCCTTGTCCATGGGGATGCCGCGCTTTGCCAGGATGCCGTTGGGGTCATCGGTGACGTTAAAGCGCACATAGATGGAATCGCACTCGTCCTCGCCATACTCGATCTCGGCCTCGGCCAGGGCGGTGCGGTCCTCCGGGCACCAGTACACCGCTTTCAGGCCTTTGTAGATGTAGCCTTTCTTGGCCATCTCGCCGAAAACCTCGATCTGGCGGGCCTCAAACTCCGGCTTCAGGGTCAGGTAGGGGTTTTTGAAATCGCCGATGACGCCCAGGCGCTGGAACTGCTCGCCCATGATGTCGATGTGTTCGGTGGCGAACTCGTGGCAGACCTTGCGCAGCTCCAGCTTGGAGACCTCGCCCTTGCCCACCAGCTGCTTCATGGCCTTCAGTTCGATGGGCAGGCCGTGGGTGTCGTAGCCGGGCACATAAGGCGCCTGGAAACCGCTCATGTTCTTGTAGCGAACGATGATGTCCTTGATGATCTTGTTCAGGGCGGTGCCCATGTGGATGTTGCCGTTGGCGTAGGGAGGGCCGTCGTGCAGCACATAGCGGGGCTTGCCCTCGTTGTGCTTGATCAGTTCCTCGTACAGATGGTCGGCGTTCCACTCCTTGAGCATCTCCGGCTCTTTTTTGGGCAGACCCGCCCGCATGTCAAACAAGGTCTTGGGCAGGTTGATCGTGCTGTTGTAATCCTGTGGCACTGGTATCTACACTCCTCTTCTGAATGAGCTGCGCGTTTTTTGAAAGCGCGCGCCGGGATCAATCACTGAATTTGATGCCCTCAAACCCCTCAAACACCGACGGGGCGGACGGCGCCTCGGCCTGCTGGGGCGCGGGCCGGGACTGGCCCGGCACAAAGGTGCGGGTGGGCTCCTCCCCGGGGGTCTCCTCTTCCGGGGCCTGGGGCGCATCGTACAGCGCGCCCAGATCGGGGAACTGGCCGATGGGGTCCTCCGGCTGCTCCTGCTCGTCGAAACTCTCCCCGAACAGATCCGGTTCCGCGGGCGCCTGCGGCTCCTGCGGGGCGGCCGCCTCGGGTTCCTCCTCGGCGGGAGAGGACGGTTCCTCCTCCGGCTCCTCGGGTTCATCGCCGGGCAGCGTGCTCAGCGATTCGATGTGCTGTTTGTAAAGGCTGAGGACGCTGTTCTTGAACTGGGCCACTTCCGCCTTCACCCGCTCCAGTTCCAGCTGCTCCTCGCTCACCTGCTCCTGGGCGGCACGGGTGATGTCCTCGGCCTTGATGCCGGCCTCCCGCAGGATGGACTCCGCCTTCTGCTTGGCCTCTTTGATGACGTTCTCGCCCATGCGCTGCGCGTTGAGCAGCGCGGTCTTGAGGTTATCCTCGTCCTTGCGGTACTCCTCTACCTTCTGGGCCAGGACATACAGCTTCTTTTCGGTGCTCTCCTTCTCCGCCTGCAGCTCCTCCATCTGCTGCGCAAGCTGCTGCAGCAGCGCGTCCACATCTTCGGTGCGGTAGCCGCGCATGACCTTGTCGAAGGTTACGGTGCGGATCTCCTGGGGTGAAATCATTCAGATCATTCCTTTCGGCGAAAGTGGCGGCACGGGGGCCGTCAATATTGAAAGTATTGGATAAACAACCGGTCCTTGCGGCTCTTGCCGCCCAGCGCCTCCAGCTTGAAGCGGCCCATTCCCCGCACGGTAAAGATGTCGCCCTCATACACAGGCGCGTGGGCACTGCTCACCGGCACATGGTTGATCTCCAGCCGGCCGCCCCGCACCAGCGCTTCCGCCTGGCTGCGGCTGCACCGGAGCATGGCCGCCAGCACCGCGTCCGCCCGCAGGGAGGACACCGTGGCGGTCCTGCTCTTCCGCTGGGGCGGCTGCACCGGCAGCGGCCCGTCGAACCGCTGGGCGGAGGCGGAAAAACGGCCCACGCTGGTCAGTTCATCGCAGATCAGCGGCGCCACCCGCTCCAGCACGAATGCGTAGGCGCATCCGGGCGATTCGGGGTCGGGCAGGATATCGCCCACACACTCCCTCTCCAGGCCCAGGCCTAGAAGGGAGCCGAGATAATCCTTGTGGGCCGGCGCGTCGGCGCCCGCCGCCGCGCAACGGAGCAAAACGCAACAAATCGGCGGTTCGCCCGAGGCGCCCGCCGGTTCGAGGCACAGCAGTTTGCGCTCGGCTGCGGGATAGCCGCCCTCAAAGGCGGCCCAGTCGCAGCCGACCTGATTCAGCGCGGCTTCGGCCAGGGTCTGCTCCCGGTCGGACAGAAAGCCGCTGTAGCGGGCCACGCCCCGGTTTTGCGCGGCGCGGCAGAGATCCTGCGCGCGGCGCATGACCAGTTTTTCCTGATCGTTTTGGGGCGGGACATATCCCCGCTGCCGCCCGTCAGAAGAAGACGCCATTGCTCTCCAGCTCGTCCAATAAATCGCCCATGATGTCCACGTTGTAGGGGGTGATGATGAAGGTGCTGTTGGCGACGCGCTTCATCTGGCCGTTGTTGGCATAGGCCACGCCGGACAAAAAGTCCACCAGGCGGCGGGAAACTTCCTTGTTGGTACCCTCCAGATTGAGCACAACGGTGCGCTTGGCATTCAGGTGATCGGCCACCGTGCTGGCATCGTCGAAACGCTCGGGCTTGACCAGCACCACCTGCAGCTGGGTGGTGGCGTTGATGTTGACCACCTTGTTGCGCTTGCCGGTAGGTTCGGGCTGATAGCCGTCGTCCTCCGCGGTGCTGCGCTGAGGGAACATATCCTCGTTTTCGTCGTAGTAACCGTCGTCCTCTTCGTTCACACCAAGAAATCTTTTAAGCCCGTCGAGCATCGTTCCGTATCTCCTTCCGAAAATGATGATCGCTCCAAATTGAAACCAAATCACCAGTTAGTATATATTATCGCTATTTTTAGTGTTTCTGTCAACAAATAAACGCAACATTGCCTTTGTTTCACAGGATTTTCCCGTCGTAGAGATCGGTACCCTCCACGATGACCTCGTCGAACAGCCGCACCTCGTTGTCGGTGCCCACCTTGCCCCCCTCCGGCACCAGGATGTATTGGTCGTCCTGGTAAAGAACGGTGATCTTTCGAAAGCGCGCCAGGTTGCCGTACTTCACATAGACACCCTTCACGCCGTCCACGATGTTCAGCGCCTTGGCGCTGACCCGCACCCCTTTGAAGGACTGGAAGTCAATGCGGGCGGTGGCGGAAGCAAGGCTCATCACATCCGCCCCCACATACTCGCAGCTCAAAACAAACTTTGCGAGGCCGGAATCCTCCTCCACCTTCACGCTCTCCACCGTGGCCGGCAGCACCTTCTCCGCCGCGCCGGGAAAACTGATGTCCGCGCTGGTAACATTTTCAAATTTTTTGCTCTCGTCGGCGGTGCACACACCGTAGAAATACCATTTGTAATCGGTGACCAGCTTTCCTGCGCCGGAAACGGCCCGCACGCCAGAGCCGTTCAGCAGCGCGTCGGTCATCTCCAGAGCGGACATCCCGTCCAGTTCCTCCTTGCTGTAGGTGAGCATCTGGGCCGTGTCCGCCGTCACAAAATAGCCGCCGGTGGATACGGTGACCGGCGCGGGGCTTCCCAGATTCGCCTGCTGCGCCGCCTGTTCCTGAGCGATCAACTCCTTCGCGCCGGAAAAGTCCTTCACGGCGCCGGTGGTGATCTGCAGCCGGTTGAGGGTGAGCAGGTAATTGTTGCTCTTGGTGGTGAGCTGCCCGTAGTCCTGCCGGTCCAGGCTGTCCAGCAGGTCGTACAGCGCCGACTGCCGCTGGTTCAGCAGCACATCCACGTCGGTGCCCGCGGTGTTTTCACTGCGCCGGAGCAGTTCCAGCTGGGCGTCCAGCTCGGTGAGGGCGGTGCGGGCGCGGGCCTGGCTGGGGTCGGAGTAGATCTCCGCCACCTGGGTGCCCGCCGCCACCCGCTCGCCGCTGGCCACAAGATAGCCCATCTGTCCCTCGCCGGGCACCTCCGCCTGTTCAAAGACCAGGTATCCGCCGCAGGAGAGGCTGTCGGACATATCGTACAGGATAGCCGTCTCGGTGCGGTAGGGCCGGTCGAGCACCGTGAAGATCTGTACCGCCAGATAGGCGGCGGCAAGGCCCAGCGCCGCGAACAGCCCGTATTTGATGACCGAGGCTTTCATCGTCCTCTCCCCCTCTCCTTTTTGCGCGCGGCCGCGCCGCTCATTGTTGGAAGTGTTCCCGCACCATCTGCTCGGCGCGCTGCACAAGCTGCGGCTCGTCCGGGTCCAGCCAGACAACGTCCTTCATCCGGCGGAACCAGGTAAGCTGACGCTTGGCGTAGTTGCGGCTGGCCTGCTTGAGCTTTTCGGCGCAGGCATTCAGCCCCGCCGTCCCCTCGAAATAGGAAAAAAACTCCTTGTAGCCGATGGCCTGAGCCGCCGTGCGGTAGCGCTCCCGGTTCTCCCAAACCGTTCGTGCCTCCTCCAGGATGCCGGCGTCCAGCATCCGGTCCACCCGGGTGTCGATGCGCCGGTAAAGCCGCGAGCGGTCCGCCGGCGCGAGGCAGAACACCACCGCGTCAAAGGGCGGCGCCTCGGGCAGCGATTCCGCCCGCTGCCGGCTCATGGTCTTGCCGGTGGAATAATAGAGTTCCAGCGCCCGGATCACCCGCCCCACGTTGTTGGGATGCACGCCGGCGGCATAGTCCGGGTCGATGGCGGCCAGCCTTTCGTGCATCGCCGCGGGGCCAAGGGCTTCAGCCTCCCGCTCCAGCTTTGCACGCAGGGCTGGGTCGGCTTTTTGTTCGGCAAAGCGGACCCCGTTCAAAAAACTTTCGATGTACAGCCCGGTGCCGCCCACCAGCATGGGCAGCCTGCCCCGGCCGGCGACGGCCCGGGCCGCCCGGTTGGCGGCGGCCACAAAGTCCGCCACGCTGAAGGTCTCTTCCGGAGGCAGAAAGTCCATCAGGTGATGGGGCACGCCCTCCATCTCCTCTTGGGTCGCCTTGGCGGTGCCCACGTCCAGGCCCTTGTAGATCTGCATGGAGTCGGCGCAGAGGATCTCGGCCCCGAGGCGCTTGGCCAGCTGCACCGAAAAGGCGGTCTTCCCGCTGGCGGTGGGGCCGCCCACGGCCACCACCGGCATCTTATCCCAATCGGCCAAACTGTTTTTCCAGCTCCTTTTTGGTAAGTTTCAGCACCACCGGCCGGCCATGGGGGCAGAAGGGCGGCACCGTTCCCGCCAGGATGTCCCGGGCCAGGGCCATCAGCTCCTGCCGGTCGGACTTGTCCCCCGCCTTGATGGCGGCCTTGCAGGCGATGGAGTGCATCACCCACTGGGTCTTTTCGCTCAACGTCTCCCGGCTGCCCCGGGCGAGGCGGTCGGCCAGCTCGCACAAAAGGCCCTCCACATCGGTGACCGGAACGTCCGCCGGCACCGCCCGCACCAGCATGGTGGTGCCGCCGAAGTCCTCCGCCTGCACGCCCGCGGCGTTCAGCAGGTCGGCGTTTTCCAGCAGCGCCGCCTTTTCCTGGGCGGAGAGGTTCACTGCCACAGGCGCCAGCAGCAGCTGGCTGCTGGCCGCGCCGTAGCCGGCGGCAAGCCGCTCGTACAAAATGCGCTCGTGGGCGGCGTGCTTGTCAATGAGGCAGAGTTCGTCCCCCCGCTGGGTGATGATGTAGGTTTTAAAAGCCTCACCGATGTATTCCAGCGGCGTATCATCCTGCCCGGCCTGTTGCGCCGGCGCCGGTTCCTGCGGGGCTTCCGCCGGCGGTGCGGCGCGGTCGCTCGCGGCGCCCGTCTCTTCCGCATCGAAATCGGCAGGGGCCTGCCCACGCTCCGGCATCCCCTCCTCGGGGGGACGCGCCGGCCCGGCAGGCGCGGCTTTGCCGCCCAGCGGCAGCGGTTCGGAGTGCAGAGAATCCTGCCGCGACGGGACGGCCTCGAAGGCCGGGGCTGCCGGCCGCGGGGCGGGCGCGGGGCGCGGCACCGCCGGCTCGCTGCCCCATCCGCCCAACCCGGCGGGCGCGGACGGAAGCGGCGCGGCGGGCGCGGGGATCGTCGCATGTGTAATTGCGGGATGTTTTACAGGCGTTGTGAGGTCCAGCTGCTCCACCTTCTCCGCCGGTTCCTCCATCGCCGTCTGTTTGGCAAAGCTGAAGCGCTGTTCACCGCTGCCCGGCTGGGCAAGGGCAGCCTTCACCGCCCGATAGACCGCGTCGAACACATCGCTCTCCCGGGAGAAACGGACCTCCGTTTTCGCGGGATGCACATTTACATCCACCAGCTGCGCGGGCATCTCCAGCATCAGCACGCAGCCGGGGAATTTGCCCTGCATCAGAGTGCCGCGATAGGCGTTCTCCAGCGCGGCCATCATGGTGCGGTTTTTGACGAACCGCCCGTTGATGAAAAAGAACTGCATGCCCCGGCTGGCCCGGCAGGCCCGGGGCGGAGTGACCAGGCCGGACACATGGTAGCTGCCGCTGGCGTCGTCCACCGGCAGCAGATCTTTGGCGAAGTCCCGGCCCAGAACGGCATAGACGGCGCTCTTGAGATTCCCGTCGCCGGGAGTTTTGTAAAGCTGTTTACCCTCCCGGATAAAGGCCACCGAGACTTCCGGGTGGGACAGGGCGATGCGGCCGACCGTCTCCCCCACAAAGGCGCCCTCGCTGGCGTCCTTTTTCAGAAACTTCATCCGGGCGGGAGTGTTGTAGAACAGGTCCCGCACGGTGATGGTGGTGCCCACCGGCCGCGCGCCCGGCTCCATCCCCTGCTCCTCACCGCCCTCGATGCGGTAGAGGCAGGCGAATTCGTCCGGTTCGGTGCGGGTGAGCACCTCCACCCGCGCCACACTGGCGATGGAGGCCAGCGCCTCGCCGCGGAAGCCCAGGGTGTGAATGCTTTCCAGATCCTGCTCACAGGATATTTTGCTGGTGGCGTGGCGGATGAAGGCGGTGGAGATATACTCCGCCTCGATGCCGCTGCCGTTGTCCGTCACCTGGATGAGGGACACGCCGCCCTTCTCGATGGCGACGCTCACCTGGGTGGCGCCGGCGTCGATGGCGTTTTCCAGCAGTTCCTTCACCACCGAAGCGGGGCGCTCCACCACCTCGCCGGCGGCGATCAGCTCCGCGGTGTGCTTGTCCAGCACATGAATCACAGCCATGGGCCTGTATTCCCTCCCGTAAGTAAACTTAGTCCTTCAGCGTCTTCTTCAACTCGTACAGAAAATTCAGCGCTTCGATGGGGGTCAGCGTCTCCACGTCCAGCGCGTTCAGCTTGTCCATCATCTCGCTGGGCACCGCGGGGCTGTTCATCGTCTCCAGCGCGTCAAAATCCAGCTGTGTGACCCGGCGGTTCGCCTGGCTGGCGGCGTCCAGCGTCTTGAGCACCTGTTTGGCCCGGTCGGTGACCTCGTCGGGCAGGCCGGCCAGCTTTGCCACCTGGATGCCGTAGCTGTCGTCGGCGGGGCCGCGGACGATGCGCCGCAGGAAGGTGATGTCGTCGCCCCGCTTTTTTACCGCGATGTTGTAGTTCTTGACGCCGGGCAGCTGCTCCTCCAGTTCGGTGAGTTCGTGGTAGTGGGTGGCGAACAGGGTCTTGCAGCCGATCTTGACCACGATGTGCTCCACCACCGCCCGGGCGATGCTCATGCCGTCGAAGGTGGAGGTGCCCCGGCCGATCTCGTC